>JAABUN010001689.1_pt1 | contig 45971 bp, 45 predicted proteins | sample 5559311 | NCBI WGS metagenome assembly JAABUN01 (sample SAMN10711877, study PRJNA513370) | rock metagenome | isolation source: Antarctica rocks | place: Antarctica: Victoria Land, Siegfried Peak sud
GTTGGGAAGTCGTCGAGAAATTAATGAGAATTAATCGTAATAAGTTAGAGTATTATTTACGAGGCATGAGAGCTATGAAGCTTATCATGAATGCATTGTAGCTGTTATGTCACCCCCTCAGCTATCTTGCTCTTGGTTTATATTAATTGCAGTAGCTAATAATTTTTCAGCAACCACAGATTGTTTTATAGGCAAATCCTTCCGTTGATAAACTAAAGATTCGGGAAACACTTTTGTTTGCAATCTACCCAGGTTTTGACCGTGCAGTTCGGCGTGTCCAGTAATTAAATAGCCTACGGAATTAAGAGTGTGATAAAATTTGTCTAAGGTCATTGCAATTGCCTTAGAATCAAAATAAATAAAAACATTACGACAAATAATAATATCCATACTATGAAGATTGACAGAGGGTTGGGGAAAGTTATCTTTAATTAAATTACCCGCTCGAAATTGAACCATAGAGCGAATTGGCTCCATAACTTCCCAACTTTGCTGATGCGGTTTAAAGTAACGTTTAATAAGTTCTGGTTCTACCATGCGAAAAGACCAAGAATCGTAAACTCCTTGTTGAGCTTTGGCTATAGATTCTAAGTTGATATCTGTGCCTAAAATTAAAATATGCCAATTGTGTAAGTCGGGAATCAATTCTTTAATAACAATAGCTATAGAATAAACTTCCTCCCCTGTAGAACAACCTGCACTCCAAATTCGTAGCGATGGCTTTGAGGCATTTGGCTGCAAAAGTAATTGCTTTTTTTGAGCGATTATTTCTGGTAGGAGACGATTTTTGAGTAAAGCTATTTGTCCTTTATCCCGAAAAAAGTAACTTTCTCCAGTAGTTATTAAGATATTTAGCGCTTTCCATTCGCGATCGCACTGGGTTTCTAAAGTCGAGCCATTCTTAGTATTTGAATCTAATAGTTGATAGTATTGCTCTAGAGTGTTAATCTTGAGCGCTTGCATACGGACAACTACTTTGTTGACTAGAGCTTGTTTATCCTGTTCGCGGATATTTAAACCTGTATGCCTAGCAATCAATTCAATTAAATTTTGCAATAGTACATCATTCATGGAATACATCGCGCTATAAATCCTTGCTGATAGTATTCCCCATCAAAACCGCAAACTAACAGTTATTAGATCAAAAGATTAAATTTTTGCGATCGCACTACGCCAGAGTGCAGAAAGTTAAAACCCAATTTATCGGAAAAAATGTATATTTTCTAACCAATTTGTCGCGTAGCATAGAGACTGTAACAGTTCCTCTGCTATTGCCAAAGGCGATCGCACTTTACTACTAAATTTATGACCTTAAATCGACGCAAAGTATTATTTCTACTTGGAGCAACGGGGGGAATTGTCGCCCTAAATTCTTGGCGCTCATCGGGATTAATGGATGTAGCCTTAGCTCAATCGGCTACTAAAGGTAATATTTCTTTACCCCCTCTACCCTATGACTACAATGCTTTAGAGCCACATATTGACGCGCAAACCATGCGGTTTCATCACGATAACCACCATGCAACCTATGTCAAAAACTTGAATGCTGCTTTGGAAAAATACCCCAACCTAAAAGCCCAAAGTGTAGAACAGTTGCTAACCAATCTCAAAAGCGTACCAGAGGCGATTCGCAGCACCGTCCGCAACAATGGAGGGGGTCATGTCAACCATACTATGTTTTGGAATATAATGAAGCCCCAAGGCGGCGGAGAGCCAACGGGGGCGATCGCCTCGGCGATTAAGGCAAACTTCAACGATTTTGCTACCTTCAAAAAGCAGTTTAACGAAGCTGGAACTAAACGTTTTGGGAGTGGCTGGGTGTGGTTAGTAAGTGCTGATGACAAACTAAAAATTATCACTACACCCAACCAAGATAGCCCGTTAATTGATGGTAACTATCCAATTATGGGTAATGATGTTTGGGAACACGCTTATTATCTTAAATACCAATACCGTCGCGCTGACTATTTGACAGCTTGGTGGAATGTAATTAATTGGGATGAGGTCAATAATCGTTTAGCAACAAGCAAAGTTTAATTGGAAGTTCTGCAAGGCTACTATTTAAGCGATCGCCTTGCAGATTAATCTAAGCTACTTGTAAGAATTGCCGTACCGACTTTAAATAAGTAATCGGATCTTCCAGCATGGGAAAATGAGCCGTATTGGGCATCAAAACAAATTCTACTTTGTCGCTCAAAGATGCAGCTTGACGACCCATAGCAGGCGGAATAATTTGGTCGTATTCCCCAGCAACTAAAAGTGTGGATACAGTTAAACTTGTAAATTCCTGCGGCATAAATTTGGCAGCATTTTCACTTACCGCCGTAACCATTGTACCGATTGCAGCCGCGTAATCTGCCATTAAAAAGTCATCTAAAAACGCTTGGCGATCGCTCTTTGGAATTGAACGTTTCAAAAATCGCGCCATAAACATCCGATCTACAAAGGGAATTTTTGCCAACCACTTAGGGCGAAATTTGACTACATATCCGCCAAACTTATGAAAAGCAGCAAAGGCTTTTTTGTCGTACTCAAAAACACCGCTACAAGTCAAAATGGCTTTTTCTACCCGCTCTGGATATAGGTTGAGAAATATTGTCGCTACCGATGCACCTGTTGAATGAGCGTTGAGATAAACTTTTTTTAGCTCTAATCCATCTAGCAAAGCTGCCAAATCTCGCGCATACTCGTCAAGCTCGTAGGTTAGCTCCTCTGTAGTTTCATCTACGGACGCTGCCGCCAGCACAGGTATTTTGCCGTTCGAGCGCCCAAAGCCCCGCATATCGTACAGCAGACAGTCAAAGTCTCTACTCAGAGCAATAGCTGTACTTTCCCAATAACGAGCCGAGCCAGCCCAACCATGAATAAACACCATTACTGGCTTGACTTTAGTATCTTCTTGGGCTTTGACCCATTCGTAATAATGATCAACACCACGAACGCAAATGTAAGGCATGATTTAAGCAGATTCTGGCTTGGGTAAGGAAGATGGATGTACGAGCAATTCCGCAGTAGAGCGTTTTTCTACCATCTCTCGCGTAATTGTACAGCAAGTAACATCTTTTCTTGAGGGCAATTCGTACATCACTTCTAGCATCAATTCTTCCACAATGGCGCGTAAGGCTCTAGCACCAGTTTTTCTCCGGTAAGCTTCAATAGCGATCGCTTTTAAAGCATCCGGTTTAAATTCTAGCTGCACGTTGTCCATATTCAGCAGCTTTTGGTACTGCTTAACTAAAGCACTGCGCGGCTGAGTCAAAATTGCCACTAAAGTATCTTCATCTAATGGCTCTACTACCGCCGCTACGGGTATGCGTCCGATAAATTCGGGAATCATGCCAAACTTGACTAAATCTCCTGGTTCTAGGTTCTTCAGTACGTCTGCCGCGCGTTTTTCTTTCGATAGCCCTTCCCCTGGTTGAATAAAGCCCATTGATTTCTTGCCAATGCGCTGTTCGACAACTTTATCTAAACCAACAAAAGCACCGCCACAAATAAACAAAATATTGCTAGTGTCAATTTGAATGCAGTCTTGATAAGGATGCTTGCGCCCTCCTTGGGGTGGTACATTAGCGATCGTCCCTTCCAACATCTTCAATAAAGCTTGCTGTACTCCTTCGCCAGAGACATCGCGGGTAATAGAAGGATTTTCACTTTTCCGGGCAATTTTATCGATTTCATCAATGTAAATAATTCCTCGTTGCGCTTCTTCTACATCTAAATCCGCAACTTGAAGTAAGCGCAGCAAGATATTTTCCACATCTTCTCCCACATACCCCGCTTCTGTTAGGGTTGTGGCATCGGCTACCGCAAAAGGCACGTCTAATATTTTTGCTAAAGTTTGAGCCAACAAAGTTTTACCGCAACCTGTGGGCCCAACTAACAAAATATTTGATTTTTGCAGTTCTACTACCTCCTCCGAGCCTTTACTATTGGTTTTATTTTGTAGTATGCTCAGGCGCTTGTAATGGTTGTATACTGCTACTGATAAGACTTTTTTAGCTTCCTCTTGACCAATTACGTGTTCGTCTAAGTGATTTTTAATCTCTCTTGGCTTGGGTATTTGGCTAAACGATAAATTTGCCGAACGAGGGCGGCGCTTTTGAGGAGGTTCAGGACGAGATGCGGGAGCGGTGGCGGCGCTACTTGTGTTGTGTTCGATTAATTCTTCATCCAGAATTTCATTGCACAAATCAACGCATTCATCGCAAATGTAGACTCCCGGCCCGGCAATCAACTTGCGTACCTGTTCTTGAGACTTGCCGCAAAATGAACATTTAAGATGGGAGTCGTACTTTACCATAAAAGCCTCAAATTAGTTAACTGAAGTAACTGTAGCGCCGACGTGGGGGATATTTTGCCGAGAAATCACGCTGTCGATTAAGCCATAGTTTTTTGCTTCTTCGGCGGACATAAAAAAGTCTCGCTCTGTATCAGCTTCAATTCTTTCTAAGGGCTTACCAGTGTGATGAGCTAGTAACTCGTTTAGTCTACTTTTGTGATAAAGAATTTCTTTAGCTTGAATTTCGATATCCACAGCTTGACCTTGAGCGCCTCCCAATGGTTGGTGAATCATAATTCGGGCGCTAGGCAATGACATCCTTTTACCCTTTGCTCCAGCCGTTAGTAAGAATGCTCCCATACTTGCAGCCAATCCAAAACAAATAGTAGCAACATCTGGGCGAATTTGCTGGATTGTATCGTAAATTGCCATGCCAGCAGTTACCGAGCCACCAGGCGAATTGATGTATAACTGAATGTCTTTTTCTGGGTCTTCAGCATCCAAAAATAATAACTGAGCCACAATTGAGTCGGCTACAGCATCATCTACCTGTGTACCCAAAAATACAATCCGCTCTCTTAATAGCCGAGAGTAGATGTCAAAAGCTCGTTCCCCCATACCCGACTGTTCTACAACGGTAGGAACGATGTTATTAATCTCTAGATAGTTGGCGCTGCTAATGGGAGGATACATAGATTTTGATTCAAGCATAAATCACAAACTTAAAAAATAGAACCGATATGCTGCTAGGGCATAGTAGGCTTCAACTCTAGATCACCTATCTGTAACCTATTATGGCTTATCTATTTACAGATGGAGAAGTCGCCCTAATTAGGGTGACTTCTTTAGTATTTATTCGGCGCTAGTTTCTTCGGCGGTATCGTCTTCGATTTCTGCTTCTGGCTTGTTTAAACTACCTTCGGCGACAAGTTCAATACTGGCGTTTGCTTGCAGCCAATCAAGAATTTTCTCAGTGAGCAATTCATCAGCGATAACTTCGCGTAATCTTTCTTGGTCTACATCTTTATCAGCGTACTGTGCTATCACTTCAGTAAACCGCGTTTCAATCGCCACGCTTTCTACTTCAATCGATTCGCGTTTTGCTACTTCTTGCAATGCCAGTGTACGTTTGATGCTGTTTATAGCTTCGGGGCGCGACCTCTCTCTTAGTTGAGGTATGGTATCTTGGGTAAATAATTTTTTGACATCAATTCCCTGTCTGCTTAACTGCATGGCAGTCTGGGTAATCATTGTATCTATTTCTTGGTTAATCAATGTTTCGGGTAAATCAACCTCCACATTTTTTACCAATTCCTTCGTTAAAGCCTGTTGCTGGTTGGCTTTAGTTTTGTTGTCAGCTTCGATAGTGAACCTTTTTTCTAGCGACACTCTTAATTCTTCTAAAGTCTCAAATTCGCTAACTTCTTGAGCAAACTCGTCATTAACTTCTGGAAGTTCTTTTTCTTTTAGTTCCTTCAAAGTTATTGTAAACTTTGCTTTTCGGTCAGCAAACTCTGGCTGCGGGTACTCGGAAGGAAATTTAGCATCAACTTCTTTGGTTTCGCCAATGTTCATACCAACAATTCCATCAATGAAACCTTCAATAAACTTACCTTCATGTAGTTCTACTTGAAAATCTGTCGCTTCCCCTCCAGGAATGTCTTCTACTTGTGCTTCTGGGTCGTCGTTGACCAAAACACCCTTAAAATCTACTACGGCGACATCATTCATTTGAGCCGCGCGTCCTTCTACAGGAATTGATGTCGCTAACTCTTGACGATTTTCTTCAATAACTTTTTCGACGCTGGCGGGGTCGTATTTAACCTCCTCAGCTTGCACTTGTAGGCCCGTGTATTGAGTCAGATTTAGCTCTGGCTGTACATCTACCGCCGCTTTAAAAGTCAATGGGTTGCCGGGTTGGTACTGGTCAATTAATTCGTCAAAGGAGGTGCGTAGCTGGGGTTGACCGATGGCTTTAACTTCTTCTTGCTTGAGGGCTTCAGTTAAGCCGCTTTCGATGAGGTCTTCTAAGGCTGCGGCTTTAATTCTGACTACTCCTAGCCGTTGAATCAATACTTGGCGCGGAACTTTGCCTTTACGAAACCCAGGAATATTGGCAGAGCGAGCAAAGTTCGCAATTACCTGCTCGTAAGCCTGTTTGGACTTTTCGGGGGGAATTTCTATTTCCAAACCTATTTGACTTGCGGGGAGTTTTTCCTGGGTGACTTTCATGTTTAGAGTTTTATCTGACAATTTGACTAAAGGGAACTAAATTGCTGACGACCAAAGCTGTATGCCGTTAGCAACTAATTTTTTGCCTTCCTTAGCTCTGTTTTTGGCAGGGCAGGTTCAACGACACCGTGATATCTTAGTTGAGTAGATAAAATTTGTGGCGTTTAGAGCAGTTCTTAGTTTAGCGATAATTTGACGCGATCGCCTAATATCTACCACTTTTGTTCTATACTACTTTTACCTCTGGTCTTGACTTAAAAAACCATCTGTCGGGCTAGTAGCCAAAGTCTTTAGTCAAAGCATTATCGCTACTAAAAGTTTAATATTTTAACTAAAATAATCTACTATCAAAAATTATTTAAGCTGGTTATCTGTTTTAAAGAAAGAAAAATCAATACATTGACTAGGAGCAAAACTTGACAAAATCCTATCGCGTGGCAATTTTAGGCGCAACCGGGGCTGTAGGCACAGAATTACTAGAATTATTAGCAAGCCGTAACTTTCCGGTGGCTGAACTAAAGCTATTAGCTTCTGCTCGCAGTGCGGGAAAAACTATGAAATTTAAAGGGGAAGACTTAGTAATTGAACCAGCAGGCGATCGCTCTTTTGATAACATAGACTTAGTACTAGCCTCGGCAGGCGGTTCTATCTCCAAAACCTTCGCCCCTGTGGCCGTAGCCCAAGGAGCGGTAGTAATAGATAATTCTAGTGCTTTTCGTTTAGACCCTCACGTTCCTTTGGTAGTCCCAGAAGTCAATCCTGACGCAGTAAAAAACCATCAAGGGATAATAGCAAACCCCAACTGCACAACAATATTGATGGCGGTGGCAGTGTATCCATTGTATAAAGTTAGAAAAATTAAGCGAATTATTGTTGCCACCTACCAATCGGCTAGTGGTGCGGGAGCGATGGCAATGGCAGAAGTATTAAACCAAACCCAAGAAATTTTACAAGGAAAATCCCCCACGCCAGAAATTTTCCCTTATCCCTTAGCTTTTAATTTATTTCCTCACAATTCCCCCATGACTGCTAATGGGTACTGTGAAGAAGAAATGAAAATGGTTAATGAAACTCAAAAAATCTTTAACGCTGAAGAACTAAGAATTAGTGCAAGTTGTGTTCGGGTTCCCGTACTTCGAGCGCATTCTGAAGCAATTAACATTGAATTTGTATCGCCCCTAAGTGCCAGGGAAGCGAAAGAAATATTAAGCACATCTCCCGGCGTGAAAGTTGTGGAAGATTGGCAAGCAAACTATTTTCCCATGCCTATAGACGCTACAGGCGTTGATGACGTATTAGTAGGTCGCATCCGTCAAGACATATCCCACGAGTGCGGTTTAGAACTATGGTTGTGTGGCGACCAAATTCGTAAAGGTGCAGCCCTCAACGCCGTGCAAATTGCGGAATTATTAGTAGAAAAAAATCTACTGTCAGCGAAAGAATATCAAACAGCAAAGAGCTAAAAGCTACGGTGAGGAGTCAAAACGGGTGGTAGATTTTGGAAAAGTAATTACAGCAATGATTACGCCGTTTAAAGCTGATGGTAGCGTAAATTATGCTGTAACTGAACAATTAGCAGCACATTTAGCCGCCAATGGCAGCGATACAATCGTTGTGTGCGGAACAACCGGAGAATCGCCAACGCTAACTTGGGATGAAGAATATCAGCTATTTCAAGTAGTGTTGCAGGCGGTAGCGGGAAAAGCTTTGGTAATGGCAGGTACGGGGTCAAATTCGACTACTGAAGCTGTCGCTGCGACCCAAAAAGCAGCTAGAATAGGAGTACATGGAGCTTTACAAGTTGTTCCTTACTATAACAAGCCACCCCAAGCCGGGCTATACCATCACTTTCGGGAAATTGCCTCTGCTTGCCCCGATTTACCTATAGTGTTGTACAACGTCCCCAGTCGTACCAGTCAAAATCTCCTTCCTGAGACGGTAGCTCGTCTAGCGGAAATTGATAATATTGTAGGTATCAAAGAAGCGGCGGGAAGCTTAGACCAAACAAGTGAAATTAGCCGATTGACACCTAGAGAATTTCAAATTTACTCTGGTGATGACTCTCTAACTTTGCCAATGTTAGCAGTGGGTGCTAAAGGGGTAGTTAGTGTTGCAAGTCATTTAGTAGGCGCACAGTTGCAGCAAATGATTGAAGCTTTTGAAACAGGCAAAGTTAGTCTGGCAACTAACATTCATTTGCAATTATTTCCCTTATTTAAGGCTCTGTTTATTACGGCTAATCCAATTCCTTTAAAGATGGCGCTTAAACTCAAAGGTTGGGACGTAGGTTCGACTCGTTTACCATTGCAATGCGAAGAAGAAGACAAGATAATTAAAACCTTAGAAAAAGTTTTGCAAGATATTGATACCAAAACTAAAGATTTGGCTTATTAACTACCTTTTAATAAAGGCAGAAAGTATAAATACAATTGGGGTTTTAATCACCCTGTAATTGCAGAACATTTACATAAAAAATTTGCTAGAAACTTAGCTCCCTAGGGAAAAATGAGAAATTCTACAGTTTTTATATGAAACACAATTAACCTATCGTTCAAAGGATTAACATGGCAAAAAATACATCACCCGTAGTAAAAATTATTCCCCTTGGCGGCTTGCATGAAATTGGTAAAAACACCTGTGTATTTGAGTGTAACGACGAAATAATTTTATTAGATGCGGGATTAGCTTTTCCCACTGATGGAATGCACGGAGTAAATATTGTGCTTCCTGATATGACCTATCTGCGCGACAATCGCCATAAAATAAAAGGCATGATTGTGACTCACGGACATGAAGATCATATTGGTGGGATAGCTTTTCACCTTAGACAGCTAGAAATTCCGGTAATTTATGGGCCAAGGTTAGCACTAGCAATGCTAGAAGGTAAACTTGAAGAAGCTGGAATGCGCGATCGCACAGAATTACGCAGTGTTAGACCTCGTGAGACAGTAAGGCTAGGTTCGCAATTTATTGTCGAATTTATCCGCAATACTCACTCTATTGCCGATAGTTATACCATCGCTTTGCACACACCCGCCGGGGTAATTATCCATACTGGAGACTTCAAGTTTGACCATACTCCTGTTGATGGCGAATTTTTTGATATCCAGAGGTTAGCAGAACACGGAGAAAAAGGCGTACTTTGTCTCCTTAGCGATTCGACAAATTCTGAAGTACCAGGCTACACCGCTTCAGAGAGATCGGTATATCCAAATCTAGAACGGGTATTTAGTCAAGCTAAAGGGCGAATTTTAGTTACTACTTTTGCTTCTTCCGTCCACCGTATTAACATGATTTTGGATATAGCCAGAAAACAAAATCGCGTGGTGGGGATAGTAGGGCGCTCGATGCTAAACTTGATTGCTCACGCCCGTAACTTAGGTTATATCAAGTGCGAAGACAACTTGCTGCAACCATTGCAAGCTTTGCGGAACTTACCGGAAGAAAAAGTATTGATTTTGACAACTGGCTCTCAAGGCGAACCATTGTCAGCTATGACCCGGATTTCTAATGGCGAACACCAACAAATAAAAATTCGTCCCGGCGATACGGTTGTATTTTCGGCTAACCCCATTCCGGGAAACACCATTGCTGTTATGAATACTATTGACCGCTTAATGATGCAGGGTGCGAACGTTATTTACGGCAAAGACAAAGGATTACACGTATCTGGTCACGGTTGCCAAGAAGACCAAAAATTGATGATCGGACTAACTAAGCCTAAGTTTTTCTTGCCTGTTCATGGCGAACATCGGATGCTAGTTAAACACGCCCAAACCGCTCAAAGTACAGGCATTCCCGCCGAAAATATGTTAATTGTCCAAAACGGCGACGTGATCGAAGTATCACAAGAGGCAATGCGCGTCACCGGGAAAGTGCCTGCGGGAATTGAACTTGTGGATATGTCACGCACGGGAATAGTGAGCGATCGCGTCCTCAAGGAGCGGCAGCAGTTGGCAGGAGAAGGAATTATTACTATTGCGGCGGCGGTAGATTGGCAAGGCAAACTAATGATGAAACCAGAAATTCACCTGCGGGGTGTAGTTTCGTCTATGGAGCGCCCGATGCTACAACAATGGGTGCAAGAGCGGATGGAAAGGGTATTAGGCGATCGCTGGTCGAGCTTTACGCAATCGGTCAATGACGAACCTGTAGAAGTAGACTGGGTAGGCGTACAAGTACAGCTAGAGCGAGAACTACAACGCCAAATTCGTCGAGAACTGCAAACCCAACCGACAGTTACTTTATTGCTACAATCTCCTGACGAACCCGTTAAAGCTTTAGATGGGAGAAGACGACGACGCACAACAGCGCCACAAATTGCCGCCTCTTAATATAGGCGACCTCTATTCATTACGCAGGGTGGGAAGAAGTTATCAGCTTCTTTCCACCCTGATTTTTTGCTGACTTTCCTGAGTGCATTTACGGAAATTAAAAATGTATAGGTAAAAAGTTCAGTGATGTCTCTAATTCCGAATCTAGGAGATTTTAGGCAAGATGATAACGAATCAACTTTTTCTCTTTCTTGCGAAAAACTCGTTTCCAAACTGTAGATACTTCTAGAACACCCACCTTACCAAACTAAAGTAGAGACGTTATGAACTTATCACAACACACAACCCAAGACTTCCTTCTCAACAACTGGATGCTAGGCGAAAAAGTGAATTTTGATATCTTCCAAGCCTTACGTCAGCGCCTAAACCGAGTTCAAGTATCCAGCCCCAAACTAGCTCACCGTTTATGTCAACTAATTCCTGCTCAATGCCCTTTTGAACGCGATATTACAGTTTTTGGTCGCAAATTTCACATTCCCCCCATGTGCAAACTCAACCCACTGTACGAGGAAGTTGTCGCTTTACGTTTTCGGGCGCTATGCTTTTTGGCTGACGAATGCGGCGAAGATGTTACAGATTACTGCTAAAAACTTTTATTTGCTCCTCACTCTTGCCAAATTCTGCCCTGACTGGATTCTCAAATATTATTGATTTTTTTTTAGTATAAAATCCTGTTTTCTCTACGAGCTAATTAGCAAAACAGGTCAAATATACCATTTCCAGCCAAAATAGCCGCTTCTTAAGTTGTTGACCTGATAAATATTTTTAAAAAATCTATCTATGGTTAACAATAAATAACAAAGCAATGTTAATACAGTTAGACATAAGCAATTAATTTCAAGTCACCAATTTAAGGAGCAATTGCAGTTATGAGGGTGATTTTTTGCCTGCAAGCCTCAAAAACCAAGCAGCACCAAAATAAGATTAAACCTACTTTTGGGCAATGGCTGACGGAGGTAACTAAACTAACTGCCTTATCTTTAACACTTATAGGAGTTGGTTTTCTTTTTCAACACACGGCGCAAGCTGATACGGCTCGAATTGATGACATTACTATCGACCGCCAACCCGATGAAACCTACGATAGCTTAATTCAACGGGCTGAAACTGCCGCCCGAACTGCTCTTTTACAAGGATTTAACCGAAGTTCGCAAATAACTGACGTTTCGGTAATCATCTTAGGTCAAAATCAGGGTGTAATTGCCCCAGTTTTAGCTATAGGCTTAAGTCGTCCGCAATGGAGAGGCGGTAATGATAAATTCACCTATTTTAATAGTGCGCGCAGCCTATTGCGTTTAGAGGAACAACCCTTAGCTGTTGGATCTACTGGAGGGGGACAAAGAACCCCACCACCACCACCCAGACAAAGACGAAATAATCCTGCGGGTAGTGCGAGAGAAATTATTAATAACGCCCCTGTTCAACCAGTAAATTTTCCGCCTGGAGCGGTTCCCCTTCCTGGGAGTCCGGCTTTGGTTCCTCGCCCTCAATCACCGGGAATAACCCCTATAACTTCTCCTGGGGATAATTTTAATGCTGCACCAATCCCTACGACTCCGGTAACTGCTCCTACGCCGCAAAACTTACCCCAAGTAAATCCAGCTAATACTATCCCAAATCAACGTTGATATTTTTATCCCTAGCAGACTTGCAGGGCAACATTTTTTGTGGAAGGGCTTATACTAGAAAGGTTGTCAAAAATTGTATTAGCTATTATGGCAGTTCCTAAGAAGAAAACCTCAAAGTCAAAACGAGATAAGCGCAAAGCAACCTGGAAACATAAAGCAGTAGTAGAAGCGAGAAAAGCTCTGTCTTTGGGTAAATCAATTTTGAGCGGACGCTCTAAGTTTGTATACCCAACCAAAGAAGAAGACGAGACAGAAGAATAAACTTTGTCTTTGTTAGCGAAGGACAAGAAATGTACGTTAAAAGATTTTATTCCACAATAAAGTAGGAAGCTGAAGCAACTGAAATAATGCTAGGAAAATTTTTTAAAAAACCTAATGAGGAACAGAGCGATCGCGTTCCTCCTGGTCAATACTTAACTAAGGGGTTTCCGGTGCTTACTTACGGGCAAACGCCCCAAGTTAGTATAGAAAATTGGCAATTTAAAGTTTGGGGTTTGGCAACAGAGGTAACATTTAGCTGGGCTGACTTTATGGCTTTACCCCAACAGCAGTTTACTGCCGATTTTCACTGCGTTACGCGCTGGTCTAAGCTTGATGTCAAATGGACAGGTGTTAAAGTTACTGAATTCATGAAATTGATTGAGGTAGACTCGAAAGCCGTTCATGTAATGGAACACTGTTACGGCGGTTATACTACCAATATTGCGATGTCCGACTTCTTGAAGGAAGAAAACTTTTTTGCCCATACAGTATTTGACGAACCCCTAAGCGCCGAACACGGCGGCCCGATGCGGCTAGTAGTTCCACATATTTACGCCTGGAAAAGCGCTAAATGGATTAATGGTTTAGAGTTTTTAGACAAAGAAGAATTAGGTTTTTGGGAACGCAATGGCTACAACAGTCGCGGCGAACCTTGGGCAGAAGAACGTTATAGCTAGTAGTTGCAACAGACACAGACAAGAGTTTGTGTCTTTGTACTTTTAAGGGTGTTTTCGCAAAAGTAGGTTTCCCTAATTATTAGTTTTGTCAGTCCCCTAGGCAATATTCTTTACACTTAAGCTGGGGAATTTGCGGCAAAGATAGAAACAAGTATGAGCAAAAATAGCAAGCCATCTTTCAGAGATTCTCGCCAAGCATGAAACCATGCTGTTAAGTGAATGGTTAAAGGAACAACTATCGGCGGGAATCCGCCGTGATGACTTGATGTGTGAAGGAGAAATGCGCGCTCAATCTGGAGAATTTCTGCGCTTATTGCGAGATGCGACTTAAGGTGGTAATTTAACTAATTCTCAAGCTTCAGAATGGAATAATGTTAAAGTGCTAACTAGCACAACCCGTACCCGCGTCCAACAAGGCTTTAGCCCTTTTCAAGTAGCCTTATTTATTTTTTCTTTGGTATTGTGGTCTATCAAATTAACCAATTTTGAGCCAACAATCAGCATGGTATCGGCAGATAGCGATCGCACTCAACAAGTAATTCGGAATTTGCTATCAAATGCCATGGGGTTGCAAGTTTTGGTAGTCGATGATGAAGACGATAATCGGAAAATTATTACTTTGGCATTGCTAGAGTACAACGTTAAAGGAATAACTGCCAATTGTGCAATGGGGGCGATGGAAATAGTTACCCAAGGGAATTTAGACGCGATCGTGAGTAACATTGGAATGCCTGACGAAGACGGTTATAAATTAATTATAAAAATTAGAGATTAAGAAGTTAGTCAAGGACTAAAACCAATTGGGGCGATCGCGCTCACAGCCTACACTAGAGATGAAGATCGCCACAGCGCGATTTCTCATGGTTTTCAAATGCACCTCTCTAAACCCATCGAACCCCATAGGTTAGCCTTATCCATTAGTCAATTAGCGGAACCGAGCTAAATTGACATTATGCGATCGCGCTTTTTTCTCTAGCTCCTACCAATTTTTGCTCCAAAGCCCCAGGTAAAATTAAGAACATCTATCCCAAAGTTTATTGACAAAATATTTGATAGTTGATACTGTGCGCCTCAGGTGCATCGAATAATTTGGCTAGTATCAACCTCAACCATAAATTTTAGGAACATCCCAATGCTCGGTAACTTAGGTAAGTCCTCGATCGCCATGACTATTTTGGCGGCAATCAGCACCGCTACTTTTCCTGCTCAAGCAGCTTTACTTGTAAGTAATAGTGGCGATAACTCCATCAAACAGTATGACGATCAAACTGGTGCATATATTCGTGACTTTGTTACTTCCGGTAGTGGTGGACTGTCGAGTCCTCAAGGGTTAGCTTTAGGACCAAATGGCAACCTATTTGTTGTTAGTGGAGATAACACCGTTAAGGAGTATAGAGGAACAACGGGTGAGTATATTAGCAATTTTGTATCTTTGGATGAACCCATTTCCCTTCAAGGCTTAAGCTTTGGAGAAGATGGGAGCTTATTTGTAGTTACTAGTCGTATTCCTGGTACGGAAGTAGAAGTCGCAGGACCTGACATTGTGAGTTGGAGCAGTGGCGTACTGAAATATGATGGCACTACAGGGGAATTAATAGGGAATATTCCTACTAGTGTTACAGGAAACAATCTAGTTGCAACTGGACCTCAGCCCGTTGATGTAGCTGTTGGTGGACCAGATGACAATCTTTTCATCAGCTTAAGTAGCGCCCGCTTTAATAGTGGTGGTATTCGTGAATACGATCCAACTACAGGAGCGCCTATAAGAGGTATCCCTATTCAAGTCCAATTCCTTAGTCCACGAAACCTAGCAGTAAACGATGGCAATCTTTTCTATACAGACTCTATCACTGCTGGGATCGGTCGCATTGACTTGACGACGGGAACGGCTGATACATCATTTATTGCTAGTGATAGTGGTGGATTAAGGGGACCTAGCGGTATTGCTATTGGCGAGAATGGCAACCTATTTGTCAGTAGCTCTGGTACTAACAGTATTAAGCAGTACGACAGTGCAACAGGAGACTTTTTGGGAGATTTTGTAGCTTCAAGTAGCGGTGGTTTATCTAGACCTACTTATCTCACCACGGCAAATGTCCCCGTTCCCGAACCTTCATCGGTGTTAGGCTTAGTGGCGTTTGGCGGTTTATTTGCTGGCAGTGTTTTACGCCGTAAAATAAGCGATCGCCACAAATTGGCAGCTTTGCAAAAATAACCTTTAACCTAGAATTGCCCAGCAAAACAGTTAATGTTTTGTTGGGCAATTCACTTAGTTATTAGTGACTAACAGTCATTGGTAAGCAAATAATCTTAGTTTTTTCAATCGCCGCTAATAAATCAGCCCAAGAGGAGTCAGCCAAGCTATCGCGGATAACGTGGGCGGCGGCAAATCTTTCTACCGGGCCCAGTCCTACAACCCACATTCCCGCCGCTAAACCAGCTTCAACACCCGCCGCCGCATCTTCTACTACTACGCATTCTGAGGGGTCTAATCCTAGTTGCATTGCGGCATGAAGAAATACATCGGGGGCGGGTTTGTGGTGATCGACACTGTAACCATCACTAATTGCGGCAATGCGATCGCCTATCCCTAATAATTTCGTAACTAAATGAGCATTTTTACTAGAAGATCCGATCGCTATTTTGATCCCTGCTGCCTGTAATTCTTCTAGCAAGGGCACTACTCCGGGCAGTAAATCCGCCGGACTCAAATCTTGAATAAAGGCTTCATAGTAGCTATTTTTCCGTGCCATCATTGCTTGAATGTCAGCTTCAGGAATAGAAACATTACCCAGTAAGTGCAGTAAAGAATCACGCCTTGCCAAACCGCGCATTGCCTCGTTAGCTTGGCGATCAAAAGCAATTCCTTCCTCATCCGCTAACTGTTTCCAACCTCGGTAGTGATACTCAGAAGTGTCTGTTAACACGCCATCCAAGTCAAAAATTACCCCTTTAATTGGTAATGTTGTCAAAACAGGTACCGCTACATCAATTAGGCTTGATTCTTCACTGTTATTAATGTTTGTCACTTTTACCTCTGTAATTCCGTCGGTACTTGTTAAGTCAAACTCATAACATTGTTGTTGCCAGTACAGCTTAAAATTTAAGCGCGTCCAACCAGGGGGTAAATGGGGAGTAGCGATAATTGGCCCGGTTTCGGTTAAATGCACTCCTGCAAAACCAAAGATTACTGCTTGCCAAGTACCACCAGTAGAAGCGGCGTGAATGCCCTCGTGAGCGTTGCCACGTAAATCTTTAAGGTCTACCAATGCTGCACGCATAAAATGCTCGTAGGCTTCGGCGCACAGGTCCAAGTCACAAGCTAAAATAGCGTGAATTGCTGGGCCCAGTGAAGATCCATAGGTGTGATCGGTGCGCTTGCTGTAATAGTCCCAATTAGTCCGCAGTAGGGCAAGGTCTTCTCGATTTGCCAGGGGTGTTTTTAAAGGCAGTTGGCGCAGTAAGTACAACAACATCAACACATCGGGCTGCTTAAGAATTTGCCTTTGACCCGTAGTATCAATGCCCAAAAGTGCTTGCATTGATGTAGTACGCCCTTCGTACTCAGACAAATCTACATCGATTAAATCAAAGAATCCATCACATTGTTCAATCAATCCAGTTTTGGGATTGTGCAGTACAAGCAGGTGTTGCGCGACGTGCTGCCAGCGATCTAATCGTTGGGGAGTAAGATTTAGTTTTAGCTCAAGTTCTGTTGCTTTGGACGGATACTTTGTTTGCAGCCAATCTAATACAGCTATAGCAGTTTCCATATGCCACTGCACCATGCGGTTAGTAAAAGCATTATTGTCTACGTGTTCGTGGTTTTCATCGGGGCCAATCACATCGCTAATTTCGTAACAATTGCGAATTTCATTCCATTCAACCCGGCTACCCCAAAATACCGCAGTATCGAGGATAATTTCGGCTCCTTGTTGTTGCATCCAATCGTTATCGCCCGTTGCTTGCCAATACTGCCAAACTCCGTAAGCTACATCGGTTGTAATGTGCAGTTCAATATCACCGCACCAAATCCTTACCTGCTCACCATCGGGGCCTGTTATCCATCGGGGGGTTACTTCATCCCCCGTGCTGGCACTTTCCCAAGGATACATCGCCCCTTCATACCCAGCTTCAGTAGCTTTACGTCTTGCGCCATCTAAGTTGTGGTAGCGGTAAGATAGCAAGTTCTTTGCTACTTGGGGTTGAGTAAAAGTCAGGAAAGGGACAAGGAATATTTCTGTATCCCAAAATACGTGACCGCGATAAGCGTAGCCAGATAGGGTTTTAGCTGGAATACTTACTCTGTCGTCATGACGGGGTGCAGCTATTAAAAGTTGAAATAAGTTGTAACGAATAGCTAATTGAGCCGTGCGATCGCCTTCAATTACAACATCGCAATCGTGCCATAATTCATCCCATACCGCTCCATGAGCGGCTAGAAGGGTTGCATAGCTCTTAAAACTTGCTAAATGCTGCAAGGCTATTTGAGCAGGCTCCGAAACTTGTCTTGAAGTAAAGACTGTAACTATCTTTTCTAAAGTAGTAGTTTGTCCTTTTTGGGCGGTAAATTTGGTTTGTAAGTTGGTTGCTATTTCTGTATTAGCTTCGCAAGTTAGTTTTGTCGCCATCCCTAGTTCAATCCCAGACTTTAAACAGCGCAGTTGTACCCAATCACTATTACGCGCGACTCCTGCGTTTAATAACTCCCAGTGTTTTACGCCTTGGTTGTCAGGGTAGGTGCTGAGACTAGCATTTACTTCAATTATTCCAGTAAAATCTATGGGCGTAACAGAGCATCGCAGTATTAATAAATGCTCGTCTGCCATGCTTGCTAGGCGTTCAAAGTGCAACTTGACTGTATTACCTGCGGGACTGCGCCACAGCACGTAACGGCTTAATATGCCCCAATGCAAGTCTAATTTGCGGGAGTATTCCAACACTTCGCCTTGAGCTAGGCTAAAAACTTCGCCAGCAATTGTAATTTGTAATTGTAGCCAGTCAGGACAATTTACTAACTCTGTATAAACTACAGGAACATCATCATACACACCATGAATAAATGTTGTGGCGTTTGCGCCGGGATAGCCTTCTTCAAAAGTGCCGCGAGTTGCTAAGTAGCCGTTGCCAATCGTAAACAGTGTTTCTTTATGATGTAATTCGGCAGGCAAAAATTCTGTTTCAATGACGTTCCAAGCATTTCTATCCATGACTGGCTTATCTCACAACCGTAATTTTTTTAGTACGTGAATTGCTTTACTTAGCATTCCCTCGAAGCTAAAATATTTGGCTATTGTTGCAAAAACTTTATAAAACGCCGTAAAGTAGGTTTTGTAAAGTTTTACCTATATCTACCTATATCTATGCTTCAATGACTACGCGCAGATTTCCGCGTTTTCTAGCAACCCGACAAGCAGTAGTGCGCCCAGAACGTTCAAATTCTAAGTCAAGGATGGTATTCCCAACGCGCAAGTTATGTAACGACAACTGATTGATCGATTCTGGTAGCGCCGGATCGATAATTCGCAAGCAGTTATTTGCAGCATCCGGCACTAAGTTTACCATCATGTGCAACAACTGAAAGATACTTCCAGTAGCCCACGCTTGAGGACTGCAAGCAACGGGGTACTGCACGGGGGTATTATCGCCATTACGTTCGTAGCCGCAAAACAATTCTGGGGGACGCTGGTAAGATTGTGCCAAAGTCATGTCTAGCAAGCCTTGAGATACTTCTAAGGCTTGTTCGGCAAGTCCCAAGCTTCGCAATCCCATCGCAATTAAGGAATTATCGTGTGGCCATACAGATCCGATATGATAGCCCATTGGGTTATAGGCTGGAGACAAACTACTCAATGTCCGAATCCCCCACCCATTGAACATATCCGGCGCTCGGAGTCTTTCGGCGACACTACTAGCGCGTTCGGTAGTAAGAATGCCCAAATGTAAACAGTGACCGGGATTTGATGTAATACTATCTACTTGGTTTCCTTCGCCATCTAAAGCCAAAGCACAAAAATGTTGATCTTCCATCCAGAAGTCACGGTTAAATCGGGCTTTAAGTTCTCTAGCTTCTTCTAGCCAGCGATCGGCTAAATCGATCCGCTTTTTCATTCGGGCAATTTCTGCTAACCGAATTTTGGCAGCATAGGTATAAGCTTGTACTTCAGATAGGATAATTGGCCCGGTGGCAAGTTCGCCTTTACGGTTGACAATACAGTCTCCAGAATCTTTCCAGCCTTGGTTAGCAAGTCCGCGCCGCGATTTGCAGATATAGCCAAGATAGCCAGTTTGCTTACTATTGCGATCGATCCAATCCATTGCTGCAATTGCATTCACCCATAACCTATCTAAGGTTTCTTTGTCGTAAGTCCAGGCGTAATACTCGGCGTACAACATCAACCACAAAGGAGTCGCGTCAATGGTTCCGTAGTAAGGGGTATGGGGAATTTCTTGACAACGCGCCATTTCTCCTTGGCGCAACTCGTGAAGAATTTTACCGGGTTCTTCTTCGCGCCACTCGTCTTCTACTTTGCCTTGGTAGAGTGCTAACAGGGTTAAAGTTTCTTTGGCAATTTGCGGGTTCAGCATCAAAGTCTGAGAAGCAGTAATCAACGAATCTCTGCCAAATAATGTTGAATACCAAGGTACTCCGGCGGCTACAGTTTTATGTTTGCCAAAGGTTTGACGCAACAAATATAAGTCTTGTTCGGCTCTGTCAATTACGCGGTTAAAAGTTGCTTTGTCAGAGCGTATTTGCGTAATTTGTTCGCCCCAGTGCTGTTCTTCTGAAGATTCCGCCGCTTTAGCTTGTTTTAGAGTCGAAGGAGCGTCGGTATTTGTCGATGCGGAGCTATTATTTAGCAGCATTTGCAATCGATAACCCAACTTTTGCGTTTCGTGGGAACCTAGCTCAATTTGCCACAACGCTGTATAACCTTTCAATTCATCTGGGGTGCGATGCTGAAACTCAATAAATGATTGCATCAAAGATTTGTCTAAGCCTTGGTAAGCAAGCCTTAGCGCTTTTGGGTGTCGCGGCGTGTTTTCTTCGGTGTTTGGGGCAAATTCTCTTAGTAGTTTCCCTTGTTTTTCCCGGTGAGCGCCTCTAACTTCAAATAAATCGACAAAATCAGAGTTGAAACTAATACTAATTTCAAAGCTGACAGGAATTGTACTGTAATTTGAAACTTCTATTTCTTCAAACAACGCTCCACTAACAGCAATTTCGCGGCGAATTCCTAGAGTGTCTGGTTTTAAACGATCTTCAATGTGCGGATTTGTACAGAGAATTGATAGCAAAAATCCTTTTTCGGCGGTACTGCTGAGTAATACAGGACTTCGCCCTTCTATTTGCAGCTCTGACCGACTCAGATACCTAGTATCGTTGCAAAATAGCCCCATACTAGCGGTGCGATCGTCCATCAAACAGCCCGAAATATTGCCTAGAGTATCTGTAACTAAAAATATATCGTCATCTTTAATTGTCAGGGTTGGCTGTGGTCGTTCGCTGATTACACAAGGCCACTCGGTAATTGGTGCGTCTTGAGCGGGGATAAAAGCGATGCCGTCAACAATAATTTTGTCTTGTGTCGTGAGCGTTTCTGCTGTCATTGTCAAGATTTCTGCTTTCTAGGGTTAGTTTGTTTTCTTGCTGCCAAAGATGGAGCTTTGCTATACATTATTAACCGCTTAACTATAAGTAAAAATACTTGTTTTATCCTGACAAGTGTCAAGTTAAAGGATAATTACTTTTTAAATATAAAGTGATAAATCTATATTTTTGTTCATGACGAAAGTTTAAGTTTTTGAGTTTGGCTTGCGGGTAATGACTTGATTTTTACTATATACGCAGGCTTTTACTCTACTTTAGTCTGTGTTACTAAATTAAAGCTCATAAACTATTGTAAATATCTTTAATATTTATACACAAGCCGTTAAATTTTTATCTATTGAAATTGGAATTAAGTAGAAGGATTACAAGGATTTTGGGCGATCGCAAAATCCTTGTAGAAATACACTGAAACGTTAGTTTTTATCGCGTTTAGAGGCAATTAGCGCCATCTCAAAAGCTCTGAGATACTGATCGGTCATCGATTCAACACTAAAATTGTTGACTACATAATCTCGACAAGTTTGGCGATCTAGCTTACTAACTAAAGGGACAGCTTCAACCATTTTTTCGATAGAATGACAGACAAAACCTGTCTTCTCATGGGCAATAACTTCAGGAACAGAACCCAAAGCCATACCAATTACAGGAGTTCCTGTCGCCATAGATTCAATCATCACTAGCCCAAAAGGTTCGCGCCAAGTAATCGGAAACAAAGTAGCCGTAGCACCGCTTAAAAGCGCAACTTTTTCATCGTGGGAAACTTCGCCCAAATACTGAATTTGCTCCCCATCGATATGGGATTCTAACTGTTCTGAGTAAAAAGCGCGATCTACCGCATCAATTTTACCAGCCATTTTTAACGGCAATCCACTAGCACGAGCAATTTCAATTGCTTGCAACGGCCCTTTTTCTGGAGAAAGCCGACCGACAAAAGCAAGATAAGCAGGTTGGGTAGGGGTAGCACAAAAAGGATAAGCCTTAGTATCAATACCGTTGTAGACCGTATGGATGTAGTTTAAGCCTAGGCGGGGTTCTCTTTGCGCCTCGCTAATACTAATGTAAGGCTGCCATGCAAACTGACGAAACATTTTTTCGTTGTCTGGGGTAAAAATTCCGTGCATGGTGTGAACTGTGGGAGTTTTAACCAAGCTGCTATAAGGAAGCCCCGCACAGCCAACATGAGAATGAATAATATCAAAATGATGTGCTTGTCTGTAAACATCATGCAGCATCATTTGTTCGTAAAGCCCTGGCTCTTTGATACTAGGATCGAGCCTAAGAGCTTGGTCGTGGACAGATTTGAGTTTCGCTGTAGTCAGAGAGTCACCAGAAGCAAACAAAGTAACTTCATGACCTCGGCGGACTAATTCATCGCTAAGTAAGCTGACAATTAGTTCTATACCGCCGTAGCGGAAAGGAGGAACGCGCTCCCACAGTGGAGCAATTTGAGCAATTTTCATAGGTTAATAGCGGCAAAAAGTAGCAAAACGTAGGGTAAAAATCCTCGCTTGCGATCGCACAAAAGCAGGTATAGGAAAAACATCTTTAATAAAGCAATTCCTTAAAGAAGATATAACATTGACAGGTACGGCAAATGTAAAATGTATATCAAATTTGAGAAATTCAAGCCGACTTAATAAAGCAAAAGACTTAACGCTTCTTCGGTAAGATAAGTAAAGAAGATTATTAGTGGTGGTCTAAGGGTTCCAGCAACCGCCACAATTTCCAATTCCAGACAGCGACAACAAGCAAAGTAAGTTTTTTGCTCTACTTCTTGGCGCGGCAGGCAACGGGAAAGTAGTTAGACGTAAAGAAAGACAAGCTATGAGCATTTCTACGGTTTCCATGTTGAGCGATCTGCTAAACGCCATACCCCAACTCAGACCTCAGCTTTATTTTAAGGCTTCCTTAACCGCGCTTTCTCACGCGATGGAAGATCAAGTATTAGCTGATAATACTGACCAACCTTTACTAATTGCTAGTTTTCAACGAGAACGTTACTATCGCCAAGAAGCTCATCGTTACAAGCGAATTGCCCAAAAGACAGACCAAGTTTATGTACTCTCAGCTTTAGAAACAGATTTTACCAATGCTTCGGGTTTTTATGAAACGATCGCCTTTGATTTAGAGGATGCTTTAAGTCAAGAGTGGCATTTAGTGATAATTGGGCATCAATACGCTACTTGCTTGGTATGTAGAGAGCGGTTTATGAATCTAAGTAAAAAGTCGCAAATGCCTAATACTTTTGACATCGACTCGTCGCGCCAATTTGAAGGGATATGGACAAGAGATCGCACTGTTAGTTTCAAAGCAGCAGAATTATTATTAGAGAGAATCCTGGGCTACAGACCAGAATTAAGCGGCAAAATTGAGCAAGCACGAGATAATTTTGGTTTAGCAACTCCTAGCAAGCGTAAATCGTCAAAAAAGCCTAAAACCTTAGCGATCGCCCAAACGGCTCCAGAACTTGGCTTTTCAAGCATCGATCCCGATCCATTTGTGCAGCGTTTGGTTACTTATTTGCAAGCAGGGCAGTATAAATTATTAAAAGCTTACGGTGCGATCGCCGAGCAAGAACGTAAAGAGCGGCTTGTCAACTCAATTACAGCAGCTATCCGGCGCGGAAGTAACACAGGTCAACCTTTACACCCCCAAGAAATTCTCTCGGTAGCGGTGGAAGAATTAGGACAAGCGCTGTCGGTGTGTCGCTGCTTAATCTACCGAGCGGGAGCAACCGAAACCACCGCAACTATTACTAACGAGTTTTTAAAGGAGTCCGTATCATCGGTTGCTGGACAAGATTTACAACTGCAACAGCACCCTTTATTTCAAGAAGTAGTACAGCAACAAGAAAGTATTGCCATTACAGACACCCAAACCGACGATCGCATTACAAATTCTGTAGCATTGCAAGCGCTCGTAAGGCGCTTTAGTCTCCGTTCTTGGCTAATGGTTCCTGTACTGTACCAAAGGCGCTTTTTAGGGACAATAGAGTTGCATCATTGCGGCGAATTGCCTCACCCTTGGCAGGAAAATGAAGTGTCATTACTAGAAGAAGTTGCAACCCAAGTGGGAGCGGCACTAATTCAAGCCGAGGCTTATGCTAACTTAGAAGACCTCAATCAACAATTAGAAGCTCTAGATCGCACTCGTAGCAATTTAATCGCCATTACAGGTCACGAATTACGGACACCTTTATCGACGATTCAAGTTTGCCTCGAAAGCCTAGCTACCGAGCCAGATATGCCTTGGGAATTGCGCGAAGTTATGCTTAGTACGGCTTTATCGGATTCGGAGCGGATGCGAAAACTGGTGCAAGACTTTTTAACTCTTTCCTCTTTAGAAAGCGGACAAGTACAATGGCATCCCGAAGCGTTATCTTTAGAAGAATGCGTTACCCTAGCTTTGAGCCGGACTCGTACCCGCGCCGCGATCGCAGATTATCCCCAAATTACTACTCAAGTATCCGAGCAGTTGCCTTTAGTTAGAGCCGATGGCGATTGGCTAGTCGAGGTAATATCTAAGTTGCTTGATAATTCTAGTAAATTTACTCCCCCTCAAGGAAAAATTACCATTAATGCTGTTTGCCGAGACGATCGCACAATGGAAGTTACGGTGACAGATACCGGGCGAGGTATTGAACCCCAACGCCTAGAACTTGTATTCGATCGTTTTTATCAAGAGGAAGCATCTTTGCGCCGTACAGTGGGCGGTACAGGGCTAGGACTTGCAATTTGTCGTCAAATTGTCACGGGGTGGGGCGGTCAAATTTGGGCAGAGTCAGAGGGAAAAGATCGCGGCAGTGAATTTCATTTTACAATTCCGATTGCGATCGCACAGGTAGAGCCACGTAATTACAAAAAAGTGCAGAAGTAATTGGTCAAACTGTTACAGTTCCTAACATAGTCGTAATGGATGGGCGATCGCGGTGATACGATGCCCTAAAACGGTTTGCGAGAGTAATTTATGACCGAAGAACTTTCTGGACAAACTCCGATATTTGGCGGCAGCACTGGCGGCTTGCTAACTAAAGCGGATAGAGAAGAAAAATACGCTATCACCTGGACTAGCCCCAAAGAGCAAGTATTTGAAATGCCAACGGGTGGTTCAGCCATCATGCGGCAAGGCAAAAACCTCTTATACTTGGCTCGTAAGGAGTATGGAATTGCGATCGGTGGTCAGCAATTGCGGACGAAGTTCAAAATTACAGACTACAAAATCTACCGGATTTATCCTAGCGGCGAAGTGGAATACTTGCATCCCAAAGATGGCGTGTTCCCTGAGAAAGTAAATCCAGGTCGTGAAAAAGTTCGTTATGTAGACCGCAATATCGGCAGAAATCCCGATTCGGCTAAGTTGAAGTTTAGCGGCATTTATTCTTTTGACGCAGAACTACCAAAATCACCAGAAGCTAAAAAAGCTGGTTCTTAAAGCTTTAGTAGCAAATACCTGGATAATCTAAGTTAGTCTCGGTGGTTTTTTATTACCGAGGCTGATTTTTTTTATATTGGCTCTTTTTGCACTCAAAAAACCGTCATGATTTTCCCTGATTTTTCTCAATTTTCAGAACTAGCAACGCTGGGCAACTTTGTACCCGTTTATCAAGAATGGGTGGCTGACTTAGATACTCCAGTTTCGGCTTGGTATAAAGTTTGTGCGGAGCAGCCTTATAGTTTTTTGTTGGAATCGGTAGAAGGTGGGGAAAATATCGGGCGCTATAGTTTTTTAGGCTGTGATCCGTTGTGGATTTTAGAAAATAGAGGCGATCGCACGACCCAAACTCATAGAGATGGCTCTACTGAAACCTTTACGGGCGATCCCTTTGTAACTTTGACCCAATGTATCAAATCTTTTCACCCAGTTAAGTTGCCCCAATTACCGCCCGGAATTGGCGGCTTGTTTGGCTTTTGGGGTTACGAGTTAATCAAGTGGATGGAAAAGCGCGTTCCCATTCATCCGGCGACAGAAACCGATTTGCCAGATGGTTTATGGATGCAAATCGATCAATTACTAATTTTTGACCAGGTAAAGCGGAAAATTTGGGCAATTTCTTACGCAGATTTGAGAGATCCAACTGTTGATTTACAGCAGGCTTATAAACAAGCAGGCGATCGCGTTACAGCCTTAATTAGCAAGCTACAATCGCCCCTTGATAGCAAAAACACGGTTTTAGACTGGACTCCACCACAAAGTTCTTCTCAGCCTCTAGAATACACTAGCAACATTTCGGAAGCAGATTTTTGTGCGAATGTTCAAACTGCCAAAGACTACATTAAAGCTGGGGATATTTTTCAAGTTGTCCTGTCTCAGCAACTAAAGGCGCAGTATACGGGAGAAGCTTTTGCGCTTTATCGCTCCTTACGGCTAATTAATCCTTCGCCTTACATGGCTTATTTTAATTTCCAATCGTGGCAAATTATCGGCTCTAGTCCTGAAGTGATGGTAAAAGCGGAAATCGACCCAATGAAAGGAACTTTAGCCACTTTGCGCCCGATTGCTGGTACTCGTCCGCGCGGCAAAACTCCCCAAGAAGATGCGCTACTAGCTAAAGACTTGCTGCAAGATCCTAAAGAAATTGCCGAACACGTTATGTTAGTTGACTTAGGGCGCAATGACTTAGGTAGAGCCTGCATTTATGGAACAGTAAAAGTTGACGAATTAATGGTTATCGAGCGCTACTCTCACGTTATGCACATTGTTAGCAATGTTGTCGGACAATTAGCGCCTGATAAAACTGCGTGGGATTTACTCAAGGCTTGTTTTCCGGCGGGTACAGTAAGCGGCGCACCCAAAATTAGAGCAATGGAAATTATTAACGAACTTGAAACAAGTAGGCGGGGTGTATATTCGGGAGTTTACGGCTACTACGACTTTGAAGGACAGCTAAATAGCGCGATCGCAATCAGAACTATGGTACTGTGCGATCGCGCCGTCAGCGTCCAAGCAGGGGCAGGTATAGTGGCAGATTCTGACCCCCAAAAAGAATATGTAGAAACCTTAAATAAAGCTAGAGGTTTAATAGACGCAATTCGCTGTCTTCAGGGCAATTAATGAAGCTAAAATCTTATGTGCGCTGGCTAATTCTAGGGGGGATGCTCTTTTTCTTAATTAAAGCTCTTAAAGATAATTGGCAAGAAGTAGCGCAAATCCAAATTAGTCAAAAAAGCTGGGTTTACCTAGGTAGCGCTTTAGGAGTAACGTTACTGGCGCATATTTGGACAGGATGGGTATGGAGTTGGATTTTTCAGACTCTCAATCAAAAAGTTAGCGGTTTTTGGGCAGTTAGAGTTTACCTAAAAACAAATATTGCTAAATATATTCCTGGTAATGTTTGGCATTATTACGGGCGGATTCGTTTATCAACAGATGCGGATATTCCTACTAGCATCGCAACTTTGAGCGTTTTATTAGAACCGCTTTTACTAGCCGCCGCCGCCTTACTTGTAGCTTTAATAGGAACGCCGCAAAATAGAGGATTGCAATTTTTTATTTTAGCAGTGGTTTTAATTGCTATTCATCCCCTGATTCTCAATCAAGGGCTTAAGCTTGTTAGCAAGCTCAAAAACAAAGGTGATGATGTCAAAAAGATCGAGCATTATCCTTTTGCACCCTTATTAGGCGAACTAGGTTTTTTAGGATTGCGCGGCGCAGGATTTGTGTTGACTTTTTGGGCGCTACATCCTATAAAATTCAGTCACATTCCGGCTTTAATTAGTAGTTTTAGCCTAGCTTGGCTACTGGGTTTGGTTGTACCGGGAGCGCCGGGAGGAATTGGCGTATTTGAAGCGACAGCTACTGCTCTACTTGGATCTTTATTTTCTCCAGGACTTATTTTGAGTGTTGTGGGCTTGTACCGCCTAATTAGTATTTTGGCGGAAGTTATAGGGGCGGGAATTGTTTTGATATGGGATAGAGTCGCTACTTAGATTGGGAAGAAGTGCGATCTCACTCCATCCCAGAAAGTATTTGTACTAGCCACAGCTAATCAACCTAAGCGCTAGATAAAAAGGCTCTTAACAGTCTGCTTCCACTGAATTATTGGGCGGCTTAGAAGAAAATTGATTTTCCCGTGTAATTTTGATCAAAAATTGCAACGCTTCATTAACGGAGTCCGCACTCGAAAAAATTTCTGCTACATCAGGTTCTAGACGCACAATCGCCTCACCGAATTTCTTTCGTCCACTCCCTAACTTTCTAACTTTTAAACTCTTTAAGTCATATTCTGAGCGGAGTTCATCTTCAAAATCTGAATTACTCTTCATAGGCTTCTCTCTCCGAGCGTGTTACGACTCTTGCACTAATAAGACGAATAAAATTATCTCTTTCTGTGTACGATACAATTAACAAACGTTCTTGGTTTGACCGTCCAACGATAAGATAACGCTCTTCATTATCTGAATGGTCTGGATCGTAAAAGTCAACGTAAAGCGGATCGTTAAAAATAGTCTTCGCTTCTTCAAAGGAAACACCATGCTTTGATAGGTTAGCTGCTGCTTTTGACTTATCCTACTCAAAATCCATGATTAGATTGTAGGCGATCACGTAATCAATACAGTAGGGATTTGCAGTGCGATCGCTTTCTACTCAGAAAATAAATAAGTTGTTACTACCATATTGCTTAAATTTTGGTCTTGAAACACAAACTTATGAAAACAGTTATTTTTTGCAACACTCATATTGCTTAAATTTTGGCTTTGAAACACAAACTTATGAAAACAGTTATTTTTTGCAACACTAAAGACAAAATCGAAATTATGGAAACCTTACTAGCTTTTGATGAGGATAAAGATAAAAATAAATCGTTCAACGAGAAGAAATATCAATACGCAAATACACTCGTACTGTATCGAAAAAGCGATTTAGAAACCGCAAGAGCAGATATTGAGCATTCCATTGATAGTCCAAGAACCTTAGCAGCTATCCTAGCTGTTTTGGGGGTAATTTTGTCGAAGTATATATCGCTGCTGGCAATGGATGACCTTAATCACTACAATGAAAAATTCAAGCACTTTGTTGAGCTTGGAATTACAGTTTTAAACCTTGCGCCCAGTGCCTTTATCTTTTTAGGAGTTGCTAAGAAAATCGCTTGGCTTCATATAATAAAGATAGCAATAGCTCTAGACTCTGAACTTAGTTCTGCGAATACTGCCACTACTCTCCTTAAATAACCCCAAATCTTACACTAACAAAGTGGAAACACTATCTCAAAGAAGAATTGCAAGCTAATGTATTGCATTTCACCGGAAGTTATTACAATTTCTACCACAATTGATATTGTACATTTCAGTTGCGTGTGTAAGAGATTGTTAGCTCAAATGCTTCCGGCAAACTGCCGGGGGTTGATAGTGTACACCCCATCTGCGTGTGTAAGAGATTTTTAGGCTAATAGTATATCTTAATTTATAGTCTTACAAAGGTAAACGCCAGAGGTGTTTACTGTCAGGATCGCTAATTGTAAAACCGCGCTTTTGATACCATTTTATAAGGTCTTCGCTGCTGTCTGTCTTAGCTGTTTGCTGCTGCTTTTTCCAGAAATCAGATTTTTGTATTTCTTCCTCTTGTTCTCTATCAATAGCATCGAGTTCTGCTTCGGAATATTGTTGCAGCTTACGCTGATAATCATCAGCTTGGTCTTCTGGTATTTCCAGCCCCCTAGCTGGATGAACCCGGATTCTTAGTCTATCGACACTCCAAAGGTAATCACAAAGATATTTAAGCAATGCAGTTCCATAACCCTGACAGCGAGTCTCTGAGTTTATCTGCAAATCCTCTAAGTGCCAAAATTTCCCTTTTCGATCATGCTTAGGCTCAATGTGAGCATTACCCACTATCTTTCCATCAGAATCTAAGACCTCGAATTTATAGTTTCCATTCAATAAACATTCTTGAAATCTCACTCTATGTATATCTCCTTTATTTGGACTGTATTGTACTGCTGTTCTTCTTCGTACACGCAACTACAATATTTGCGAGATCGCATATTAAACTATAGATAACTGCGAAATCTTGCTGAAGGCTACTTTACCGAATCAGTTATTTTGATTAATCAAAAAAGCCCCCAGTTGGAGGCTTTTTTCATAGTTAGTAAAAAACTTAAAGCAAGTACAACAAGCCAAATAAAATAATCCACACTATATCTACAAAGTGCCAATAAATTTCGGCAGCTTCTACGCCAAAGTGCTTTTCGCTGCTGTAATGCCCAGCAGTGCGACTGCGCCACAACACGGCGACTATCGCACTAACGCCGATAAATACGTGCAATCCGTGAAAACCTGTCAGCACGTAAAAGGCACTAGCAAACAAGTTGGTAGTTAAAGTAAATTCTAAATGGCTGTACTCGTAAAGTTGCCCAACTAAGAAAATTGCTCCCATAGCGGCGGTAATCGCCAACCATTTTTGCATCCCTTTAACGTCGTTTTTCTTCACCGCCACATCAGCATTATGCATGACAAAGCTGCTAGAAATCAGCAAAACTGTGTTTACTCCAGGTAGCAATAATTCCAAGCGAGGAGTTCCTTCCGGTGGCCAAACAGGTAATACAGACCGAAAAGCTAAGTAAGCGCCAAACATTCCCAGAAAAATCATCCCTTCGGCGACTAAAAAGATAATTAAGCCAAAGATACGGTGGTCAGGATGTTCTTCATGATGACCTGCTACTTCCGCCTGATGGTGATGGTTAAGTTCCGTTTTAGCTGGATCTATAGTTTGAGTTTGCATGAATCTTTTACAGAATAAAGTAATTAAGTCAAAAGCTAAAAAATGAGTTCTTTTTAGGGAGCATCATTTTTTAGCTTCTATTTATTTGCGGTCTTCTGGATTAGCAGCAACGCTGGGATCTGGTTCGGCTCTTAATACCGAATTTGGCCCCGCCGCTAAGACTGGCTCTCGCTCATCGGCTAACGGTACGTCTACGGCTTTCTTATTATTCATACCGTAGTCGTAAGGGCCGGTTGCTAATACGGGCAATTTATCAAAGTTTTCAATGGCCGGGGGTGAAGTTGTCATCCATTCCAAGGTTAAGGCTTCCCAAGGATTGTCGCCAGCTTTTGGCCCGTAATGCCAACTCCAAATTGCATTGATTATGAAGGGAAATGTCGAAATTGCCAGCAAGTACGCGCCCATTGTACAAATAAAGTTCAGCGTCTCGAACTTAGGATCGTACATGGCAATTCTGCGGTTCATGCCCATCATGCCTAATTTGTGCATCGGTAAAAAGGCAAGGTTAAGACCGACGATTGTTAGGGCAAAATGAACTTTACCCCAAAATTCGTTAATCATCCGCCCTGTAGCTTTTGGGAACCAGTGGTAATAGCCCGAATAGATGCCTAGAACACTACCGCCAAACAGTACATAGTGCAGGTGAGCTACTACAAAATAAGTATCGTGGACGTGGATATCAAAGGGTACAGACGCTAACATTACGCCACTAATTCCACCAATTACAAAGGTTCCCACAAAACCCATTGCAAACAATAAAGCACTATTTAAGCGCAGTTTGCCGCCCCACAGAGTTGCTAACCAGCTAAATACTTTGATTCCTGTAGGTACGGCGATAACCATGGTTGTAATCATGAAAAACATCCGCAACCAGCCAGGGATTCCGCTAGTAAACATATGGTGCGCCCAGACAATTAAGCCCAAAAAGCTAATTGCTAAACTAGAATAGGCGATCGCTTTGTAGCCAAATACTGGTTTACGCGCGTGGACTGGTATAACTTCGGAAATTACCCCAAAAAACGGCAAAATCATGATGTAAACGGCGGGGTGAGAGTAGAACCAAAACATATGTTGGTACACTACCGGGTCGCCGCCACCAGTGGGGTTAAAAAACATTGTCCCCGCCAGCAAGTCAAAGGCTAACAAGATTAAAGCGCCAGCTAGTACCGGAGTTGACACCAAAACTAAGGCAGAAGTAGAAAACATTGCCCAACAAAATAAGGGCATTTGAAACACTCCCATTCCTGGTGTCCGCATTTTCAGCAAAGTAACTAGGAAGTTTAATGCGCCCAAAATTGAGGATGTCCCCAATAGTAGCAAGCTCATAATCCAGATGCCTTCGCCTACTTGTCCTGTTACTAGGCTCAAAGGCGGGTAAGAAGTCCAACCCGCGTCGGGCGCATCGCCAATAGCTAAACTCGCCACTAGCAACAATCCCGCCGGGGGAACCATCCAAAAAGCTACGGCGTTTAACTTGGGAAATGCCATATCTCTAGCCCCAATCATGAGCGGGATCAAATAGTTGGCAAATCCTGCTCCCGCCGGAACTATCCACAAGAAAATCATGACGGTGGCGTGGAGTGTAAACAAGCTGTTATACACTTCAGCACTAACAAAATCCAGGTCTGGGGTTTTTAGTTCGGTGCGAACTAAGTCCGCCATAACTCCACCAATACAGTAAAAAACAAACGTTGTAACTAGGTACTGAATGCCAATTACTTTGTGATCGGTATTGAAAGTAAAGAAAACGCGCCAATTTCTATTAGCGGGGTCGTCGTTATGAGCGGGGATATTGGCTCTTTCTTGTAACTGTGCTTGAGTCATAGAAATTAGGGAAAGAGATTTAGGGCAATTTTTTCTTAATGGTGATGGCTAGAAACTTGTTTCAGCATCTGGGGATTGATACCCAAGTCGCTAGTATAAGGTGCTAAAAAGTCGTTGGGTGACTTTTCTGTGGGACTAAGCGCGATCGCACTATTCAATGTATCGGCTTGGGCTACTTGTTGCTCTTGCACCCACTGATCAAAAGCTTGTTGCGGTTCCACAATTACTTTTGTATTCATTGCACCATGATAGGGGCCGCATAATTCCGCACAAATTAAAGGATAAGTGCCTTCAGTGCGGGGAGTAAAGCGAACGGTGGTTTGACGACCGGGGATCACATCTTGCTTTAAACGAAATTCTGGAACCCAAAACGCATGAATTACATCGTTAGCGCTCATGTTGGCGACTACTAGTCGCCCATTTGGTACGTGCAGTTCGCTAGAAATAATTCCCGTATCAGGATAAGTAAAAATCCAGGCGTATTGCATCGCAGTAATGTTTACTGCAAATTCTGGTGAGTTACCTTCTGTATCCTTGCTTGCGCCAAGAGTTGGCGAAACAATCCCTAAACCTGGGGCATCATTTTTTTGGGGAATTTGGTCAGCGTTGCGGACAGCCGCCGTTGCTGGGTCTTGCATCGCCGCGTCAGACTTTTGCTGATTGAGGTTCGGTGCTTGGGCAATATTACTGTCGCTCAAAGTTGCCGCGATCGCACTTCCGGGCATTTTCACTGCTTGAGGCTGCATCGCTCCGTGCATATCGTGAGCATCAAACCCACCAATGGAGTTGTAAACATCAAAACTATAAATTGAAATCCCTAGCACAACAATCGCTGGTATAGCCGTCCAAAGAATTTCTAAAGGTACGTTGCCAAAGACTGGTGCTGCGTCGGTGTTGTCATCAAGGCGACGGCGAAATTTAAACGCTGAATAAATTAAAATGCCTTCCACTAGCAAAAATAGCCCCATGGATACCGTCATCATCGTATTAAACAAACTGTCTACCAGTACAGCTTCATCGGTAGCAGCTACAGGCAGTAGTCCATGATTTTGACCGTACCAAAGGCTGAATAAGGTCAGTACGATACCAATAAGTAAAGTCCAAATAGAACCTGGGATTTTCACTTCTCTGTTTATGTTTATGAATTTATTACTATTTCTAGTCTTACTCACCTACCACGTTAATGCAGCTAATGGGCTTAATGCGTTAGTTAAAATACTTTCTGCTGATTTTCTTTGGGATCGCTGCTCTTTTTTCTTACCCTTCTTACTAACTCTTGCTTTGAGCTATTGTTAAGAAACGTAAAGGTTGATTGTAATCTTTACGTCGGTAAAAATCCCCAATAGCTGTAAAGAAAAGCTTTGGGGTTAGTCTAAGCCGGAATAAATTTTTCTGTCTAAAGACTATGCGCTAGGGTGGAAGAAAGCCAGCACTCACAAGAACGTAAACTTTAATAGCTTATACAGATGGGCATAAGGTATCGTCCATGACAGAATTTATTATTCCGCAAACCAGCGCTTCAGCGCAGAACCATTCAGCGCCTCAAGACCGAATTCGGCGCTGGATATGGAAATTGGGTATTGCTACTTTAATTTTGATGGCAATTGGTAGCGCTACCCGCGTGATGAATGCAGGTTTGGCTTGTCCTGATTGGCCCTTGTGTTACGGTACTCTTGTACCAAGAGCGCAAATGAATCTGCAAGTATTTTTAGAGTGGTTTCATCGCTTAGATGCGGCGCTAATTGGAGTTGGCACGCTTTCTTTAAGCGTTATTTGTTGGTGGAATCGCCGCCAATTACCCGGTTGGCTACCTTGGGCGGCTACTTTTGCTCTAGGTTTAATTATGTTTCAAGGCGCACTCGGCGGCTTAACAGTTACGCAATTACTACGTTTTGATATCGTAACGGCTCATCTAGGCACGGCATTATTATTTTTTACCACACTGTTAGTTATGGGTACGGCGCTGACTCCGTATCAGGGAACGGGAACGGCGGGTAAATTGCCTTGGCTGGGCTTAACGGCGGCGATTTTGGTGTATTTGCAAAGCTTGCTTGGCGCGTTGGTTGCGTCGCGGTGGGCGCTGCATCAGTGTTTGACGGTTAAAGCTTTATGCAGTGTTATGTACAGTCATATCGGCTTTGTCGTGTTGCCTAGTTTGGCAATTATGGCTGTAGTGTGGATGTCTTGGCGGACTCCGGCTTTGCACCCTACTTTACGGCTGTTGGCTAATATGACGGGTGGGTTATTACTATTGCAAATTTTGTTAGGGATTGCTACCTTGCGCTTACACCTCCAAATAGAGCCGCTTACTGTAGCTCATCAAGCTGTAGGAGCAGCATTACTAGGATCTCTTGTTACTTTTACAGTTTTGGGATGGCGCGATAGCGCCAGCGCGCCCGTAACCGGGCTTCGTGCTTTTTTGGTGACAGCACGTTGATTTAGATATAGGCTATTTGTTTTTAATTTGTTGTTTCAATGATTAAGGATTGAGCATGATCGGGACTAGCATTTCTCGTCGCCATGAAAATTTTGCCGAAGTTATTCGCAGCTACTACCAGTTGACAAAGCCGAGAATTATCCCGCTATTGTTAATTACGACCGCTAGTAGTATGTGGATTGCCAGCAATGGACAAGTAGATCCTCTATTGCTGCTAGTAACTCTTAGTGGTGGTACATTAGCTGCGGCGGCAGCCCAAACAATTAACTGCATTTACGATCGCGATATTGATTATGCTATGGAACGTACCCGCCATCGTCCTTTGCCATCAGGTAAAGTACAGCCGCGAGATGCGTTGATATTTGCGATCGCTCTTACCATTCTTTCTTTTACTCTATTAACCGTCTTTGCCAACTTACTCAGCGCTCTATTAGCGATGTCTGGCATCGTCTTCTATGTGGCTATTTACACCCATTTGCTCAAACGCCATACCAGCCAAAACATTGTTATTGGTGGCGCGGCGGGGGCAATACCTGCGCTGGTAGGTTGGGCGGCAGTTACAGACACATTGAGTTGGGCGGCTTGGGTAATATTTGCGATCGTGTTTTTGTGGACTCCGCCCCATTTCTGGGCGCTGGCTTTAATGATTCGCGATGACTATGCCAAAGTGGGCGTACCAATGCTTCCTGTAGTTGCGGGGAATGAAGCTACTACTAAGCAAATTTGGCTTTATACCTTAGTTCTCATCCCTTCTACGTTTTTGCTTATCTACCCCTTAAATGTTTCTGGGATAGTTTACGGAGTTTTGGCGGCATTTTTGGCAACTATTTTTATCAAAAAAGCTTGGGCGCTTGGGCGTGAACCAGATAGTAAAGAATTAGCCAGAAGTTTGTTTTTTTACTCAATTATCTACATGATGGCTCTTTGCGCGGCGATGATTGTTGACTCATTACCTTTTACTCATTACCTAGTTAACGCGGTAGCAACGGGTTTGTAATTAAAGATGCGATCGCGTTTTAATTTAGGAGGTGCGATCGCTTTACATCAACGTGAAAATATTAAGGATGGACAATTATTCCTACAAATGCTCAGATATTCACTTGTTTTATTCTTTGCCAACGGCTAACAATAATGTACCGACCTCTTTATTTAGTTTGCCTTGATAAACCTACGGGCGAAGTGTTCATTTTAGCAGGCGAAGAAATGCAAATATTGATAGATCGCAATGGTAAGTGGAGGTTTGATGTATGAAACCAAACTTTGAGGCAATGGACAAAAAAGAATTACGAGCTTACTTGCTTCAGCATCGAGAAGATAGTGAGGTTATCAGCGCTTATATTGAAAAATTGAACGTAGAAGCAAATTGGGTAACATTTCCAGCTTTGACATCAGTGGAAGATTTAGATAATATCCCTGAGTTTTTTAACAAGCTCCGTCAAGACGGTAGTACAGAAAAAACGTAAAATAAATATATTCTCCGGCTAAAATAGAAATTGCCCGTGAAATGTATATTTAGGGAGAAAGGCTGATGGCTCCCGCCGTAAAAATTGAAAACTTACAAAAAAGCTATGGCTCGGTAGAAGCAGTTAAAAATGTTTCGCTGCAAATTGAGCCAGGAGAAATCTTTGGGCTTTTAGGGCCAAATGGAGCCGGAAAAACGACAACTTTGCGCGTATTGTGTACCCTATCTACCCCAGACGCAGGAAAGGTTGAAGTATCAGGTGTTTCCGTTGTCGAGCATCCAAGAATTGCCCGACAAAAATTAGGTTATGTAGCTCAAGAAGTAGCCTTAGATAAGGTGCTGACAGGGCGAGAACTATTGCAATTGCAAGCATCGCTGTATCATTTGCCCAACAATGCCGCCAAAGGACGCATTAATGACGTAATTGGCTTATTAGGTTTAGCGGAATGGGCAGATAAACGTACTGGTACTTATTCTGGTGGAATAAAAAAGCGGATAGATTTAGCCGCCGGATTGCTTCACGCCCCCGATGTTTTAGTATTGGATGAACCCACCGTAGGATTAGATATTGAAAGCCGTTTTGTAGTATGGGAATTTTTGCGCCAACTCAAAGCCGCCGGAACTACAGTATTAATTACCAGTCACTATTTAGAAGAAATTGACGCTTTAGCCGACAAAGTAGCCATTATCGATCGCGGTGTGGTGATTGCGGCAGGAACGCCCACAGAGCTAAAAGATAAATTAGGAGGCGATCGCATTACCCTCCGCATCCGAGAATTTTCCCTTGCTCCCGAAGCTGAGAAAGCTAAGGATTTATTGCAAGCTTTGCCTTTTGTGCAAGAAGTAATAATTAATAGCGCTCAAGGTAACTCCTTAAACCTAGTAGTTACTCCTCAATCGGACGCGCTAAGTAGCATTCAAAAATCGCTCATTGAGGCGGGTTTACCTACTTTTGGCATTGCCCAGTCACGCCCTAGTTTAGATGATGTCTACTTAGCGGCTACGGGGCGCACGTTGATGGATGCAGAGCTTGCGGCGGCTGGTAATCGGGATTTGAAGGCAGAGCGCAAGCAAAATATGAAGTAGATGATAAAAATTTATTCTTAAGTAGAGACAAATACAAATGACTAGCACAATTACACCTCCCAAACCTCAAATAATTGCTCAACCAGGGGCATTTTCTCAATTAGATACTTCAAGCCACAATGGTTTTGCCGATTTAGTTCAAGAAACTTTAGCTTTAACTCGCCGCTTGTTTATTCAATTGCAGCGCCGCCCCTCAACTTTAGTTGCCGGGATTATTCAGCCTGTAATGTGGCTGGTTTTATTTGGGGCGCTATTTCAAAATGCCCCATCGGGTTTATTTGGCAACAGTCACAGTTACGGACAATTTCTCGGTGCGGGGGTGATTGTGTTTACGGCTTTTGCAGGGGCTTTAAACGCGGGTTTGCCTGTAATGTTTGATCGCGAATTTGGCTTTTTAAATCGCTTATTAGTTGCGCCTCTAGCTTCTAGGTACTCAATTGTTCTGGCTTCAGCTTTATTTATTGTCAGTCAAAGCTTATTGCAAGCGGCGGTAATTGTCGGTGCAGCAGCCTTGTTGGGAGCGGGTTTGCCGAATATAGCTGGGTTAGGTGCGATCGCCTTAATTGTCTTTCTACTAGCTTTAGGGGTAACGGCGATTAGCTTAGGTTTAGCTTTTGCGTTACCCGGACACATTGAACTAATTGCCGTTATTTTTGTAACGAATTTACCTTTATTATTTGCAAGTACCGCCCTTGCGCCTTTGTCATTTATGCCTCAATGGTTGCAGGTAGTGGCGAGTCTAAACCCCCTGAGTTATGCAATTGAGCCGATTCGTTACTTGTATCTGAATAGCGATTGGTCTTTGGGTAGTATAGTAATGCAAGCTCCTTGGGGAGCGGTTAGCTTTGGGGGGGCGATGCTAGTTTTGTTAGGCTTTAGTTTTGTAGCGTTAATTAGCATTCAACCTCTATTAAAGAAATCACTTTCTTAACAACATTCTAAAAACCTATGAAACCTACCGTTAAATCACCCCAAAAGTTCATTTTTAGCGCTTTAGCCTCCATAAGCCTTTTTTCCTTACTAATTCCCCAATTAGCAAAGGCGCAATCTACAGATGTCAATCCTTTACAAGACTTTCAACCTCAAAAGGGCGATCCTTTTTCCTCCAGAAATGACAATCCTACAGGGAGCTTGTTTGACTTAATTCATCGCGCTCAACTAGGAACTTCTCGCAGCGCTGAGGAGTTTAACACTGATAAAAATCAAAGTTTAAATGATGCGGCGACGGAGTTTAAGAAAAAGCAACAGCAGCGTATTACAGCCCCTAGTCAAGCGGCTACGGTAGAGAATACAACTACTACACCGTTACAAATTAATTTAGATAAATGAGCGGTTTCAAAACCTGTAGAGACGTTGCAGTGCAACGTCTCTACATCAAAATACGGCAACGTCTATACATTAAAATTCGTGGATTTAATTAGCCAGCAAAAACTTAGGTGGTGTCAGCAAAAACATTTGACTTTGACCGATAGGCGATCGCATAGTTGGTAAATTTAAACCAATAATTCCAGCTTTTTTTAAAATTAATGCTTCCTTAGCTTCACCCCAAACAAGCATTGATGCCCATTCTCCCAAATCTGGTTGATGACCGATTAGGGCTAATTTGCTAGTAGGTGGATAGTTTTGTTGTTCTAGCCAATTGAGCCAAGAATGAATGTTTCCATTAGGCGCAAGTTCGGTAGATACTTGCAATTGGCTAGATAGTTGCATTTGTGTAAAAATTTCTGCTGTTTGATGCGATCGCACGAGGGGACTTGTCAAAATTAGATCAAAGCGCAAACCCAAGTTATACAAGCGTTTAGCTACTTCTTCTGTTTTATTTTGTCCAACTTTTGTGAGAGTGCGATCGCTGTCTTTAATTGCGAATTCTCTTTCTTGAGCTATACCATGACGAATTAAGTACAGTTCCATTTACTCGGTTTGAATAGGGTTATCTTTGGGACTAACTAACCTCAAAAGTTTTTGCTTAATTTGAGCGTCGAACACCTCCCATTTCATCCGCGCGTAGGCAGAATTTTCAATAAAGCCAGACAAAAAGCCCATCGGAATCTCAAACCCGCCAGCGCCAGTACGTCCACCGCCAAAAAAGCGCCCTTGACTATCTTGCCCAAAAGCTTCTTTAATAAATTCATCAGGATCGAGGGTTAGTTTAGTAGTTCGCAGCGAACCAATTACAACTTCTAATTCCTCATCTTCATCGTGAACAATCCCAAAAACTACCGCCGTGTGGACGTTTTCTTCAGTAACTAAAAAGTCCGCCGCTTGGGGAATTGCATCGCGGTCTTCGTAGCGTAAGTAACCAACGCCAGCAATAGAAAAGTTATTTTGCACAATCCGATTTTTTAAACTGCGCTCAATTACATCCATTACTCGTTTAGAGCGATTTGCGTGGAGTACGGCGTTAAGCAATTGAGAATCGTAAAACCGACTTAAATAACCTGCGGCTAAAAAATCTTCTTCTTGCGCTTGCATCAATCGATTAGTATCCGATCGCAAACCGTGCATTAAAGCCGTAGCACATTTAACATGGTTGTTGATACTACTATCTAAAGCCAGCAATCCAGCTTGCAAGTATTGAGTAAAAATTGTTGCAGTAGCTCTGATTGAAGGGCGTAAATCGCTAAACTCGGCTTTAAGTTCGCCTTGCAAGCTGTGGTGATCTACTAATACTACTAAGGGAATTTGCGCTTCTTGCACCAAAGGCATTAATTGGCTGGTGGTTCCCTGGTTATCAATGAGCGCATAACCACTATAAACCGATAAGTCTTTGCTTTTAGCGTTTTGTAGCGTCCACCGTTGGGCGGGTAAACCTGTAAGTTTTACTAAGGCAATATTTTCTTGATGGCTCAAAGTACCTGCATAGACAATATCGCACTGAATATCGTATTGCTCGGCGATTAGTTGATACGCCCAAGCGCAGGATAGAGCGTCAGGATCGGGAAAATCTTGGAGAATTACTAATTGGCGCTGGTGTTGGTGTCTTTCAAAGGTTTGTCTAAGAGCGTCTATTTTCTGGCTAGGTAATAAGATGCAACGCTGTCCTGAATAGGGAGTATTTTCAATATTGGCGCTGGGCGTAGGTTGCAGAAAGTCGGTATTAGGTTGGATGTCAAGAGGATCTTTTGGTATTGGCTCTAAAGTTATTGGTAGACTGTCAAATACTTTTAAGGAGTTCGGTTGCATATTAGTTTAGTTCGTAGGTGTAAGAAGGAAGATTTTAAAAGATAGAAATTGACAATTTTTAAGTTTGCACCACACACTACGATCTTTACAGAAAATTAGCAATTCAACATCCTTTCATTCAAGATATTTCCTAAGATGGAATTTTTAGGGAAAAAATTGTTGGCAATCTCGCTTTACACTCTACCTCCGTATTGAACAGGTAATAAGGCTTTGGCTGTATCTTTGGGACCGAGTTGTAAAGCCGCATGGTATGACCAGTAAGGATCGCGGAGCATTTGGGTTGCTAAAAGTACAATATCCGCCTGCTGGTTTTGCACAATTTGCTCGGCTTGGGTAGCTTCGGTAATAGAACCTACAGCGGCGGTGGCTATTTGGGCTTCGGTACGGATTTTTTCGGCAAAAGGTACTTGCCAATGAGTAAAAGCTGTGTCCCAAGTAGCCGTGCGCGAAATGCAGTTCTAACCACTCGTAACCTGTTTCTAAACTCCGCACGGTGGCGGCACGAAAGGCGTTTTGTACGTCTTTAATGTCTTGATGGGTCATTTCTTTTGGAGTACGCCAGACTTCATCTCCAAAAGCGATCGCACTGGGGGCGATGGTTTCCCAGCCTTCGTCGTCTTTAAGGGATTGGCTGCCTTCCCAAGGTCTAGCTGTGCTGGCTTTTCTCCCGGGGTGAGCGATTTGAATTGCTGGTACGGCTCCTTGGTCTTTAACAAATTTATTGATGCGGTAAAGTGGTTCTACGTATCTGCCCAGATTCCTGCGTCTTTTGGGGATATTCTCCCTCTTGGTTCTACGGCGGTGGCTTCGGCGATAATTAGTCCCGCTCCGCCTACGGCACGAGAACCTAGGTTTACTAAATGCCAATCGGTCGCTACGCCGTCAATGGAACTGTATTGGCACATTGGCGAAACTCCGATACGGTTACGGAGGGTGATGTCTTTGATTTTGTACGAATCGAATAGGTGTGTCATTGTTCTTTTTCTGGTTAGGATCTTTGTTTTACTAGGCTTGTCTTAAGAAAAACCGAATATGGGGGGTCTGCCCCCCAAACCCCCTGCAAAAGGGTCTTGTCTTGGGGTACGCTAGGTTTCGGCAATAGACCTCTTTCTCGGTACATCAACAGGTTTTTGGTAAGTCTGGTTTTGAGTGTTTAGCCGTTTACTGCGCTCATGTCTGAGTAGCGATCGCTCATTACACTATTTTTTGGTGCTACTGCGTCTAAATTCTGCAACTCGCTCGTTGTAAGTTCGATCTTGGTGGTGGCTACGTTTTCCTCTAAATAAGTGCGGCGTTTTGTTCCGGGAATGGGAACGATCTCATTGCTTTTTGCCAGCAACCATGCTAGAGCTAGTTGTCCTGGGGTTACTCTTTTTTCACTGGCTATCTCTTCTACTCGCTCTACTAATTGCAAGTTTTTGTCGAAGTTTTCTCCCTGAAATCTGGGCGAATTTCTCCGGTAGTCGTCGGGGGCTAAATCATCTATTCTTGTAACTGTTCCTGACAGAAATCCTCTCCCTAACGGACTATAAGCTACTAACCCAATTCCTAATTCCTGTATTGTTGGGATAATTTCATCTTCTGTATCTCTACTCCATAACGAATACTCGGACTGCAATGCACTAATTGGATGTACGTTTGCAGCCCGTCTAATTGTGGCGGCGCTGGCTTCCGATCAGCCGATGTAACGTACTTTTCCTTGCTGTACAAGTTCCGCCATTGCTCCTACGGTGTCCTCAATCGGTACTTTGGGATCAACTCGGTGTTGGTAGTACAAATCTATATAGTCAGTATTCAATCGTTTCAAGGATGCTTCGCAAGCGCTGCGGATGTACTCAGGGCTACCGCTAATTCCTCTAAAACTGTTGTCTTCGCCGCGCTGGATGCCGAATTTTGTTGCTATTACTACTTGTCGATGCTGGGCGATCGCTCTCCCTACTAATTCCTCGTTTTTACCCCTCCCATACATATCTGCTGTATCGAAAAAGTTTACGCCCAGTTCTAAGGCGCGGTGAATTGTTGCTATTGATTCGGCTTCGTCTCCCTTACCGTAAAACTTTGACATCCCCATACATCCAAGTCCTAGTTCCGATACCGTCAATCCTTGGTTGCCTAGTTTGCGTTGTTGCATTGGTTTCCTCCTATTAAAGTTGAATATAAATCTTGCCGAAGTGTTCGCCGTCCATGTACTCCAAGGCGGATCTAGCAGACGCTAAGGGAAATACGCGATCGCTCGCTCCTCAAACTGCCCTCCAACGGGTGCTGCAACATCTAGAAACTATCGAAAAATCTCCGGGCATCGATCCAGAGTTTTATCGTTACCAAAAGGCATTGGTGCAAGTGAAGATAAGTAAATGATTTTGAGGGCTGGCAGTCCTTAAGATACGATTGAGAAGTACGCAGAGTTTCGTATGTAGAGCAGACGGTTACTTCTAAAAACGGCTTCTTTCGATGGTAGAGGTTGATTGATTTTCCTGTTTCCTAAGTTGAAAAAATGAAGATATTTACGGTTTTGGCATTGCTGATTGCGATCGCAGCAGTTGTATTTGCCAGCCAAAACGCTGCGCCAGTTACCATTTACCTTCTGAGCTGGAACTATCAAGCTTCGATGGCGCTGGTGGTGTTGCTGACGTTTTCTCTGGGCGTATCTATGGCTTTCTTGTTGTCCCTACCTCGGATGATTTATCGCATGACCAAGATTGCCGGACTTAAACGAACAGTTGCCGAACAAGATCGCAGGATTACTGAGCTAGATCAAAAACTTTTAGAGGCAGGCAATAAAGGCAATTTAGTTTCACCTCAGCCACCCTATGGTGACTCTCAAACATACTCTCCAGAGAATGTTCAAGGAAAGCCCGCAATTTAATGAGCATCTGTCCGTATCTCAGACTCGGAGCGGGGCGTTCTATTAGGTTTATAGAATTAGTGCCAAAGCTATTTTGAATCTCCAATGTTTTCATGAGTGTTTTACCTTTTATTAACCTTAACGCTAACGTCAATTTGCTTTTAAAAAAATTACTGGCTGCTAAGTTCTTGAATTTGCTGTTGAATTCTCAAGATATTTGCCTGTAAGTCTGAACGAAAATCTCCCAGGGCGGCAAGCTTTTCATCAGTTTCTTGGAGATGAAATTGCAGGATTTCTAGTACCTTTTGTTTACCTCTTATACCTGTAGAATCTTGAAAATACAAGTCAATAACGGTGGTAATTTCTTCTAATGTCAACCCTAGTGACTTTAAACAATCAATTTTTTGCAGTTTGGCAAGCTCCGTTTGGCTGTAATACCTAAAGCCCTTACCTTCCCGCTCATTAGGACTTAATCGCCGCTATCTGAAACTTACTCAATTCTACCAACGTAGCCTTGAAGTTCAGTTCCTAGTTTGGAGCATGGGAGCGGTGAGCCATCACTAGGCTTAGACGGTTTAGCTATCCGCCTGTAATTTAAAACGGCATTTTCGGGGGGAAGGATTCCTCCCGAAAGATGCCTCAGGTTAATTGACGCATTCAAGTCACGGTCAATCGACAAATTGCAAGAACCGCAATCGTATTGACGCTGACTCAATGGCATAGGTTGCCTAGCACCACAACTAGAGCATAGTTGCGATGACGGAAACCATCTACTGACCAAACATAGCTTTGAGCCATACCAAGACGTTTTATATTCTAACTGGCGCTTAAATTCGTAGAATCCACAATCACTTATAGCAGATGCTAATTTGTGGTTCTTGAGCATTCCTGAAATATTTAAATCTTCTATCCATATTTCGCTGTGGTTCTTGGCGAGGTGGGTAGTTAATTTGTGCAAAGTATCAGACCGAATGCTGCTAATTCTATAGTGGCATCTTGCTAAAAAGAGTTTAGTTTTTTCACGGTTTGAGCCTCCCTTGGTGCGACGACATAATTCTTTTTGAAGCTTGGCTAACTTACGTTTTGTTTTTCTATAAGCTTTAGGATTATTTGCTACGAAACCATTAGAGCAAGTAGCTAGGGTATTAATGCCGATGTCTACGCCTATTGGTTCGCCCAATATTTGATTATTGACAGGTGTCTTTTCTAGCTTAAAAGCAATGAACCATCTGCCAGCACGTTTGCTAATAGTTACGTTTTTTGGCATAACACTTGGCAATTGCTCATGACACTTTACCCATCCAATAATAGGCAACTTAATCTTATTACCCCTAATTCTAATGCTACCTTCTAGGTAAAAACTATCAGAAACATTTTTCTTCTTAAACCGAGGAAACCCACTTTTTTTAACCCTGTGCATCCTCTTAAATGCTTTGGTTAAATTTCTCAAAGCTTCTTGGGGCGCACATTTAGATGATTCGTAGTACCAAGGATTCTCGTTCTTTACTGATGCGACTAGCAGTTTATGTAGGTCAATTGCCGTAGGAAACTTTATCTTATCTGTTGGGTTTTCTTTGTTGTAAGTTAGTAATTGTTTGCACAAAGCTAAACCCCAATTATAGGCATGGCGACTTGTTCCCGCGTGTTGAGCAGCGCGCGTCTTTTGCTGATTGTTTAGGTCTAACTCTGTTTTGAAGCTTTGCATCCTACAATGATATCATACTGGTTGTAAATAGGTATCAAATGAGAAGTTTTACTATCCGCTTGGCAGACGAAGAATATGAATTGTTGCAAAAGCTTTGTGCTGACAAAGAGCGGAGCATGAACGATGTCCTGCGGGAGCTTATTAGAAATTTGCCCAAAACATTCTCGTAGCTACTGCTTTAGGGAAGAATAGATATATTTAGGTAGTTTTTGAGTTGCTGTTATTTGCCCTAAGTTTTCGTAGTAGCGAATTGTTCTTGGAGTTACCCCAGCAATTTGTGCTAGTTCTCCAATCCGCATTTTGTCGGTCACTTTACTTAATCAACATTGACGTTAACGTTAACTTGATAATAATAAGTTTTGAGTAAAGGTGTCAAGCTGAAATTAGTTAAAACTGGTTTTTAACGGGATATGTAGACTATACAGAAGAGGTTTAAAAAATATTTAACATAAATTATTGAAGGCCTGAGAAATTATTAGTCGGAGCAAGATAATGAATTTCAAGCCATTACAATCAGCACAGCTATTATCAGAGGGTATTGACAAACTAAAGATGCTTCCCTAAGAGGGTGTTTGAAAAGTTTTGAGAGGTCAAATTTTATGCTAATCGCCTCACCATGATCCGGATCATAGCAATGTAGATAAACGTCTCCGATGTTTCGGGCAATAGCTCATAGTCTCTGACCA
>JAABUN010001690.1_pt1 | contig 45934 bp, 45 predicted proteins | sample 5559311 | NCBI WGS metagenome assembly JAABUN01 (sample SAMN10711877, study PRJNA513370) | rock metagenome | isolation source: Antarctica rocks | place: Antarctica: Victoria Land, Siegfried Peak sud
TCATCGACTCGCGGATCGACTTCCCGCCGCCGAAGATCGACTCCTCACCGCCGAAGGTCAGGTCCTGCTCGATCTCGATCCACAGGTCGGTGTCGCCCAGCCGGATCTGGTCGCCGGTGGTGGGCCCGAAGATCGCGGCGTAGTCCTCACGGCTGATCCTCATCTCAACTGCCCCCGTTCTTGATCTGGATGCCCGGCACCGAGGACCGACCGCGCAGGGCCACGATCGCGACGGTGCGCGAGGCACCGGGCTCGAACCTCACCGACGTGCCGGCCGCGATGTCGAGCCGGAAGCCTTGGGCTGCGGCGCGGTCGAACTCGAGCCCGGTGTTCACCTCGGCCAGATGGATGTGCGATCCGATCTGAATCGGCCGGTCGGCCGTGTTGGTGAAGACGAGCTCACCCCGCTCGTCCGGACCGCGGTCGACGTTCAGCTCGAGCTCACCGGGAACCACCCGGATCGCGCCAGGGCCCGCACTCGGTCCTCCAGCCATGTCAGAACTCCTTGTTGCTCTGGGTGGGGTTCACCGGGTCGCGCGCTCACCGGCTGGGCCTCCCTGGATCGGCTCGTGCAAAGTGACCAGCTTGCGGCCGTCGGGGAAGGTCGCCTCGACCTGCACATCGCTCAGCATCTCGGCCACCCCGTCCATCACCTCGGAACGGGACAGGACCTCGCGCCCGCTGCTCATCAGCTCCGCCACGTTGCCGCTCTCCCGGGCCCGCTCGATGACCCAGGTGCTGAGCAGCGCCACGGACTCGGGGTAGTTCAGCTTCACCCCACGGTCCAGCCGGTCTCGAGCCACCATGCCGGCCACGGCCTGGAGAAGCTTCTCGGTGTCAGACGGAGCCAGATTCACCGGACTACCTCCCTCGTCGCAGGTCCCCGACCGTCTCACAATCAGGTTTCTGTCACCGTAGCGACGGCATGTTTCGGCTGCGTATCGGCCCGGACTCTACCCAGGAATTGCGCGCTCTACCCGCGATATATCCCGGGTAGAGCGGGGGGATCGCAGGTATACCTGGGATCCCGACAGCCAGATGCGGGCCTGCTCAGGCCGGATCGGCGCCGTGCCCGTCGGGGACCCGCTCGGACTCGCGTACGGGCGGGGGCGGGGTGCCGTCACCGAAGGGACGTCCGCCCAGCTCTTCGCGCCGGTGCTCGGTCAGCCAGCTGCGCAGGTCCGGGCCCTTCGGCACGATCTGCGTCGGATTGATGTCGGTGTGCACGATGTAGTAGTGCTGCTTGATCTGCACGAAGTCGGTGGTGTCGCCAAAACCCGGAGTCTGGAACAGGTCCCGGGCATAGGCCCACAGGACGGGCAGCTCGCTGAGCTTGTTCCGGTTGCACTTGAAGTGGCCGTGGTAGACGGGATCGAAGCGGGCCAGCGTGGTGAACAACCGGACGTCGGCCTCGGTGATGGTTTCCCCGACCAGGTAGCGCTGGCCGGCCAGCCGCTCGCTCAGCCAGTCCAGCGCGGTGAACAGCCGGTCGTAGGCCGCGTCGTAGGCGTCCTGGGAGCCGGCGAACCCGCAGCGGTAGACGCCGTTGTTCACCTCCGTGAACACCCGGTGGGAGACCTCATCGATCTCGTCGCGCAGTCGGTCGGGGTAGAGCTCCGGGGCGCCCGCTCGGTGCAGCTTCGTCCACTCGGTGGAAAAGTCGAGAGTCATCTGGGCGTAGTCGTTGGTCACCAGTTCCTTGCTTCCCACCTCGACCATCGCGGGCACGGTGATCCCGCGCGGGTAGTCGGGGAACCGGGCGAAGTAGGCCTGCTGCAGCCGCTCGTAGCCCAGCACTGGGTCCACCCCGCCGGGGTCGAGGTCGAAGGTCCAGCTGCGCTTGTCGTGGGTGGGCCCGCACAGCCCCAGGGAGATCGCGTCCTCCAGGCCGAGCAAGCGGCGTACGATGATCGTCCGGTTCGCCCACGGGCAGGCCCGGGCGGCGACGAGCCGGTAGCGGCCGGCCTCCACGGGGTATCCGTCCCAGGCGTCACGGGTGATCCGGGTGGTGACGTAGTTGGTGTCCCGCTTGAACTCTTTGCCCGCAGTCATGTACGCGCCCTCGGTCGAGAGATCTCGGGGGGCGGAGTGGTCTGCGGTTGTTGGCTGGCTCACGGACCCAACGTAGCCCGCCCGGCCCGGTGGCCGGACTCCCACCGGACCCGCGATCCGGGCTGCGTGAATTGCGCAGCCGGGTGAGAATGTCACCGTGAGATTTCTGAAGCCCCCGCCGCCGTACGATCTGACCTACTCCGACGTCTTCATGGTCCCCGGCCGCTCGGCCGTGAGCTCCCGCCTGGACGTCGACCTGACCAGCACCGACGGGATCGGGACCACCCTGCCGCTGGTGGTGGCGAACATGACCGCGATCTCCGGCCGGCGAATGGCCGAGACCGTGGCCCGCCGTGGCGGGGTGGCGATCATCCCCCAGGACATCCCGGTCGGGGTCGTCGCCGAGGTGGTGGGCAAGGTCAAGAACTCACACCCGGTCTACGACACGCCCGTGTCGGTCGACCCGCACACCACGGTGGGCGAGGCGCTCTCGCTGCTGCCCAAGCGGGCCCACGGGTTGGTGGTGATCGTGCAGAACGGGCGCCCGCTGGGCACGATCAGCGAGGCCGACGCGGCCGGGGTGGATCGCTTCGCCCAGGTGCACGAGGTGATGTCCTCCGACATGGCGACGGTAGCCCGGGGGACCTCACCCACCGAAATCTTCGACGCGCTGACCACCCGTCACCTGACGGCGGCGCTGGTCGTCGAGGACGACCGGCTCCTCGGGGTGATGACCCGCAAGCACGCCCTCCGCTCGACCCTCTACCGCCCCGCGCTGGACCCGGACGGCCAACTGCTGATTGGCGCCGCCGTGGGCATCAACGGCGACGTGGCCGGCAGGGCGGAGGCCCTGCTGGATGCCGGCATCGACGTGCTCGTCGTGGACACCGCCCACGGCCACCAGGACAAGATGATCTCGGCCCTGAAGTCCGTGCGCGAGGTCCGGGACCGGCTGGCCGATGCGACGGGTCGGTCCGTGCCGCTGGTCGCCGGGAACGTGGTGTCGGCCGACGGGGTCAACGAGCTGATCGACGCCGGGGCCGACGTGGTCAAGGTCGGGGTCGGTCCGGGGGCGATGTGCACCACCAGGATGATGACGGGGGTGGGCCGGCCCCAGTTCAGCGCCGTGCTGGAATGCGCGGAGGCGGCCCGGGCGGCGGGCAAGTCCAGCTGGGCGGACGGTGGGGTGCGCTACCCCCGCGACGTCGCCCTGGCGCTGGCGGCAGGTGCCGGCAGCGTGATGATCGGGTCCTGGTTCGCCGGAACCTACGAGAGCACCGGGAACCTGATGGCCGACGCCGAGGGCCGGCTCTATAAGGAGTCCTACGGCATGGCTTCGGCTCGCGCGGTCCGGCTCCGGACCAAGGACTCCAGCGGCTTCGACCGGGCCCGGGCGGGTCTGTTCGAGGAGGGTATCTCCTCGGGTCGGATGTACCTGGACCCGGAGCGGCCGAGCGTGGAGGACCTGATCGACTCCATCGTGGCCGGTGTCCGCAGCAGCTGCACCTACGCCGGCGCGGCCAACGTGGAGCAATTCCACGAGTTCGCCTTGGTCGGGGTGCAGGGCAACTCCGGTTACGACGAAGGCCGGCCGCTGCACGTCAGCTGGTAGCAGGACCGTTGGCCACTCCTACGTCCTACGTCCCTGCCCAACGCCGCCTGGAGCGTCGATTCAGCTAGCTGACGATCCTGCTGGCGGCACCCTTGACCCGTACGCCCGGCTCCCCGTTGATCACACTGACGTCGATCCTGCTCGGCCGCCCCATCTCGGAGCCCTGACTGATCGTGAACGACGCGGTCTTTCCGATCTTGCCCAGTTGCCGGAGGTAGCCGCCGAATGCTGCCGCGGCGGCCCCGGTCGCGGGATCCTCCACCACACCGCTGCCGGCGAACGGGTTGCGTGCGACATGGTTCTTGCGCGACTCCCGCCACAGCAGCGCCACCGTGATCAGCCGGTGCGCACGCATGATCGCCGCCAGCGCTTCGAAGTCGTAGTCCAACTCGGTCAGTCGTTCCCGAGTGCTGGTGAGCAGGATGAGGTGCTGGGCGCCCGCGTACGCGAGGGCCGGCGGGTAGTGCTCGTCGAGATCCGACTCAGCCCAACCCAGGGTGCTCAGCACCGAGGTGACGAGACCGGGCGGTGGGTCCGCGATGTGCGGGGTGACACTGGTCAGCTCCGCGGTGACGCCGTGCTCGTCGGTCTCGGTGTTGATCGCCACCGGTCCGGCCGGGGTGTGGAAGATCATCTCGTGGGAAGGTTCGCGTTCCGCGATCGCCACCGCAGCCGCGATGGTGGCGTGACCGCAGAACGGGACCTCCTGCAGCGGTGCGAAGAAGCGGACGTCGTAGACGTTCGGCTCCTCGTTGCGCGGGGTCAGGAACGCGGTCTCGGAGTAGTTGAGCTCAGTGGCGATTGCCTGCATCTGTGCGTCTTCGAGATCAGCTGCGTCGAGCACGACCCCGGCGGGGTTTCCGCCCCGCCCGTCGACGGTGAAAGCTGCATAGCGCAGGGCCTCGGCCACCTCAGGCCGTCGCGAATCGTTTGGCCGACCGCGCTCTGGCCTTGGCCGCCTCTTCGGCTCGGTCCTTGGGCGGGGCCGTGGACACCAGATCAGCGAGCAGGTGCTCGGTTGCATGGGCGATGTCCTGGACCGCGCGGTTGAAGGCCTCCTCGTTGACCTTCGACGGCTTGGCGACCCCAGCGATCTTGCGGACGTACTGGAGGGCGGCGTCGTGCACCTCGGAGCCGGTGGCCGGCGGCTCGAAGTTGTTCAGCGGACGGATGTTGCGGCACATGCCCCGACTCTAACCTTCGCCAGGGCTGGCGTTAAGGGTCTGGCCAGGCGATGGCTTCGAGCTCAGCCCGCAGTCGCCGCCCGCGGCCCGGGTTCACTGATTCGACCCAGCCGACCCGGCCGAAGAGGTGGGCTCGGAACTCCGGATGGCCCTCGCGGTTCGCGGTCTCCGGTCCGTTGCTGCGGGCGTCATGCAGGATCGCCCGCAGCCGGTCGTACTCGGCCCGGGGCAGGCCGAGCGTCGAGTTGACCACGATGCCGGTGACCTGCTGGCGTCCGGATCGTGGTTGGACGCGGGTCTTCCGACTGTGGACCACGAATCCCTCCTCGGCGGCGATGGTCGTCACGGCCCCGACGAATCGGGGGGCGCATGACCGCAGCTCCGCGGACCCGGACACGGTCAGGTCGTCGGCGTAGCGGCTGTAGCGGGCGCCGATCGTCGCGGCGTACCCGGCCAGCCTGGCGTCGAGGGTGAAGCAGACCAGGTTGGCGAGGCTGGGCGAGGTTGGTGCGCCCTGCGGCAGGTGCGATGCCCGCAACCAGGCGCGCAGTCGGTGCCGGGCGCTCGGGTCACCACCGGGCGGCATCCGGGCCAGGACCGGACCGGGGACCCGGTTGCTCACCAGGCAGGCCAGTGAGTGGGCCACCGGCTCGGGATAGCCCATCATCCGGAACAGCCCGTACGCCCGCCCCGCGGTGATCGCGGCGAAGAAGTGCCGCAGGTCCATGCTGATGACCACCTCGGCGCCGACGTGCTCCTCGGCGTTGGTGACGGCACTGCGTCCGCGGACGAAACCGTGAGCCGCCGGATGGCTCGGGACGGGGTCCAGGATCTCGGCCAGCAGCCGGCGCAGGGTGCCCCGGAGAAGCGGCGTCGGGGCCTCCAGCAGACGAGGCACCGCCCCGGCTCGGCTCACCCACCGATAGTCGTAGAGGTGGTAGGGCCCTGCCGCCGTACGCCGCTGCCGTCCCTGCGGGTCAGCCATCCAGGCCAGGTGCTCCGGCAGGATCTGCAGCCGCTTGGCCAGCGCATCGACGGTGTCGACCAGTGGCACCGGCCAGGGCCTGTGACCCATCCGGGTCGGCGCCGCCATCAGGTGGGCCACGGTCAGTGGTCCGTCGGCGGGGTGGTCGAACCCGGCGCGGTGGTCGAACCCGGCGCGGTGGTCGAACCCGGCGGGGTGGTCGAACCCGGCGGGGAAGAACTCGCTCACGGCGATGAACCGGGCCAGCTCGTGGGGCCGGTCCTCGGGCGCCGCTGGGTAGGCGTCGCGAACCTGACCCACCAGGGGCCGCAACCACCGGTGCCAACGACCCAGGGTCCGCCGGCCGGCCGCTTCCAGACTCCCCTGGGTCCATCCTTCGGCGGCCAGGAACCCGTACGCGAGCGCACGGCACAACCCCTTGCCCGGCAACCGGAGACCGGTCATCGGAAGAGGTCAGGGTGCGACGGCGCCGGGCGACCTGTCGTGCCGATGCCGGTGCCGACCTGCGCGAAGCGCAGCCGGGCACCTGCGGACCTGCTGCGGGATAGACGTGCTGTCACCCGAGGGATCCTCGGGCGCCGATCCGCCGAAGCGGGTCGAGATCTCGCTGCCGGCGCCGTCGCACGCATCACTGTAGCCAGAGGCCCTTCGACAGGCTCAGGGGGCGGATGCCTTCGACAGGCTCAGGGGGCGGATGCCTTCGACAGGCTCAGGGGGCGGATGCCTTCGAGCGACCGAGCGCGAGCCAGATAAATCAGTGCGCGTGATCTCCGCGGTAGAACTCGTACAGCAGCCCGGTGAGGGTGATGGTGCCGAAACCGAAACCGAGAATGGTGATCCACCAGCCGAACACCGGGCCCAAGCAGACCAGCACGAAGGTCAGGGAGACGAAGAGCGGCCACTTGCTCTGAGGGGGGAAGAACCCCAGCTCACCCGCACCTTCGGCAATCTCGCCGACCTTCTTGTCCTCGGGCCGCGGGTCGATCCGCCGGGCCACCAGACCCAGGTAGCCCCCGACCATCAAGACCAGGAAGAAGGTCAGGATGAGGGCCGCCGTACCCGTGATCTCGTGCGTCATCACCCAGTAGACCGGTGACACGAGCGCGTAGAAAACCGCTAGTGCCCCGAAGACCCAGGCCTCCGTCTTCACTTCTGACCGTCCTCCGTGTGCGGTGACCGGCCCGGGTTGAGGTTCTCGTGCGCCACGGTCGGATCGGTGGACGTGCCGTCGACCCGGTCCTTGAGCTCGGAGATCCGACCGGTGTCCTCGGCGGCGTCGACCGTCGTGTGCTTGAAGGAGCCGTCCGTACCGGAGTCGCCGTACTCCGCCAGGGCCACCTCCGGGTGGTGCAGGTCGAACGCCGGGGCCTCGGACCGGATCCGCGGGATCGAGGTGAAGTTGTGCCGCGGCGGCGGGCAGGACGTCGCCCACTCCAAGGACCGGCCCCAACCCCACGGGTCATCGGTGTTCACCATCGGGGAGTTGCGGGTCTTCCAGACGTTGTAGAAGAACGGGATCATCGAGGCACCGAGCAGGAAGGCTCCGGCCGAGGAGATCTGGTTGAGGACGGTGAAGCCCTCGTTGGGCAGGTAGTCCGCGTAGCGCCGCGGCATCCCTTCGACGCCCAGCCAGTGCTGCACCAGGAAGGTCGTGTGGAAGCCGATGAACAGCAGCCAGAAGTGGACCTTGCCCAAGGTCTCGTCGAGCATCTGGCCGGTGAACTTGGGCCACCAGAAGTAGAAACCGGCGAACATCGCGAAGACCACGGTGCCGAAGACCACGTAGTGGAAGTGCGCCACGACGAAGTAGGAGTCCGAGAGCGCGAAGTCCAGCGGCGGGCTGGCCAACACCACCCCGGTGAGGCCTCCGAACAGGAAGGTGGTCAAGAACCCGACGGACCAGAGCATCGGGGTTCGCATGGCGATGTTGCCACCCCACATGGTGCCGATCCAGTTGAAGAACTTGACCCCGGTCGGAACCGCGATCAGGAAGGTCATGAAGGCGAAGAAGGGCAGGTTGACGGCCCCGGTGACGTACATGTGGTGGGCCCAGACCGCGACCGAGAGGGCCGCGATCATCAGTGTCGCCCCGACCAGGCCGACGTAGCCGAAGATCGGCTTGCGGCTGAAGACGGGCAGGATCTCGGTGATGATGCCGAAGAACGGCAGCGCGATGATGTAGACCTCGGGGTGGCCGAAGAACCAGAAGAGGTGCTGCCACAGGATCGGTCCGCCGTTGGCCGCATCGAAGACGTGAGCGCCCAGGGTCCGGTCGGCCTCGAGCACGAGCAGTGCCGCAGCCAGGATCGGAAACGCGATCAGCACCAGGATCGAGGTGACCAGGATGTTCCAGGTGAAGATGGGCATCCGGAACATGGTCATTCCCGGTGCCCGCATGCACAAGATGGTGGTGATGAAGTTGACCGCGCCGAGAATCGTGCCGAGACCGGCCATGTACAAACCCATGATCCACAGGTCCGTACCGACACCGGGTGAGTTCACCGCATCGCTGAGCGGGGCGTACATGAACCAGCCTGAGCTTGCGGCTCCCGACGGTGACAAGAAGCCGGAGATGGTGATGAGCCCGCCGAAGAGGTAGAGCCAGTAGGACACCATGTTGAGCCGCGGGAACGCCACGTCGGGCGAACCGATCTGCAGCGGCATGATCGCATTGGCGAACCCGGCGAACAGCGGCGTCGCGAAGAGCAGCAGCATGATCGTGCCGTGCATCGTGAAGAACTGGTTGTAGGTCTCGTACGACAGGTACTGCAGACCCGGGAAGGCCAGCTCGGCACGGATGGCCAGCGCCAAGACGCCGCCCAGCAGGAAGAACAGCATCGAGGTGATCATGTAGAGGTTGCCGATCACCTTGTGGTCGGTGGTCACCAACCACTTCCAGGAGAGCGTGCCGAGCTGACGCTTGGGGGTGGCGATCTCGGCCGCAGTGATCGACCGCTCCATCGTGGTCATCGCGAGCCACCCACCTTCTGCTGGTCGAACTGTGCGTTGGTGCCGACTGGATCAGCGTTCTTCGCGCCCAACGCGTCACCGGTCTGGCCCTTGGCCACCAGTGTCTTCAGATACGCGTTGTACTCCGCTTCACTGACGATGTGCACGTTGAACAGCATCGCGGAGTGGTAGGTGCCGCAGAGTTCGGCGCACTTACCGGCGAACACGCCCTCTTTGTTGGGGGTGACGTCGAAGGTGTTCAACCGCCCTGGGACCACGTCGAGCTTCTCGTAGAAGGCCGGGACCCAGAACGAGTGGATGACGTCGGGTGAGGACAGGGTGAAACGCACGGACTTGTTCACCGGCAGGTAGAGCGAGGGCGTGTTCCGGATGGTCCCGGACTCCCAGACGTCGGAACCGACCGCCGGGTTGTCCGCTTCCCTGTAGTTGAAGGTCCACGACCACTTCTGACCCACCACGTCCATCCGTACGTCTGGATTGGCCACCTTCGCCTGCACGGCGGTCTGGGCGATGATCGTGTAGTAGAACAGCACACCGATCACGATGAAGGGGGCAACGGTGTAAAAGATCTCCATCGGCAGGTTGTAGCGGGTCTGCCGGGGCATGTCGTTGTGGTTGGTCTTGTACTTCACCACCACCCAGCCGATCAGGCCCCAGACACCGACGCCGATGATGGCGGCGGTGATCCAGGTGCCGATCCAGAGGTCGTGGATGAAGGGCGTACGGTCGCTCGCCGCCTCCGGCAGACCCAGCCGCTTGAGCTCACCGGTGGTGGACTCCGAGCAACCCGCGAGGAACAAGAGTGCGACGGCCGAGATCGCGACCGACGCTCCACGAAGGCGCACCGACCGGCTCACCGCTCGACCGGAACCCTCGTCCAGAGCGGGCCGTCTGCTGCTGCCACCCACATCGCGCCTTTCCTCGATCAGTTGTCAGTCCGACCGCGCCCGGCAGGAGAACCGCGGGGCCAGTGAGCTGCGTCCGTATCACCCTAACGTAGGAAGACCTCTCAGCTCACCGGTGTCGGGGCGTAAGTTGCAGCGCATGACGGCGCCGGACCTGAGGGTCTTTCTCGACTCATCTTCTGGTGAGCCGATGCTCCCGGATGCGCGTCTGGCCTGGCTGGGTGCGCACGAGTCCGGCTGGGGTGATCCCCTCCGTTTGCACCGGGTCGGTCGACTGGCCGCGCAGGCTCTGGACCGGTCCAGAGCCTGCGTTGCCGCTGCCGTCGGGGCCCGACCGGACGAGGTGGTGTTCACCCCGTCGCTCGCTCAGGCCAACCACGTCGCGATCGCCGGGCTGGCGCTGGGCCGACGCCGGGTCGGCTCGGGGATCGTGACCACCGCCGTCGACCACTCCTCGACCTTGGCCGGAGCCGCGGCGTACGGCGACCACCGGCCCGTGGGGGTCGACCGGCTCGGCCGGGTCGACCTGGTCCGCTGGGGCGAGACGGTAGCAACCCCGGGGGTGGCTCTGGCCACGCTCCAGGTGGCGAACCATGAGGTGGGGACCATCCAGCCGTACGCCGAGGCCATCGCGGCGGCCGGACGAGCCGGCGTGCCGGTGGTGCTCGACGCGAGCGCAGCACTCGGGCGACTGGATCTGTCCCGCTCCCCCGACTGGGCGGTGCTGACCGGGTGGGCGGGGGCGTTCGGCGGCCCGGTGGGGGTGGGCTTCCTGGTCGTCCGCAAGGGTGCCCGCTGGCGCGCGCCGTACCCCACCGACGACTACCAGGACGCCCGGTGGCCGGGCCAGCCTGACGTTGCGTCCATCCACGCCGCAGCCGCGGCACTGGATGACTCGCTGCGGGTGGGCCGAGCCGTGGCCGAGCGCCAGCACCGGTTGGTCGACCGACTGCGGGAGGGCATCGTCGTGCGCCTCAGCGACGTCGACGTGGCGGGAGACCCGATCCACCGGGCCCCGCACCTGCTGACCTTCTCCGTGCTGTACGTCGACGGCGAGACCCTGACCCTGGAGCTCGACCGGGCCGGGTTCGCCGTGGCCAGCGGTTCGGCCTGCGGCGCGAGCGGCGAACACCCCTCGCACGTCCTGGCCGCCATGGGTGCGCTGACCCACGGCAACGTCCGGATCGGTTTGACCCGCACCACCACAGCCCAGGACGTAGCGGCTTTCCTGGACGCCCTCGTGCCGATCGTGGCCGAGATCCGGGGCCGGCTGGGGGCGCCGTGACCGACGTCGTGCTGAACCTGGACTGCCGGGGGATGAGGTGTCCCCGCCCGATCATCGAACTGGGCCGACGGATTGGCGAGGTCGACCCGGGAGCGGTGCTGGAGCTGCTGGCGGACGATCCAGCGGCGGCTCCCGACGTCGCAGCCTGGTGCCGGATGCGCGGTCACGAGCTGCTCGAGTCGGCCGCACCGCGGTTCCTGGTCCGTCGGGTCTGAGGTTTCGGGCGGGAACCGTCTGAGCCGAGTGCGGACCGCGCAATGGTCTGCCGCAGGATTGCCGGGCAGACGCCAATTCGTTCTACCAACCCGGTGAACAGCAGAAGAATGTTTCCCCAGCCCCCGGTGAAATCTGACGAAGGCGCTCATCCTGCTGCCTAGTCTGATCCCGCCGGGACCGCATGGCGTCAGCCGGCATGGTTCGCTCCGCTCGGGGGCGACAGCTAGAGGGGATTCTGTTGAGAAACGTTCGTACCAGCATCGCGGCATTGACCGCGGTCTCAAGTCTGCTCGTCGCCGGTGTGGCGTGCGCACCACCCGCGGCTCAACCGACGGCAGCGAGTTCGACGGGCGCCGCCACCGCGGCCTCCGCCGCCGATCTCGGTGGGATGAACGCCCTCGTCGACGCAGCGAAGAAGGAGGGTGCGCTGAACGTGATCGCGCTGCCCCCGGACTGGGCCAACTACGGCAAGATCATCGAGGGCTTCAAGACCAAGTACGGCATCACGGTGAACTCGGCTCAGCCCGACGCGGCCAGCCAGGACGAGATCAACGCGGCCAACCAGCTCAAGGGCACCGACCGTGCTCCGGACGTCTTCGACCTCGGGCAGTCGGTCGCACTGGCCAACACCTCGATGTTCGCGCCGTACAAGGTGAGCACCTTCGACACCATCCCGGCCGACCTCAAGGACGCGGGCGGCACCTGGGTCAACGACTACGGCGGCTACATGTCCATCGGCTACGACTCGGCGAAGGTGCCCGAGGTCAGGTCGGTCGACGACCTGCTCGGGAGTGGGTTCAAGGGCAAGGTCGCTCTGAACGGTGACCCCACTCAAGCCGGAGCCGCCTTCAGCGGCGTGATGATGACCTCCGTGGCCAGCGGCGGGTCCGCCGACGACATCCAGCCCGGGGTCGACTTCTTCGCCAAGCTGAAGGCCGCGGGTAACTTCTTGCCCGTCGACCCGACGGCCGCCACGATCGAGTCCGGCCAGACCCCGGTGGTCCTGGACTGGGACTACCTGAACGCCGCCGTGACCGCCAAGGTCTCGACCTGGAAGGTCGTCGTGCCCGCGAACGCGGTGATCGGCGGCTACTACTACCAGGCCGTCAACAAGGACGCTCCGCACCCGGCGGTCGCCCGGCTGTGGCAGGAGTACCTCTACTCCGACGAGGGGCAGAACCTCTTCCTCGGCGGTGGCGCCCGCCCGGTCCGCGCCGACGACCTGGTGAAGGCCGGCACCATCGACAAGACCGCGTACGCCAAGCTGCCCAAGGTCACCGGCACCCCGGTGCTGCTGACCCCCGACCAGAACAAGACGGCCGCCGGGGTGCTCAGCAAGGAATGGGCCAAGGTCACAGGCTGAGGGGCAGGTCCCCGATGCCACGACGGCCCGGGTTGACCCGGCTGACCCCAGTGATCGGCGTGGTGCCGTTCCTGGGCTATCTGGTGATCTTCCTGATCATCCCGACATTCACGGTCGGCATCGGTGCGTTCACCGAGCAGGGCCGGCTCAGCCTGGTCAACATCATCGACCTGGCCAACCCGGCCGTGCTCGGCTCGCTCGGCAACAGTCTTGCGCTCTCGGCCGCGACCGCCCTGATCGGCGGCGTGGTCGGGGCCCTGCTGGCGTACGCGGTGGTCACCGGGAAGCCCGACGGCGTGCTGCGCCGGCTGGTGACCAGCATCTGCGGAGTGCTCGCCCAGTTCGGCGGGGTCACCCTGGCGTTCGCCTTCATCGCCACCCTGGGCATCTCCGGGGTGGTGTCGGTCTGGCTGGACCGGGTGCTGGGCACCGGGTTGACCAGCAGCACCTGGTTGTTCCAGCTCAAGGGGTTGGTGCTGGTCTACACCTACTTCCAGATTCCGCTGATGGTGATCGTCTTCCTGCCCGCGCTGGACGGGATCCGGTCGCAGTGGCGGGAGGCAGCGTCCAACCTGGGGGCGACCACCTGGCAGTACTGGCGTTTGGTCGGGCTGCCGCTGTTGGCCCCGGCGTTCATTGGTTCCCTGCTGCTGCTGTTCGCCAACGCGTTCGCCGCGTACGCCACCGCCGCCGCCCTGGTCAGCCAGGGCAACCCGATCATCCCGTTGTGGATCCGGTCCGCTCTGACCAGCGAGGTGATTCTGGGTCACCAGAACTACGCCTATGCGCTGGCCCTGGAGATGATCGTCATCGTCGCCCTGGTGATGACCGGTTACACCCTGCTGCTCAAGCGGACGTCGAGGTGGTTGGGGTGAGGGCCGGACACGTACGGCTGCAGGTCTTCCGGATCGTGGTGCTCGTCCTCTGCGGCGCCTTCTTCCTGGTGCCGTTGCTGGCCATGCTGGACTTCAGCACCCGGATCTATTCCGGGCCCGGTCGTACGGGGGCGGCGTGGCAGCTGCTGATCGGCGACCCGATCCTGCGGGGGTCCATCCTCACCTCGCTGACCCTGTCCCTGCTGACCGTGGTGGGCATGTTGGTGCTGCTGGTGCCGACCATGATCTGGGTCCGGCTCCGGGTCCAGTGGCTGGCCCGCACCATCGAGTTCCTCTGCCTGCTGCCCCTCACGGTGCCGCCCCTGGTCGTGATCGTGGGGCTGAAGAACGTCACCGGCTGGCTGTCCTACCTGTTCGGCGACACCCCGAACTGGCTGGCCTTCCTCTACGTGGTCCTGGTGCTGCCGTACGCCTACCGTGCCCTGGACGCCGGCCTGTCCGGCATCAACGTGACCACCCTGGCCGAGGCCGCCCGCAGTCTGGGCGCGAGCTGGGCCACCGTGATCATCCGGATCATCGTGCCCAACATCAAGACCGCCCTGATCTCGGCGTCCTTCATCTCCATCGCGCTGGTGCTGGGTGAGTACACCTTCGCCTCGCTGCTCAACTTCAACACCCTGCAGGTCAGCATCACCCAGCAGGGCAAGTCCAACGCGCAGGAGTCGGTGGCCGCGTCGCTGGCCTCCATCCTGTTCGCCGCGCTGCTGCTGGTCGGTCTGTCCTTCGTCAGCGGCGGGCGGCGGGCCCGGCGCGACCGGAACACCGTGGACACCGTGGACACCGCCATCGCTCCGCTGCCCACCGACCGCATCACCGCCAAGGAGCCCGCATGACCCTCCCTGTGTCAACCTCATCCGACGCCCGAGCCGACAGCAACGGGGTCGAGGTCCGGTTGGAGGACCTGCGTCGCACGTACGGCACGGTGCGCGCTCTGGACGGGCTGAGCCTGACCCTGGCCCCCGGCGAGCTGGTGGCGCTGCTCGGACCGTCAGGCTGCGGCAAGACCACCGCCCTGCGGATCCTCGCCGGGCTCGACGAGCCCACCGAGGGCCGGGTCCTGGTCGGGGGTCGGGACCTGACCCGGGTCCCGGCGAACAAGCGCGACATGGGAATGGTGTTCCAGGCGTACTCCCTGTTCCCCCACCTGACCTCCCAGGCCAACGTGGAGTTCGGCCTCAAGCTGCGCGGCGTAGATGCAGGCCAGCGGCGTACCCGGGCGCGGGAGATGCTCGAGCTCGTCGGGCTGGGGGCCCAGGCCGATCGGTACGCCGCTCAGCTGTCGGGCGGTCAGCAGCAACGGGTGGCCCTGGCCCGCGCCCTGGCCTTCCGCCCGTCGGTGCTGCTGTTGGACGAACCGTTGTCGGCGTTGGACGCGAAGGTCCGGGCTCAGCTGCGGGACGAGATCCGCCGGGTCCAGCTCGAGGTTGGCACCACCACCTTGTTCGTCACCCACGACCAGGAGGAGGCGCTGGCCATGGCCGACCGGGTCGGGGTGATGAACCTCGGACGGCTCGAGCAGCTCGACCCACCCGAGGTGCTCTACGCCCGGCCCGTCAACCCCTTCGTCGCCAACTTCGTGGGGCTGATGAACCGGGTCCCGGCCGAGGTGAACGACGGCCTTATCACCGTCCTCGGCAACCGGGTGCCCGCCCTGACCGGCTCCATCACGGCCGGGCGGGGGCTGGCCCTGATCCGGCCGGAGCAGCTGAAACTGAGCCGTGCCCAGCTTGGGTCCGCGCGGGTGGTCGACGTGTCGTTCCAGGGTGCGACCTCGCGAGCCTGGGTCCGGACCGGCGACGCCGCCTTGGTGCTGGTCCAACTCAGTGGGTCGGCCGCACATGGTCTGGCCGAGGGGACTCCGGTCGACCTCGTCGTGGACGCGAGCGAACTGCTGGTCACCGCGGAGTAGGTCGGTTCTGAGCTTCCCGCGCCAGCCAAACGCAAAACTCCCTGCCCCCGGACTCGGTGGGGGCAGGGAGTTCGACGAGCGAACGATCAGTGGAAGCTGTCGCCGCACGCGCAGGAACCCGTGGCGTTCGGGTTGTCGATGGTGAAGCCCTGCTTCTCGATGGTGTCGACGAAGTCGATCGTCGCGCCCATCAGGTAGGGAGCGCTCATCCGGTCGGTGACGACATTCACCCCGCTGAAATCCTTGACCACGTCACCCTCGAGGTTGCGCTCGTCGAAGAACAGCTGGTAGCGAAGACCGGAGCAGCCACCGGGCTGAACGGCCACACGCAGAGCCAGGTCGTCACGACCCTCCCCCTCGAGCAGGGCCTTGACCTTGCCAGCAGCTACGCCGGTCAGCAGCAACCCGTCGGCCACCGTAGGCGTTTCCACGAAGGTCGGATTGGTCGTCGTCATATCGATCTCCCATCAAGAGGATGCAATGCCGTTCACGAGTATGCAATGCCGTGGAGGTTAACCGACGATCCTGACCGGCTATTCCAACGCCACGAGTCTAAGCCCGGTCCGAGACGAGTCCAACTCCGGGCGTCTGGTCCAGGTGGTGGTCTTCGTCGCATCCGGTGTCATCGCTCGCATTCGAGCCGCTACCAGGACCAGGAGCGAGCCACCCGATGCGCCATCATGACCAGCTCGGCCTCGGTGATGTCGGTCGCGCCCGGAGTGCCCAGGGTGGACTCTCGAACCGCGTACGCCGCTTCCACGCCCATGGTGCGCATCTCCCGACCGCCGATCACCACCTCACCGGCGACCACCACGCAGGGGCTGAGCGCGGTCGAGGCCGCCTCCGCCGCCGCGGCGACCACGCCACCACCCCGGGAGTGGAAGTCGAACACCGAGCAGCCGGTGAGGACAAGGTCGGTGCCCCGCAGGGCCGCGGTCGCCCGCTCAGAACCCAGGGCCAACGACGCTCCGGTGCTCAGTCGACCGCCCAGAGCCAGTACGGCGAAGCCGAGCCCGCCGCAGGCCCCCGCCCCGGGTTGACCGGAGTACGCGGGCCCAGCCAGGGCGCTGAGCTGCCCGAGGGCCGCGTCGGTGGCCAGCATCGACTCGGCCGGCTGCCCGGAACTGCGGCCCGACAACGACGTGATGCCCCGCAGCCCCAGCAGCGGCTGACCGAGCTGGTCAGCGGGGACCACTCCGACCAGCTCGACCTCACCAAGGGTGCGGCGTACGGGGGCAAGATCCAGCCGGGTCAACCCGGTCAAAGCCTCGACGCCGGAGTCCAGCGGGCGGTCGGCCGAGGCCCCGAGCGCAGCCAGCAGACCGGCCCCGCCGTCGTGCACCCCGGCCCCGCCGAGATCGAGGTACGCCCGACGCACCGGACCGGTCAGCACGGTCTGCAGAGCCTCACCGAGCGGCCGGGACGTCGCGGCGTACGCGATGCCGTCCCCGGCGGGTGGACCCTGCACCCCCACAGCGGCCTCCGCACCGGCGACGGCCACAGCGATCAGCTGGTCCCCCGCGACGGACTCGACCACCTCGACACCTCGGTCCTCGGCCCAGGCCCGGACGAAGGGCCCGCCCGCCTGCCCGGCCGGGAGCACCGTGACCCCAGCCTGCGGCCAACCAGACGCCAGTGCCCGACCGGCCGCCATCGAGGTGAGCGCACCGATGGTGTCCGACACGACCAGCACCCGCATGCCCACCCACCCCGTTTCCGCCGGTCTGCGATCAAGCCGCGTGCCAGCGTACGGGCGCGGCTACATTCAGGGGATGACCACCACCCCCCTGTCACCGGTCCTCGGCTCGCGGACACCACTGTCGCTGTTCGTGCTGGGCCAGCAGTCCGACCCACGCTCCGAGCGCGGTGTCGAGTGTCCCGGCGATCTGCCACCCGCATCTGACCCCAGCCTGGTGGAGCGTGCCCGGGCGGCCAAGGCTGCGCTCGGGGAACGGGTCTTCATCCTGGGTCACCACTACCAGCGCGATGAGGTCATCCAGTTCGCCGACGTCACCGGTGACTCCTTCAAGCTGGCTCGCGATGCGGCCGGTCGGCCCGAGGCGGAGTTCATCGTCTTCTGCGGTGTGCACTTCATGGCCGAATCGGCCGACATCCTGACCGCCCCGGAGCAGAAGGTGATCCTGCCCGACCTGGCGGCCGGCTGCTCGATGGCCGACATGGCCCGCCTCGGCCAGGTCGAAGACGCGTGGGATGTGCTGGCCGACGCCGGCGTCGCCGGCTCGACCGTCCCGGTCACCTACATGAACTCGTCGGCTGACATCAAGGCGTTCTGTGGCAAGCACGGCGGGGTCGTGTGCACGTCGTCCAACGCGAAGACCGTTCTGGACTGGGCGTTCGAACGCGGCGAGAAGGTCCTGTTCTTCCCCGACCAGCACCTCGGACGCAACACCGCGGTGCTGCAGCTGGGCATCAGTCTGGACGAGTGCGTGGTCTATGACCCGCACCAGGTCGACGGCGGTCTGACCCAGGCCGAGCTGGAGGTCGCCAAGATGATCCTGTGGAAGGGCCACTGCTCCGTGCACGGCCGCTTCACCTCTCAGGCCGTCGACGACGTCCGCGCCCGGGTCCCCGGCGTACAGGTCCTGGTGCATCCCGAATGCCAGCACGAGGTGGTCCTCAAGGCCGACCTGATCGGTTCCACCGAGTTCATCATCAAGACCATCGAGAAGGCGCCCGCCGGGTCGAAGTGGGCCATCGGCACGGAGCTGAACCTGGTGAAGCGGCTCGCCAGCGCCCATCCGGACCTCCAGATCATGTTCTTGGAGGAGCACGTCTGCTATTGCGCGACCATGAACCGGATCGACCTACCGCATCTGGTGTGGTCGCTGGAGAATCTGGTCGCCGGGCACGTGGTCAACCAGATCGAGGTCGAGCCCGCAACGGCGCGGTTCGCCCGTCAGGCCCTGCAGCGGATGCTCGACCTGCCCGGCGAGACCAGCAAGGACTGAACCAAGCCGACAGCGGCAGCCTCAGCTACCAAGGGCCCCGCGTGATCACGGCGGAGCACCGCGTAGCCAGATTCAGTTGGGGATCAGACCCTCTTCGGAGTCGTTCAACATCGCCTGCACCTCGGCCAAGGTCGAGTCCAAGGCCGGCAGGATCAGGTCCGAGTCGTGCAGCTCCTCGTCAGGCAGTCGGGTACCGGTGTTGCGGACCCGGTCCAACAGCTTCTGCAGGACCTCGCTGAGCCCCTCCTGGTCGTCCCCGGCCACGGCCTGTTCCAGCTGGTCGTCGAGGGTGTTCAGATCCCGTACGGCGCTCTCCTCGACCTTCCACTGACCCTCGTTCAGGATCCGGACGATCATCGCAGGTCACCCTGGTTCGGAGGGGCGGCCGGGAACGCGGGTGGCGCCTGGTAACCCTGGGCCGGCGGGGCCGGCTGGCCGGAGGCCGGCTGGCCACCTTCGATCGCCTGCGGGGCGGCGTTGGGGCTGGGGGCGATGGAGGCCCTCATCCGGGCCAGCTCGTCCTCCACGTCCGAGGTGGACGCCAGCTGCTCGAGCTCGAGCGTGATGTCGTCCTTGGTCGTCCCGGTGGGGTCGTCCAGGGCACCGCTGGCCAGCAGCTCGTCAATCGCCCCAGCCCGGGCCTGCATCTGCGCCGTCTTGTCCTCGGCCCGCTGCACGGCCAGACCGACGTCACCCATCTCCTCGCTGATGCCGGAGAACGCCTCGCCGATCCGGGTCTGCGCCTCGGCCGCCGAGTAGGTCGCCTTCAGGGTCTCCTTCTTGGTCCGGAAGGCGTCGACCTTGGCTTGCAGCCGCTGGCTCGCTCGAACGAGCTTCTCTTCCTCCCCCTGCAGCTGCGCGTGCTGCGCCTGCAGGTCGCTGAGCTGCTGCTGCAGACCGGAGCGGCGGGTGAGCGCCTCCCGGGCGAGGTCCTCACGACCGGCCTCCAGCGCCTTCTGCGCCTGCTGGGTGAGCTTGTCGGCCTGGGTGCTCAGGCCGTTGGCCTGCAGCTCGATCCGCTTGCGGCTCGTGGCGACGTCGGCCACACCGCGCCGGACCTTCTGCAGCAGCTCGAGCTGGCGCTGATAGGAGTAATCGAGGGTTTGACGGGGATCCTCCATCTTGTCCAAAGCCTTGTCGGTCTTGGCGCGGAAGATCAATGACATGCGCTGAAAAATGCCGCTCATGAGGGGTCTGCTGGTCCTTCCAGTTACTCCGGTCCGCGGTCGAGCACCGATCAGACTCTTCCACCGTATCTCCGACCCGGCAACCGCGGCAGACCCGGCCGGTGCAGAGTTTCGACTTAGGGTGGATGCCCTGAGACGATTCAGGGCTAAGACGTCATCACCGAGAGGGACCCGTGGCACTTTTCCGCCGGACCAGCCAACCAACCGACCCGCCGTCCGCTCCGCCGGTCACGGCCACGATCGCGGCGGCCAAGAAGGACCGGCCGACGCCGAGCCGCAGGGAGGCCGAGGCGGCCCGGCGGCAGCGGGTGAACCGGACCCTGAACAAGAAGGAGGCACGGGCCGAGACCACCCGGCAGAACCGGGCTGAGCGGGTCCGGACGACGGCGCTACGCGAGTCCACCCCGGAGAAGGCCCTGATCCGTGACTACGTCGACGCCCGGTTCAGCATCGGGGAGTTCCTGCTGCCCAGCCTGGTGATCATCCTGGCTCTGAGCTTCCTGAACACTGTCCTACCGCGGGTCACGGTGATCACCACCATCGTGATGTACCTGTTCATCATCGCGGTGATCATCGACGGGTATCTGATGTGGCGGGGATTCAAGAAAGTGCTCGCGGTGCGACTGCCGGGCGCCCCCACGCGCGGGTTGCTGATGTACGGAATGAACCGGAGCATCCAGATCCGCCGGTTCCGGATGCCGAGTGCGCGGGTCAAACGAGGCGACAAGTACTGAGTGTCAGCGGCCTCGGGTAGAAAGAGGTCATGGAATTTCGCTATCTCGGCCGCAGCGGCCTCAAGGTGTCAGCCATCAGCTACGGCAACTGGGTCACCCATGGCTCCCAAGTGGAGGCAGCACAAGCCACCGCTTGCGTGCGGGCGGCGCTGGACGCCGGCATCACCACCTTCGACACGGCCGACGTCTACGCGAACGGCAAGGCCGAGACGATTCTCGGCGACGCGCTGGCCGGCGAGCGGCGGGAGAGCCTGGAGATCTTCACGAAGGTCTACTTTCCGACCGGCACCCGCGGTCCCAACGACACCGGTCTGTCCCGCAAGCACATTAGCGAGTCCATCAACGCCTCCCTCCGTCGGCTGCAGACCGACTACGTCGACCTCTACCAGGCGCACCGCTACGACCACGAGACGCCGCTCGAGGAGACGATGCAGGCCTTCGCCGACGTCGTACGCGCAGGCAAGGCGCTCTACATCGGGGTCAGTGAGTGGAGCCCGGAGCAGTTGCGTGCCGGTCACGCTCTTGCGACCGACCTCCACATCAGCCTGGTGTCCAACCAGCCGAAGTACAACGCCCTCTACCGGATCATCGAGGCGGAGGTGGTGCCGACCTCGGTCGAGCTGGGGATCAGCCAGATCGTCTTCTCCCCCATCGAGCAGGGCATCCTGACCGGCAAATACCAGCCTGGCCAGCCCGTGCCCGTGGGCTCGCGCGCCACCGACGAGGCCGGCGGCGGCGCCCAGTTCATCAAAGGCCTGCTCACCGACGACGTCCTGACCCGGGTGCAGCAGCTCGGCCCGATCGCCGAGGGCGAGGGCCTCACCATGGCGCAGCTCGCGATCGCCTGGGTGCTGCAGAACCCGAATGTCGCCTCCGCCATCACGGGTGGTTCCCGGCCCGAACAGGTGAGCGCCAATGTGGTGGCTGCTGGAAAAGAGCTGTCGGCCGAGACCCGCACCGCGATCGACAGTGTCCTCGGCGACGTCGTGAACCGGGACGCGTCCTCGGTCGGGTCCGCCTCGCCGAGGCAGCGGCTGACCTGATGAGTTGGCGCTGGGTCCCCGACCGCGAGCCGAAGGACTGGGCGGGCCAGACCTTCCCGACCCAGGGTGAGGCCGAGAGCTGGCTCGGGGAGTTCTTCCCCGACCTGGTCGAGGCGGGCGTCACGGAGGTGAGCCTCTACGAGGCGGATCGCCGGGTCTACGGCCCGATGAGCCTGGACGCCGACGCATCCTGATCTGGCGGCCCCAGGAGAGGCCCTGGACGGGGGCGATGGCCGTCCGTCGCAGCCCGCTGGTGGTCAGCGGGAGGAAGCCGATTCCTTCTCCCCGCTCACTTCGCTTGGTCGACGGACTCGGCGCACGATGAGCAGCACGAGTCCTGCGGCCAGCGCGGCGTAGACGGCGTAGTTGAGGAAGCTGGAGTAGCGGTCCACGAGCTCGTACTGCGTTCCGAGCGCGGCACCGAGGGAGATCAGCAGGGTGTTCCAGACCGCACTTCCGGCGATGGTGAACACGCTGAAGGTGAGCAGGTTCATCCTCTCGGCCCCAGCCGGCAGCGAGATGAGGCTGCGGACACCGGGGATGAGGCGGCCGAAGAAGACCGACGACTTGCCGTGGCGGGTGAAGCAGGCCGCGGCTCGTTCGAAATCGCTCCGCTCCACCAAGGGAAGCTTCGACAGCCCCCGAACGGACCGTTCCATGCCGACTGCGGCCCCCAGTCCGTACAAGACAAGTGCGCCCAGATAGCCCCCCAGGGTGCTGGTCACGACGACGAGCCCCAGATTCATCCGGCCCTGCTGGGCGACATACCCGGCGAGCGGGAGGATGATCTCACTGGGAATGGGCGGGAACACCGTCTCCAGCAGGGTGAACAGGCCCACTCCCCACTCACCGAAACTGTCCATCAACCGGGCGGCCCAGCCGGCGAGTCCGGTCAACTCCAAAGTAGTCACCCGTTAAGCGTCGGGTAGACCACCTGTGTTTCACCTGAGCGGCGAAGCGGGCGTCGGGGACGAGGAGTCGGTCGAGGCCGGTTGGTTCGACACCCAAGAGCTGCCGCCCGACCTGACTCGGACCAGCTGCGCCGGATCGCCTGCGGCGTGCTGACCACAGGGGCATGCGTCTTCGACCGGTGATCAGGCCGGGGAAGACGAAGGGCCTGGCCGACGGAGGTCGGTGACCAGCAAGGAGGTGCCGAACGCGGTGACGAGGAGGCCAACCACGACCACGACCGGGGCAGCCTGTCGGCGGTCGGCGGCACGCTGTTCGTACGTCTGCACGCCGGAGCTGTCCGCCTTGGGGCAGGTGTCCCCCGGCCGCATCACCGCCCCACGGCAGGTGGGGTCGGTGACCGCCCCGATCGTCACCGGGTAGGCCAGGATCAGCAGGCCGATCACGATGACCACCCCGTGGGCTATCCGCCTCCGCACTCACGGCTCCCGGACGCCGGTGGCCACGAACGGCGCCTTGGTGAGGGTGAATGGCTCCTGACGGTTGCGGATGTCGACCTTGACCAGATCCCCATCATCGGCGGCGACCGTGATCAGAGCCAGGGCGATCCCGGTCCTCAGGGTGGGCGAGAAGGTCCCGGAGGTGACCGCGCCGATCGCGGTTCCGGCCGCGTCGCGAACCACCATCCCGGGACGCGGGATGCCCCTCCCGGGCGCCCGCAGACCACGGAGCACCCGTACCGGGCCGGCTTCCTTCTCCGCCCGGAGCGCCAGGTGGCCGAAGAACTCGGGCTTGGCCCAACCCACCGCCCAGCTCAGCCGGGCCTGCAGGGGGCTGATCGCGGCGGAGATGTCCTGCCCGTGCAGCGGGTAGCCCATCTCGGTCCGTAGGGTGTCCCGGGCGCCGAGGCCCGCCGGCCGCAGCCCGTACGCCTCGCCCGCCACCAGCAGCGTGGTCCACAGGGAGACCGCGTTCTCGACCGGCACCACCAGCTCGTAGCCCCGCTCACCGGTGTAGCCGGTCCGGCAGACCGTGATCTCGGCGCCGTCCAACTCCTCGACCGCGAACGACATGTAGCCATGCCGGGCCGTGATTCGCGCCGCAGCGAGGACCTGGTCGGCGAACGGACCCTGGACGGCGAGGACCGCGAAGTCCTGGTGTTGGTCGACGACGTGGACCCCGGCGGGTGCGGCCGCGGTGAGCACCGCCACCACGGCCGCGCTGTTGGCTGCGTTTGGGATCAGGAAGACGTTGTCATCCGCACGCAGATAGGCGATCAGGTCGTCGAGCACGCCACCGTCGGCGTTGCAGAGCAGGGTGTACTGAGCCTGCCCGGGGGTGATCCTGGCCAAGTCGTTCGTCAGGCACCGGTTCACGAACTCAGCGGCGCCCGGACCGGACACCGTGGCCTTGCCCAGGTGGCTGACGTCGAAGAGGCCGGCGGCGCTGCGTACGGCCGCGTGCTCGGCGAGCACGCCACCGCCGGCGTACTCCAGCGGCATCGACCAGCCACCGAACGCCGCGAACTTCGCGCCGGCGGCGACGTGCTGTTCGTGCAGCGGGGACCGGAGCATCTCGGCAATCTCGGGGGCGGCCACGGGTCGGACTCCAATCGGACGAGGTCGTGGCGAACCTACCGCAAGGTTGTTCGGCGGCCCTCTCGTCGAGAGGACCCGGGCCGCTCCCCGGCATCGTCACGGAGCACGGCTAGCCTGAGACGCGCCTCAATCGAAAGGATGGCTCATCGTGCCGATCCCGCCCCTTCCCTCCCTCGCGATCGCCAAAGCGGTCCCCCGCAGTATCGACCTGCTCGTCGTCGGGCTCGGCGACTCCGGACTGCGCGAGGTCCCCGAGGCGGTCGATCGAGCCTTCAGCAAGCGCTTCGGCGTTCGCGTCGCCGAGATGGCCACGGCCCTGGGCGCCACGACCAGCGCCGGTAGCTGCCGGACCCTGCCCGCGGCCGGCGACGGGCCGCGCATCCTGGTCATCGGTCTCGGCCCGGGAGAACCCACGCCGGAGGGTCTGCGACGGGCCGCCGGCGAAGGCGTACGCCACGCTGCCGGCCTGGCCGGTGAGACCACCCTCTCGGTGGCCATCGCCTTCGGCACCTCCGAGCCCGAACAGGCTCAGGCGGTGGCCGAGGGTGCCGCTCTGGGCGGCTACCACTATGCCCCGATCACGGCCAAGATCCCGGTTCGGTCCGGGGTCGACGCAGTGACCGTGGTGCACCACGGCAGCGGGGACGTCGCGGGGGCGGCCATCGTGGCCGGAGCCGTCGCGGTGGCCCGGGACTGGGTCAACGTGCCGGCCAACCTGCTCTACCCCGAGACGTTCGCTGAGCAGGTTCGCGGCCTGGTCAAGGACTCCAAGATCGCCATCGAGGTGCTCGACGAGGCGGCCCTGGTCGCCGGTGCCTACGGAGGTCTGCTCGCCGTCGGCGGTGGCTCGGCGCGCCCGCCCCGGCTGGTTCGGCTGAGCTACTCCCCGCGTGGGGCGAAGTTCCATCTGGTCCTGGTGGGCAAGGGCATCACCTTCGACACCGGCGGTCTGAACCTCAAACCCGGCGACAGCATGTACACGATGAAGTGCGACATGGCCGGTGCGGCCGCGGTGCTGGCGGCGACGTACGCGATCGCCAAGCTCGGCCTGAAGATCCGGGTCACCACGTACGGCGCCCTCGCGGAGAACATGCCGTCCGCCACCGCCTACCGGCCCTCAGACGTGCTGACCATCTACGGCGGTACGACCGTGGAGAACGGCAACTCCGACGCCGAAGGACGCCTGGTGCTGGCCGACGCCCTGGCCCGGGGGTGCGAGGACAAGCCCGACCTGGTGGTCGACGTCGCCACCCTGACCGGCGCCTGCGTCGTCGCCCTCGGTGACCGGACGAGCGGCCTGATGGCGACCGACGACGACACCGCCGACCAGCTCCTCGATGCCGCCGAGGCCGCCGGCGAAGACCTGTGGCAGCTGCCGATCCCCAAGGAGACCCGCGCGAAGCTCGACTCCAAGGTGGCCGACCTGAAGTCGACCGGCGACCGTTACGGCGGTGCCCTGATCGCCGCCGCCTTTCTGCGCGAGTTCGTGACCGAGGGAACCTCCTGGGCCCACCTCGATATCGCGGGTCCCGCCTTCAACGAAGGCAAACCGTTCGGTTACGTCAGCCCCGGCGGCACTGGCGTGGCCGTCCGCACCCTGGTTGCGCTGGCCCGCTCGCTGGTCTGATCAGGGCTTCCACCCAGGTTGGGCCGTGCTGGCAGTGGCCCCGCACCCCGTCGCCCATCCACCGACGTGGAACCGCTGCCAGCACGGCAAGGTGTGAAACGCCAACCCCCAAAGGGGGCCGGGACCCGTCAGGGAGCCCCGTCGACCGGCGTTCCACACCCCCGAGGTTCGGAGCAGATTTCCGCCCGGATTGGGTGGGGGCCGCCTTCTCAGCGCAGGCCGGGGTGTTTCTTGTTACGGGTGTTGTAGTCCCGCATCCGCTGCGGGTAGCCGACCACGGCAGCGTCGTAGCCCGGGATCTGCAGGTGCTCCGCGAAGGAGCGCGCCCACTGGGGCGACGGCACCACCCGTCGGGTCCACTCACCGTCGAAGGCGACCAGCAGGATCGTGGTCTGGGTGACCGAGGTCCTCGGCTCCACGAACGCTTCAACCCCCCGGTGGGTGCGGGTGAACTCGGTGAGGTGCATCGTCACGGCGTCGTCGACACTGCGGCTCTCCGAGGCGTAGCCACGGCTCCGCTTCACCTTGCTCGTGACACGCCCAAACCAACCCATAACCCAATTATGTCCACCCGGCGCCAACAACGGGCACGATCACCGTCCTCGGCTGTCGTCCGGCCCGCCCGGTGCCGCCTGTCAGGATGTAGTCATGACCGCTTCTGACCCACCCGCCCAGCCGTACGACGTCGTGGTGCTCGGTGCCGGCAGCGGGGGGTATGCGTGCGCGCTGCGGGCGGCTCAGCTCGGCCTCTCGGTGGCCCTGGTGGAGAAGGACCTGGTCGGCGGAACCTGTCTGCACCGGGGCTGCATCCCGACCAAGGCCCTGCTGCACGCGGCCGAGGTGGCCGACGCGGCCCGCGAGGGCGCGCAGTTCGGGATCCACGCGACCATCGACAAGATCGACCTGGCTGGCATCCGGTCCTATTCCGACGGAGTCGTCGGCCGGCTCTACAAGGGCCTCTCCGCTCTGGTCAGCTCCCGCGCCATCACCGTCGTGCCGGGCGAGGGCCGCATCGTCGGAGCCGGCGACGACGTCGCCGTCCAGATCGGCGAGGACAGCACGACCGGAAACCACCGCATCACCGGGAACCAGGTCGTGCTTGCCTCCGGCTCGTACGCCAGAGAGGTCCCGGGCCTCGAGGTCGACGGCGCCCGGGTGCTGACCAGCGACCACGCCCTCCGGCTCGACCAGCTCCCGACCTCGGCGATCGTTCTCGGCGGCGGGGTGATCGGGGTGGAGTTCGCCTCCGCCTGGCGCTCTCTCGGGGTCGAGGTCACGGTGGTCGAGGCCCTGGCGCAGCTGCTGCCGCAGGAGGAGCCGGAGATCGGCAAGGCCCTGGAGCGCGCCTTCCGCAAACGCAAGATCACCGCGATCACCGGGACCCCGATGCAGGCCTGCCACCCGAGCGACACCGGCGTCCGGATGACCCTGGCCGACGGCCGCACCCTGGACGCAGACGTGGTCCTGGTCGCGGTCGGTCGAGGTCCGTCCACGGCCGGCCTCGGCCTTGCCGAGGCAGGGATCGACCTGGACCGCGGCTTCGTGACGGTGACCGAGCGACTCCAGACCAGCCGAGCCGGGGTGTATGCGGTGGGCGACATCGTCTTCGGGCTGCAGCTCGCCCACCGCGGGTTTGCCCACGGCATCTTCGTGGCCGAGGACATCGCACACCGGATGGGACGCATCTCGACCGCTCCTGCACCGGTGCTCGACGTGAACATTCCCCGGGTGACCTACTCCGATCCGGAGGTGGCCTCGGTGGGCCTGAGTGAGGATGCGGCGCGAGCCCAGTTCGGCGAGATCCAGACCCTGACCTACGACCTGGGCGGCAACGGCAAATCCCAGATCCTCAAGACCCAGGGCTTCGTCAAGCTCGTACGCCGCACCGACGGCCCCGTGGTCGGTGTGCATATGCTCGGGTCCCGGGTGGGCGAGCTGATCGGCGAGGCCCAGCTGATCACCAGCTGGGAGGCCTTCCCCAGCGATGTCGCCGCTCAGGTGCACGCCCATCCCACCCAGAACGAGGCGTTGGGTGAGGCGCATCTGGCCCTGGCCGGCAAGCCTCTGCACTCCCACAGCTGAGCCCGACCAGCCGCTGCTGAACCACCCGGACGCCTCAGTTCTGCATCGCCCTGCCACGATGAGCGTCACGATCGAGACAGGCAACGGTGCTGACTCCGCCACCAGCTGTGAGACTGGTGGTTGCGCCCGGAAGTTCGTCGGGCCCCGACGAACTTCCGGGCGTGACCACTAGGCTGAGCCGCATCCGCGCACGCTGCAGCATGATGAAGGAGTCTTAAGCACTCATGTCGACTTCTGTAACCCTCCCGGCCCTGGGCGAGTCCGTCACCGAAGGCACCGTCTCCCGGTGGTTGAAACAGGTCGGCGACACCGTGGAGGCCGACGAGCCGCTTCTCGAGGTCTCGACCGACAAGGTCGACACCGAGATCCCGTCCCCGACAGCGGGGGTCCTGCTGGAGATCAAGGCGCAAGAAGACGAGACGGTCGAGGTCGGAGCGGTGCTCGCGGTGATCGGGGAAGCAAGCGAGGCGGGCTCCGGTGACTCCGGATCTGGTGACTCCGGGGGTGCTGCGGCCGAGGAACCCCAGGAGGCGGCTTCCGAGCCGGAGCAGGCCTCCGCGCCGCGGGCCGAGCCGGAGCCTGAGGACGACGTGCAGCCCATCGAGGAGACCCCGGCGCCCACCGCGTCCAGCGCCGAGGGTGGCAGCACCGGCGGCGGCACCGAGGTCACCCTGCCCGCCCTGGGTGAGAGTGTGACCGAGGGGACCGTGAGCCGCTGGCTGAAGCAGATCGGCGATTCGGTCGAGGCGGATGAGGCGCTGCTGGAGGTGTCCACCGACAAGGTGGACACCGAGATCCCGTCCCCGACCTCCGGCGCGCTGCTGGAGATCCGGGTGCAGGAGGACGAGACCGTCGAAGTCGGTGCGGTGCTCGCGGTGATCGGGCTCGCGGTGATCGGTGACGCCTCGCAGGCGTCGGCGGCGGCTCCGGCCGAAGACCCGCCCGCCCCCGCCGATCAGGCAGCCCCCGCCGATCAGGCCGCCCCAGCCGATCAGGCGCCCCAGCACCCGACAGCCAAGGTTGGCGAGAGCGACGGCATCAGCGAACAGGTGGCGGCGGGTGACGAGGGTGGCCAGTCCCCCATCCCGGTACCCGACTCGGTGCCCGACTCGGTGCCGGCATCGCGCTCGGAGCCGGCCGCATCCCGGCCCACCCCGGCGACGGCCAAGGAGGACCCGCAGCCCGAGAGGCACGGTCCAGCCCCGAGCTCGGCTCCGGTGGCCACCCCGGTCGCCACGGACTCCGACGCCGGCTACGTCACACCCCTGGTTCGTAAGCTGGCCAAGGAGCACGACGTCGACCTGTCGTCGGTGCAGGGCACGGGGGTCGGCGGTCGGGTCCGCAAGCAGGACGTGCTGGCTGCGGCCGAGGCCGCCAAGCAGGCCAGTGAGGCCCCGGCTCCCGAAGTGTCGGCAACCGCGCCTGCGGCCGCAGCGGTCAGTGCACCGGCTGCCGAGACCAGCAGCCTGCGGGGCACCACCGAGAAGATGTCCCGGCTGCGCAAGACCATCGCGAAACGGATGGTCGAGTCGCTGCAGGTCTCGGCCCAGCTGACCACGGTCGTCGAGGTGGACCTGACCAACGTGTCACGACTGCGAGCGCGGGTGAAGGACGACTTCTTCGCCAGGGAGGGAGTGAAGCTGTCCTACCTCCCCTTCCTGGTCAAGGCGGCTGTCGAGGGGCTCAAGATCCACCCGAAGGTCAATGCCACCATCGACACCGAGGCCGGCGAGATCACCTATCCGGCCACCGAGAACGTGGCCATCGCCGTGGACACCGAGAAGGGTCTGCTGGTGCCGGTGATCAAGGACGCGGGCGACCTCAGCATCGGTGGGATCGCGAAGAAGATCGCGGACCTGGCCGCCCGTACGCGGGGCAACAAGCTGTCACCGGACGACCTGGCCGGCGGCACCTTCACCGTCACCAACACCGGCAGCCGGGGTGCCCTGTTCGACACCCCGATCATCAACCAGCCGCAGGTGGCGATCCTGGGGACCGGCGCCCTGGTCAAGCGACCGGTCGTGGTGATCGACAAGGTGCTCGGCGAGGTGATCGCCGTGCGGGACATGATGTATCTCGCGCTCTCCTACGATCACCGCCTGGTCGACGGAGCGGATGCTGCTCGCTTCCTGGCCACGCTGAAGGCCCGTCTCGAAGAGGGCGACTTCGACGTCTGATCCAGGTAGGTGGCTGCTCGCCGGCGCGTCGGGTTTTCTCGGCACGGCGCTCCGGGTCCGGCTGGCCACCGAGGGTCACGAGGTGGTCCGGCTCGTCCGGCGCGAACCGGCCACGGCGACCGAGTTCCGCTGGGACCCGGCCACCGGTGAGGTTGATCCGGCGGCCTTCGTCGGGGTGGACACGGTGGTCAACCTGGGCGGCGTCGCCGTCTTCAGCGGGGTGTGGACCGAGTCGCGGCGTGAGGCCATCCTGGCCTCACGCATCAACACCACCGCCACCATGGCCAGGGCGCTGGCGGCCCTGCCTGGGGACAAACCCACGCTGATCCAGGCTGGAGGCATCTCCTGGTATGGCAGTACGTCCGGCGACGAGCCCTACACCGAGAGCTCTCCCGCAGCGGCCGACTTCCTCGCCCAGGTCACCGTGCACTGGGAGGCGGCGGCCCAGCCGGGCGTCGATGCTGGCGTACGCACCGTCTTCCTGCGGACCAGCCCGGTGTTCGACCGTGCCGGCGGAGCCTTCGTGCCCATGAAGCTCGCCTGGTCGCTCGGCGCGGGCGCGGTGATCGGAACCGGCCGGCAACGGATGCCGATGATCAGCCTGGACGACTATCTTGGGGTGGTCCAGTGGGCGGCGGACGTCGACCACGCAGCTGGTCCGTACAACCTGACCATCCCGCGGCCGACCACGAACGCCGAGTTTACCGACCTGCTCGCCCGGCAGTTGCACCGCCCCCGGTTGTTCAAGGCCCCGGCGGCGGTCCTTCGTACGGCCCTCGGCGAGCTGTCCGACCAGCTGCTCGGAGACGTGTACGTGATCCCCGAACGGCTGCAGGCCGACGGCTATCGCTTCTACCACCCCGACGTGTCCAGCACGATCAAGGCGGCGCTGGGTCGCACGTAGACTCACCGCTATGAGCCTCGAGTTCCTTTATCCCGGGCTGGGCAGCGACCAGATCGACTATCAGCGGGCCTGGGATCTGCAACGGGCGCTGCACGTCAGGGTCTCCACCGGAGCCGATCCGAGCACGGTGCTGTTGCTGGAACACCCGTCGGTCTACACCGCCGGCAAGCGCACCGAGGTCCACGAGCGGCCGCTCGACGGCACCCCGGTCATCGACGTCGACCGGGGCGGCAAGATCACCTGGCACGGTCCGGGGCAGCTGGTCGGTTACCCGATCATCAAGCTGCCCGAGGCCGTCGGGGTGGTGGACTACGTACGCCGCCTCGAGGAGGCGATGATCGCTCTGTTCGCCGACTACGGCCTGAGCACCGGTCGGGTACGTGGTCGCTCCGGGGTCTGGTTGCCGGCCGACTCGACCGGCTCCGGGCCGGCTCGGCTCGAGCGCAAGATCGCCGCGATCGGCGTACGGGTCGCGGCCGCCACCACGATGCACGGCTTCGCGATCAACGTGGACCCCGACATGGCCTGGTTCGACAAGATCATCCCGTGCGGGCTGACCGACGTCGGGGTCACCTCGATGGCCGCCGAGCTCGGGGAGACCTGCTCGCTTCCCGAAGTGGCGCACGTGCTGCGCCCGCACCTCGAGAACTTCCTCGCCTTCCAGCCGTACGAGCAGTCACCGGATCTGGGCGCGGACACGCCGACACCCGCGGTGACCTACGGCCTGAGCGTCTGAGCCGGCCCGGGCCGCTAGCCTGGCCATCCCACCGGCTGTGGGACGCCGGCTCAGGAGGTCGAGATGACAGCAATCCCCCCGCGTCGGGCGGCGGCTCCGGTCGCGGTTTCGTACGCGGTCGAGACGGCCGGGCTGGAGAAGACCTACCGGACACGGAAGGGCCGCCACCGCGCCGTGGCCGGTCTGGACCTCAAGGTCCCCCTGGGCGGGGTGCACGGGTTTCTCGGCCCCAACGGCTCGGGCAAGACGACGACGATCCGGATGCTGCTCGGCCTGATCCGCCCGGACGCGGGTTCGGTCCGGATCTTCGATACCGAGGTTCCCGCATTCCTACCTCAGGTGGTCGGTCGGATCGGGGCCATCGTCGAGCAGCCCAAGTTCTTCCCCGCCTTCACCGGACGACGGAACCTCGAGCTGCTGGCGACGGGCATCGGGACTCCGCAGCACCGGGTCGGCGAAGTGCTCGACGAAGTGGGTCTCGCCGAACGGGCCAAGGACCGGTACCGCACCTACTCCCTGGGCATGAAGCAGCGGCTGGCCATCGCCGGCACCCTGCTCAAGGACCCGGACCTGCTGATCTTCGACGAGCCCACCAACGGTCTCGACCCGGCCGGGATCCACGAGATCCGGGCCACCATGCGAGGGCTGGCGGCACGGGGCAAGACGGTGCTGGTCTCCAGCCACATCCTCAGCGAGGTGTCCCAGGTGGCCGACACCGTGTCGATCATCGGGCGCGGCCGGCTGCTGGCCGAGGGCAAGGTGGAGGAGATCTTGGCCGCGGGTGGCGGGCAGGCCGTCCGGCTGACCGTCGCCGAGCCCGCTCGCGCTGCTGCCGTGCTGGGTGCCGCCGGCTACAGCATCGTCGCTCTCCCGGAGAACCGGATGGAGGTCCGCAGGACCGGTGGCCAGCCCCACTTCGACCCGGCCCAGGTGACCCGGCTGCTGGCCGAGCAGAGCCTCTTCGTCTCCGAACTGGTGGCCATCCGGGCCGACCTGGAGTCCGTCTTCCTCGACCTGACCGCTGACGAGCACCTGGGCGCCACCCAGGTCCCGACGGACGGGGCTCAACCCACCCGCCAGCCCTCACCTCCGCCGGCCACCGATCCGGCCCGCACCGCCCGGGAGGACTGGTCGTGATCGCCCTGCTTCGTGCCGAGCTGCTCCGGATCCGCAGCCGTCGGCTGACCTGGGTCGCGCTCGGCCTGGTGCTGCTCATCGTCGCCCTGACCCAGATCGCCGTCTACACCTCAGTGCGGCCCCTCACCGGAGCCGAGGAGGCGCAGGCCCGCACCTCCTACGAGCAGGCCGTCCAGAACTACGAGCAGAACAAGGCCCAGTACGAGGCCGATGCCCAGCGCTGCATCGAGCAGGGCAACCCCCGCGAGATGTGCGCAATTCCGCCCCCGCAGCTCACGGACTACGCCCAGCGCTCGGTGGGAACCTTCGCCGAGGTGTCGAACCTGGCCACCACCGTGTCGGTGCTGATGACCGCCCTGGGTCTGCTGATCCTGAGTGCCTCCCTGGTCGGCGCTGACTTCTCCACCGGCGCGCTGTCCAACTGGCTGAGCTTCCTGCCCGAACGAACTAAGGTCTTCTTCTCCAAGCTGCTCGCCGCCGTGCTGTTCGGAGCGGTGACGACGGCGGTCATCGGCGCAGTCACGCTCGGACTGACCGTGCTGATGACGACGCTGGGAGGTGCCGACGTCGTGGGCTTCGGCCACGCCGCTGCCCAGGGCGCTCGGGGCATCCTGCTGGGTGTGGTGGCGGTGCTGGTCGGCTTCGGCATCGCCATGCTGACCCGGCACACGATCGCGGCGGTAGGCGCGGTGCTCGCCTATCTGTTCCTCAGCTTCGTCTACAACATCCTGGTCTTCAGCGTCCCCGCCGTACAGGGCCTGCAACGGGTGCTGCCCGAGAACCACGCGTTGTCGCTGCTCAACCATGGACACGTCTACGTCAGCTACGACAACCGGCCGTCCTCGGACGGCACCTACCAGCAGATGCCGGTCGAGCACACCATCACCTTCGCCCAGAGCTCGCTCTACTGGGTCGTGGTGCTGGGGGTCCTCCTCGGGGTGGCCTTCGTCGTCTTCCGGCGCCGCGACGTCAACTGAGCCTCCCGAGGTGGCGAGTAGTCTGCACAGGTGACAATCGCACCCGAAGGCCGCAAGATGCTACGTCTGGAAGTCCGTAACGCACAGGTGCCGATCGAGAAGAAACCGACCTGGATCAAGACGACGGCCCGGATGGGTCCGGAGTACCGCGAGCTGCAGCAGATGGTGAAGTCCGAGGACCTGCACACGGTCTGCCAGTCAGCCGGATGCCCCAACATCTTCGAGTGCTGGGAAGACCGCGAGGCGACCTTCTTGATCGGCGGCGACCAGTGCACCCGGCGTTGCGACTTCTGCCAGATCGACACCGGCAAGCCCGCCGATTTCGACGCCGGCGAACCCCTCCGGGTGGCCGAGTCCGTGCAGAAGATGAACCTGCGCTACGCGACCGTGACCGGGGTCTGCCGCGATGACCTGCCCGACGAGGGCATCTGGCTCTATTCCGAGACGATCCGCAAGATCCACGAGCTCAACCCCGGCACCGGGGTGGAGATGCTGGCCCCGGACTTCTCCGGCAACGCCGACTACCTCGACCAGCTGTTCGCGACCCGGCCCGAGGTGTTCGCGCACAACGTCGAGACCGTGGCCCGCATCTTCAAGCGGATTCGACCGGGCTTTCGCTACGACCGCTCCCTCGGTGTGCTCAGCGCCTCCCGTGACGCTGGGCTGGTCACCAAGTCCAACCTGATCCTCGGCATGGGCGAAACCCGTGCGGAGGTCAGCGAGGCGCTGCGCGATCTGCACGCCGCCGGCACCGAGCTGATCACCATCACCCAGTACCTGCGCCCCTCACCGCGGCACCACCCGGTGGAGCGCTGGGTCAAGCCGGAGGAGTTCGTCGAGCTGGCGGCGGAGGCGACCGAGATCGGCTTCGCGGGGGTGATGAGCGGACCCCTGGTCCGGTCCTCCTACCGCGCCGGCCGGCTTTACCGCCAGGCTCTGGAGTCCCGCGAGTCTTTGGTTCCGGCCGTCTCGGTGGTGTAGGACAACACATACAGCAGGTACAGCCGTACGAAGGGTAGGTCATCACCATGGCTGCAACAGCGGTCAAGGCCAAGAGCACGTCCAAGGCCCAGAAGGCCGAGGCGGCCACAGCCAAGCGGGCCGAGAAGGCCCGCCGCAAGGCCAGCACCGACCCGGCCGACATGGGTCGGGTCCGGCAGATCGTCCGCGCCTATCAGGTGACCCACGAGTACGACAAGGCGCTGCCGTTCCTGCTCGCCGGTGCCGTCTTGCTGCCCGTCGCCATCGGCGTGGTGCTCTCGTTCTTCGTGCTCAACATCTTCTACCTGGTCTTCATCGGGCTGATGATCGGTCTGCTGCTGGCCATGCTGCTGCTGGTGCAGCGCACTAAGGCGGCAACCTACAAGCGCTACGCCGGGCAGGCCGGTTCGGCCGAGGTCGCTCTCCAGATGCTGCCCAAGCAGTGGATCTCCTCACCGGTGATCGCAGCCAACCGCAGCAAGGACGTGGTGCACCGCACCTTGGGTCCCGGCGGGCTAGTGCTGATCGGCGAGGGTGAACCCGGCCGGGTCCGCCAGCTGCTGGGCGGCGAGGTCAAGAAGCACGAGCGGGTGGCGTACGGGGTGACGGTGACCACGCTGGTGATGGGTGACAAGCCCGGGCAGGTCCCGCTCAGCAAGCTGGCTGACCACATCCGCAAGCTGCCCAAGTCGCTGCAGCCCAACCAGGTCACCGACATCCGGATGCGGCTGCGGGCCCTGGACGCCGTACGCCCGACGATCGGAGTCCCCAAGGGCCCGATGCCCACCAACCAGCGCCAGGTCAAGGGCTCGCGGCAGGCGATGCGCGGGCGCTGACGCCTGCCGGTCAGGATCGCAGGTATACCTTCGAAACCCTCACTCTGCCCGCGATATATCGCGGGCAAGGTGCGTAATTCGCGTGCACAGTGCCCGCCCGTTCTGAGTGGATCATGGTCAATCTCATCAACGCCGAGCGCATCGGCATCACCTACGGCACCCGTACGCTGCTCGACTCGGTCAGCCTCGGGCTGGGCAAGGGCGACGTCATCGGCGTCGTCGGTCGCAACGGCGACGGCAAGACGACCTTGCTGCGCATCCTCACCGGCACCCTGTCTCCCGATTCCGGGCGGGTCGTCCGAACCGGCAAGGTCTCGGTCGGCTATCTGCACCAGGCCGACGACTTCGCCCCGCACACCTCCGTACGCGAGATCATCGTCGACGGCGAGCCCGACCACGTCTGGGCGTCGAACCAGAACACCCGCTCGGTGGTCGAGCACCTGCTGGCCGACGTCGACCTGGACGCCGAGGTGGGCCGGCTCAGCGGCGGTGAGCGTCGCCGGGTCGCCCTGGTCGCGCTGATGCTCGGTGACCACGACCTGCTGGTCCTGGACGAGCCGACCAACCATCTCGACGTGGAGGCGGTCAGCTGGCTGGCCGAGCACCTGAACGTGCTGCAGGCCGCCAGCACCGCCATGCTCGTGGTCAGCCACGACCGGTGGTTCCTGGACGCCATCTGCACCCGGATCTGGGAGGTGCACGACGGGATCGTCGACGCCTACGACGGGGGCTACGCGGCGTACGTGCTGGCTCGGGCCGAGCGCGCCCGGCAAGCGGTCAACATCGCCTCCCGACGCAAGAACCTGCTCCGCAAGGAACTTGCCTGGCTGCGACGCGGCGCACCGGCCCGGACCTCCAAACCCCAGTTCCGGATCGACGCCGCCAATGTCCTGATCGCCGACGAGCCGCCGCCGCGTGACCGGTTCGAGCTGCAGCGCTTCGCCACCAGCCGGCTGGGCAAGGACGTCTTCGACCTGACCGACGTCAGCCTGGCGGTCGGTCAGCCCCCACCCCGGGTGCTGCTCTCCGACCTCACCTGGTCGATCGGACCCGGGATGCGGATCGGTCTGGTCGGGGTCAACGGGTCGGGCAAGACCAGCCTGCTGCGCCTGCTGGCCGGGGACATCGAGCCCGACTCGGGCCGGGTCAAGCGCGGCAAGACCCTGCAGCTGGCCCACCTGACCCAGACCGTACGCGAGCTGCGCGGCACGGAACGGGTGCTGGAGTCCGTCGACCAGCTCCGGCGGCAGACCCGCCTGGCGAACGGTGCCGAAGCCAGTGCCAGCTCCCTGCTGGAGGACTTCGGGTTCACCGGCGACAAGCTCACGACCCGGCTCGACGATCTCTCCGGTGGCGAGCGACGTCGGCTGCAGTTCCTGCGCCTGCTGCTGGCCGAGCCCAACGTGATGCTGCTCGACGAACCGACCAACGACCTGGACATCGACACCCTCACTGTGATCGAGGACTACCTGGACTCCTGGCCCGGGACCCTGGTGGTGGTCACCCACGACCGCTACTTCCTGGAGCGGGTATGCGACGTGACCTATGCGCTGATGGGTGACGGGACCTGCGTGCTGCTACCCGGTGGGGTCGAGCAGTACCTGGAGTCGCGTCGCTCCCGGGCGCCCGGGTCGGCTCGCGACCGCAACGAGCGCGCCAGCGGTCCGCTCTCCGGTGCGGCCGAGGCGCGCCAGGCCAAGAAGGACCTGGCCCGGATCGAACAGCGGATCCTCAAACTCGACAAGAGCATCGCCCGGATGCACACCCAGATGGCCGCGGCGGCCAGTGACTACGGCCGGCTGGCCGAGCTGCAGCGCGATCTCGACCTGCTGATCGCGGAGAAGGACGAGCTGGAGCTCAGCTGGTTGGACATGGCCGAGCTCGCCGACTGACCGCGGATCTCCCACCAGCACCGACCCGCGAGCTCAGCCGCCGTGCGGCGTCGACCGGGGTCTCGAGCGAGGGTCAGCGCGGCGGGTGGACGACCCGGCCCCGAACCTGATTGAGTGCGAAGTGGTCCGCCGTCGCTGCGGACGACACCGAGGTTCGATCCCCCAACTCCAGCTGCCTGCTCCCAGGCAGCAACTCCCCCACACCAACCAGAGGACCCCATCCTGATGAGCCCCAGTGACCCCCCTCACGAGAAGGAGCTAGCGCGATGAAGGAGCCCTCTTTGTCCGCCAAGCTCGGCGCAGAGTTCCTCGGGACGTTCTGGTTGGTGTTCGGGGGTTGTGGCAGTGCAGTGCTGGCGGCGAGGTTCTTGACCGAGGACGGGGTGCAGCTGGGAATTGGTTTCCTGGGGGTGTCGTTGGCGTTCGGGTTGACGGTCCTGACGGGGGCCTACGCGTTCGGTCACGTGTCGGGTGGGCACTTCAATCCGGCGGTGACGATCGGGTTGGCGGTGGCCAAGCGTTTCGACTGGAAGGGGGTCGGGCCCTATATCGCGACGCAGGTCGTGGCGGCGTCGGTGGCGGGTGCAGTGCTGTTCGCGATCGCGGTGGGTAAAGCAGGCACCACGGCGGCGATGGTGTCGGAGTCGGGTTTTGCGAGCAACGGGTTCGGGGACCGGTCACCGGGTACGTACGGTCTGGGTGCGGCGTTCTTGGTGGAGGTCGTGCTGACGGCGGTGTTCCTGTACATCATCCTGGGTGCGACCGATGACCGGGCTCCGAAGGGCTTCGCGCCGATCGCGATCGGACTGGGTCTGACCGTGATCCATCTGGTGTCCATCCCGGTGACGAACACCTCGGTGAACCCGGCGCGGTCGTTGGGAGTGGCGTGGTTCGCCGGTGGCGGCGCGCTCTCTCAGGTGTGGTTGTTCATCGTGGCGCCCGTGATCGGCGCGGCGATCGCCGGTGCGACGTACGCGCTGATCACCGGGGCCAGCCAGCGCCAGCCTGACCAGGGCATCGCCAACAACCCCTGAATCGCCGACAACCCGAAAGCCGAGCCCGCTCCCTCGACCCAGGCCACCTGGACCGGCCGGGGTCGGACGGTAGCGTGCAGCTATGAGCGAGAGCGTCCTCGACTCGCTGCTGGCGGAGTTGCCGGCCGGCGTTGTCACCACAGATCCGGCCACGGTCGAGAACTACAGGTTCGACTGGTGCCGCGACCCCAGCGCCGGAACACCGTTGGCGGTGGTGCGCGCGAGCGACGCCGGCCAGGTGCAGACCGCCGTACGGTGGGCGGCCCAGCACCGGGTTCCGGTCGTGCCGCGGGGCGCCGGCAGCGGGCTGTCCGGAGGTTCGGCAGCCGTGGACGGCGGGATCGTGCTGAGCCTGGAACGGATGCGGGCCGTCGAGATCGACCTGGCCACCCGGGTTGCCGTGGTCGAGCCCGGGGCGTTCAACGCCGACGTCAAGACGGCGGCCGCCCAGCTCGGGCTCTGGTACCCACCGGACCCCTCGTCGTACGAGATCTGCTCGATCGGCGGCAACATCGCCACCAACGCCGGCGGGCTGTGCTGCGTGAAGTACGGGGTGACCATCGACTACGTCCTCGGCCTCGACGTGGTGCTGGCCGACGGGACCCTCATCACCCTGGGCGGCGCTCGGATCAAGGACGTCGCCGGACTGTCCTTGCTGAAGCTCTTCGTGGGCAGCGAGGGCACCCTGGGCATCATCACCCGGGCCGTGCTCCGGCTGATCCCCGCCCAGGGAGTGCGTTCCACCCTGGTCGCGACCTTCCCCACGGTGCAGGCGGCTGCCGAGACGGTGGTGGCAATCGGGGCCACCCTGCGCGCGTCGATGGTCGAGCTGATGGACCGGGCCTCGATCAACGCGGTGGAGGACTATCGGCCGATGGGCCTGGACCGCGATGCCGGCGCCCTGTTGATCATCCAGTCCGACGCCCCCGGCGAGGCGCGCGTGGTAGAGATCGCCGCGATGGAGACCACCTGCGCGCGGCACGGCGCCAAGGAGGCATTCGTCACCGACGACCCCGACGAGGGCGAGCTGTTCGTGGCCGCCCGGCGACTGGCCTTCCCGGCCATCGAGGCGCGGGGCTCGATCCTGCTCGAGGACGTCGGGGTGCCCGTTCCGTTACTGCCCGTGCTGCTCGACCAGATCGCAGCGCTCGCCGAGAAGCACGCGGTCGAGATTCCCGTCGTCGCGCACGCCGGCGACGGGAACACCCATCCGATCGTCGTCTTCGACCCGGCCGATCCCGGCGCCCGCGACCGCGCCCACCTGGCCTTCGACGAGATCATGAGCACCGCCATCGCCCTGGGTGGCACCATCACCGGTGAGCACGGGGTCGGCCGGACCAAGCGGGCGGCTCTGCCGCAGCAGCTCGGCTCGGAGGTGATGGCGTTGTCCCGGACCATCAAGAACGCCCTCGACCCGCAGGGCATCCTCAACCCAGGAGCGGTGCTGTGAGCATCGGCGGGCGTCTGGCGGATCGGGCCGATAGGCGGATCGGGCGTCTGGCGGATCGGGCCGATAGGACGCAGCGGGTGCCGCTGACTCTCAGCGCCGGTTGACGACCGCGGTGCCCGCAGCCAGGTCCTGCAGCCCCCGCCGGTCACTGCCGACGACCAGGGCGGGCAGCGCCAGGGAGACCAGGCCGGCCCTGAGCACGGCCCGGATCAGGCCCAGCGGGTTCTGATCCAGCCGGTAGACCGCGATCCGGCAGATCAGCTGTCCGACACTGCCGCCGGCCAGCCAGCTGAACACCGTGGACTGGACGAAGAAGACGGTCAGGATCATCCATGCCCGCCAGCCCGCACCGGTCAGCACCCCAGTACCAAACAACCCCACTGCGACGGCCATGCAGATCGCCCAGTCCACGGCCAGAGCCGTCACCCGCGCTCCCCAGGACGCCAACGAGCCGCGACCTGCGGCGGGCAGCCCCACCCGTTGGCCCGGATAGGCCTCGTCGGCAGGTTCGGTGATCACAGGGTCTCCAGCCACCCGCCGAGATTACCCGCCCTCGCCTCGGCGCCAGGTCCGTTGCGGAGCGAGAGAAACCCGACCGACACATGGCTGTCATGCACTGCCGCCAAGATGTCGCTGTTGTTGCCGCCAGCGCACCACGCTTCTCGAAGGAGTCTCGGATGGCCTATCAGGCTGAGTACATCTGGATCGACGGCACCCAGCCGTCTCCGATCATGCGGAACAAGACCCGCATCGTTGCCGACGGCAAGGAGCCCGACATCTGGGGCTTCGACGGGTCGAGCACCAACCAGGCCCCAGGCTCGCTGTCCGACTGCGTGCTGCGGCCGGTCTACACCTGCCCGGACCCGATCCGTGGCGAGCAGAACATGTTGGTGCTCTGCGAGGTCGAGCTCACCGACTTCACTCCGCACCCGACCAACACCCGGTCGTTCTGCGTCGAGGCGGCCGAGAAGTACGCCGACCAGGAGCCGATGTTCGGCATCGAGCAGGAATACACCTTCATGCAGCATGGCCGACCGCTGGGCTGGCCGGAGAACGGCTTCCCCGCCCCGCAGGGTCCTTACTACTGCGGGGTCGGCGGCGAGAAGATGGTCGGCCGCGAGATCGTCGAGCAGCACACCCAGGCCTGCCTGGACGCCGGCCTGGCCATCGAGGGGACCAACGCCGAGGTCATGATGGCGCAGTGGGAGTTTCAGATCGGTGTCCTACCCGCTCCGCTGATCGGCGACCAGATGTGGGTCGCCCGCTGGCTGCTGCACCGGATCGCCGAGGACTTCGACGTGGTCGTGAGCTTCGACGCCAAGCCCGTGAAGGGTGACTGGAACGGGGCTGGCGCGCACACCAACTTCTCCACCAAGGCCACCATGCAGAGCTACGACGCGATCGTCACCGCGTGTGAGGCCCTCGGTCGCAACGCCGACGCGCACGTCGCGGCGTACGGCGCAGGTATCGAGGACCGGCTCACCGGCGCCCACGAGACCCAGAGCTACCAGAGCTTCAGCTGGGGCGCATCCGACCGTGGCGCCTCGGTCCGCATCCCCTGGGCCGTGGAGAAGGCCAAGAAGGGCTGGCTCGAGGACCGTCGTCCGAACGCCAACGTGGACCCGTACGTGGTGTCCGGGATGATCATCAACACCTGCTGCAGCGCGCTGGCCGAGGCCTGAGCGCCCCCGACCGGCGGGGCTACGGCTGCGGGGTCTTCTCGATCGGGTTCTCGTCGACCGCACCGGGAGTCGTCGTGGCCCCGGCCGATGACGTCGGGCTCGAAGGCGCGCTGGGCTCTGAGCTCGTGGGCGAGGATGACGGTGTCGGTTTGGTGGACCCGTCAGGCACCGGGGGCTTCTCGGTGTTCCGAGGCGGGTCGGTTGGCGGCGGACGATCCGTAGTGGTCGGGTCGGTCGGCTTCCTGCTGTCTGTTGTTGGCTGCCCGGTCGCCCTCGGCTCCTGGCCGGCGGTGCTGGCGGGGGCGGAGGTCGCGGGCCCGGAGGTCGTGGGGGCGGAGGTCGCGGGCGCGGAGGTCGCGGGCGCGGAGGTCGCGGGGGCGGAGGTCTTCCTGGGTGCATCTGCGACGTAGCTCAGGGTGATCAGTTGACCCAGGGCCACCGGCGTGCCCTCCTTGGGGTCGATCTTCACCACCTCACCCTGGCTGGCCTTCGCCGGCGGATCCGCTGCCTTCTCGGTCCGGACGCGGGAGAACCCCGCCCGCTCGAGCTTGTCTTTGGCATCCGCCACGTCATCGCCGACCAGACCGTCGGGGATCTCAGCGTTCTTCGGGCCGACGTTCACCTCCAGCATCACCGTGGAACCGGTCGGCACCTGGGTCCCGCCCTCCGGGTCCAGCTTGATCACGGTGTTCAGGGTCCCGTCCCGGGGGCCCTCCACGTCGACGAACCGCGGGGCGATCCCGGCCGCTCTCAGCTCCCGGTCCGCGTCGGCCCTGGTGGCTCCCCGCACGTCGGGAATGCTCACCGAAGCTGCCGCGTCGTTCGGTGTCGCCCACCGGAACAGGCCGTATCCGATCCCGGCCAGCAGCACGACGGCCAGGGCCGCGATGAGCACCGTACGCCCCGCTGAGCGCCGCTGCTGCCGTCTCGGCTCCTCGAGGACCGCGACCGGGACCTGGACCGGTGTCGGCGTCAGGTCGGCGGCCAACGGAGCGGGCAGGAGGGTAGGCAGCACGGTGGTCGGCAATGCGCGCGCAGCAGCAGCGGCGGCGGCCGACGTCGTGGCCGCGTCGAGCGGAAGGCTGGTGCTGACCGGGTCACCGCCCAGCACGCGGGTGATGTCGGCCTGCATCTCCCGGGCCGTCTGGTAACGCTCCGCGGGATCCTTGGCCAGAGCCTTGAGGGTGATCGCGTCGATGTCGGGACTGAGCCCGGGGTTTAGCTGGCTGGGCGGGACGGCGGGTTCGCGTACGTGCTGGTACGCGACGCTGACCGAGGACTCACCCACGAAAGGCGGCCGTCCCACCAGCAGCTCGTAGAGCAGGCAGCCGGTGGAGTAGATGTCGCTGCGCTGGTCGACACTCTCGCCGCGGGCCTGCTCGGGCGAGAGGTACTGCGCAGTGCCGATCACCGCCGCCGTCTGGGTGAGGCTGCCGGAGGTGTCGGTGGCGGCCCGGGCGATGCCGAAGTCCATCACCTTGATGCCGCCGTCAGGGGTCAGCATCACATTGGCCGGTTTGATGTCACGGTGGATGATCCCCGCACCGTGACTGTGATCGAGAGCCCCGAGGACCCCCTGGGTCAGCTCGAGGGCCCGTTCCGGGGAGAGGTTGCCCTCGCTGCGGAGCACATCACGCAGGGTGGAGCCGGCCACCAGCTCCATCACGATGTAGGGGATCGAGATCCCGGTGCTGGGATCGGACTCCTCGCCGCTGTCGTAGACGGCCGCGATCGAGGAGTGGTTAAGGCTGGCGGCGGCTTGGGCCTCGCGCCGGAACCGCTCCTGGAAGGTAGGGTCGGCCGCGAGCTGAGGGGACAGCCGTTTGACTGCGACCGCCCGTCCGAGCCTCAGGTCGACCCCACGACGGACCTCGGCCATGCCCCCGCGACCGAGCACCTCGCCCAGCTGGTAGCGGGCGCCGACCACCGGCTCGTCGTCGGTCATCGTCCATACCTCCTGGGGCCCGCAGACGGTGTTCAGTCTGACCCAGCCCACGCCCCCCGACGGGTCGAACACCGTGAGACACGGTACCCGAGGTGGTCAGTAGCGGGCGACCGACAGCGGGTCCGGCTCATCGATCTCGTGCAGGGCGAACAGCACGATGTCGGCGAGCTTCATGTCCATCCGGGCGTTCCCGTTGAGGTCGGTCTCGATGAACGGACCCGGCATGGACTTGGCGCGCCACGCGCGCTCGATGGCCGAGTGCGTGCCACCGATGGCCTTGGCGGAGCCGACGATCCGGACCAGGTCGTCGTACGGCGCGCTCTCCGGCGACGACTGGGCGATGGCCCGGATGTACTCGGTGCGGTTGCGGCCGTAGCCGCGGAGCAGTGCGATCACCTTCTGGTGAATAGCCTCTGGGTCGATGGTCACCGGCCGATGGACGCTGCCGTAGTGGTCCAGCAGGGCCTGGGCCTGCTCGATGTCCGCCTGGTTCGTCGGGTCGAATGTTACCGTTATGTTAATCACATACCAGTACTACTCCTGGTCTACTCCAGCAGCAAGTGCCTTGCATATAGATCCGATAAGACTTCTGAGGACGGGGCCTGGAACGGGCCGAGCACCGGACGGCATACTGAGTCGCAACACTGCTCGCCGCAGGGGCTGGAGGTCGCTGCGCTCCAGTGTCCTCAGGCCCGGCCCCCCGTGCACGCGCACCTCGACCGTCCCCGTGCCGTCCGGCACGGCTCATTGCAACCGGAGGAATGATGTTCCAGACCGCTGACGACATGTTGGCCTTCATCAAGGATGAGGGCGTGGAGATCGTCGACGTCCGCTTCAGCGACCTGCCTGGCACGATGCAGCACTTCACCGTCCCGGCGGGCTCGTTCGGACCGGAGGTGTTCGAGGACGGGTTGGCCTTCGACGGCTCGTCCATCCGCGGTTTCCAGAAGATCCACGAGTCGGACATGGCCCTGATGCCCGATCCCACCACGGCGTACCTCGACCCTTTCCGGATCGCCAAGACGCTGTGTCTCAACTTCTTCGTCCACGACCCGCTGACCAAGGAGGCCTACAGCCGGGACCCGCGCAACATCGCCCGGAAGGCGGAGAGCTACCTGGCCTCCACCGGAATCGGCGACACCGCCTTCTTCGCTCCGGAAGCGGAGTTCTACGTCTTCGATGACGTCCGGTTCGAGACCAAGGCCAACACCGGCTACTACTCGATCGACTCTGTGGCGGGCGCCTGGAACACCGGCCGGGTCGAGGAGGGCGGCAACCGGGGCTACAAGGTCAAGTACAAGGGCGGTTACTTCCCCGTCCCGCCGGTGGACCACTTCGCCGACCTGCGCGACGAGATGACCAAGAACCTCGAGAACTCGGGGCTGACCGTGGAGCGGGCCCACCACGAGGTCGGTACGGCCGGCCAGGCCGAGATCAACTACCGCTTCACCACCATGCTCGCCGCCGGTGACGACCTGCAGAAGTTCAAGTACATCATCAAGAACACCGCCTGGGCGGCGGGCAAGACCGCGACCTTCATGCCCAAGCCGATCTTCGGAGACAACGGCTCCGGCATGCACGTGCACTCCTCCATCTGGAACAACGGCGTTCCGCTGTTCTACGACGAGGCCGGCTACGGCGGGCTTTCCGACCTGGCCCGCTGGTACATCGGCGGGGTGCTGGAACACGCGCCGTCGCTGCTGGCCTTCACCAACCCGAGTGTGAACTCCTTCCACCGGCTGGTGCCCGGTTTCGAGGCCCCGGTCAACCTGGTCTACAGCTCACGGAACCGCTCTGCCGCCATGCGGATCCCGATCACCGGGTCGAACCCGAAGGCCAAGCGGGTCGAGTTCCGGTGCCCGGACCCGTCGTCCAACCCCTATCTCGCATTCGCAGCGATCCTGCTGGCCGGCCTCGACGGGATCCAGAAGAAGACCGAGCCGATGGCGCCGGTCGACAAAGACCTGTACGAGCTGCCGCCCGAGGAGCACGCCTCCGTGCCGACCGTGCCGGACAGCCTCGGCGGTGTGCTGGACAACCTCGAGGTCGACCACGACTTCCTGCTGGCCGGCGATGTCTTCACCCCCGACCTGATCGAGACCTGGGTCGAGCTGAAGCGGGCCGAGATCGACGGCGTACGGCTGCGCCCGCACCCGCACGAGTTCGAGCTGTACTACGACTGCTGATCCTCGTCGTAGACCCGAAAGGGCCCTTGACCTGCATGTTTGCAGGATCAGGGGCCCTTTCCGTTGCCCTGAAAACGGGTCGGATTCCGCAGGGATTCCGCAGGAGGTCCGTGCGAGGTCCCGGCCAGGAGCCCCCGGGCCGCATAGTCTCGGCTTCGTGGCAGGGGCGAAGGCGGTCGCTGAGAGCGATCAGATAGGGCGGCTGGGCGTCATGTACGTCCGATCGCTCCTTGCCCAAGCGGGGGTCGTCCACAACGAGATCCCTGGCGGCGAGGATCACCTCGCCGTCGACCTCACGCTCACGTTCCCGGTGGGGAGCGTCTCGGTCCAGGTGAAGACCGGGACTAAGGGCTCGCAAGTAAACAACACGCGGTTATGGCGGGTTGGTGGGTGTGAGGGTGTAGTTCCAGTCGCCGTGGAAGTCGTGGCGGGTAATGGGTAGGGCTGCCATCTGGGAGTCGTTGATCTTGA
>JAABUN010001691.1_pt1 | contig 45933 bp, 46 predicted proteins | sample 5559311 | NCBI WGS metagenome assembly JAABUN01 (sample SAMN10711877, study PRJNA513370) | rock metagenome | isolation source: Antarctica rocks | place: Antarctica: Victoria Land, Siegfried Peak sud
TATAGCTATAGTAGTTAATACTATAGGGAATGCTATAGCTATACTATAAGTTATACTATAACTATACTATAAGTAATACTATAGCTATAGTAGGTAATATTATAAGGAATACTATAGCTATACTATAAGTTATACTATAGCTATAGTAGTTAATACTATAGGGAATGCTATAGCTATACTATAAGTTATACTATAACTATACTATAAGTAATACTATAGCTATAGTAGGTAATATTATAAGGAATACTATAGCTATACTATAGGGAATACTATAAGTAATACTATAGCTATGCTATAACTATACTATAGCTATACTATAACTATAATATAAGGAATACTCTAGTTATACTATAAGGAATTAATTTAATTTGATTTAATTAGTTATATACGCACTTATCTAGTAGCTAGATAATAGCGGGTTTCTTTAGTATATCAAGTAATCGCGTTAACCGCGATCCTTAGTTAAAGGAAACCTTTAGAGCCGTAGCACTACGACCTCCGCAAGCCCTATAGGTAAAAAACCTCTACCTGCTGTAAACGCTTCCTATAGCCTTCTTATTATCTTTAGTACCACATTTGAATACCGTACTATACTTCCCTTTATTATTAATCTATATAGAGTACCTTTAAAGCAGGTAGGCCCAGCCTACTAGCCCCTATTAGCGCTAGAGGCGCTCCTAAGTTAGACCTAGGTAAGATCTAGGTTAGGTCTAGGTTAGATCCGGTCCTAAAGAGTTATTCCCTAGCTAGGGAAAACTACTAGAGGGGACTATATTCTAGGAACTATCGGGTAATAGCCTCCGCTCCCTTCTATATTATAAGCATTTTATAGAGGTCGTTAGTACCTACCCTATTAATAAGGAGCTGGCGCCTTTCTTAGTACCTGAGGTAGAATATAAAGACGTGCTTTACGTCCTACTTCCTCTACCCGTAATCCTCGCATCTAGGCGAGTTAACCCTAGGGACCCTCTACCTATATAAGAAGTAGGCTAACCCTATCTTCTTAGTACATAACTACGTTAGTACCGAGCTAGCCGCCTTAGGGAGATTCGTGTAAAGCGTACGCCTATCAGCCTATATATCACCTTCCTAGGCTGCTATCCGTCGCTACTCCGGAATACTAGACTAGTATTCCTCCTATACTACTCTCTATAATAACCCCTACTATGCCCGAACCTCCTTCTAGACTTGCTACTTCTTAGGGGTATCGTCCTCCTTTCTTAGTTCGTCCTAGTTATTTATTCGGAGGGCTCGCAGGGCCTACTCCCTTTTCCCCTCTACTAGGGACTCCGTAACGGTTCGCGGTCGGCCTTACCGCTTATAAAGCTTCCTTTAGATCCTTATATTCCCGGCCTTAGTAGCGGGGTAGATACCTTAAAGCGCCTAGTAGCGGAGGACCGTTTAATCTAAGGTTACTTATATCGGAGTAATTCCGCTCTTAACCTTAAGTTCCCGTATACTTATAGCTTTATAAGCCCCTAGTACTCGGCGAATATATCGATTCTAGATAATACTAAGAGACCTGACGTGTACCCTTATAGCCCCCCTAAGAGCCCTTAGAGAGTATTATACGGCGGCGGTATAAGTTATTACCGGCCGTACTATAGCGTTATATACCTGTCTTACCTTATTTAAAGTCGCTCCCTATATTAATGCCGCTATAATCGAGAGCGATAGCTCTTATACCGCTATCTTCGCCTTAACCTTCTAGATATAGGGGCCCTACCGGAGCTTCCTATCGATATATAGTCCTAGAATATAGATACTCGTCTATAGCCTAGTTATCGTTAATCCTAGGTCCACTGAAGCGGTTATATTAAACCTCCTTAGGTACTAAGTTAGGTATACCAGTTTATATTTCGCCGGTATAAACGAGGCCCTATAAGTACTTACCTACTTAAGGTACTCCTAGTACGCTAATGCCAGCGTCCTATATATAGCTTTAATACTAGTCCCGTAGGCTAGTAGGTATATATCGTCTATAAATCCACCCGTCTAGATATATAGCCTTAACCTTAAACACCCCTCGATAAGGGGGGAGTTAAAGAATAGGAAGAGGACAGGTAAGACCGGTAACCCTTAGGGGATCCTAGTCTCGACCTCTTCTATACTACTCGTTCGTCTTCCTAGCGTAATTAATATAGCCCTTTCCCTTAGGAAACTTTTAGTCCAAGCTACTATTAACCGCGGGACTCCCTTTATCCTAAGGTTATAGATAAGCCTTCTATAAGAGATATTATTAAAGGCCCTAGCCACGTCAAGTAATAGTAGGCTGGCTACCTTGTCCTTCCCGTAGTCCTATACCGTGTATACTGCGTTAACTATCGTTTCTAACGCTATTTCGGTGGATCTTCTTCTCCTCGCCCCTATCTATTCTATAGGAAAGAGGCCGTAACGCTCCGTATAATCGCTGAGACGTTTCACTATAACCGCTTCTAACGCCTTACCTAGAGTACTAAGTAGGGCTATCGGCCGGTATACTTTCGGCTCCAAGTAGTCTACTTTCCTCGGCTTCTTTAGGACGACCGTATTAGCCTTCTTAAACTCCCGCGGGTGGTACCTAAGTCGTAGATATACTTAGAAGAGGTAGGTAATCTTTCTAATAAGTTTCTCGGTAATAACACGTAGGAATCTATTAGGGAACCTATTAACTCCTAGAGCCTTATCCTCCTTTAGGCGGAAAATAGCCTTCTAGACTTCCTCCTTACTAACTATATTAGCCGTTAAGAGGGGATTAGGGTAGTTAGCGTCCTAGATATCCGCTAGGTCCGCTTATAGTAGCGGAGGGAAGAAGGTCTCGCGTAGGACCGAGACTTTTTCCTTAAATATAGTCGCCATCTGCCTATTAGTAGCCTGCTTTAGGGCCGGAAACTTCGGTAGCGGTTTCGCCTCTATACTATTCTCTCTTGCCTATTTAGCTAGTTACTATACTCCCTTAGGGGACTCCCTAGCTTCGTGTACCGTATGACGAAAGGCTAGCGCCTTCGCTTTAGTAATAACTCTATTCCTATCCCTAATAGCCGTTATCCGTTACTATTCTAAAGCCGTACCCTAGCTTCCCTTTATCTTTACGATAGTATCCTTTACTCGTCGTATAGCCTTCGTATATTCCGGGGTCTAGTATAACTTTCCCTTCTCTAGTAGCTTCGCTTATAGGACGGTGAGATCCTGTATCTCTACTATACCCTCTTAGAGGCGTAGTAGAAAGTCGTCCACTTATAACGTTGTTATTAAAGGGGTCGCTAGGAGGGCGCCGTTTAGCGCCTAGGCTCCCTTTCTTACCTCCTTACTATCGGCTGTCTTCTAGGCGTACCTCTAAGGCTTGGCCTGTTCCTCCGTACTAAGGTCTAGCTCGGTGACTATTAGGGTATAGTCGGACCTATATTATAGGTCTTCGCGTACTCCGTACCCTAGTACGTAGTCCGCCAGCCCTAGCGTTATAAAAACTAGATCGATTACGCTTTTATACCCTCTAGAGTACTATATAACCGCGCCTTCTAGGAGGAGGAGCTCTATCCCTATAGATGTCGTTACCTTAATTAATTCATCCGCTTTATTATAGTACGTGAACCTACCTAGATTATTCTAGTTCGGGTGGTATAGGTTAAAGTCGCCTACTAGGATATATTCCCTAGGGGCTTATAATAGGCCCCTAGCTTAGTTAAGGCGGGACGGGTTATTAGTTATAACCGTAGCTAGGCTCGGATTATAGATATTATAGATATATACTTCCCTAGTCGTAATGCTAGGATTCTCGCTCGAATCCCGGTTAATAGTCTAGATTTCCGCCTCGGTCGTCCGTATAGCGGTCTGGCCCCCTATTCTAGACTCCTAGATAGTAGTCTGGGTTCCTCCTTTAGGCGTCTGTATTGCTAAGGAGTATACGTCGCGGGAATAGTAGGTTACTTCCTATAACTCTAGGTCGATTCTCTTATTAATATATAAATAGGTTCAAGTATTAGCGCCGCCTTTATAAGCTAGATAAAATCTACTATAACTAGGGTTATACGAAGTCCCGTTATTAAGGTTATAATAGGGCTCCTAGATAGCTAGAATATCGATGCCTTAGACTACTCGGTCCTCTAGTAGTACTATTATAGTCCCCTTCTCTTTTCTTATATTATACTACAGGATTATTAACGGAGCTAGGTGTAGCTCCGCTATAAGGAATACTATAGCTATATTATAAATAATACTATAGCTATACTATAAGGAATACTATAGCTATACTATAAGTAATTATAAGTAATACTATAACTATACTATTATCTTACTATAGTTATACTATAGGTAATACTATTATTATACTATTATTATACTATAATTATACTATTATCTTACTATAATTATACTATTATCTTACTATAAGGAATACTGTAAAGAAAAGTTCTCTAGGAGATTAAATCACGTGATATATATTACTTAGCGTAACGATAGCTAACTAAACCTTAAGATATTATAGTACTATATAGACTAGAGGGTCGCTATCTTAGTATAAGATTAGTAATTAAGCTAGGGGTCTATTAGATATATATACCCTAGAAACCTAACTACTCTAGGGGCTAAGCTCCCTAAAACCCGCTAAGATCTATGATTCTAGGGGTACTATACCCTATACTATAGCCTATATTATACCTTATACTATACCTTATACTATAGCCTAATGCTATACCCTATGCTATAGGGACTACTATACCTATGCTATAGCTAATGCTATCCCCTATACTATACCTATACTATACCTATACTATCCCTTATACTGCCCCCTATGCTATCCCCTATACTATCCTCTATGCTGTCCCCCATGCTATACCTATGCTGTACCCCATGCTGTACCTATGCTGTACCTCATGCTATACCCTATACTGTAGAGACTGCTGTACCCCTACTATACCTATACTGTAGCTATGCTGTAGCTAATACTATAGGCCATGCTGTAGCTATGCTGTAGGGACTACTATAGGGACTGCTGTAGGAAATGCTATAGCTACTACTGTAGGGACTGCTGTAACCCATGCTGTACCTATGCTATAGCTAATGCTGTCCCTATGCTATCCCTATACTATCTCCATACTGTCCCCTATACTATCCCCCATGCTGTACCCTATGCTGTAGGAACTACTGTATCTATGCTGTAGCTAATGCTGTCCCTATACTATACCTATGCTATAGCTAATACTATAGGGACTGCTGTAGGGACTGCTATAGGGAATGCTGTAGCTACTGCTATAGGGACTGCTGTAGGGACTGCTGTAACCCATGCTGTAGCTAATACTATCCCTATGCTATCCCTATACTATACCTATACTGTACCCTATACTATACTTATGCTATACCCTATACTATCCCCTATACTATAGGGACTATTATACCTATGCTATAGCTATGCTATACTCTATACTATAAGGGCTACTATACCTATGCTATAGCTAATGCTATAGAGACTGTTATAGGGACTACTATAAGGACTGCTATAACCTATACTATAGCTAATACTATCTCTATACTATCTTTATACTATCCCTATACTATCCCCTATACTATCTCCTATATTATAAGGACTACTATACCTATACTATAGCTATACTATACCTTATACTATAGGAACTACTATACCTATGCTATAGCTAATGCTATCCCTATACTATACCTATACTATACCCTATACTATACCCTATGCTATACCCTAATACTATACCTATGCTATACCCTATACTATAGGGACTGCTATACCTATGCTATAGCCATGCTATAGCTATACTATAGAGACTACTATAGCTATACTCTAGGTAATACTATAGCTATACTATTAGCTAATACTATAGCTATATTATAGGGACTGCTATAAGCTATATTATACCTATACTATAACTAATACTATAGCTAATACTATCCCTATACTATACCTATACTATATCCTATACTATAAGCTATATTATACCTATACTATAACTAATACTATAGCTAATACTATCCCTATACTATACCTATACTATATCCTATACTATAGGGGCTACTATACCTATACTATAGCTATATTATAGCTAATACTAAAGCTAATACTATAGCTATACTATAGTTATACTATAGGGACTACTATAGCTATACTCTAGGTAATACTATAACTATACTATTAGCTAATACTATAGCTATATTATAAGGACTACTATAGGCTATATTATACCTATACTATACCCTAGGCTGTAGTTAATACTACCCTTATACTATACCTATACTATACCTTATACTATAAGGACTGCTATACCTATACTATAACTATATTATAAGGAATATAGTAGTTATATTATAAGAAATACTATACTATAGGTATATTATATATAATACTAGAAAGAAAAGTTCCTAGGGAAATTAAATTATATAATATATATTACTTAGTAGCTAAACCTTAAAATATTATAGTACTATATAGACTAGAGGGTTACTATCTTAGTATAAGATTAGTAATTAAGCTAGGGGTCTATTAGATATATACTCCCTAGAAACCTAACTACTCTAGGGGCTAAGCTCCCTAAAAACCTGCTAAGACCTATAATACTAAGGGGCTAAGTTCTCTAGGACCGCCTGAAATCTATAATTCTAGGGGTACTATTACTATACTAGGGCTAATTCTAGGGCTATACTATAGAGCTATATTATAGGGCCATATTATAGGGCTATTATATAAGGCTATACTATAGGGCTATACTATAAGCTATACTATTATTATACTATAGGGAATGCTATAGGTAACGCTATAGCTATACTATAAGTAATACTGTAGCTATATTATAGCTATGCTATTAATATTATAGCTATACTATAAGTACTATAGCTATGCTATAAGTAATACTATAGCTATACTATAAGGAATACTATAGCTATGCTATAGGGCTATACTATAAGCTATACTATAAGCCATGCTATTATTATACTATAGGGAATGCTATAGGTAATACTATAGCTATGCTATAAGTAATACTATAGCTATACTATAGCTATACTAGTAATACTATAGCCATGCTATAGGGAATGCTATATATCAGCAAACTAGGAAGGTAGAATAATATAGAAATATGCGGAAAATACGTATATGACTAGCGCGCTTATATATCAGCCCTAGGGCTAGGAATAACACCGTAAGTTACTAAATACGTATTTAGTAACTTTTATAAATATAAGGTAATAGGACTAATAGGAGATAAGTCCTACTAACTAGCTATAATATAATAACTATATAGAGCTAGTACTAACTAGGTAATATAACTAAGTCTTATTAATAGTTAATAGTTAATAGTAGTAGTACTTAGTAAGAATTAATAGTAGGCGTAATATAGGTATAGAATACGGGGCTAGGCTAGAGGGGGTACTCTACGCGTATATAAACTACGTGAATCGACTATATTTAAAACCTATATTACGCTAGCGTTAATAATATAGCCGCTATAACTCTAGCGAGCTTCCCGTTTCTTCCCGGCGCTAGAGGAAAATCACGGATTTAAGGCCTTAAATCCGGATTTTCTATATTTAGGACTTTTAGGCTAGAATAAAAAAAACCTAAAATTTTCCTATTTATTTCTAGTATATTCATGCCTGGAAAATGCGCTTTTAGCGGATTTTCCAGTTTCGGATTTTCTATACTAGTTCCTAGTTTACCGATGTAGCTATATTATAGGTAATACTATAGCTATACTATAAGTAACGCTGTAGTTATACTATAGCTATGCTAGTAATACTATTATTATACTATAGGGAATACTATAGCTATGCTATAAGGAATACTATAGCTATGCTATAAGTAATACTATAGCTAAACTATAGAGAATACTATAGCTATACTATAGGTAACGCTATAGCTATACTATAACTATGCTAGTAATACTATTATCATGCTATAGGGAATACTATAGCCATGCTATAGGGAGTGCTATAGGTGCTATAGCCATGCTATAAGTACTATAGCCATGCTGTAGGTAATGCTATAGCCATACTATTATTATACTGTAGGCCATCATTACTATAGCTATACTGTAGGGAATACTATTATCATGCTGTAAGGCCATGTTATAGGCTATGCTATAGGCCATGCTGTTATTATACTATAGGGAATGCTGTAGGGAATGCTATAGCCATACTATAGGGAATACTATAGCCATGCTGTAGCTATGCTGGCAATGCTGTAGCCATGCTATAAGTGCTATAGCCATGCTGTAGGCAATACTGTAGCCATACTGTTGTTATGCTGTAGGCCATACTATAGCCATACTGTAGCCATGCTGTTGTCTTACTGCAGGCAATGCTGTAAAGAAAAGTTCCTGGGGAAATTAGATCACATGAGGTACATTGCTTGGCGGCCAAACCTTAAGATGTCACAGTACTATATAGAAGGTCAGAACAAGGCGTTGAATTCTGTTCCACATGATCCATGCCAAGACGCTAGTATAGATGCGGCTAGATGCCTCTTGCGAGCACCTAGTACCGCCTGCATCAGTCTGGGAAAAGAAGCATTTACCAGCCTTGGCTCTTTCAAGATACAACGTGTCCGGTGAGGCCAGTCATATTTTAGTGAGGATGGTGAAAAATTGGGACAGCGTGAAGAGTATCATTCATCGCCTCTACGTCACGCAAGAGCAGAGTCTCGACGAGGTGAGAGATGTGATGATAAGACAGTACAACTTTGTGGCCTCGTAAGTTCAATGTGATGTCCCGTGTTAATATTAGCCTCCTGATGATTCTCCGTAGAGACCGTGCATATAAGAATAAAATCCCAGAATGGGGTTGGAGAACGAATCAAATTGCAGGTGGCCGAATAGCAACCATCCGACGACGACCACGGAGACGGCGAGTAAACACCACGACTAATGGTCAGAGAGTTGTCAGCCACGATGTTGGCGCTTCTGTTGCGGTGGTCAGGGACTCTGAGTTCAGGTAGGATATCTGGCCTACCCGGGAAAATGGACCAGATGCTCAGAAGCGTAGAGCTCTCGATCCTACTGTATCGTCTGGCCAGCTAAGGAGTTCTGGTTCCAGCAATCCTTGGGATACTCCAGGGTCTTTTCAACTGGGTGCTGTCGGACAGGATTATTTGCCCGAAACGCACGAGGCCGAGCATGGTTTCGAGGTCTCACGGCAGAACACTCCATCAAGATCTGAATTGGACGCTATAAATCAACAAGACATCTTGGGAAGGACCTTGTTACACCGCATGGTAACAACTGGAGAACTCAACAATGTCAAGGATGCATTGGTCAACGGGGCCAGAGTCGACGTCGAAGATAACGACGGCAATCAGCCGCTGCATCTTGCTGTAATCGGCAATTATCCCCACATCATCAGATACTTGTTGAAATATGGAGCGAGATTGAATGCCCAGGGTTCGGATGGGAAGACTCCCGTGCATTTGGCCCTAGGCCTTCCTGCGGCTCTACGAGCTCTTCTCGCCGCCAATCCAAACCTTTCAATTTCTGATAACGATGGTGATACAGCTCTTCACGTCGCGCTACGTCGGGTTCCCAGTAAAATACCTAGAGATGGTGGTGTTATAGAAAAATTGCTCCGTCGTGGCGCCAATGTTAACGCAATGAACCATGCTGGAGTCACGCCGTTTCATATGGTAATGAAGAAACCCGAGTATTGTCATTCTTCCCTCTTCCTCGAGCACGACCCTGACATCAATCTATTGACACATGCTGGGGAGTCGTCGTTTGCTATATTTTTAACCAATATTGGGACCCGCAAACATGCTTGGAGTCATCAGACACTGATGTTCCTTCAGAAGGGAGCAGACCCAAATACACAAGTATCGGGCGGGGAAAGCCTTATTTACGCTATGCTAGATAAATCCATAGGGTTGCATATTCCCGAACTTGACGATGTTGCCCTGCAGCTGTGCAAGACTGCCAACATACACACCCCCTCGGTTACAGGGGATTTTCCCTTACATTGTGTTATGAGATCCTGGGTGAGTTATCTAGAAGTCGACCAGACCCACCTCAAACTAGCCAAGGCTTTGCTTTATCGAGGATCCGATCCTAACCAGTCGAACGGTAAAGGAAAGCGCCCCATCCAGGCCTTACTCTCCAACGATGTAGTCTCCTCACTCAGACTCTTCCGAAGCGTCAAGATTGCTCTTATAAATCTTCTAGACCACGGCGCAGATCCAATGCTCGTGGACTCTTCAGGCGATTTACCTATATGCATTGCATATAGACAGATGAAGAATGACAGCAGGGATGAAGTGGTGAAAATTCTGACAGACGCGTTCATCGCACGGCCCGAAAACAGCGATGAAGGCAACAAAACCCCACCCATCCCAGTCTGGTGGTCGAAATATCGTGCTTTCCGCCTCCAAAATCACTGGACCAGCGAAGCCACACAACTCTTTGAAGCCGCCTCAAGCGGAGTGGCTACCGGTATACCGCAAGATCTAACAGAAAAGCTACCGAAACTTCTCATCTCATTTGCTGCCAAAGCTATACTTCAAGCTGCGGAGACTCGTCTCTCGATCGAGGGACATGGTATGCACGCTGTCCTCGAGTCTTACAACGTCGTGAGCATTCTTCGAGATTGCAAGAATATGGGTATTGATATGGACACCAAGTGGTATCATTTCCTGCTGGATAACCTACCATAGCTTTAGTCGTTATACGATGTATGAGGCATGAGAGTAAACCAGGAGTCGTGTCTCCCTGGGAGAGTCTCTCACAATGTCCCGACAGCCAATGCATATCCCAATAAAATTATCGTAGATCGCAGGCTTAAATTTTACAACGAGGTATCCTAAGAACCGATAAGTCCTCGCAGATACCTCACTATGCCATTCAACATCTGCCACTTTATCCTCGCCCTTCTCTGTCCTCACGCTATACAACATATCCATCAAATTGAAACCCTCAACACCGCCAAGCCACCTAACCCTCCAACCCCCCGCCCATCTTTAAACTCAACCCCCAACCCTCCGCCCTCCACAACAAAAACCAAAAACAAAGAGCAAACCAACAAACCAAAGAGCAAAACAACAACCCAAGGGGCAAAATAAATAATGAGCAGGGTGGGATTCGAACCCACGCTCTTTCGAACTACGGTTCAAAACGATGAAAGCGTGTACATTTGCCTAAACGTAGCGCCATAACCACTCGGCCACCTGCCCCATGGAGATTGATAACTGAGTATTTTGGTATATCATGGTTTTCAAATTATGCGGGGGTTGGGAGATTGGAGATGGGATTTGTTTGGGGGAGAGATTGAGAGGACGGGGGAAGCTACGGGAGCTATGGGTGAGAGATTATTCGGATACGTGATTTTGGCTTCGTGCATTTTATTATTGATGATTTGATATAGAGTATATTCTAGAGTTTGGGTTTTTAGATTGGGCTACACGATGTTCGTGAGCGACTACGCTGTTCATTCCTCGCGTTCGCTTCAGAGGTAGGACGTTTGTCAAAAGCCCGGGTATGAGTTAGTACGAATGAAGAGGTGGGATAGATGGTGTAGTCTTCAATGTTGTGATTTGAGGCGCATGAATTCTATTTTGTCCTAATTCTTGGTTTACATGCCCGCTGTTTGAGGATAGTGGTGGAAGACGTTCAGCGTGCTGAGGCATACCCACTATTCTCAAGCAAGACTGAAGGGTGCCTAGTGTACTAAGCTAAATCTGACTACATGATTGTGAACTGACAGATAGGAAGATTTGTTGATTGCTTGAGATTCGATTGGCTTGCTAGATGCTTTCCATGTCTATCTGCGATACACATGCTAAAGCGCGAGACGGTCAAAGCTGATAGAGTAGAGTCGGTGTAGATGAAGTAGAAGGTTGTCCAGGCAGAGGGATGCATGACCCTCGAACCCTGGTTGCCCGAAAAGTCATCGTAAGATCCACGGTGTCATTATCAACACCTCAGCGCCGGGGATCCGAGTGATAACCTAGATTGGAATTACAGTTGCGAAGAGATCGATGAGACCGCGAGTCAAAGCCGGGTAGAGACCTCTCCATAGCTGATGCGAATCTAATTATAGTGGAGCCAACGTTACCCATTCGGGACGGACTTTTTCCTCACATCGCAGGACCTCTGTGCTACTCATCTGCTGTGCGGTTTTGGCCTGGTGACTAGTAAGGCAGCACTGCTCGCCGGGTTTCTTGGCAATATAATTGACAACAAATCGAGTATCAAAGTTCCTGGTGAACTGGGATACAACATACATTACAAGAACCCCGTGGGAACCACGGATGAACACCCGGAATTTACTCTTCACTAGCACATTGGATATGATAAATCTGAAACATTATCATTCCGAGAGGTATAGAGTCGCCCACATATGCGAATGCGCAACCTCAGGATTTGACTTCCAAATGATGGGTGAGAGGCTATCGTACCAGATCAAGTCGAGAGGTTCAGAAGAGGGCAACTGCCTAGCTATGCTGCTGAAATGTCGCGGATCACTTCACACGCACTAGGGCCGGGTCATTGGCGATCGAGTCTTTAATATAGTGGCGCCGGTACCCTACTTGGTGTGTCGATAGGCGTGATTGAATACAGATAATCGACAATGGAGGATTGGTGTATGCGTTTAAAGCTCGGCTCGATTGATCGGAGAAAGCGATGGTGGCGACATATACGGATGATCTGCTGCATGTGTAAGGTGCGCTCTGCCGCGTGGTGGTCATCGTCACGCACTAGAATCTTAAGTGCCTTTCGCAAAGCTTCTCGTATCCTGGCTTCTGCCGAAGAGCAGCCATTCCGGTCCAGGTCCTCGCCTTCGCAAGACACCCACAGCAACAACAGCAGGCTGTGCAAAATAAGGGCTGCACACTTGAACAAGCGCCACAAAAAACCTTCCAACATCCACCGTCCCATCCTATATCGAATTTAGTATAAGGTTCGAATTTAGCATCCTTGACGCCACAGTCTATGCAAAAGCGGCCCTTTGCGCTAAGTTGGGTCGACGGGAAGGCTGTGTCTGGCTTTAAGGACAGACAGGAGAAGCACGCGAAGTCGTGTAGACGTTTAGGTAGATATTCTAGATGATGAAGGTATTCATGAACTGCCGTACGATCGAGTCTGTGAAGGGATATATGGGTATTGAACCAGCGATTTGTCTGCCTCAGCGCTACTGCAGCGGAGGGATGAAGGTTGAGGACAATGTGATGTTGCAACTCTGTAGGGAGATCACATAGTCCCACCATTGAGTGAGTTGCTGTATACCAAAAGGCGTAAGCACCACCATTGAATCAGCGTCAATAAGAGTCAAACCTGTCTTTTTGTATGGTCTCGGCAAAGAGTATGCGCTCGATCTCAGAAGCTTTGAGTTGTTAGTTCATTCCAACCGGAGACTAGTCTCTTGGCATAGCTGATACAGGTAGCGCCATGTGTCCATAGCGGCGCGAGACACTCACAAGACTCACTAGCCGAATCTTTCTCTACAGACTCTACATCATACCGGTCCAACCTCACTATTCTGAAGATATGCGTGCCGCAAGGACACAAGCTTCCGATCGTGCGTACTCAGCGCCGGCGTCACTAGTGGCCTTACCATCAGAGATCCATTGCTTAATAGTGAGCAACGTATGTTCAACGCTGTGCTTTGGAGGGTCGTGATCCAAGTCTGACATGGTGATTTCACAGCTTGTGCAGTATCGAGACCTAAACAGTCTCTCTCTGTCATGCAAGACACTCAAAGCAATTGCTCTCCCACAGCTCTATTGCACAGTTGAGCTCAAGGTCCCATTAAGATGGAATAGACTAGCATCGCTCGAACAGCTTTTGGCAACGTCACCCGAAGGCCTACGGTATACTCGAGGTCTGCATATAGTGACTCAGCAAGCTCGGATCAAAGATGACCGTTATGGAAGCCGTGACAATATGGGCTTGACATTCAGTGAGGAGGCAGAACATGAGGAGAGCGAGCTAGACGATGAGGACGATGTATTCAGACTATATCATCCTGGAAGATGGGCATCTAATGCCTTGAACGCTGTGGTACGTCTGCTCATCTTCAAATTGTCGAGGCAGCAGCTCTGCGACTTTCGGTACGTGTATAGTCGGAACCTAATGATGCTCTATTATTGCAATTGTGAAACACTCATACTTTGCCGTCATTAGATGGTATCATGAATGCCCACTAGCCACGCTGACGCTTGCCATCTTACTCGAGAATCATGGAGGTGCTCTGCAAAACCTGGAATACTCCTGAATGGAGGAAAACCAACTTTGCAGCTATGGCCATGGTCAACCTCACCACTCTCAAAATCGCTGCGCTAGACGCATAGGGAGGCAAATGGCCAATCCATCTGCTAGCAAAGAATTGTAAGAATCTAAGAGCTTTACAGCTCAGCAACGAGACGGGAATGGCAGGGCGTTACTGTAAAAGAGGTACCTTAGATCCACGCGGCACCTTGCGCCGACCTGTGACAGAGCATCTGGCGGATTTGCTCATAACCGAGCATGATGCACTGTATAAACCAGATGTCCTCATGTTACGCCTAGATTCGCTATCGTTATGTGGTTTTGATCTTGCCGTCATTGTTCGAGGATTACCTGCACCGCTTATTGATTTCAATAACCTTAGCACTCTCATCATCCAGTCGTGCAGTGGCCTGGATGAAGCCTTGTCAATGCTCATGGGCCCGAACGTTACGCGGCGTGAGACTATGGGCGCTTTACAGCTTCGCACTTTGATCATAAGGCATGAAAATGCGGATAGCGTCTTCATGCGGAGCCTCAACGAAATCCTGGTGTCGCTACGTCCTCTGACCACCCTTCACGTTTTGTTAAAGGTGACGCCTACGCTGATATTCTAGGACATTCATTGAAGCCCCATGGGAACTCTCTAGAGTCCCTCATCTGGGATGAGAGGTCTGCGCCCAGGACGCAAGTAAAGCTGGATACTACTTCGCCTTATGCTTTAGATTTGAAATACATCGCGAAGCATTGCACCAATCTTAGAGCCTTGGGTATCTCACTAGATTGGCAAGAACTGACAGAAACGGATAGCGCTCATGCGAAATCGAGAGTAAGCCATCCTAGCAGAATGGCCTAGAGGCTGCATATACTCACGCGTCATAGATTGGCTCATACTTCGCAAAACTCAGGCATTTTCAGACATCGAACATAAGAAATCTGCCCGAAGCGCCAACGATCAAGATTTGGCTACCAAATGACTATGCTTGACGGCTTAGCCAGTATGCTACTGGATCTCATCAACTCGAGACTGCAAACAGACTCAACACCAGCCTTGAAGACCCTAGGACTTGGCGCACTGACGTATGGTAACGTCATGATGGGAGTGAATCATTATTCTACCCATGAATTTGCCAACTTTCTTCAATTACGCATCTACGATTTAGATTACAGCTGTGCTTCGCACGGTGCCCGAAAGCCGCGGTTACACATGATAGCAAAGGGCACTCCTGCAGATGCATATGGTCTTGCCGAGAACCTTGACATATTCAATGTCTACAGGCTCGATGCAGCACCCCGGATGGGAAAGCCAGTACAGTCTATAACTGGAAGCTAATCTCGGCGTTCGAAGGTGGCACAGTGTTCGCAAAAGAGGAAGGATGGACTAGAATTCTAGGAGCTGCTATGTTTCATTCTCTCGGAGAGCATCTCAGTCAATATTTCCAGTAGCATGTGCTGACATAGTAACCTCATCTCAGTTTACATGTGTCTAGTCACAGCCTCACGGAATGTCTTCCACCTAGTGAAACTCTAGATACCATCAATTAGCCAGTTGAGACATGTGTATTAATCCACGCTATCTTCGTTGTTAAATTCTCTCGCATCGAATGGGACCCCGGCTCTTCTTCACAGGTAAAGTGGTTGCCCTGCCAAAGACTTTTCGACCACGGTACGGAAGACTTTGAACCGTTGCGTGACATTATGCTCCCAAGGATACTGTTCCAATGACCGATTGCCAGTGATTTTTCAATGCACAGACCATGCACCACCCTGTCACCACAGTATGCAAAGCCGCAATCATGAAATCAACGGTCCATCATGTTGACTTGAACATATTACATGCAAGATCCGATGATGGGAAACAGTCCCTTTTCGCACCTGTATGTGTTACTTCCTGGTTCTGTGTGCTTTTGCGATGTTGGTGTGCGTCGAGGTAAGCCGTCTCTGCGCGGTATACGCAAGAGGTGTCTGCTGGACAATGTCAGTGCAAAGAGGTCTGGCAGGATTTGGCATCTGAATATGTACCGTTGTTGTGGATCTCGTATTGACTACCACGGGTGTTGTTGGCGGCACGTTCACTGATCACTATAAGCCTTTGCGAGATATGAAACCAACTTTGCTCAGCACTCCAATTGCAATAATGAGTGCTGGGAATTAAAGTGTGTCCTGCGAATGACGGAGATTATTGTGGAACGCAATCTTCCAGCGTACGATTTACTATCGAAGATCGAACCGTTGGCTGTTCGGCGCGATGACTCCCGCTAGAGTATGATTCTTCTTACACGTCTGACGAGGAGCTACATATATATGCTGATGGAACATGGAACATGGTAAAGTAGCTTGAATTGAGTGTGCGCTATTCTATCCCAGCGCGCCGCCAGCGGGACACTACGGGAATAGCCGTCCGGAGCCTAAGGTAGATTAGTCCCCACGCGACTACCTACCCATCAAAGCACTTTACCACTATATTACAGGTGCACCAAAGCACGACAGCCCCACCCCACCCCATCCCATCCCATCCCTCCCCCTCCAAAATGGCAGACCTAGACGAAGAAGACTCCCCCACCCTCCCCCACCCCGACCCCACCGACACCGACCCCAGCGACGAACCCCCCGACTTCCGCTACCTCACCCACCTCACCCAATCCACCACCCTCCCCCGCCGCGGCGAAAAAGATTTCGAACACCACGGCACCCAATCCCAAACCTCCACCCTCTCCGCCTCCCGCCATGCCATGCACGCCGCCCTCTCCGTGCCCCGCACGCACAATCCGAAAGCCGTGATTATAGGTCATCATTACCCCGAGGACGGCACTACGATTATCGAGCATCCGAAGGGGCAGAACCTGCGGACGTTGGGGAAGGGGGATGCGAGGGGGAGGTTGGGGTTGTTGCCTGAGGAGGCGCTGTATCTGGTTGAGAGGGGGAGTATGGATCTCAGGTGGGGGAATGGGGAGTTGAGGGATATATCGATGAGTTTGCAGGCTGCGTATTGTTATCTGCTGGGGGAGAGGGGGTTGTCGCTGGAGAGGTATATGGTGTTTGCGGGATTGAAGAGGTTGGGGTATGTGGTGCAGAGGGCTAAAGAGTGGTATCCTGAAGACTACGATAGGGGATATGTGCCGCCGAGACAGCTTGAGAGGTTGGGGATCTTTGCGCAGCTCTACGGGTATTTGTTTGAGGCCGAGGTTCCGGAACGACCGCCACGGGGTCCATTGGTTGCGCCGGGGCTGTATCGTAGCTATGCTTCTATATATCGCCTTCTTACTATCATACCCGCTCATGATCCGGCTCTTCCTACGGATCGAGAGGCGCAACGATCGAGCGCTGGCATGGGGTATCCTGCATCTCCGACACATCCTCGCATTCGCTGTTCCTTTCATGTATGGAAACCCACGTCCGCTTTCAAGAAAGCCAATCCGCCTCCGCCAGATTTTCGGATTGCAGTCATCAACGCTCGTGAGGAGAGCTTTCCGGTGCTTGAACAGCTGGATGACTTATTGCAGACTGTCCCTTACAGCCCACCGCCGGAGGGAACTGAGGGACAGGTGTATAAACGACTAAGACACGGGTACCGCAACGTACTGTTGGCGATTGTTGACCAGGGCGTTGTCAGTTATTTGAGGGTGGCGGATGCTGGGTTCGGGAAAGAGAAGCTGTATGAGCGTAGCGAAAGAGGTGGAAGGGGAAGAGGGAAACGGGGGGGCATGCGCGGCGGCAGAGGACGTGGTAGGGGAAGGGGTACATGAGACAATGATGATGTGCTACGCCAATTATCGACATGGCACCTTCATGGGATTTGGGAAGGTTTCGAATGAAGAGGGGAGAGTTGTTATACCATCATCTATAGACGATCGACCCATGGAGGAGGTAGGGATGAACGCATATGCTCAGATGGGTAGATGCTTTACGGAGGAATGAATCAGAAGCCGTTACAGCTTTGTGCTGTTGGATGTGTGTATGCAATCCGTGAACTTCGTATTCGGGGTATATAATGTACGCTATGCTTCTGCTCGGCTGGCTTCTAACGGTCCGTCACTTCCATGCAGTGTGCTATACTGCATCAAAGTGTGGTCAGCACAGATTGAGTCACGCAACAGCTAGATCACCTCCTTCACATGCCCTCCTCAAAAGCTCTTCGTCGAGATGGACACTCACCATGCAGGTAATCCGCCGCCATTAAGAGTTCCAAACATAGCTCTGGCGGGATCTCCATATCCGGCACATCTTTCGAATCCTTGTTCTTCAAATTGTAATAAAGATACTCGCAGACTTTCTCGAGTACAACTCCACTGTACCTGATCAGCAACATACTAAACTCGGAGAAAAGAAAACGAGCTCGTACTTGATCGTACCGAAGGAACAACGGCCGGAGCTGGCTTCCGCGAAGTTGCCTGCAACGCTCATTGTGATTAGCTCCCAATCAAATGACTATGAACAATGAGACGACCGTGTGGGAGTGGGGGTGGAGTGGCTGGACTGACTCTGAGGGTCAAGCATCTTCTTTATTGTGCCCGCGACACAGGCGGCGTCTCTACTGACTATGAACTCGTAGCCATCGCTGGAGATCAGAGTCACGTATGGCGATGGTGTGGAAGCCATGCCTTGCGGCGGGGAGGCGTGGGGCTGTGGTGGAACGTTGAGGTGGCTTTGGTGGAGTTGCGGGCAAAGAAGTGGGGACTAGTGCTTCGCGCTTGCACGTGACTTAGTTTCTCTTAGCCACAGCCGAGCATGAAGCAAAGTCTGAACTCAGGCTTCACCTCATTCATCGTACAATCAGAGCATGTCTTGTTCACAGAGATTGTGTATAAGTGTACCCAGAGACCTTTCGGAAACTCGTTCAGCAAAGCCGATGATTTCATGATGACGGACAACTGAATAGCCTTTTGGAGCCGCCATTTCAGATACCAGATAGGAGGCTCCCACCAGTAGTCGATACGGGTCCTCAGCCTATACATCATGCGTGCCATGCTCATAGATTCATCGAGGATGACTTCGTACACAAGACATTATCTGTTGAAAGCAGGGGCACAAGCAGCTGAGCGCGAGAAGCAAAACTATGCTCTGCCTTGATGTGCTATCCCATATCGTGGCATGGCATCCGTCAGTAATGCCGAGGTTTACCTAGGGTTCCGTTCATATTAGGAGCTTTCTATCAACTCCGTTTAGGATTAACGTTGATGGTGAAGGGTACTAAGATCTAGGTACGCCTGTAGGCTATATATCATGTATCTTTATCGTGGAATGCGATATTAGAAGAGATAATTCCGTAGTCAGAAATTCGATGGTTCTTGCCAAGAAAAGACGGATGCCAGACTTGCCACGACATGGGATACCTCATCTGTTCAGTACCAGATACTCCTTGTACGATGATGAGGGATACACTCCTGTCCATTAGATTCCATCTCTTTCGCGGTGTCGTATAGGAGATAATCGATGAGAATGGCATTGACCTGTGATTCTGGATGTGACTTCGCAATTTCGTGCCGAATCAGCTCGACACACCAGATAGTGCAGCCTCGAAGCTGGATTTCCCATGAGTGACCGCTTGGAATAGGTCTTAACTTCCGGATGTGATTTTCCAAAGACGGGCTGTATTGAAGACATCCAAGTGAGTGAAGCATCTGAGGTATTCGGTAGTCTAGACATTGGTCAGCTCCCAATAGTACAAGCGATAGCGCGGTTTGCTTACCTGCGAACATAGTGATGGTTTCAATGTCAAGAAAGGAGCCGTACTGCTCGTTTTCAAAGCAAGCCCATAGATCTGCAACGAGGATCTGTGCTCGCTTGTACAATCGAACAATCATATCTTCGAAGCGATGTCTATCATCCAAACAGGGGAAATTGTCAACTAGGAGGTTCACTAGAGCAGTAGCAGAGCCGTTGGCTTCTTCTATACAATTGATAAAGCTACCGTTGAATCTCTGTTGATTGTTAGCGGGTCCTGCGATTCAATTCTTCGTAAGCTCTCACGTCTTGGATTACGTATCCCGCTTCTCGAATACAGTACATTCGGTCTTCCAAGAGAGGCATGTCCTCGTCAGTCGCAGACCTGAAAACATGTCTGAGCACCTCGTCCGTACATGCTGCTTCATTGACCCAGAATCCTGGACTGGTAATTGGAATACCCTCCTCTAGCGCTCGTTGGATCGCAGCTACAAGACTCCAATAACCCATCCATCTTTTCCCCCGAAACTCGACCGCGAACCTTTGCGTCACAGCTTCGTTTTCTGACCAAAATGAAAAATTTATTAGATCCATCAAGAAAATGAAATTGACAGTGCTTTCGTCTTTCGCCTTCGGGTGCAATTCGTGCTTCGACCAGTCTCTCGTGCTGTAGTCCTTTTCTTGTATCAAAGACCATATGGACGCTGCGGCTGCTTTGGTTCCTCGCATGTCCAAGGCAACATCGGTAGAGTTATCATAGACGTACTCTGCATCTTCTATAACACCCGTCTTCGCAATCCTGGGAGCATCGCTGGCTCCAATGCCCATAGAAGTGCGTAGCAACTCCAAGAGATCCTCATCTACCTCATCGTCTGACATCTTCTTGATGAGTCGATGCCGAAAACAGACGGAGAGTATTGCCAACTGTTGAACTAGACTAGGCTACCCCAGAATATCTTCCGAAATCAAGCAAGCACCCGAGAGGAAAGTCTCCAAATGCAGAACAAAGTAAATCTAAGCCATCCTGAGAAATGAAAAGTTACAATGAGAAAGCCGCCATATAAAGACTTTTGACTTAAGAACACATTCTATAGGAAAGTAAAAGAGCGTTTGAGCAAGCAGGATAGGACCTTTATCGATCCCTACAGAACTAAGAACCTAGGTATATTATACTTTGGCGTAAGGCAACAAGGATGAGGCTACGCTAAGGAATAAGGTTGCATGCAGCTCGGCAGCTTATTTTACCCGCGGCAAAAGTGTTTGTCGCGCCTCAGCAGTTGTTCAGGGTCTCGTAAAGTACCAGAAGTCCGCGATCACTTTCACCTCAATTCACCCTCTCCTGCTTACGTCCCCATATTCTACTTATGTGCCTCCTCTTCGCGCTCCTCTTCTCGTCCTTCCACATCCTTCCTCGCACTGATTAGACGTACATCGCAAGCATGGGCCGCGACCGGTTTGCAAAGCAGTCCTTAGGGGTCTTCCACACAAAAGTTAGGAAGGTATGCGCAATCGCCAGCCACTACATCGCGTTCGCTGACACCAATCGCTACCAGTCACGAGTTTTGATGGTCGGCGCGGGAGGAATTGGGTGTGAGCTACTCAAGAATCTTGTCCTTACCGGCTTCGGCGAGGTTCATATCGTCGATCTGGATACAATCGATCTCAGTAACCTCAATCGTCAATTCCTATTTCGTCATGAACATATCAAGAAATCCAAGGCTTTGGTGGGCTTTTAGACTTCTATCAATATGGGCACCGTTATTCATACTTCCACCAGGTCGCCAAAGAGAGCGCGGCGAAGTTCAATCCCCACGTTAAGCTTGAGGCGCATCATGCCAACATCAAAGATCCTCAATTCAATATCGACTGGTTTCAAACCTTCGACCTCATCTTCAATGCGCTAGACAACCTCGACGCGCGGCGGCATGTTAATAAAATGTGTCTCGCAGCAGGAAGGCCGCTGATTGAGAGCGGTACGACCGGTTTCAACGGGCAGGTGCAAGTAATAAAGAAGGTGGACTCGACATTGATCCCTGTCTGTGTTATTCGCTAATCAAGGCAGGGCATCACGGAATGCTACGACTGCAATACGAAAGAGGTGCCAAAGAGTTTTCCTGTTTGCACGATCAGAAGCACACCCAGTCAGCCGATACATTGCATAGTATGGGCGAAGAGCTACCTATTTACGTACGTCATACTGAATTGCTCGGCGAGCGCTTCGCTGACTTTGCGCAGTGAGATGTTTGGGACGAGCGAAGACGAGGCCCCCGAATTCGACCATACAGAGGACTCGGAGAATGGTACTTCCTTCTTGTCGATATCCTTTGTAATCACTAATATCCATACAGCGAAGGAATTGGAGAATTTAAGGAAGGAGGCTCAGGCGCTAAACAACATACGGCAGTCAATGGGATCTGAAGACTTCGCTCGCAAAGTATTTGAAAAAGTATTTAGAGATGACATCAATCGATTACGAAGCATGGATGATATGTGGAAAAATCGAAGGCCGCCTAAACCTCTCGATTTCGAAGAGCTCGCTAAGCAAGCTGGCGGTATCAGCACATCGATGGCCCAGCAAGATCAAAAGGTGTGGTCGGAGGCTGAGAACTTTACTGTCTTCCGCGATAGGTAAGATTCGAGACCCTAACGCTTGAACGGCTAGGCTAATGTTGCGAAGTGTGCGGCGACTGAGTTATCGACTTCAGCGATGCCAAGCGCAGGATGATCCAGATGCTGTCCCACTGATGCTCACATTCGACAAGGATGATGAAGATACTCTTGACTTCGTGGCAGCTACTGCTAACCTTCGCTCCCTCATCTTCGGCATTGAGACACGCTCAAAATTCGATATCAAACAGATGGCAGGTAACATAATACCTGCCATCGCAACAACCAACGCCATGACCGCTGGACTGTGTGTCTTACAGGCGTTCAAAGTCCTACGAGAAGATCTGAGCAAAGCAAAGATGGTCTTCCTTGAGCGCTCGGGTGCCCGCGTCATCAACAGTGATACTCTGAAGCCACCCAACCCCAACTGCAGTGTCTGCGGCGTGATGCAATCGAGACTGATCGTCGACCCGGCTCGTGCGACACTAAACAACCTTGTCGAAGATGTGCTCAAGAACCAGCTGGGCTATGGCGATGAATTCAGCATCAACAATGAGGTTGGGACGCTCTACGATCCCGATCTGGACGACAATCTAGGAAGCAAATTCAGCGAGCTCGGCGTGAAAGCCGACAGTTTCCTGACCATCATCGATGACGACGACGAGGATCCTCGTGTCAACTTATCCCTTTCCATTTCCGAGAAGACCATACCCGAAGATGCCAACCCAGTCCATCTCCCCACAAAACTCAACATTGTTCGCAAATCCAAAGCCTCTCCTGTACCTCTGACCAACGGCAACACGAACGGCCACGCGAACACGAACGGCCTCAGCACCAAGCGAAAGCGCGACCGCGAAGAATCAGAAGAGATCTTAGAGCAGGACCCCAAGCGCAGCAAGGCCGAGATTCACGCACCCAACCCCGTAGCAACCGCAAACGGAAGCAACAATATGATCGTCGCCGACGACGGGAACGGCGATGGCGCCATTGTCATCGATGACGACTGAGCCCTCCCCTTCTCACTCCCCGCACCACCTGAGCATCCACACCCATGAAAACGAAATTCATGAACACCAACGCAACGTACTGTGAATCCTCCAGCCCACCTTTCCATTATCACTACTCGTTCTCTCCGCGATCTTAGGGTATTGGGGTGGGGGGTTGGAGGCACCATCTCAGGCAAATGGCTGGAGCATCAGGCGGGCGCCATCTGTACGCATTCGATATGCGTTGGAACCGCATTGGATCTTACCGGAAGGCTAGAGCAGAGGGCATGTCTCGTGGCTGGCGTTTCTGGTGTCGATGGTTCAATACGGAAGGTTGGTTGTATATTGGATGGATGGACTGCATATATTATGCCGCTGGTAGGATCGATTGCCTTGGTAGGTATTGATCCCAGATCATCGCATAGGCAGACAGCAAACCTTGAGATACGTAGTATACATCGCAGCTACGGCCGGATCATACATAGCACGTACCGGCGACTTTGCCATCTGTCTTGTTTAGTACTACAGTTAAATTACTTTTCTATTAAGATAAGGGGGTATCGTTACCGACGCCCTCTTCCCTCTCCTACCTTAGTCTCCCATAAGCTGCTAAGAAGTATAACTTCCTTAGATAAGATCTGCCATTATATTGCTTATTATTTCGGACGGCCTCCGGCTTTATCAGCTGACCTATACTTCGTCCTTCGCAACAGAAAAAGTCACGATCTTGAAGTACAGATGCTTGTTCGCTGAACGATGCAAGGCTAAGCTCTTTCTGTGATGTTTGGGATGGAACGAGTAGCACAGATGTTGATTCACAGATTTCGACGACCTGCTCAATGAGTCATAGAAGACGTAAAACTCAACCTCTACTGGGACTTGCTGCTCTTTTTCACTTTCAGGATCGTATCCCATCCATTCCTCGGCCCCATAATTCCCAAGCACGGTTTTCCATCCTCAATCTGAGGAAACGAGGCCTTTGAACCCAGTTTCTGCTCAGGTAATGCAATGTCGAATCGCTCCAAGACCAATGCTACGAATGTAAGCACTTCTTTCTTGGCTATGAAACGTCCAGGACAATAAGTTGTGCCACCTCCGAAGGGTCGGTAGCTCGAGCTCCTGCTCAAGTCTTTGCTGGCAAGGAAACGTTCTGAGTCGAAGACCGCGGCATTAGCACCGAACACTTTATCATCGAAGTGGAGTTGGCGATAGGGGATCAGAACTTTGGTGCCCGCACGGAGGTCCTTCCCGCCAACAGTGAGAGGCTCGAGCACGTTCCGGACTGACATGGATGACGAGGTCATGCGGAGGGTTTCGTAGAAAACGGCGTTGATGCGGGAGCATTGTTCGAGGCTATTTGCTAGGTCTCTTGGGGAGGTTGATGAGCGGACTGCGGAGACAGCCTCTGCACGTATTGCGGCGAATAGAGAAGAGTCATGAATTATGTAAGTGAGAAACCAAAAGCAGAGCTTGTATGCATTGCCGTTGATCCTAGGCTCGCAAGTAAGCTGATTTGACCATGGAAAATGACGCGAAGAAGGCCTCTGGTAGTGATGTGCAAGGGAGGTTGACTTACACCCAGAAGATCATCATGAGCAAGGCCGCAATATCAGACTCTCCAATCCCTCGAGCTTTCATCTCTGTTTCCAAGGTCTGTATGAGCCAGGTTGCCCCTTGCCGCTGCTCTCTAGGTAACTTAAAATACGCCTCCATGGCATCCTGTGCCACCTGTTTGGCGGCGTACATGTCATTTGACCAAGGCCGGGGTATTCTATAAGTCAATTTCCAGCTGTTGTCGTCAAAATAGAAAAAGCTTTCGAAAAGCTTAGGCTCGAGTTCAATAAGTCGGTTTCCGAAGAAAGCCCTGGTTGCACCGTCTAGCAAAACCTCTCGGGTCCATGCCAAAAGGGATACCGTACGGTCTTCTTGCCCGGAGGACATGATGATCTTTGCGGACATAGCGTCCCACTGGAGCGAATTATGGATGTTCCCAAGGAATGAATCCTGTAGGATGTCCAGCTTTTTCCCCGGATGGAGCTGTTGACGGTAGAATGACTCGGAGAGATGGCTCAGAGATTTGTGCGAGGGATTTGGCAGGAGGCCCGTCGGTGTTGGGTCTGCCTTATTAGGAGTTGCAAACATTGTGCGGACAGCTGTCTTGGAAGAACCGAAATGAAGCATCATGTCTTGGATATAGTCATCAAATGTGAGTTGCTCGATGTTCTTGTACACAACTGAGACATCCCTCGCGGAAGTCATGATGTAGATCTGGTTGCCAGCCACAGTAAGACTCCACGGCTCTCGAGTGTTGCCAAAGTAGAGTCTGCAAAGTCCATAAGTCAGTGAAGCTACTGGGAAGAATTTGATGGACCGCGTCCAACCTGCCATAGGTTAAGGTCTTGTCTGCATCTTTGAAGAATGACACTGCATGACCTTTGGCCGCGAAGAACACCATCAGCTAGTCCCGCATGCTTTCGTGAAGAATTTACCTAAGACTACGTCCGCGATTATGTGTTAGTGAATCATCGTCTTCAATGTCAGGGGATGATTTACAGGGTATCCAGTATGGTAATTCCCTAGGCTCCCTTGGACGAAGTTTCGGCAAGATCGTGAATCTCCAGAGCCTCCATAACAGGATAACAACGGTGACGACAGCGAGTGCTGAGAGGCTACGTAAGGTAGCATGACTCAACCAATGCATTTGGAATGAGGGACCAATATCCGAATCTGGAGGAAGCATGATAGTCTTTTGTGAGCGGCCTCAACGACTACCTCCACCGGATTGGAAAGGAACCCACGGCGGCCTGCAGCTGCGGATCAGCCAAGCAGACCGTGCAGCATGTACTACTAAGCTGCCCAGAACTAACCGAGCTTAGGGAGCGAATGTGGATCAACGGACCGGAAAGGGACATGCGGAAAATTCTCTCGGAGCCCACGCTAGCCGCTAAAGCAGCCGAATTCATTATAGACATAGGCCTCCTCCCACAGTTCAGGGTGGTGGCCGCCTCCCGCAGGGGAGATCTGGCCGACGACATATTCGTCGACCCCTCTAGCGATATAGAGACCGAAGACTCAAGGTACTTAGACAACGAGACTCCCTAAATAAGGGGCACGGATTTACTATTAGGCCTGAAAAGGCCCTTACAGCTACCCGCAGATAGTCGAGATCTCAGGCATAGGCAGGCATGAGCACGACAGCGACAGCGAGGGAATGTCTTATCGCCCCTAACCACGGACTGAGGGACTGGAACAGAGGGACTAAGGGGGCGTTGGGACTAGGAGTTTCAGGGGAGTTTCGGGGACGGCGGTATATCCTGTACATAATTTGCTTGACCCGTAGGCGCATTGGGGGGACGCTTGAGCCGAGCCTATAGCCTGCAGATCGGCTGCTCTAGAACCCATTAGGCTTGGAAACCCCACTAGATAGCTGCGGCATGACCCTTATAGGGCCGGATCCGTCTATGAATACTACCTACCTACCTACCTACCCGCTGTACCTCAGAATAGCCCCGGTAGACTCAGATTGATAGGGTATGGATCAGAGCGAAACAACGCCACCCATATGCCTACAAGACCTAAGGTAGAGAAAAGGTGGTTTTTGTCTCGTCGTCTTCTGACTTGGAATCGATTCCTAACTCGACGGTTAGTCTATTACCAGCTTATAGGATACTAGAGACTTAAGTTCCGATATATCTTATCTAGTATTATAGGTGAATTCTCTTTCTATGAACAGAAGGAAGCATTGTCACCAACGCCCTCTTCCCCCTCCCAGCATACCATTAGACCTACCTCTACCTCTGCCCCGGCCTCCTCTTCCCCTCCCTCCGCTTCCCCCACCAAAATGACCCCTACCCCTACCCCCGCCCCTCCCCCTCTCACTCTCAATTAACGCACCCTTCACCTTCCTCCTCTCCTCCCTAACCTCCTCGCTATCGTCAAACCAATTTTCAATTCCCAGCATCTCACAAAACACCCGCGTCTGCGGATTACTGTACTCCCTCGGCTGTTCCCTACCCACACTGCCAATCGCCTTTCCATCATAGACAGGAGCCGTGATCTCGAAGTAATTTGGTATTGCCAAAGTTCCCGGTGTGCCTGCGTCGTTTTTTTTGATGATGTAGTCTTCCACCCGTTCTTCCTCTTTAGTAATGAGAGGTGCGTATGCTGCTTCGCCTCGATTGGATGGGTTCGGCTCGTGGGGGTCGTGAGAGGCGAATACGCGGAGGATGGCGAGCCACTCCTTGTCATAGCTGAGGCGGAGGGGCGCGGGAGGGGTGGACGGGTTGAGAGGGTCGATGGAGAGGATCTGGAGGAATTTGCGGTTTGGGAGACATTTGTCTAGAGCGAGGAATTGAGTACGTTGATTGATGATATCTGGTGGTGGTGGAAGTAGTTGCGGTTTTCCTTGTGGTAGTGATTGGGGTCTGGTGAATGCGGCAGGGAGTTGGGATCGGATGTCAGAGAGGATAGGTACGGATTCTGAGGGTAATTGAGGGATTGAATGCGGTGCGGTAGTCGGCGTAGATTTTGGGGCATTTCTGGGAATGTCATCCTCGTCGATGTCGATATCGATTTCATCGTCATTCTTGATGGGTGCTGGAGGTTGGCTCGGATTCTGCAGAGACTGCTCCCCGTCAAAGCCAAGCTCGATCCCAATTTCGTCCGTGTTCACCGTGCCGTTAGTCACACCATGACGCTCGCCGACCTGACCATAGGCTACGGCAGCAGCAAATTTGCAATGCAGATGTGCCGAAAACCAATACGGTGGTCGCAATCGATCCATCACATATTTCGCTGCAGAACTCCCCAACGTCCCAGCTTTTGCGTCTGCCTCGAACAGATCTTTCTTCCTGAAGAGCGTCTTATAATCGCCCTGCCATTCGATCCCTCTTGGCCAATCATGACTGATCCCAATATCTACCTGTGTTCGTAGCAGTAGTAGCTTCCTCACATCGATCTCCCGTACGTGATATAAACTCTTGATCTCGTTTTCGTCGTACGGGAGTCTCTCGAAATGTGGCTTGTTGTAATTGTAGCCCTTCCATATACCAGACAGCCCTGCTATACGAAGATCTCCAAAGCGGACGACGTTCGCAGCACCTAGGTAGTATATATTGGGTGCCACCCACCCCCCGTAGTGTAGCTCTTGCAAATGCGAGCTGGCTTCGTGATTACCACCCACGAAGAGAGTGAGGTAGGGCGCATGACGAGCTCCGCTGTAGTATTCGTGGAAGTCACCTATGGCACGAAACTTCTGAGGTACGGACATGGTGTTGAGGTCGTAGGAGTTACGGACTGCCTGAGATTATCAACATGTGTAGAGCCCATCAGTGAGGGAGAAGCCGACCTGGAAGTCACCTCCAATGATGAGGAGATCAACGCCATTCCAACCATTGACTTCACAGGACTTCTTGATGGAGGCGTAGATGGCGTGGAGGGTTCCATGACCCTGTGCTATCATCAGTACGGAACAACTGGGTCACCTGGCTATATGGAATCAACGTTACGCAGCCTTCAATTGCAATCCTCATCCTCGTTGATTGTGTCTAACAGTGTAGATGCTACGCATGGTCTTCGTATCATTGCATGATGAGGGCAGTCATCCCAATAACTTCATTGCAGAACAGTTGCCCCATAAGAGTCAACGGAGGTAGTGGCTAGGTCATGTTGCTAGAGCTCGATGAGTTCGTTTATATGATGAAGAAGGTCGGTGCAATTCTAGTCGTGTTCAGTAGGCTACTGCTACTGCTATTCTACTGAGGGCGACAGCGACTACAAGCGCATTTCACTGCCTCGAAATACTTGCACTTCCATGTTCATTCAACTTACAAGTATCCACATGCGCCTCTCTCTCTTGAGATCTACGACTGGGCTGTGTATTGGACAATAGGTGTGACAAATGATATATGCTGCAAATAATAGCGGACTCCTCGAACACGAATGTGTCACTCCCGTATTTTCTGAGCCGGGTGAAAAATACTTAGTCAGTCGCTTGATTCTTGCGACTGCCAGCTCGAAATCTTGTAAGCTTCTGTAGAAGCTGATTCACAGGTAATCATTGAAGTTGGACGATGATATGACTTGACCAGATTAAATTTGGTCAAGCCGATGAGATCGTTGAGTGGCAACCGCAGCAATTTCACCAATCATGGCAACATCCTACATTAGCAATCCTGACCGTTCCTCGCCTGCAGGATACCATGCCCTTATTTCACCAATCCCAAGTCCTACTGTCGTTTTTCTTGCTGCTCATCCTTTGCCTTCGTACTCTGCCCTCATGTAAGGATATTCCTCTACATTGTCGACTGCCTCATTGTAGCTGTCCCTCATTAACTCGGGTTTGAGGCCCCCAGACTAGGGAATATACGTACAGCACATAAGGCATTCCCTGCACCACCCAGAATTTCTGAAACTTTCCATACTCCCTCTGGTATTCGACCGAAACGCCTGAATGAAGAGCACCGTAATGGGGCTTGAGTTGCCACCAATTAATTGTGTACACTTCGTTGGTGTGGCGTTCCATGATCTGCCCCTTGCCCAGGGCATTACTCCACCATGACACGTACCCCTTTCTGACTGGTAGAGAGGATTTGTACTTGGGCCTGCGTATATTATTGTGCCGATTGTCCTCAAGATCATCCTCTAAATCGGAATTGACGTTAACTGCAGATTGGATTGAAGGAATCGATTTGATGCTGGGCTTAGGAATAGTTTTGTCGCCGTGGTCCTGTGTACTGAAGTTGACATCGGTATGGTTGTCGACTTGCACAGCTTCTTCGATCATATTCATGATTCCTTGATCCCCATCTGTACTTGTTTCAGGTTCAATGACAAGGCCAGAGTCGGGTCTAGACTTGAGCATGACGGTCTTGTCCAGCTTGTGTGAACCGATCTGGCTGCTATCATCATTTTCGGGCTCTAACCCCTCCTTTTCGATGGTATCCATCTCTTCACTGTCTCTTTTCCCTATATTGTGCTTGAGTGGACTGAGAAAGACGTGATTGATTTGGGGTTCAGGTGGGGGTTCTTGGTCGCTGCAGATTTCGGGTGCCTCAGGACAGTATTGACTAGTGCTATTTGGTTGCACAATGTCTTCACCAACGGCCATAGGAACATTACTGCTCATGAGCTCCCCAATTTCCTGTTTGGTATCGTCCGTCTGGTCGGTGTCCATGCTTGCATCGCTATCACTGTGCTGCATTCCTCCCTCGTTGGTTACACTTGGCTGATGAGTAACAGTACTTGGCAGACTCCTCTGGTGATTTCCTCCTGTCTCCTCCATTTCGTAGTTTTCAAGATCTATGGTCTTCACCTTCTTTATCGGCTTGCCAGTGGCGTCAATAGCGTCGGGTGGAATGTCTTTGTAGTCCCGCTTTGTTGCCATTTCTGCCCCTTTGGACGACAGATCGTTATGTTTGACTAGAACATGGTTTGACTTTGTATCCCAAATGGGTCCTGTTTTATGATAGTACTCGCAGGGTGTAATCATTGGGACGTCCTTGTCCTCGGTACCCGATGAGGGAGATTCGTCAAGAAGCCCTTTGAAGAGTTTGTGAAGTTCTGATTTTTCAGGCATAGTGTTGGGCACAGATAAAGAGAACCGCGTGATATGATGGTAGAAGAGTGATACATTTCCTTGAGACTAAATCGCAAACATCGGTAAAGGTGTGAAAGTAAAGTGTTGGTTGATCTCTCTTTGCTGATAATGGCTATCGTGCCACGAAGTCGGTAATAGAGTAGCTGCTTCACTTGCGTGATATGTAAGGCCTACCTAGAGGGATTCACTTCACTACGCAACGGTCATGCAGCCACCACTTTTCCATGCGCTACCTCATGCACTGTCAAACTTACCGAATCCTCTGAGGTGTGATTTATTTTGATTGAATAAAGATTGGATCAATGTAATTTGAGTAGTAGAACGTTCGGGAAAGTTTCGTGGAGAGCTGAAGGGAGACACAGTGAAGACCCGGTCACAGCATGTGCCAAAGGCGCAAGCTGTGGCACTTGAAAGGTCCGAGTGCTTTTTGCATCGTCATAATTGGACAGCTCAATAAGTAAATCGTACTTTGTTGGTCTAACACCATGCTCTCGAGGAGTGCTACGATAACACTCATTGACAAGCCGACTTTAAGCCTTGATACTAGCGAAGTAACATTGTGGCTCAATGTTCACGAAGTAACTTCGCAACAGAGCAAACAGAAAGGAAGTGTTACTAGCGACAGAACAAAGGCACCTTACTTCGACTACCGTACATACAATGCATTAGAGTAAGTACCCATTTGCTTGTGCACGAAATCAGGAGTGGAATTGACGCATCTGGCGCGCGCTACAGGACTACTAGCTTGGGGCATTATTTTGACTCAAACATTCATTCTCCAACAGGTTGAGCTATGGACCGGGCGGTAGTTCAAGCATTGAACGGCCTGGTTCCATCGCCGAGTGGTCCGCTACCGCCTGAGTTGGTCGAGCTTGCTACATCCCTCCTCGCTCAATCTCGCAACAAGGCAAGCAGTCTCAAGGCAGATGAAGAGATCGCGAGATCTTATGCCTGCGCCAATATAGCTTGCCAAAGGTGTGAGGCATTCCGAATAGAGCAGTGTGATTATGTGTAAGCTGGCTCATCCTTTAGACTCAAGCAAGCGTTGGCTCTGCCAAAAATCCAGGCACGCCCACCATGCCCTCCGAAGGTGTACCAGAAGCTCTACAGATACTTAGACGGTGCTCTACCGGCTGGGATACGGAAGAGCAGTCGCGCGAGTAGACTGCATGACTCGGCCTCAACACCAAATTCCTCGCCTGCCAAACCATATACACCAGCCAAAGCAGCGCATGTCAGACCAGATATACCTAAGAGGAAGACAGCTCAAAGAAAAGCCAGTGCAATTCGAGAGGTGCCAGCATGGGTGATGCCTGTAATACGGCAGCTATGCAAGAGGATGTCGACGCCTGCTGCCCCACACCATATCTTTGCCGCCGTATCCTCTATAGTTCAATCGGAGGATAACGAAGATGTGAATGACCTTAAGATTCCCTCTTTGATTGTTGCATTGTATCTTCTGATCACGACACGCTTGGCGGGTGTTGATAAGAAGCCAGCGGAATACTCGACGCAGCGGACTTCTGCTATGAACAATATGAACAAACTGGTCGAGTCGGAAGTGGCACATAAAGATGCCGAGGAAGCTGATATCGATGATTGCATGGCGGAAATCCGAGATCGGCAATGGACGAAGATGGATTGGTTTGCAAATATATCTGTAGGAACAGGCATTGGCGGAAGTGAAGAAGAGGCCGTAGATGATGCTTCCAGCGATGAAGACGCAAATGCCGTACAGCTTCTCCCTGTGAAGAGGAGAAAGCTTGATACGCGAGAGTCGGCAGATCAAACTTACCTACAAGCTGGTCTGGGAACAATGGTAAGCTTGGAGCAATTCCAACCGTTCTTTGAGACTAACCATTCGCTAGATGCAAGATCGAGTTGATTACCTCAGCGATGACCGAAGACATGATTATCAGATATGGAAGAAAGCAATCCTGATCCGGATTGAGGAACTAGAGAAGGGTGAGGAAACGAGCTACGAAGCAGCCTGAGACTCGCTTGCTTCGTACAGCAACGAATCATATTGGTTTCATGAGATCGAGAAGATCTAGGCCAAAGCCAGATGAAGGGCTGTCCGAAGCCTTCGATTTTTCCAACATGGCTTGCAGTCCGCCCTGCTTCCTTGCCTTGGCTCGCTTCTTGCTACTAGTGTTCGTCGTAAGTGGCTGAGATGCCTGCACATGGCTTGTAGAAGCTGCTGAGGAGTCATGGATTTGAGAAGATGGATGCTGAGGCTCAGATCCAATGACAGCCTGCGTCGTTGATGTTTTCAGCGCGTCCTTGCTTTTGGGCTTCAAACCCTGCAAAAATCTCTCTTCGTATCGATAGCAAAGTAGACAGTCAACCCTTAGATACTTGAGCAGATCGGAAGCATTCTTTGGCCGCTTCTTCTTCTCCAATGCAGCCTTTGACCACCCACCTTTCCTAACAATACTAGTCCGTGCCGTCCAACCCGGTACCAAGATGCTGCCACAAGCCTTACAGCTGCCACTAGATCCAGTCTTGTTTTTTGACACAATGCCGCTTTCATTAGCTTCTACGTTATGCCGTGCTGCCATAAGGTGGGCTGATGTCTCAGGCGCGGATGAGGCATAGTGGCGTGCGGAGGCCTCTAGGAAGCGGACTTTCGCTTCCGCTGCCTCGTTGATCATATTTACTTGGTGGGAAAGTAACATCTTCTCTCGGATGCTTATGTCTGCTATGCCATCGATTTCAGGACGCTAGGCCGACAGTGATGACGAGAGGGGTCGCCATCTTGGTGGGAGATTGTTGGTCAGGCCTATGTATGGTCGGATTGAGGCGGTTTCAGGGACGAGGAAAGTCGAAGAATAAAAGTTTAGTCGCGTTTACCCCTGTTGTCGTATATCTGCTCGTTTTGCGGAACTGAAAGTCGCGCGCACCACGAGCATGTCTAAAAGTCTTCTTCTTATTCTAACGTAACAACCACGCGTTAGTATAACTCCAGATCCGTCTAATATCATCCTTAATGCGTAGTCATCATATCCTACCATTTACATATAATTATTCTAGGTATTCCTAGAGTAGGACGCTATAGTAGCCTCTTTATAGCGCTAACTTTCTAGCCGAGGTAACTTCTAACAGCGGGGTATGAGGGGTAGTGAATTTCCTAAGGCTTTAGTTCTATATAGGAATAAGACCTTAAGAAGCTATAAGACTTAGCGGATATCTTATTTATTATGTCCTCTAGATCCTGCGAGAATTTAAAGTTATACTAAGGCGTGGTTGTTGCGTTAGAATAAGAAGAAGACTTTCAGACATGCTCGTGGTGCGCGCGACTTTCAGTTCCGCAAAACGAGCAGATTTAAGATAACAGGGGTACTAGCGCTCGCGTATTTTTCAGGCCCGCGCTCTCATCATACTAAAGTAATAAAGATCAACCCTTTCTTGGAGGTAGCGAAAAGATGAGGTATTGAATAGTGACGAGGTATTTGTCGTGATCTTTGTTGTCTAGAACTATTAAATCAAACGCAGAACGCTATAAAGCTTCATGCTCGTTCTAAGCCCCAACACTCTTCTACTCAAATGCAGCTAAAACTTCACCGCAGTCTTCAGCAGACAGACACAGCCAGCCAGATCTTCTTCCCGTCTCCAATTCTTCTTCCGTTGGACTTCTCAATTTACCAAGGCTTAAAACAGCCACACGTATCAAACACGGTTCCACCACAGCCGAATCCTGAGTTATCGCCTTGCAGCTGAATTAGCTCGAGACTTATAAGATCCACCTCCAGAGTACGAATGTCACAGACGGGTCGGGTATGCGATACCTAATCATTTGAAACCCAAGAGTATAGAGCTTCAATGTGCCTCAATAGCTGGGGGGGATCGTGCTTCTCATCCCGTAAGCGAATCGTAGCCATTTGCTGGGAGAAAAGCAAGACTTTCGTAAGCCTCACGTTCTGCCGGGCCCGGAATGATCTGAGAGCCGTGCTTCCAGCGTATACCCTATCAAGTCTGGCAATAATGGAACTGGGTTCCAAGAGCAAGTGCAGCTGAGCCACGAGTTAATGAGCATCTATCGTGGCCCCTGCGCTAGCTGCTTCAGCCGGGTGGTGTTACCACTCCTAGGCCAACGACGTTGAACAAGATGGGTGCGCCTTCTGTCGCAATCCAGGCAATACCAGCGTAAACCACCAGCTTGGTTATGACTTCCACGTCATAGCGTACCCTAGGCTTCTCAAGTTTCGAGAACATCTCTATTGTCTCTTTCTCGTCCTGTCTCCTCTCCGAACTGGGACGGCGACTGGTATTACCGCTACCACTGACAAGACTGACAGGTGTCAAAGGCGTATAACATACATTTTCAGCTCCTGTCACTGAATTGTACAGATCTGAGTTGGAAGGTATTGGCGTTGGTAAGCCAATCGTCAGAGTTCTGCTTGACGCCCTTGTCGATGTTGTAACACCAAAGTAGTCAGGCGAACTCTTTTGCATGCCTCCCAATTGGTCGACTCGGGGTAACCCCAACGCGGTATCTGATCTATTCTCTCTGCGGCGCTTTTCCCGATAGGCTAGAGTCTCGTAAGCGTCGGCTTCCGACTGAGGGCCCGTGGAAATCGAACGACTGCGCCGAGGATGGCGGAGCGAATGGAATAGTGATGGAATTTCTGAAACTGATGGTATGATATTGTCGTCTCTAAGTTGCGCCGGTATTTGTTTGTACTGACTGCGGCTTTGTCAGCGATCGTTGCTTCAGCTGCTAATGTCTCTCTACTTACGAAGCTTGCACAAAGAATTTCCTTGGCAAGCTCAACCCTAATTTTTCGATAACACGGAACACTGGCGGCAAAGACTTTAACAAGATCGCTTTCATGACAGCTCTCCAGGCGAAGATCACTACGACGCCAATGACTATGCGTACGATTGTCCGGGGCCAGCCCAAGGCGTCCAGTCGATATGGCACAGTCGCAAAGGCGGGCTCATTCCACGCAAGTCCGCTCTGACCAAAGTGCCAATTCCCCAATTCAACTCCTATAATGACACCTGCAAAGGAAACACTATCATCAAAACATGGGCAATCGTCTGCTGGCTCAGGATGGATTCGAATTAGGACGAGTATGATAAGAGCAACGATGGCAAGTGGCTTCCACGAGCTTGTGAGAACAAATTGATCGAAGTCATCGCCGAAGAGGCACTGGGTGATTGAAAGAACGGCCCCCAGTGCACTACCTACCAAAACATCGAAGAAGCCGTGCATTCCACAGTAGAGTCGACCTAAAACAATGGACGTAGCGTAGCAGCATGCTGCTATCTGTAAAACTAGGTTGAGATTTGCATTTACACTTGAGTCCGGCGAGTTCAGGAGGAACAATGAGTACACCGCTACCGATACTGCATTGGTTGAATGGGTCGAGGGAAACCCGTACTCAAGAGCTGCTGAGTGTGACATTGAAATGCGATTGAGTGGCGGTGAAAGTGGCCGAGGCAAGCACCACATGTCTTTGATAAAACCGCTGAAGAAGACACCAGACGCAAGAATGTGTACCATCCTGACTCAGCAGTCAGCAATCGATGCCCATCACGAAGTTCGAAGCATGCATACCCTCTTCCTAAATCTGTATAGCCGCACCAGAACAGAATTGGTAACATGACCATGAAGCATGTGTGTGTTCCAAGATTGGCTGTAATTGAGAAGTACGTATCGAGGGCTGGGGATCTAACGGCCTTCTGTATCGCAGCAAGGTACGGCGTCTCCCAGCGCACCAAGGGAATGAGCTGCTGACGAGGTATGTAGCGCCATAGTGGCAGTTTTGTCCTATCTGCAAAGCTATCAATAACGCGTAATCGTGAGGCGCGAAATAGTAGTTGCTCACAGTGATCTAAGCTTCGTAGCCCAGCGTCGAGTTTTCCTACACTTTGTACCAGGGTGAGATTGGGGAGCGGAGCCAGCAAGCTATCTGGTTGCGGAGCCGCAGTGATCGCTTGTAGACTGTTGGACGTCATAATGGTCACAGTCAAGGTGGAAGATCACCGATCCTTCCACATCTCGCATGGGATTGCATGATTTATGAGGTGCGAATATGTGATTGCGGATTGGAGATCGATGTTCGGCTGTCGCGGATAGGCTAACGCTAGCGTTATCGCGATTGTCTCCCAGGTGCAACGGATAGTGGATAGTAAACATTGGACTCTATTGGAATCAGCACTTAAACTCGAACAAATTACACAACAAAACCACCAAACTGTACAAGCGCATCCTTTTTCTGTGTATATTTTCGAGTGCAGACATCTCAATATTGCGCACCTTACAATTCACAATCACCTTCATCGCATCACTCCAAGTACAGCACAAGCGCAGCCATGACTGAACAAGGCACATACGAAAATTACGATTTCCTGCGCCGCGGGTCTAGGAGGAGCGGTGTTGTGGCATCACAGACCGGCTCGATTTCACCTACACGGAAACCCGTGCGGCAACAAAGTACCAGGAACAGCGGCGGTACCTCGAGCACAGCTGCGAGCTCAACAGACGAGGTTTCCGAGGCCGCTACAAATGTGACACAACCACCCGCCTACTCTAAGAAGTTTGTTGTAGTCGGAGATGGAGGATGCGGTAAGACATGTCTTTTGATCAGCTATAGCCAAGGCTATTTTCCAGAGGTTAGCAATTCCATCCTGGCTTCTCATCATATCTCTAACTGTGAATAGAAATACGTCCCCACAGTCTTCGAGAATTATATCACCCATACAGAACACAAGCCCAGCGGCAAGACGGTCGAGCTAGCTCTCTGGGATACTGCAGGTCAAGAAGAATACGATAGGCTGCGACCTCTCTCGTACCCTGAAACGGATCTTCTCTTCGTCTGCTTCGCCATTGACTGCCCCAACTCCTTAGAGAATGTTATGGACAAGGTATGCCAGCTGCCATTCAGTAGAAGGGTATGCCTCTAACGGGCTCAACTAGTGGTACCCGGAAGTCCTTCACTTCTGCCCCACAACCCCTCTCGTCCTCGTCGGCCTCAAATCTGACCTCCGCACGAAGCGCGCATGCATCGATCTTCTCAAAACCCAAGGTCTAACGCCGGTGACGCCAGAGCAGGGCCAAAGCGTTGCCAAGCAGATGGGCGCTACGTACGTGGAGTGCAGCAGTAAAGAGATGAACGGCGTGCACGAGATATTCGACATGGCCGTCAATACAGCTGTGGGGCATGAGATTGCGATGAAGGAGCGAAGGTCCGTACCTCAGCAGTCCAACGGAGATTATGGAGCGACTGGTGGTGGAAGATTCAAAAAAACAAAGAGGAGAGGGCCGTGTTCAATTCTCTAAATGCTCATTATCGTATGACGAAGTGTTTCAACGGGCTGTAATGATCCTGCATGTCGTGGCGTTCGGAATGGTAGCGTACACCTAGTCCAGCACTCAGGCATGTCAGGTTCTTCATGTGTCTCATCTTTTTCTTTCGTCGAGCGATAGCACAAAGTTCTCGGTGTCAGTACAAACATACATAGCTTGCACAAACGTAACGATCTTCATCTTCACCATGGTGTCCTTCAATCTTTCCCTCGCGACGTCAGATCGAGCTTCGCATGTCTTTGCGGGAGAAAGTGCTCCCTATTGTCGGCACATCATATGGTCCGATCCTCCTTAACCCGTTATTCATCTCTTCCTCTCCCCATCGCCTCACTCTGTCTCCCCACCCACGGCCTCTTCATCCGCCCCATCCTCCTCACTGTTACTTTTCTCGCCCCCCTCCTTTCTTTCTTCTTCAGATTCCTGAGCCATCACACCCTCGAATTGACTCCACAACGCCTCTACAGCGCCGAACTCATTGCCAACCTGGTCCCCTCTATCAGTATTCTATCATCGTATCTCCCTAAGCCATTGAAACGAATGCGTAGTGAACGGTAAGCGTACGGCGATAACGCCCTCCAGACTTCGATTAAGCTTGTTGATGTTTTGCAGCACGTGCTCGAGAGACTTGGGGAGACATTAGTAGGTTGGAGGATAAAGTTCTATGTGGGGGGAAAGGGAGGCATACGACAGCGATTTCTCCGACTAGCGCGTCGCGTTGTTGGAAGAAAGATGACTTGCTGGGGGGTTGAGAGGGAAGTTGAGCGGTGCGTGTCGCCATGGTGAGCAACGTTAAAGGAGGGATTGCTATAATATATAGAGCGCAATGTTGAACGGTGAGGGGCCGTGGGGCCGTTGTGAGATTACTTGATAGAGGACGATTCTTGTAGAGGTAGGACGTATGCCAAGGCAAGGAAACATCGACCTCGAATAGCAAAGAGTACCGATGTAATTCACCAAAGCTTTGGCGCTTACAAATGCAATGTGCGGTGCGACCATATCTAATAGTGTACAGTGATCATGGTCGAGCCTCACAGTCTGTCAACCGGACAAGACATTGGCCAAGAAATCATGCCCGAAGGTCCGGATGTGACTTGATATGTACCTGATATACCTTATGCATTGAATCGGACACCCATCGGTTGAACGCTTCCTCCCATCTCATGGAAGGCTCAGTCGACACCTGCCTTGCCCTCGCTGTGCCAAAACTTCTAGTCAAAGTGACGAAGGTCGCATTAGAGGCTCATGGGTTGCTTGACAAGGCCAACAAAATCAGGCCTCTCTTGAGGCAGAGCCCGTTTGAGGTCGTTGATGGAAATTTGGGCAACATCCAAGAGGGCACTTTCGTCCTTCCACTCAACGTGAAACTAGAGAACGACCGTTGCAGCATCGAGCCGCTGTCAGAATTCGTCGACGTAATTGGAATTGGATCAGATAAGGCTAGTATCAGTCTCGTGCGACTGCCTCGATCAGCTGATAGTCAGGGCAACGGCTCTCGATTGAACTTACTTGCCAGCACGCTCGACTGTTGGATACGCCAAATCTGTCCATGTCCTGGCGCCGATTGCAGCGGACAGTCAACGCCCAAAGTTTTACTTTCATACAATTGGTTCTATACGGTCTACCCGCCATTGTTGCTGCTGCCTTCCAATACCTTCTCCAATCTGTCGATAGTCCTTACTAGCTTAAGAGTACCTTGCGATCTGTCTTCTCTATATCCTCTACTTTGCAAAAACTTTAAGATCACCCATATCGCCCTCAATGCTCCGATTCCAGAGAGCATCCCGAAAGCCCCTAACACCGATGATGCTTACCATCAGGGAACAATCAAGTCACACGGAATTAGCTGTGATCGCAAGCCAAATATTCTCCGCTCGCCCACTTGCCTCACACCACTTTGCGGTGACTTTGGCCCTAATCTCGCAGTGGATCATGCTCCAAATTCTGACGACTTCTCTTCAGCTCTTTGGTGCAATGTTCAACAGAACGGGATCTTTCAGACGTGGGCCCCTCGCTATACAATGTTTTCGCGTGGCAACATCTCCGAGAAAGCTCGGATCCTGAAGTTGGACTCATTGACGGAAGCACTCCTGAGAGTAGACCCCCAAGAAACTAGCGCTGTGGATCTATATGCTGGAATCGGTTATTTCGCTTTCAGCTATGCCAAGGCTGGCGTGGCGAAGATTCTTTGCTGGGAGATTAATCCATGGAGTGTGGAAGGCCTTAGAAGAGGTGCTCGTAAAAACAAGTGGGCCATTCAGACTGTGGAAAACTATCAGATATGCGAGGGACCGGCTGGAGAGGATCAGCGTTTCTTGATCTTTGAAGAGAGCAATGAGCACGCTGCCTTGAGGGTCAACAAGATCAGACATACCATTCCGCCTATAAGGCATGTGAACTGTGGTCTTCTCCCTAGCTCAAACGCCAGCTGGGATGTGGCAATCGAAGTCCTCGATAAGACCCTGGGAGGTTGGGTGCACGTACACGAGAATATCGCCAAGAAAGACATGGAGAGTAGAAAAAACGAAATCATAAAAATATTTACGGGCTTGGTGAGCAAGCACTGCGGGCCAATATTCCATCATCGGTGGAGAGTAGAGTGTGAGCGCATTGTCCCTGTCAAAAGTTATGCTCCGGAGGTCATACATTGTGTTTTGGATATCGCTACCGGGCCTATGAATATGCATTGACCGAAATTGCCTTAGATATCCGCCATCAACTCTTGAAATCAAGATACCAGCTCCCTGCTCGCACAAGCAGTCTCAGACACGTAAATCCATATGGCTTCCTTCGAAGTCCCTCGGGTCTTGCTTCTAATCACAGGATCAGTGAGAAGGATGAATAAGTATGGAAAGCGCTACCCTTGCAATGATCTCCAACAACTCCTGGTCGATGTGAATCAATCTCTGCACCTCGTGAAGGGGTAGTTGATGAACAAGCCAGTAATCTACCAGCTCAAGATTCCAGAGGTTTGAATCATTGTCAAACAGATCAAACGGGGAAGTCTCGAGCTCCTTCAGGCGAATTCTCCATGAGGTATGTGCGAGTGCGGTTTCTGTGCGGTTCGTACCGATGATCTTATGGATGACATCTGAAATGACGTCGAAAAACATGCCGCGGGAAATGAAATACATGAGGATGACATACTCCTGGGCTGTGTAACGCGATCCTGGCATGCTCGAGGCTGTGAATAGGCTGGAAGTAACAGATCGTAGTTGGAAAACAGATATGGTTGACGTTGCTTTTGGACTCTTTGGTATGTTATGTCGAAGTTCCTGTACTTGATGGACTGCGCAAGCAAAGGATGGAGGAGCAGTACCTCGTTGAAGGTCATCATATACAATGCACCCAAACTTTTGGGCTGAGGTCGAAACGTTGGTCGCCTTGTTCATCGTCTGGTCAAGTGCTTTCGGATACGGAACGAACCCCATTCGTGCACCCTCGTAGTGTCCCAGTCGTTACACGCTGTTTGGAAACCATGGCACGATCATGATCATCCATCGGCACCATTGAGAGCCTGATCTGATGAAAAGCATATAAGAGAGGCCACAACTTGCACAAAGCAAGAGGCAACGAGGGTGGTATGGGTTTCGGCAAGCATGCGGCTGTCTTAGTCGATCGGAACCACGAAACGTCGTTGACCGCCCGATGAGCTGCGCATTATCATGGAATTGGAGATCGTAAAGAGCTAGTCGAGTACAGAAGTCATGAGTGTTGAATACGAACCAGGGAAGCAGGCTGATTGGTGGATCTATCAAATAGCTTTCCTTTCAAAATCCTTTCCAGAGTAGCAACGTATAGGATCCTTACCTCGTTTGCTCTCTACTAATGCCCATTCTCGGTAAGCGAAGCAATTAGACAAGAGGCAGCAATTTAGCCCAGCGCAAAGGGCTAACTCTCGCTTCTTTACCCAATGGTCAATACATAAAAGCCGTCCAACAGAGGCATGGAAAGCCGACTTCAGCTACTATTGCATCAAGTCATAGCCGAGCTCTGCATCGATAAGGGTTTAAGTCCTCTAATTTGTGCCTAGGCAGTTGATGAAGATGTCAAGGGTTCACTGGTTGAAGACTCTGCCCGTTGTCGGACTCACTGTAGGAGATTGGCGTCTACTTCTTCCGGTCGTATTTCCGTTATCGTGGCATGTACAGTATAAAGAATATGGAGGTTTTATTTTTTGTGCCGGATAGCTTGTGGGCCGAGAGTGATTGTCAACCCACGCAAGGCAATGTGTATAACTACAACGAATTCATGTGCGTCAAGGGGACGCGCGATGCGTTGGGGTCTGACTCTCTGGCATATTCGGAGTCTGTGATGATGGTCGTGAGTCCATGATGGCAACTGAGGGACGGGAACGGATGGTATTGACGGAAGCAAATTCTGTATGAGGAGTGGGAGGTTGTGATACAGCTGAGAAACCAAAGAGGATGTGTGACGGAAAGCTGGGCTCTGAGATGGCCGCCTATTCTACAACGCGAGGATGCGCAAAGCATTCGCCGCCTTGTAACACAGACATTCCGAGTTGACGTATGAGGGGACCAAACATTTACGATTGAACCTTGCAGTCTTGTAAATAGACATGGGAGGCAGACATATCAGAGCATTGTGAGTGCGCTAGGTATGGATTTTGATTTTTTTTCATTCGACCCGTTATTCTACATTACTCGTCTGTCTCCATCACACATAATCTGTGAGTCTGATCGTATCATCTACAACTGACCAAATCTGCATGCCTCCTAGCCTTTCCGCATCACCATACAGATTGCCTCAGCTTTCGTATTCGTCATATCGTTCGCACTCGCCTAGCCGTACGTCCCTATCCTGCCACAGTATGCGCACTGATATGGTACCGGTGGGGAGTTGTTGCAAAAGGGGCAGATTTCAAATTCGGGCACCACGATGCCCGCGTCTTTGGCCATGCTGTCTTCGTTAAGCGAACGATAGGCAGGGATCATGAGCGAGGGAGATTGAATAGGTGCCGAGCCGTTGTTGTTATTTCCTGCGTGATCTCCAGGGCAGTCAGGTGGTGTATGATGTTTGCCGCAAGTAGGATTCCTCATGCTATCTGCCATATCGGTATATTCGTCCGTGTTGAGGAGATCTGGCGCCAAGTCTGAGAACTTTTGAGGAGCCTGTTGTCCGCCTTTCCAAAGCGCTCGTCGTTAGTTGCTATGTTGTATCCTGGTACCCTTCTGCAGGATGTACCTGGGTTTGTATCGGGTTCTCGGTCGTGTCCGAAGCGCGAGATGGAGAATATGAGTCAAAGATGGTGGCTCTGGTTTCGAGTCAATCGGTATGATGGGTGAGAGAGCAGGTTTTCATGAGTGGGAAGAAAAGGAAAATTGGGGGACGGCGGCTTTAAGCTGATGACTTCGTGTAATACCAGCAAGGCGACGTATATCATCAAGGCGGACTACGAAAGCTGTCGCCTTGCTCTCAGCAGTGACGGCCGTACCGCATCTTCTCGGTAGCGGAATCAAACGCCATTTGTGCAGCTTATATAGGAAGCTTCGGACTTGATCAGAGATAGCAAGGCACAGAATCATCTTAGGATCGCAATTTTCCGACATTCCTAACGATGTGGGTGCAGTGATCGCGTACAAGAGGAGGATTGAGACCTTGAGTGAGTTGCCCGCAAAGGTGAGCGTGAATGGATTGTACATAGATGCTAATTCTGTCCGGATGAGACATCAGGGGGTTAGTCAAATATACTAATGTTCATAATAACTGATAGCGTATCAAAGGCTCTGTCCACTTCTCCTAACGGATAGAAACTCGACTGTGTTTCGCACGAGTAGCATAAGTCTTTCAGAGAAGGGACACGAATGGTACAAATCATCCATGTAGACTACTTACATCAAAAGCAAATGCGTCGGCGTAAAAGTTCATCCGCTTCTGATTGAGCCAAGCGTGTGCAAAACTCTTGCAAAAGCTTGGCACAGGCTGCTCGTCAAGCTTATTTCCATCGCACGGGTACCAAATTGTACAAGAGTCTTGCATACGCTAATTACGCCTTGGCGGATCCGCATATTCGAAGCGTCACCAAGAATGGAAACTGTTAGAATTCAGGCCGGGTCAACCTCGGTAGTTACTAATCAGGACTAGTAAGGGGGCCTTAGCAGACTAATAGAGATTTCTCGTAATAGTTATTCCATTTTATATAGCTATATCTATCTATTTAGTTATTATAATACTATTACACTACACCTAAAATTACGTATAGATAACTTATTAATTATTATATTATTTAATAGGTTATAAGCCTAGGTTTAGTGTAACCTAGGAATTATATAATTTATATAATAAGCTTTTTAATAAGTCTTAGGATAGTCTTAGAAGTATTATTCCCTAGACTATTTATTATTAGTAGTATAATAACTAACTATTATAAAATTTAGAAGCTTAAAGGTAAGGAGAATTATAAGTAATAAAAAGTTGTAATTTAAAACTATCTTATTATTAATAACCTAGATCTTATTATTAACCCTAAATACCTAACTCTAATTTAGATTAAGCCTATTAAAGGAGGCGTACTACTTATTAATAAGCTATAGGATAAATATATTAAGAAGGAAAAGATAGCCCTTACTACTATCTAAATTACTTATATACTAGCTATTTATACTATAACTAGAAAATGCCTGTAAAAATTCAAGATTTTTACGTAGGAAAAGTATACTTAAAAGTATAATTATTTTATTTCTTAGTAAGTAATAGTAGTTATAAGGTAAATTTAAGTATAAATATAATAGATATTTATATAAACTATTATAAATACTAAGACCCTCCTTAAGGATTATAGGGGTTATAGGGTAAACGTTAGTAAAGATATTAATTTTAGATTAAGGGATTATTTACGATAGTTACCTAGTACTAGAGTATTAATAAATAGTTATTAGGCCTACTTACGTTATAACTCTACTATAACGTTACTATTTAGGACTAATAGGGTATAACTAAGTATACTATTATTAGACGACTTATTATATTAATTATTATTAGGAAAAGATGTCGTTATTATTAAGATAGAAGCGTTAAAAGACTAATACTATCTACTAGGTACCTAACTAACTACGGGATATCTAGTATAGTAATATTCTATTCTACTAATAACTTCTATACTACCGGACCGTTTAACGTAATTCTTAAATCGTCGTATCCCTTATATTATAACATATCTTTTATACTCTTATAATAACTATTAATAGTCCTACTAGATTTATTATATTAATATAGAGGAATCTATTAGATATAGGAGTTAGTACGGCCTAGTATTTATCCGGCCCTCTAAAGTTTAACTAGTAGTATTTAATAAACTAAATAGTAGAATAGCTTATTTTTATTATTAGAAAGTCTAATATTACGGTCTAATATAAAGATATAACTATATAACTAAGTATAATATTAGGCCGTTTTTATACTTCTAATATTATAATTGGTATTCTTATAGGCCGCTAAGTAGTTATTAATAGGATCTAGGCGTTAATAATAAGTTATAATTAATATATTAGGGGTAGTCTACCTATTATCTAATAGTACCTACTTATATATAATATTTCTTATTATTTAGCTAGATATATATTTAGGAGT
>JAABUN010001692.1_pt1 | contig 45924 bp, 48 predicted proteins | sample 5559311 | NCBI WGS metagenome assembly JAABUN01 (sample SAMN10711877, study PRJNA513370) | rock metagenome | isolation source: Antarctica rocks | place: Antarctica: Victoria Land, Siegfried Peak sud
TCCGTTTCATCTCCAATGCAAAAATAGAATATGTAAACGGTATTCAGGACTAACAAATAAACTGTAAACTTGCAGTAGGATTATCAAACAAAAAAGTGTCAACTTTTTTCAGGACGATACATTTTCTTTTGCCGCATGAAAATCTACATTGTTGAAGCCCGCACATCGCAAGGCAATTATTTTAACGCCTTTCTCTGCAAGGCATTCAATCACTTTTTTACTTACTACGTCGTTTACAAAAACACATACAGCCAAACTATCTTTTATCAGTTCAACTGTTTTTTCATCTAATGCAGCCTCAAGAAATTCAAGGGTGAAATGGTGATCTGAGTTGTGCCTGATGAAAAATTCTTTGTCGTAAGGTTGTGTGGAGAAGAACGTTATTTTCATGTCGCAAACTTAGCGATTGATATATCTTTAAAAAAATAAACAGCGGTTATTATAATTACCATCGAAACTACAAATGCGCCATATCGTTTCGGTTTGTAAGTGCTGCTATTAGTTAATTCTTTCCTGCCTTTCCACATTCCTTTCGTCTGCCTGCCTTAATATCCCTGCACATTGTTATTTTTGCCGCCGTATGAAGAATATCAGGAACTTTTGCATCATCGCACATATTGATCACGGAAAGAGCACACTTGCCGACCGTCTGCTCGAATTTACACACACAATCAGCGACAGAGATATGCAGGCGCAGGTGCTTGACGACATGGACCTTGAACGTGAAAAAGGCATTACCATTAAGAGCCACGCCATACAAATTAATTACGCTTATAAAGGCGAAACCTATACTTTAAACCTGATAGATACACCCGGCCATGTTGACTTCAGTTACGAAGTAAGCCGAGCATTAGCAGCCTGCGAAGGCGCATTGCTGCTGGTAGATGCAAGCCAGGGAATACAGGCGCAAACCATCAGCAACCTCTACCTGGCCATTGATAATAATTTAGAGATCATTCCCGTCGTAAATAAAATTGACATGGAAGGAGCAATGATCGAAGAAACCAAAGATCAGATTATTGAACTAATAGGTTGCAAGCCCGAAGACATTTTGCTTGCAAGCGGTAAAAGCGGAATTGGTATAGAAGAAATATTAGCGGCTATTATCGGGCGTATTCCTGCTCCTTCCGGTAATGTTGATGCACCATTGCAAGCCCTTATTTTTGACAGTGTTTTTAATAGTTTCAGAGGTATTATTATTTATTACCGTATTGTAAATGGCAGTTTAAAAAAAGGCGATAAGATACAGTTCGCCAGCAACAGGCAGGATTATATTGCCGACGAAGTGGGCATTTTAAAACTAACCATGACGCCACGTGATGAAGTAAAAACCGGTGATGTAGGATACATTATAACCGGCATTAAAAATGCCAAAGAAGTGAAGGTGGGCGATACCATTACCCTGGCCGCCAATCCTGCTGAAATGATAAAAGGTTTTATAGAAGTAAAGCCAATGGTATTTGCAGGTATTTTTCCCGTTAATACCGATGAGTTTGAAGAGCTAAGAGATTGCATGGACAAGCTGCAGTTAAATGATGCCTCGCTTACATTCGAATTAGAAACTTCTCAGGCGCTTGGCTTTGGTTTCAGATGCGGTTTTTTAGGAATGCTGCACATGGAAATTATCCAGGAAAGGTTGGAGCGTGAGTTTAACCAAATGGTTATTACTACAGTCCCCAACGTTAGCTTTATTGCATACACTGCAAAAGGCGACAAAATAACGGTTAATAATCCTTCCGAAATGCCCGACCCTACAAAGCTCGAAATGATTGAAGAGCCTTTTATTAAAGCGCAGATTGTAACGTTAGCAGATTATATCGGTAATATAATGACATTGTGTTTAGGCAAGCGCGGAATTTTAGTAAACCAAAGCTACCTTACTGCAACCCGTGTAGAGCTGGTTTTTGAAATGCCGCTTACCGAAATCGTGTTTGATTTTTATGATAAGCTGAAAAGCTCAACAAGGGGTTATGCTTCTTTCGATTATCATCCAATTGGTTACCGCGAAAGTGATATTGTAAAGATGGACATTATGCTGAATGGTGATAAAGTAGATGCACTCAGTGCCCTAATTCATCGTGGACGTGCCCAGGATTTTGGTCGAAAACTTTGCGAAAAGCTGAAAGAATTATTGCCCCGCCAACAGTTTCAGATTGCGATACAGGCTGCTATTGGCGCAAAGGTAATTGCCCGCGAAAACATTAGCGCTATGCGTAAAGATGTAACTGCAAAATGCTATGGCGGAGATATAAGCCGTAAAAGAAAACTCTTAGAAAAGCAAAAGGAAGGTAAGAAACGAATGAGGCAAATAGGAAATGTTGAAGTTCCGCAGGAAGCTTTTTTAGCAGTGCTGAAGTTGGATTAAGCCCCCTAAATCGTCCCAAGGGGGACTTTATGAACGACAAAGTGGGAAGGGTGAAATACGAAGTAATAAGTACGAAGTAAAAAGTTGGCTGCATGGCGGTATGAATGACAAATTGATTTTAAAAGACCTGTTTAAAATTAAATAATGACAGGGGACAAAGGTCACACTTACGATTTCATTTGCTTCACTGAGTTAGTTTATGAGTTTGATTTTTCAGAGAAGAACGAAATAGAGAAAAAAATTAAACGCAGACTTAAGTATTATAAACTTAGAGATTATGACCAGGACAGAGTAGATTACATAAGGCATTTAAAAAATGATTTATATTCAGAAATATCTTCCCGTACCAAATCAAAGTACTTCAACAAATCAAAATCAAATTACTCTGACTTGAGTGATTTTAATATTGACCGAATAACATCACATTATATTAAAAAATACGACAAGGTGGACGAGAACGAAATGAGGCGGATAATAAATTTTGCTATTTTTTCATACTACCTGAGATAAAGTTGTTCTCGCTCCATCTTTACCTATGTTCTTCACTTTTGACATTGACAGACTGGCTTTTGACAACTTTTGTTATTGCAAAAGACACCAGCCACTTCAATCAATACAGAAAAATTTTTAAATGTCGGACAACTTAAGCTGCCCCCAACAAGTCTTGCCCGAAACCTGGCTGGCGGCTGTCAGCAGAAGGTTGTTGCAATTTCAGCTTGAGCATAATTACCAATATTGTCCGTTATATCATATCTGTTTTAAACAGGGGAGCAAGGAGTTGATAAGATTTAATTTTTCCAGCATGGTCGAAGATATATGAAGCGACCATAAGTTCATCTATGTTAGCAGTATTTACAAAAGATTGAAGTTGCTCTTTTACTGTTGCAACACTTCCTATAAATGAGAACTGCATCAATTGCATTACAGAAGCTTTTTCATATTCATTCCAAATATTATCCATAGTTTCAACAGGTGGCTGTAAAGGTTTTCGTTTACCGGTTACAATACCCATTGCAAGCATATAAAAAGATGTAGCAAGATGTTTCGCTTCTTCATCTGTATCAGCAACTATTGCATTTACACAAGCCATCGTGTGAGGCTGCTGCAGTTGAGTGGAGGGCGTAAATTGTTCCCGGTATAATTGCAGAGCTTCGTATAAATAAGTTGGTGCAAAGTGGCTTGCAAATGCAAAAGGCAGCCCAAGTGCCCAGCTAATTGTGCGCTGTAGGTACTTGAGCCTAATAACCATATTGGCACCTGTGTTCCTTCTCCCGGAATAGCCCGAACACGGGCGGTTCCATCTCCTGGCGCTAAGTAAGCCATCAGTTCCAATACATCATGGGGAAAGTCGTCAACAGAACCTTTAAGGTTTCTTCGTAAAGCAGCAGAAGTAAGCGGGTCTGTGCCAGGGGCACGACCTAACCCAAGGTCAATTCGTTTGGGATAAAGGGTTTCTAATGTGCCGAACTGTTCGGCAATAATTAAGGGTGCATGATTAGGAAGCATAACACCACCCGAACCTACACGAATGCGGGAAGTACCACCTGCTATATAACCTATTAATATTGAAGTTGCCGCACTTGCAATATTTTCCATATTATGATGCTCGGCAAACCAGTAGCGATAATAGCCACACTTCTCTGCAACTTTTGCAAGTTCAAGGATCTTCCTAAAACTATCTGTTAGTGTGTCTCCGGCTACTATTGGCGCCAAATCCAAAACACTTACCGGTATATCTGCTAATTGTATTGCCATATCTGTTCGGTTCATTTATCACCGCAAAAATATACCTGAATTGACAAAAAGGAATTGGATAAAAATCAGGAATGCAGAAATGTGGGTGAGAGTTTAACAACTGAACAAATAGTCATGTCAAACGTGAAACGTTAAGCGTCAAAATGAGGAAATATAGATCACGTTTTACTTTTGACGTTTCACAATACGACAATTTCAAATTGGACTTGACAATAGCAAATACACCGTTAGTTTTTAGATGCAAAGGTGATTTTAAAAATGTGCCGTGTGGGTCAACTCATTCTTTTAATTGAACAAGTTTTACACACAGGCACAGTAATTACAGAAGAAACAATTACGGATCTTCAAGCTTTAATAACATAGCGTGTTAACCTGGTTACCCAAAAATTAACACGTGCTTATTTAATGTGGTTATTGATTACTTTAGCTAATTCAAACATCGAAATCTGGTCTTTTCCATCAAAAACCACTTTCAAAGTTTCGTCTGCATTAATCATTCTTTTGTTGTCTTTGTCCTGCAGATCGTTTGCCTTAATGTAATCCCAAATCTTCTTAATTATTTGTGTTCTTGGCAAAGGCTCTTTTCCAACTACTTTAGCTAAATCAGAATCAACAGTAAGAGGCTTCATTAAGCCTGCATTTCCAGTTCCTCCCCCACCTTTATTTGCCTTAGATGTTTTGGCTGCCGCTTTCTTAGGTGCTTTAGTTGCTGTTGTGTTTTCAGCTTTTTCCTGTGTTTTGGTTGCTGTTTTTTTGGCTGCTTTTGCCATGTTGGTTTAGTTTTAAAAGTTAGTAAATAAAAAGTAGATGAACTTTCTCTTGCCGCATTTATGAAGGATAGATGAAAGCATTAAAATAAATAACTTAAATGTATGTAATAATTGTAAGTATAATAAAGTACTTGCATAAAAAATAGTACCACACCAACTACCTGCCGCTAAATTTAGTAACTAAATTGTTTTGTCGTCATTTTCTTTCACTAAAACTTTTGCAATGCCTTTAAACTTCGTAAGTGTCAAACAAATATATTTGAGCGTCTGTATTGCCTGGAGCCAGAATTTTCCGATCCTCTGCACAAGCCTGTCCTTCCGGAGTAGCGAAGGCTTTTTGGATAGATGCCAAGTCATCAAAATATAATGTTGCAATAAAATAAATGTCCGGCACTGTACGAGGTGTGATAATGGGGCCGTGGCTAACTTCGTACTTTCTTAAGCCGGGAAGTTTTTTTGCCATCGGAACGTGCACTTCAAAGTAGTGCTTGTTAAAAGCACTTTTATCCATCGGTGTTCTGTAAATCACAACCATTCGTGCCATAGTAATCTCCTTCTCTTTTTAGTGATGTTTTTTATTATGATCTGTCTTCTTATTATATTATTGCCAGATGAAGATAAACAAATGCTGATTAAAATTCCGTGTGCCTGAATTAAAGATAGTCAACCGATTCGTCTATAACAGCGTTAAGTTATTTGACAATACTGTGCTGCCTTTAAACGTAATTTGCGTTTCAATAAATTTACTTCTATTGCAAGTATATAATCTTATAACGATCATTATTGTCCTCACTGCCGTTTTTGGTTACATCAACTTTCGGTTTCTGAAATTGCCGGGCACAATTGGCATTATGATTATTTCAATTGCAGCATCATTGTGCATAGTTGGCATCGGGTTTTTTAGCCCTGATTTTTTTAAAAAGACTACTGATCTTATCAGTACTATTGACTTTCATACAGCTTTAATGAAAGTGATGCTAAGTTTTTTATTGTTTGCAGGCGCCATTCACATTGATATAAATCTGTTGAAAAAAGAAAGCGTTTCCATCATCACATTTTCAACTATGGGGGTTTTGCTTTCCACTTTTATTGTTGCTGGGTTATTATTTGTGGTTGCAAAGTGGTTTGGGTTGTCAATAAGTTTTATATACTGTTTATTGTTTGGGGCATTAATTTCTCCAACAGATCCGATAGCGGTATTAGGAATTTTAAAACAATCAAAAATTCCATCTTCGTTAGAAATGAAAATAAGCGGTGAGAGCCTGTTTAACGATGGGGTTGCGGTAGTGGTTTTTACTACCATTTATGAAATCATCATAAGCGTAGGCATTGAAAATGTTTCTTTTTTGGAAATTGGATGGTTGTTTATAAAAGAAGCCGGTGGCGGTATTTTATTTGGTGGAATATTAGGTTACTTAGGTTTCTGGACTTTGCGCTCGATAGACAATTACATTATAGAAGTGCTGATTACTCTTGCAATTGTTATGGGTGGTTATCTGTTGGCAGATTATTTACATATCAGTGGTCCGCTGGCTATGGTTGTTGCAGGCATTATTACCGGAAACAAAAGCAGAGAAGAAGGCATGAGCGATATAACGAGAGATTATATTGACAAGTTTTGGGAAATGATAGATGAAGTGCTGAACGCAATTTTATTTTTATTGATTGGGTTCGAGATGCTTATTGTACCATTTAATCTTAATCTGTTTTGGCTGGGTTGCATTGGCATTATCATGGTGCTGCTGGCAAGATTTATTTCTGTAGCCGTGCCGATTTCTATATTAAGATTTAAAACCGTTTTTGAAAGAAATGCCATACCCATTTTAACCTGGGGCGGTTTAAGAGGCGGTATTTCTGTTGCATTAGCTTTATCACTTCCCAAGTCAATGTTTAGCGAAGTGTTTGTTTCCATCACCTACATTATTGTTTTATTTTCCATTATAGTGCAGGGATTATCAATAGGTAAGTTTGCAAGAAAATTAGCAGCGTAAACGTGCATAATAAATGCATTCACGACAAATTAACCTTACATGAAAGCAAGTTTTATAAAAATAACCTTTATAGTTTTAGCCGCATTTACAATTGTATCTGCAAACTCTCAACAAACTTCTACCGATACCACCTGGAAGCTCAAATACCTGCACGAACAAAAAGGAAAAACAACAACTCCACCTCCGGCGTGGCCTAAAACCTTAACGGTAGCACAAGATGGCAGCGGCGATTATAAAACCATACAGGGAGCCATAAATGCAGTGCGGGATTTATCGCAGGAGCAGGTTACTATTTACCTAAAGAAAGGAGTATATCATGAAAAGTTAGTGGTACCATCCTGGAAGACCAAGGTTTCGCTTATTGGCGAGAGTAACATTGATAGGAGTAATGCCAAGGGTAGTTTGCTGCTGAAAACGTTGGGTGCATATTTCACTGTTTTTACAGCCAATATTACCGCAATTATTATCCCATATCCAACGCTATTCACATAACTGTGAGCAATATTCATAACATAGAAACTTTCTGAAAGCAAGAACAGCAAAAAATTAGAAGGTTTTCAGACAGACACTAATTAAGAACCTGGTTCTAAAAACATAAATTATTCATAGTACAAAAAAATGCACCTGTTAAGTGCATCTTTTCATTTATTAGTATCTGAATAACTCTTATTATTTCTCAGTAGGATTTTTCTTGCCTGCCAATAACTTTTCCAGTGTTGCTTCTAAGCGGCGATGGCGGGTATCTTCTCTTTTGGCGCCTTCAATCCAGGTTACATATTCCTTTTGATTTGTAACTGAAAGATTTTGAAAAAACTCCCTGGCCTTTTTATGCCGTGTAAACATCCTTTCCAGTTCGGCAGGAGGTACAAGCAGCTTTTTATCAAAATCCACTCCCTTTACCTCAATAACTTTTGCTTCGGGTACAATACTTTTTGCGGGCACAACTTCACACTTTTTAAATTTTAAGGCGCACCAAACATGATCTAAAGCTACTTCGCAAACGGTTTCGAAATAGTTTTCGGTGAGCATACTCCAACTGCTGTCCCTGTTTAAATCGCTTACTATCTTACTGGCAGTTTTAGGAAACGCCACCCAAAGTTTTCCATTATCGTGCAGCGATGGAATAACCTCTTTTAAAATACCGTTTAACTGATTACAGTTTACAGCAAAAACAAGCGCAAAATCAATCCTCTTAATTTTAAGAAGTGGCGTTACGTTTTTGGAGTAAGATAGTTTTACAAATTGTTTCTCGATAGATGAAGGAAGACCCTGGATAAGAAAGTTTTTTTCGTTGGTGATTTGCAGTTTTTCAAACAAACTTTGTTGCGACATGCCTCAAAAAATTAAGGGTTACCGAAAATAATTGTGCAAAGGTAAGCGATTGTAACGGTAGAAAAAAGAAAAGTCCGTCAATTTTAAACATTTGACAGACTTTCTGTTGATAATACGTTCAACTATTTACGATCCCTGGTCTTTTAATATTATAAGCAATTTAAATACTTATGACCAAATGACTTATTGACCTATTGACTGAATCACTTATTATTTACGAACCCATCGGCTTATAATATTTAAGCGCTTCGGGCATTAGTTTCTGTAATTGTTGTATGCGTGTTTGCTCTGCCGGGTGAGTGCTTAAAAACTCGGGTGGCCTTTGCCCGTTGCCTAATTGTTCCATTCTTTGCCATAAAGGAATAGCCTCTCTCGGGTTATAACCGGCAAGCGCTGTATATATTAAACCTAATTTGTCTGCTTCCAATTCCTGTTTACGGCTGTGCGGTAATACGCCAAATACGTTACTTCCTACACCATAAGCCTGCATAAATAAATTTTGTGTTTCAGCCGTTTTATTAGAAAGCGCTACAGACAAAGCAACGCCGCCCAATTGTTGAACTAAACCCTGACTCATTCTCTCCTGGCCATGTTTTGCAACCGCATGTGCAACTTCATGCCCCACAACAACTGCTAAAGCAGCTTCGTTTTGTGCAACAGGCAGTATGCCTGTATATACTACTATTTTACCGCCGGGCATACACCACGCATTTACCTCATTACTTTGTATAAGATTATATTCCCACTGGTAACCTTCCAATTCCTTTGCAAGCCCCTTACCTCTGTAGTAATTTGTAACAGCGCTGGCAATGCGGCTGCCTACCCTTCTTACCATTTCTGCATCTTTGCTTTGAGCAGAGCTTACTACCTTATTTTGAGTTAAAAACTGCTGGTATTGAGAGACAGCCATTTGCTGCATCTCGCTTTCGGAAACAAGCGCTAACTGATTACGTCCGGTTATTGGATTTTGAGTACACGCAATAACAAGCATCATTACCGAGATGCTGAATAGGGCAAGTTTATTTTTCATAGTCTATAAATTTTTTCTACTGATAAACAATAATAATACCAATCAAATAATTTAAGAATAGACTATTGAAATACAGAGAAGTATAAAAAGTTTAAAAGAAAGAAAGCCAAAAAAAAGGTTAATCATCGTTTTTTCTAAGAGCTTTCCTCCTGTCGCGATACTTTAAAATAGGCACCTTGCTTTCGGTGCCCTTAAGAAGGCGGTTTATATTTTTTTGATGAGTGAAGATAACCATTAATGCAACTGCTACTGCAAAAAACCGGTATAAGGTTTCCTTTTCGTTAAAAATGAAAAGTATAAAAACTGCAAAGGCAATACTTGCCAGAATGGAGCTTAACGAAACAAACCTGGTTAAATATAATACAAGTAAAAAAACCCCCACACAACATACTGCAACAACAGGTTGAATGGCTATGATCATACCAAACAAAGTAGCTACCCCTTTGCCTCCTTTAAATTCGGCAAAGATGGGAAAGATATGCCCCACCACTGCTGCCAGACCTAAGCCAACCATAAAGTTAGTGCGGTCCCATTCGTCGTGCATATAATAAGGAATGAGTATGTAGAGAGATGTAGCTAAAACGCCTTTTAAAATATCGCACACCATAACAAAAGTTCCCCAACGAGAACCCAATACACGATAAGTATTGGTTGCACCGGCATTGCCACTGCCATAATCACGAATATCCACATCAAAAAAATGCCTGCTTACCCAAACAGAGGTGGGTATAGAGCCAATGATGTAAGCCAATATTATCAGCAAGAACTCGTTCATTTATACAGCAGGTTGAAGTAGAAGGCGAAATTAGGGGATAAGCGTATTGAGGTAAATAACTTTAATTTTAATTTAAAAACGGATAAGCAATCAATACACTTACCCACCTATCTTTTTCAACGGTTGTAATATGCTTTAAATTAAATTGCCTGCAAAGTAATAATACCTCTCGCTCATCCTCTTTAAGCAATCCGCTTAACAGAATTTGCCCACCTTTATTTAGCCCAAAAACTAAGCCATCCAAATTATTAATAATAATATTCTTATTGATGTTAGCAAGAATAATATCGAACTTTTGTTTGCTTGTAAAAGCATCCATTTTTTCAACCGAAATTACTTTACCATCGTTTTTCTTCACATTTTCTTTTGCATTTTCTATGCTCCCAGTCATCATTATCAATTGCCCAAACATAGCTGCTTCCTAATTTATCGGCAAGAATTGCTAATATGCCTGTTCCGGTTCCAAAGTCTGCAACCTGCTTTTGTTTAAAATCCATTTTTGCCATTTGCTCAATCATTAAATAAGTAGTTGCGTGGTGGCCGGTGCCAAAACTCATTTTAGGAGTAATGATAATTTCGTATTGTGTGTTTGCTAACGGCTGATGAAAGTCTGCTCTTACACTACAGAAATCATCAACCACTACCGGAGCAAAACTGCTTTCCCAAACATAGTTCCAGTTGCGAGGAGAAATAACTGATCTTGAATAACTTAACCCATAATCATTTATTATCTTCTTTACTTCTTGTTCATCTATTTTGCCTTCGCTAAAAAAATATAGAAGTTGGTCATCCTGTTCTTCAAATCCGTCAAAATCGAATAAGGATAACAGACCGATTAATTCTTCCCTTATTTTTTCATCAGAAGTAGGTATGGTTAGCTGGATTGAATTTGTCATAAGGCTTAAGAAGGATTTTTTTTAGGCTTTAACAGCTTCTATTGTGAAAGATATATTAGCATGTAGAAATAAAAATGCATCATAATTCAGGAAGCCACGAAACTTTACCTGCAAAAATATTTTGCAGCGTATATCTCTTTGCTTCTTTCGCTGTAAGCTGTTTCGACCATTTAACTCTTCCGGCTGCATTTGCTCCCGGCCCTTTACTGTTATGCTCTGCGTATAAAACAGTCTTTTCATTTTCGGGGTTGTTCCAGTTGTTCCAGCCGGCAGGTACAATGTGAGCACCCATAGTCTGTATTTATAAAAACAGTTTTAGCGTAAGGTCGCCATGGTCTTAATTAATTATAACTGTTCCTAATTGCCGGGTTATTTTTTGCTCTTCGTCCTTGAGAACTTTATGCACTTTTATTAAATCCATCTGCTGCTCAAATGATGTTGCTTTTTCCATATCCCTTTGGTTTTCTTCAAACATCTTTTTTATTTTCCGTAGTTTAAAATAATTCAGGCTCATTATTACGTCCTGCCTGCTGGTGTCGCGGTTATTTATATTTAATCCCTCCATCTTCACGTCCCAGTTAGGACTGAGTTCATGTTGCTGTACATTTAAACCAATAACAAGGTTGCGAATCTTTTCATCCTCATAATATAATAATGTTTTTGAAGAAGGCTGCCCGCCCTGGTAGTACAGATCTTTATAGATAGTAAAAAGCCGGTCAAGCTCTTGATTGTCGAAAGTGAACTCCTGAAGTTCATCAAAAATATGTTCGGCTATCGTTATTTCATCATTCCAGGGCAGTAGTCCGTATTCCAATAAAACCCTTAATAAATTTCGTTCATGAATAACATCGGTCAATAATAAAAATGAAGAGTCCTCATCATTTAAATCTGCTTCTTTCGGCCACTCCTGTTTTTCAAAGTTTGCTGCCGGTTGTCTTTTTTCTTCCCTGGCAACTTTGTCTCTCTTAAACTTATTTACAAGATTGGTTAAACCTGCTTCGTCAATTTTTAGAATACCTGAACATTGCCTTATATAATCCTGTTGCTTTGTAAAATCTTCGGCTTTATTTATTTTACTTAGAGTTTCGGCAACATGGTTTACCAATGCCGATCGTTTGGCTGTATCATTACCCGCTTCCTTCAGCATTACCTCCAACTGAAAAATGATGAAGTCTTTTTTATTAGCCTGTATAAAATCGCTGAAAGCAGTTGCGCCAACTTTATTTACATAGCTGTCAGGATCTTCGTTGTCGGGTATGAGTACCAGCTTCACATTCAATCCTTCTTCAAGCGCCATATCTAATCCGCGCAATGCGGCTTTTACGCCGGCGCTGTCGCCATCATAAATTATAGTTAGATTGTTGGTGTGCTTTCTTATCAATCTTAGCTGGTCAATTGTTAACGATGTTCCTCCGCTTGCTACCACATTTTCAATTCCTGCCTGATGCAAACTGATAACATCAGTGTAGCCTTCAACCAATAAGCACTCATCATATTTGTTAATTGCCTGCCTTGCAAAATAAGTTGCGTAAACAATTTTGCTTTTTATGTAAAGCTCATTCTCCGGAGTATTAATATATTTTGGCGCTTTGTCGTTAGATTTTATAAGTCTTGCGCCAAAACCAATAATTTTTCCGGTTGGGTTATGGACCGGAAAAATTATTCTTCCCCGGTAATTATCGTAAAAAGTTTCATCGCGCTTAACTATCAATCCGGCCCTTTCTGCATATTCGATATTGAATTTGTTGGACGAAAGTGCACGGTACAAGTCGTCTCTTTCTTCGAGGTTATAACCTAATTCAAATTTTTGAATAATGTCTTCTCTAAAGCCGCGATGTTTAAGATAGGAGAGGGCTGCGGATTTTCCTTCTTCGGTTACAAAGAGGTTATTACTAAAATGTTTTTGAGCGAAACTGTTTATAATAAATAAGCTTTCAGCAACCTGTTGTTGCTGCTTAATTTCGGGGCTAACCTCAGTTTCTTCTATTTGAATATTATAGCGGGCAGCAAGAAATTTTAAAGCTTCAACATAAGTGTATTTCTCATGCTCCATTAAAAAGCCAATAGCATTGCCGCTTTTGCCGCAACCGAAGCACTTAAAAATTTCTTTGCCCGGCGAAACAGTAAACGAGGGTGTTTTCTCATTATGAAAAGGGCAATTGCCCAAATAGTTTGCTCCCCGCTTTTTCAACTTCACAAATTCACCCACAATTTCTACAATGTCAATCCTGTTGGTTATTTGTTGTATGGTATCCTGAGAGATCATTTTTTCTCCTGTTTCTAATGCGAATATCCTACATCAACAGTAAAAATCAATTAAAAGATATTCATCATAATACTTAGTTTCCTTATAACTATTATGGCATAATATTTTTAAATATGTAAATAGCAAAAAGCCTCATCTCATTAGCTACATAGTCATCTATATATTTTTAGGGGGTTTTTCATGTTAGGTTAAACGTAGCCTCCCGGTAGCTCCGGGAGGTTTTTAGTTTAAAAATGTTATTGTAGAAATTTTTCCTCTTTCGCAGGTTTTTATTTGTTAGGCGATACGCGTTAACTGGAAAGTTGGATGCCTGAGAATTAGTGGTATGAACCTGCATATTTGCTTTTTAAACTAACTTTACAATTAAAAATTAATGTTATGAGAATAAAATATTCATTGCAATTGATTGCATGTGCAACATGCATTTCAATTAGCAGCGTTACTTATGCCGGACCTGGTAAAAACGATCCAAAGCCGGGTTCTAACAGTATTAAGTACATTGATAAGTCGAACATGGACTTATCGGTTAAGCCCGGAGAGAATTTTTATTTGTATGCTAACGGTAACTGGTTAAAAAACAATCCCGTGCCCGCCAGCAAAACCCGTTGGGGAAGCTTTGACGTACTGCGCGAAGAAAGCTCGCAGCGTTTGCGTACGCTTTTAGAGGAAGCCGCAGCAAATACTAACAAAGACAGAGCTACACAAATGATCGGTGACTTTTATGCCAGCGGAATGGATACCGTAGAAATTGAAGCAAGAGGCATACAGCCTATTAAACCTGATCTTGACAAGATTGCTGACCTGAAAAATGTGAAGGCAGTTGCCGATGAAATTGCACGGTTAAGAACAGTGGGCTACGGAACTCCTCTGTTTGGAATATACGTGGGGCAGGACAGGAAAAAAGTAGATCAATATATACCCTCAATAATGCAGGGAGGAACAACATTGCCCGACCGTGATTATTATCTTAAAGATGATCCACGCAGTATAAGAATACGCGAAGCTTATAAAAACTATGTGAAAAACATGTTTGGCTTAATTGGCGAGAACGCTCCAACTGCTGAATATAATGCTGATGCAGTACTGCGTATTGAAACTGCATTAGCAAAGGCGCAGTATAGCCGGGTAGAAATGCGCGACCCTTATAAAACTTATAATAAGTTTGCTGTTAAAGATTTGAATGCTCTCATTACCAGTTTAAACTGGAACGACATTTTTGTTCAAACAAAAATTAATGCGGGCGACAGTGTATTGGTTGGTAATCCTTCTTTCCTAAAAACCGCCGACCTGTTGTTAACCGCCCTTCCTTTAAACGATTGGAAAAGTTATTTACGCTGGAACGTTTTAAAAAGCAGTGCACCTTATTTGCCTGATGCTTTTGTAAAAGAGAATTTCAAATTCACGCAGGTGCTTAGCGGTCAAAAAGAGCAAACTCCGCGTTGGCAACGCATTGCTGCATTAATTGATAATAATTTAGGCGAATTGTTAGGACAGCTATACGTTCAGAGGTATTTTAAACCCCAAGCCAAGCAACGCATGCAGGATTTGGTAAATAACCTGCAAACAACTTTTGAAGACCGTATAAAACGCCTCGATTGGATGAGTGAGGCTACAAAAAAAAGAGGGATTGAAAAATTGCATGCCTTCACTAAAAAAATAGCCTACCCCGACAAATGGAAAGATTACCAGGGTGTTACCATAAACAGGAAAGATTTTTTTTCAAACATCCATAGTACTGAAGCATGGAGTTATAATTACAATGTAAGCCGAATGGGTAAACCTGTTGACCGTACCGAATGGGGAATGACTACACCCACCATTAATGCTTATTATAACCCGAGCAATAACGAGATCGTTTTTCCTGCAGCTATTTTGCAATTTCCTTTCTTCGATTTTGGAGCTGATGATGCAGTAAATTATGGTGGAATAGGCGCAGTAATAGGCCATGAAATGACACATGGATTTGATGACCAGGGACGCCAGTTTGCAGCAAACGGAAACTTAATGGATTGGTGGACAAAAGAGGATGCAGACAAATTTAAAACAAGGGCCGACATGGTGGTTAACCAATATAATAATTTTACTGTATTAGATACACTGCATGTAAATGGCCGTTTAACCTTGGGAGAAAACCTTGCCGATTTAGGGGGATTGAATATTGCTTACGAAGCCTTCAGTAAAACAAAGCAGTTTAAAGAAGGTAAAGAGATTGATGGTTTTACACCAACGCAGCGTTTCTTTTTGGGATGGGCGCAGGTTTGGCGGGGAAATACTACTCCCGAAACTTCTGCTCAGTTAATATTGACCGATCCCCACTCTCCCGGAATGGCACGGGCTAACGGACCTATAGCTAATATGGATGCCTGGTATTCAGCTTTCAATGTGAAGCCCGGCGACAAGATGTATGTTGCTCCTGAGAAGCGTATTCATATCTGGTAAATAAAATGTTTTGCAATAATGGCTCATGAACCCAAATCGGGGGTGAGCCATTTTTTTAATATTCGTTTTTCTGTACTCTCATAAACCTGGTCATCTTAATAATTAAACGCTTAATCTCATGAAGTTAGTTTCTATACTATTTGCATTTGTATTTATTCATTTAAAAGCTTCTGCTCAAATGATAATTGATTTGTATGACAATGGCCCTGTTCCTAACTCAAAGCCTTGCAGCGAAAAGGAAACTATTATAAAAAGCAGTTCGGGCAAGGGTGCGGTGGCAAATGTAATTCGTCCCACATTGCAGGTATTTTCTGCCGATGCAAAAAATGCAACAGGTACAAGTATTATTATTTGTCCGGGTGGTGGTTATGCAAGGCTTGCAATAGAGCATGAGGGGTACGAGGTAGCGCAGGCCTTAAATGCAATGGGAGTTACCGCATTTGTTTTAAAGAACCGCTTACCCGGCGATGCCTGTATGGAGCATAAAGAAAACGGCCCTTTAATGGATGTACAGCAGGCAATAAAAATAGTGCGCGAAAATGCAGCTACATATAAAATTGATACAGCTAAAATAGGAATAATGGGCTTTTCGGCAGGGGGTCATCTTGCTTCATCTCTGGCAACACATTATAATGAAGTAGTTATCAGTAACCCTAAAAAAACTTTATTGCGTCCTAACTTTGCAGTGCTTATTTACCCCGTTATCAGCTTTAAAGATAGTATCACTCATCAGGGCTCAAAAGACAATTTGATCGGTAAATCACCTTCAGCCGACTTAGTTCATCGCTTCTCAAACGAAGAACAAATTACGCCTCAAACACCTCCCGCTTTTTTAGTTCATGCAGCAGACGATAAAACTGTACCGGTAGCAAACAGCATTTTATTTTTTGAAGCTCTTATAAAAAATAAAGTTCCTGCGGAAATGCACATTTATCAAAACGGCGGACATGGTTTCGGATTACATAATGCTACAACAAAAGACGAATGGATCGAAAGATTGAAGAACTGGTTGTTCCAAAACAAATTTTTAAAATAGGTCTAATTGCATTTTTGTAAAATGTAGTTGCATTGAATGCAAAACAAATTTCCATCCTTCCCCAACACCTATCTTTACGCCTGGTTTTTACTTTTTAATTTTGCATTTTTAATTAATAAAGCTTTTATGAATAGGAGAGAAGTATATATTATGTCTGCGGTTCGAACACCTATAGGCAGTTTTGGGGGATCGTTAAAGGACCTTTCGGCAACTAAACTTGGCGCCATTGCCATTAACGGTGCAGTAGCTAACGCAGGTATAAAACCCGAGCAGGTAGAGGAATTGCTGATGGGTTGCGTAATACAGGCAAATCTTGGTCAGGCACCTGCACGGCAGGCATGTAAAATTTCCGGTCTTCCTGACAGTGTAATTTGTACAACAGTAAATAAAGTGTGTGCAAGTGGCATGAAAGCAGTATCGCAAGGCGCTGCAACCATTGCTCTTGGCGAAGCTGATATTATAGTGGCAGGTGGGATGGAAAGCATGAGCAATGTTCCGTTTTATGCCGAGCAGGTGAGGTGGGGCAATAAATATGGAAATTCTACTTTAATAGATGGTATTGCCAAAGATGGTTTAACAGATGTATATGACGGACTGGCAATGGGCAATGCTGCTGATATGTGTGCCAAAGAATGTGGCATAACCCGTGAAGAGCAGGATGCATTTGCAATAGAAAGCTATAAGCGCAGCCAGGCGGCATGGAACGAAGGTAAGTTTGCAAATGAAGTAATACCTGTTGAGATTCCCCAACGCAAAGGCGACCCCGTAATTGTAAATAAAGATGATGAGCCTTTTAATGTAAAGTTTGATAAGATACCCGAACTGCGTCCTGCATTTAGTAAAGAGGGCACGGTTACTGCCGCAAATGCTTCAACCATGAATGATGGTTCGGCTGCCCTTGTTTTAATGAGTAAAGAAAAAGCTGATGAGATCGGCTTAAAACCAATAGCAAAAATTATAAGTTACGCCGATGCAGAGCAGGAACCTAAATGGTTTACAACCGCACCTGCGGTAGCTATACCAAAAGCGCTGAAAAGAGCAGGCCTGCAAATGGAAGAAATTGATTTTGTTGAATTAAATGAAGCTTTCTCAGTAGTAGGTATTGAAAATACAAGAAGACTAAAGCTTGACCCTGCTAAAGTGAACGTGCATGGTGGGGCAGTTTCTTTAGGGCATCCATTGGGTTGCAGCGGTGCACGAATACTGGTTACCTTAATTAATGTTTTAAAACAAAATGGAGGCCGCTACGGTGTTGCCGGTGTTTGTAATGGTGGTGGCGGAGCAAGTGCAATGGTTATAGAGAATGTGTGAGGTATGAACCGGGATTTATGGGAAGATGTCTGAACTGGGATTTATAGGATTTGTAGGAAATTGTGTAAATATTTTTACGAAATTGTCGGATTGCTAAGGTTGGTTAATCAGCAGTTTAAATTTCAAATAACAAAGCCTGTTGAAGTAACCTTTCAGCAAGCTTTATTATTTATTTCTTTTGCCCTGTATTATATTAAACTTATATAAAATTATCCTGTCTTTCATTTGGCTTGCTCAAGCTTGATAATCCAAATCCCATAAATCCCAGTTCGGACAAATCATATAACTATTTCTTCACAAAGAAGGGTACAAATTATGCCAATAGATGTTTTCTAAGTAATAAAACCTAGCTATGAAAAAACAATACGCGGTTCTTCGTAATAAACAACAAATTGGTCTTTTTACACTTAAAGAAATAGGGCGAATAGAGTTGTTTTCTACCGATCTTATTTGGGTTCAGGGTAAAAGCATAGCATGGCAAACTCCTGATAAGATAGATGAACTGAAGAAATATGTAAAACCCGCACCACCCGCTTTGGAGCCCGAAGTAACTGTTGTACAGGAAAAGCCAACTATTACACAAACGGAGTTTACCTCAAAGGCTTCAGTAACATGGGATAGCGATAATCGGGATAAAGATACGGGAATGTTTACTTACTTTAAGCCGGTTGCACATTCAGCGCCAGGGAGTGAACAAACTAAAGTTACCCAAAATACAGAAGCAGAGTTAAGAGCTGGCCATAATAATGAGGAGAGTAAACCTTCTGTAACAACCCCTGTTGCTAAAGAAGAACTTTCAGTTAATCAAGTGGAAGTTGTCAATGAAACTGAAGCAACGAAAACAACTCTTAATGCGGATGATAATGTAAGTAAGTCTCACACAAAATCTCCAGTTCAGCAGGCAGAGTTTTTAGTCAATCCGGAAGTTATACATGAAACTAAAGTAGAAGCAGAAGAAATCTCTCTTACTCATGATTATGCTACAAGTGATCCTCCAATAGAATCTCCAAAAACGCAGGCAGAACTTGCAGTTGAGCCAGAAATTATACAGAAAACTGAAGCAATAGAAACACCTCTTAATCAGGATAATAATGCAGGTGTATCTCCGGTAGAACCTCCAATTGCCCAGGCAGAACATGCAGTTGAGCCGGAAGTTATACCTGAAGCTAAAGCAGTAGAAACACCTCTTAATGAGGATAATAATGCAGATGTGTCTCCGGTAGAACCTCCAATTGCTCAGGCAGAACCTGTAGTTGAGCCGGAAATTATACATAAAGCTGAAGCAATAGAAACACCTCTTAATGAGGATAATAATGCAGATGTATCTCCTGTAGAATCTCCAATTGCTCAGGCAGAACTTGCAGTTGAGCCGGAAATTATACATAAAACTGAAGCAATAGAAACACCCCTTAATCAGGATAATAATGCAGATGTATCTCCTGTAGAATCTCCAATTGCTCAGGCAGAACATGCAGTTGAGCCCGAAGTTATACATAAAGCTGAAGCAATAGAAACATCTCTTAATAAGGATAATAATGCAGGTGTATCTCCTGTAGAATCTCCAATTGCTCAGGCAGAACCTGTAGTTGAGCCGGAAGTTATACCTGAAGCTGAAGCAGTAGAAACCATAGTAAGCCAAAATGTTGATGAAGAGGCTGTGTCTCTTGAAGCAGTTTATATTGTAAAGCCTCAAATAGAAATTCCTTCTAAAAATGGAGCACCGGAAGTTTCTGTTAACCAAAATTATGATATTGACAAACCGACTACATCGGCTTATGTTGTAAAGCCAAAACCTGCATTCAATCTGATGAAAGTTGCTCCTGAAATTGAAGTGTTAGAAACGGCTGTTAACCAAAATGATGCTGCAAATAAATCTCCTATAACAGCTTACGTTGTAAAGCCTCAACCCGTATTCAACCAAATGGAAGTTGCGCAGAAAAGCGGGGTAATAAAAACTGCGAATGATACTATCGAAAATCTTGCAGCAGTTTATGTACACGCGCCTAAGGGAACGGAAGTTACCCATGACATAAAAAAAATTGAAAAAACTTTTAAGCCAAATGATGAAACTGAAACGCTTAACCTTAACAGGCATGTATATGTTAGGTTTCCGGTACGCGTACCAAAATAAACATTAGATAAAAAGGAAGATGCCTTTGAAAATAATGCGGAGAAAAAATCTTCTCAATTTTCAAGCACAAAAATATCCGTTGGCGGGCCAAAGCAAATGCCTACAAAATGATCAATCCAATGTACTCAGTGATTCAATGGTTATATCAGCACATCTTTATTTCAGGTTATGATATACTTTCTGTACATCTTCATCCTGTTCTAATCTGTCTATCAGTTCTAAAACCTCTTTAGCATCTTCTTCATTTAATTCTACTGTTGTGGCAGGTATCCTTGTTAACTCGGCGCTGATTATGTTTATGCCTCTGTCTTCAAGCGCTTTACTCGTCTGTCCAAACTCTTCATAAGCGGTGCGTAATACAATGTTTCCTTCGGTGTCTTCACCAATTTCCTCCAGGCCATAATCAATCAATTCAAGTTCCAGTTCATCTAAATCCAGGCCTTCATTTTTAATTTTAAATTCGCCCACACGATTGAACAGAAAAGAAACCGAACCGCTGTTTCCTAAACTGCCTTCACCCTTTTTAAAGTGCATTCTTAAGTTAGCAACCGTGCGTGTGGGATTATCGGTAGCAGTTTCAACCAGTACCGCAACACCATGAGGCGCATAACCTTCATAAACAACTTCTTCATAGTTGGTCATGTCTTTACCCATAGCCCTTTTTATGGCAGCTTCCACGCGGTCTTTAGGCATGTTTACACCTTTTGCATTAGCCATGCAGCGGCGAAGGGCGGGGTTGGTATCAGGATCAGGTCCGGCTGTTTTTACAGCAATCGCAATCTCTTTTCCTATACGCGTAAATGCCTTTGCCATGCGATCCCAGCGCGCAAACATCGTTGATTTTCTAACTTCGAATATGCGACCCATAGTTTTTTAGTTGATAGGTTGATAGGTTGACCATTGACCATTGACACTGGTCGTATATGCTAAAGCTTGAAACAGCAAAGCAACATGGCCCTGCCGGTATCATTCTGCTTGATAATAATAAAAAAGTATCTGAATGCAGAAAATGGTGGCAGCAAAAAGATGTTTCGCAGCTTGATGATGAAAAACAAATTAATGATCCTGTATTTGCTACCCTTTTTAGCGATAGTGCAGAGAAATTGGCAGGCCAAGTAAGAGGAATATTATGCAACCTAAATTACTGCTTACTGCTTGCACCTCTGCCCGTTTTTTGCTGAAGTTCATCTATTTTTTTTGATGCTTCGGCTTTAGTGATATTTTCGTCCAACTCCTCACCTGCTTCGTCTGAAAGTGTTTTTAAGTACGACCTTTGCGCGCCTGTCATTGCCTGATCTCCTGTTTTCCAGTCGTTCGGGTCTTTAACAGTATTTGATGCACCGGTATTATCTGCAGCTTTGTTTTGATTTTGGTTATTTCCTTTGTTATTCTTTTGCAGTTCGTCTATTTTTTTGGCAGCTTCTGCCTTGCTAAGGTTTTCGTTAAAAGGTTCGCCTGCACTGTCGGATAATGTTTTTAAATAAGATCGTTGAGCTCCTGTCATCGGCTCGTTTCCTGTCGTCCATTCATTAGGGTCTTTTACCGTGTTAGAGCCCGTTTGGTCGCTGTTATCGTTTTGATTTGCTGCATTCGGTTTATTACCTGATGCATCATTTTCAATGTTATTCATAATGTAAATTTTTATTTGGCTGATGCAAAAAATACACCATCACAAGAAATTTGTTTGTACATAAAAAAGAACAGGCAAGAATTATTTTGCGTGACAAGCTGTAACTGCATAAGAATATTACCTTAGCTAAAAGTTTTTACAATGGCAGAAGATTTAAGCATTAGTAAGGGAACTAAAGAAGAACAATACGAGTTATTAATTCCACAAATTGAAGGATTGCTTACAGGCGAAACCGACCTGATAGCAAATATGGCCAATGTAGCCGCAGCTTTAAAAGAACAATTTAGTTGGTTTTGGGTAGGCTTTTACATTGTGAAACACAATGAACTTGTACTGGGCCCTTTCCAGGGACCGGTTGCCTGCACCCGGATAAGAAAAGGCAGAGGCGTTTGCGGAACAAGCTGGAGCGAAGCCAAAACTTTAATTGTACCTGACGTAGAAAAGTTTCCGGGACATATTGCGTGCAGTAGTTTATCGCGGTCAGAAATTGTGGTGCCCATAATTAAGAATAATGAAGTGGTTGCTGTTTTAGATGTTGATAGCGAGCACCTGAATTATTTTGACGAAACAGACCAAAAGTTTCTTGAAAAAATTGTTGATCTTATTAACTTTTGAGAACTATCCAATAATCAAAAGAAGTTGTCATTTTTGCTTTTAAAACTGACACTTTACACCGTACTTCTGAAAATTTTTCAGCCTTAAAGCCTATGGCATTTTACTTGATTTATACCAGGTATAAAACAAAAATAAAAACCATTTAAAAAGGAGGAATTATGACACTCACAAAAAGAAACGGACAAGCACCTAATTCTTTACCCGGATTACTGGATGACTTCTTTACAAGGGATTTATTTGATTGGGGCACTTCAAATTTTTCAGGCGCAGGTACAACTTTACCAGCCGTAAATGTAAAAGAAACAGCAGAAAATTTTGAAGTAGAAATGGCTGCCCCTGGTATGAACAAAGAAGATTTTAAAGTTGAATTAAACAATAACGTTCTTACCATCAGCAGCGAGAAAAAACAGGAGCATGAAGAAAAAGAAGGTGAGAAATACAGCCGTAAAGAGTTTAGCTATCAGTCATTCCAACGCAGTTTCCAATTATCCAGAGAAGCTGTAGATGCCGATAAAATCCAGGCTAAATACGAGAATGGTGTTCTTCGGTTAAGCATACCAAAACGCGAAGAGGTTAAGCAAAAACCTTCACGCTTAATCAACATCTCTTAATGAGAGGACTTATTTAGAAGAGAGGCTGGTGAGCCTCTCTTTTTTATGTTACTTTTCCGGGATAATTAATATTCAGTTACAGAAGAAGAGCTATCAGGTTGTAGCCCTTTTTTTATTTCAGTTAGCAGGATTTAAATTACCAAAGCAGCAGATATGTTATATTCATATTTCTTAACCTTGCACTATGTCTAAAATAATATTAATAACAGGAACTTCAACAGGAGTTGGCTTACGCACAACTTCTTTATTGGCAGCAAGAGGAAATATGGTGTATGCAACAATGAGAGATACTACTAAACGAAATCTGCTTGAGGAGCTTACCAAAAACTATCCGTCAAATGTTCATATACTTCCGCTTGATGTACAAAAGCAGGAAACTATTGATGAATGCATTAAAGCGATTACCGATAAAGAAAAAAGAATTGATGTGCTGATAAATAATGCAGGCGCCGGTTTTATACGAACACTTGAGCAGGCAACGATGGAAGAAATACACAACGTTATGGACGTTAATTTTTATGGAGTTATACGTTGCATTAAAGCCGTTTTGCCTGTAATGCGAAAACAAAAAAACGGTCACATCATTAACGTTTCTTCGGTTGGGGGTTTGGTTGGTCAGCCAATAAATGAAATTTATTGTGCAGCCAAATTTGCTCTGGAAGGTTTAACCGAAAGCATTGCAACCTACCTCGCGCCTTATTTCGGAATAAAAACAACCATCATTGAACCTGCTGGTATAACTACCGAATTTGGTAATACTCTTATGAACTATTTTAATAACACGGGCGGGGTTCGCCAGGATGATTACCTGCCGTTAATGAATGATTATATGGCCTACCGGCAAACCTTTACCGAAGAGTTGAAAGCTAAAATATTTCAAACACCTGAGCAGGTAGCACAGGTAATTGCAGATTGTATTTCTGACCCTGAACCTAAGCTTAGGTACCTTACTTCGCCTTATGCAGCAGAATTCACTTATCTTAAATCGGGCCTTGATGCCGATGGAAATAAGCTGCAGGATATTATAAGAAAAAGGATATTAAATAAATGAAGCAATTACAGCCCTTTTTACTAAACGTGTTTACTGCAATAACTACTGCATTTCAAAATAATCTTTTCACCCTTGCCAATAAAAATTGTCCATTTACAATGGCATAATTTTTTCTGCATTCCTTTTTAAACTTAATATTATGGACAAGTTAAATGTTAAAGGAAACTGGAACGAAGTAAAAGGTAAGATGAAACAGGAACACGCTCATCTTACAGATGATGACCTGGAATATGAAGAAGGTAAGGATGATGAATTTTTCGGCCGTTTACAAAAGAAATTAGGTAAAACCAAAGATGAAATTGTAGATTGGATACGTTCTCTTGGTTAATTTGGACAGCAGGTTTCAGAGAGCTGAAAAATGCATTTTAAGATATAAAATAAATGGTAAAAAGAATTACGCAAGAAAGAGCAGAATGATCTCAATCCTGCAGAAAGATCCAGCCACCTTTTAATAAGGTGGCTTTTTTTGCCACTCAAAAAAATTTACTTTTAATTTAATGTTGCTAAACGAAATTGCAAACCCAAATTTACAAAGCTTTTGCTGTTGGTGCAGTAGCCTGTACCATTTGTTCATCTTTAGGTATTAAGCCAATTTTATAGGAGTGTTCTATAGCTTCTTTACTGTTGGTAAAATGGCAGCATTGTACTCCTGCCTGTTCAATTTGTTTAATAAGCTCTTTCACATTATACAAGTTTTTTTCGTAAACATGGCGTAAGTAAACACATACTATTCTTCCGGGAAAATGCTTCACTATTCCTGCGTAAATAACTGGGTCCTGCTGCGAGTCGTCGCCTAATAAAATAAATTTTTGTTTTGGGTATGCTTCCAATATTCGCGCTATACGCATAAACTTGGTTGAATGTTTTGTTGCGCCTGTTTTCCAAACTTCGCTTAACCGTTTTATCTGGCTTAATAAAAAAACCCCTTCGGGGATGGCATTTTTTCTGCAAAACTCTTTTATAAAATCGTACAGGTTCCATTCGCTGCTCGATACATAAAAGAACGGGTTCTGATTATTGTTTTCGGTATAAGCTTTTGCAAGCAACTGGTAATGGTTAACCACTCCTTCAAAAGGTTTACGGCTATGCGCATTTTTTGTAAAAAGAACATACAACCTTCTCCTTAGATTAGATGAATGTGAAATAAGAAATGTATCGTCTATATCCGAAATGAAAGCATATTGATTTGTATGCGGAATGATGATTGTACCCTCACCGGTAGCCACTACGAGATTATCAATTTCAGGTAATAAATAATCAACCTCAACCTTATATATTCCCGGCGGTACAACAACATCACACTTCCATTCGAACCTGAAAAAACCATCTGCAGCAGTTGTACTATTAAGAACAATTGTATTAAAGCGAAGCCGCACTTTTGCATGGGGTATGCGCACAACCATAAACGACCGTAAAAGAGCAAAAGTGTTGGTCCAGAAATTTTTGCGGTATCTCTTTCGGGGCAAAGGGCTTAAACTTAAAACATGGCCAAAAACAATTATGCTGGTTGCACTGCCATAACCATGATATACCTTTACTACAGGATTGTTTGTAAGCCTGAACAAGTGCAGAAACTTCTTATATAAGCCTTCGAAAAATGAGGGCTTTTGTGGAAAAACAGTTTTATTTGTAGTATTATCCATACCGAACTTAGAAAAAATGACACCCGAAGCTACCTTGAAATTTTTATTTATAATCAATCCGATTTCGGGTGGGAAACAAAAAACCGACTACCAGGCTGCTATTAAAAAATATTTCGAGGCCCTTCCCCACTCCATCGAATTCTTTTTATTAGATGGCAAAAATGATGCACAGGAGTTACAACAAACTCTTGAGAAAGTAAAACCACACAAAGTTGTAGCTGTGGGCGGCGATGGAACGGTATCGCTTGCAGCGAAAAATGTTTTGGATAGCAACATGCAGTTAGGTATAATACCAGCCGGTTCGGCAAACGGAATGGCCAAAGAACTGGACATTCCTATAAACATTACAGATGCATTAAATGTGGTGATAGATAATAATGTAAAGCAGGCCGATGCCATTTTAGTTAATAAGCAGCTTTGCCTGCATTTAAGCGATATTGGCTTAAACGCCCGCCTTATAAAATATTTTGAAGAAGGAAATAAACGCGGAAAATTAGGCTATGCAAAAGTGGCTCTTAAAGTTTTATGGAAGAAGCAAAACATACGGGTGATCATTCAAACAAAAGACACTGAAATAAAAAGAGATGCTTTTATGATTGTACTGGCAAATGCCAGTAAATACGGAACGGGTGCAGTTATAAATCCTCACGGCAATTTATACGACGGTTTATTTGAAGTAGTTATTATACGAAGGCTTGCTATTTCAGAGATTTTTAAAATGTGGTTCAGGCCGCAAATCTTCGATCCTAAGAAGATAGAGATCATTCAGGCTACCTCGGTTAATATCGAAACACAACATGCAGTGCATTTTCAGGTAGATGGAGAATATCTTGGCAAAGTGAAACATGTAACTGCTAAAATTCTTCCCGGTAAACTTAATATACTCCTTCCTAAGCCGGCCTAAATTGCTTCAGGTTGACTTCTTTATAAATCAGGCATTTGCGGAAATACTTCCACAACCCTTTCTCTGCTTTTTAATCAAATAAATATTTAGCTGGCAATTATAAGGTTTTCATTTATGTTTAATCAAAATTTTATTTCACCTATTCTCTGTGCATGGATTTATTCTACATCATTTCAAAAATCTTTACCTACTTTCTTTCTCCCGCAATTTGGATTCTTATCATACTAATCTGGCGTCATTTTGCTAAACTGAGAGCAGTAAAGAAACGTTTAACCATTGCTGCAATCTGCATTTTTCTTTTGTTCAGCAACCAAGTATTATATACTAAAGCGGTAACTGCATGGCAGCCAAAACCCGTAACACTTAATCACAAGCAATACGAAGCAGGAATTGTTTTAGGAGGCATGGTTGCATTTGATAAAAAAAAGGAAGGTTTTTTTAGAGAAGATGAAGACAGGTTTTACCAGGCCTACAAACTCTATCATGCCGGAACTATAAAAAAAATACTGGTAAGCGGAGGTACAGTTGATGCAGAACTGCCCGAAGAAGCAGATTTTATAAAAAACGAACTGATTGCAATAGGTGTAAAACCTGAAGATGTTATAACAGAAACACGTTCTAAAACTACCCGCGAAAATGCTCTGTTCAGCAAGCAAATTATCGACTCTCTACATATTAAACCGCCTTATGTTTTAATCACTTCGGCGCAACATATCCCACGAGCATCAAGGCTTTTTGTTAATGAAGGTTTAAATGTAGTTGCGTACCCGTGCGCATATTCTGTAATTAATGAAAAATTTACCTGGGATGATTACTTGCTGCCAAAAATAAGAATACTGGATGCATGGCAACGATTTATAAAAGAACTTGCAGGCTTTACAATATATAATATTTTAAAAAGGGGATAATCGCATAAAACACGTAAACACCTGCCATTTTCTTCACAATTTTTCAGTTTCAAACCCTTATCTTTGCCGCTCTAAAAAATTTTGTAAACTCCTACGAATATGCAACTGAAAGGTTTGGTGAAGATTTTTGCCATTGCATTAATACTGATTTGTTTGTACCAGCTTAGCTTTACTTTTTTTGTGCGAGGCCACGAAAACAAGATGGCTGACAAAGCTGAAAGCTGGGTTAAAGGTGTCTTTCCTAAACCCGAACAAAAATATCCCGGAAACAAAGAACTCCAGGCTCTATATGCCGACTCGCTGGCCGCAATAAAAAAGAACAGGCTGCAACGTTTGCTCGACAGTACAAAAAACGAAAAAGTTGTATTAGGCGTAGGAACATATCAATACGCTAAAAACCAGGAGCTGATGCTGGGTTTGGATTTGCAGGGAGGCATGAACGTAACTATGGAAGTAGGTTTGGATGGCCTGATTAAATCTCTTGCAGGTTACAGCAAAGATCCTTTGTTCAATAAAGCTCTTGATCAGGCTAACAGGCGCAAAGCAAACAGCGGCGCTGATTTTATAACACTTTTTGCAGATGAATACAAGAACCTTAATCCTAACGGAAGACTCGCTTCTTTATTTGCCCCCGGCAGTAGCAAACGCATCAGTTACGAAAGCAGCGATGCGCAGGTGATAGATTACATTCGCGGTGAGGCTAAAAGCGCTATCAGAAACACTTTTAATATTTTACGTACCCGTATTGATAAATTTGGTGTTGCCCAACCTACCATCAACCTCGATGAAAATAAAGGAATTATTACGATAGAATTGGCTGGTGTTACCGATCCTGAAAGAGTGCGGAAATATCTACAGTCAACTGCTAATCTCCAATTCTTTGAAGTTTACAACATTGGAGAAATATACGAACCTTATCAAAAAGCCGAAAAGGCTATAGCAGCTTATCTCAGTGGAACAAAGGTTACCGACTCTGCTACTGCAAAAACAGATACTGCTAAACAAACTGCTTCAACCGTTGTAAGAGACACTACTAAAACTGCTACATTAAGTTCGCTCGATACAAATAAAACTGCTAAAACAGTAACCAATCCTGCCGATGTTGCTAAAAATCAAAATCCGTTAAGTTCTATTATCCAGCTAATTCAACCCCAGCAAGGCAAAGATGGCCAAATGCATTTTTCGGCGCCTATTGGTTATATACAGGCAAGGGATACGGGCATATTGAACAGTTATCTTCAGTTAGAAACAGTTAAAAATATTTTTCCTGCTAACCTTGTTTTCATGTTGGGAAAACCTGAAAGCGACGATCCTAAAGCAGCAGGTATTTTACCGGTATATGCCGTTAAAACTGTAGAAGGACCAACCCTTGCAAAACTTGAAGGTGAGCATGTAAGTGATGCACGGCAGGACTTTGATGAAAGAGGCCGCGTGGCAATCAAGATGAACATGGATAAGGTGGGCGAAAAGATCTGGGCTAAAATGACGGGTGATAACATAGGTAAACCTATTGCCATTGTTATGGACAACATTGTGTACAGCGCTCCGTTTGTAAACGGTGTAATCCCTAACGGAAGCTCTGAAATTACCGGAAGCTTCACACTTAACGAAGCACAGGATTTAGCAGACATTTTAAAGAGTGGTAAATTACCTGCTCCTGCAAAGATCGTTCAGGAGCAAGTGGTAGGGCCAACCTTAGGACAAGATGCTGTTCGCGGCGGTACTACTGCATTTATTGTTGCTTTCTTAATTATCTTTTCTTTAATGCTGTTGTACTTTAATACAGCAGGCTGGGTTGCAAATATTGCACTCATATTAAACCTGGTATTTACAATAGGTATTTTAGCGGCTCTCGGTGCTACGTTAACTGCTCCCGGTATTGCAGGTTTGGTATTAACCGTTGGTTTAGCCGTAGATACTAACGTTATCATATTCGAAAGGATCAAAGAAGAACTTACGCGTGGTAAAAACTACCAATTGGCCGTCAATGATGGTTATAAACGTTCTTACGCACCTGTATTAGATGCGCATGTTACTGTATTAATGACTGCTATCATCCTCTTTTATTTTGGATTAGGCCCGGTATTAGGATTTGCAACTACACAAATCTTAGGGATACTATTATCATTGTTTTGCGGTATCCTTATTTCAAGATTAGTTTCTGACTGGTACACCAACAAAAATCGTCACTTCGAATACTTTACAGGCATCAGCCGTAAAATATTTAAGCACGCCGCCCTTAAGTTTGTTGAATATCGTAAAGTTGCTTATGGAATTTCGGTAGTTGTATTACTATTAGGCATTGCATCTTTCTTCCACGGCTTTGATGAAGGTGTTGAATTTAGCGGCGGACGCAGCTACACCATCAGGTTTGATAAGCCTGTTAACAATGACCAAATACGTAATGCATTAAAAGCTGAATATGGAGAATACCCTGTTGTAAAAACAATTGGTTCTAACAGGCAATTGAATATTACTACTTCGTACATGATACGGGAAACAAGTCATAATGTAGATTCTCTTGTAGAATTAAAATTATTTCATGGCTTAAGTAAGTTTCTACCTGCAGGATTATCATATAAAGAGTTCGACAGCAAGTACAAGCAAAGCTCGCAAACTGTTTTACCAACTATTTCCGATGATTTAAAAACAGGTGCTAAAACAGCAACGATCGTTTCAATACTTGCCATTTGTTTATACATCTTCATACGGTTTCGCGACTGGAGATATTCACTTGGAACCATCGTCGCTTTGTTACACGACGTGTTTGTAACACTTGCAGTGTTCAGCTTCCTGAGAGGCTTTGTACCATTTCCATTGGAGATAGACCAGCACTTTATTGCTGCTATTCTAACGGTAATAGGTTTCTCGATGAACGATACCGTAATTGTGTTCGACCGTATTCGTGAAGACAGCCGTTTAATGAAGAACACCGATAAAGGAACGATCATAAATAAAGCGATCAACGAAACATTAAGCCGTACCATCATGACATCGTTAACAGTGTTCCTCACTATTTTATCACTGTTCATTTTTGGTGGCGAGGTAACAAGAGGCTTTGCTTTCGCCATGTTGATTGGTGTTATTACAGGTACTTATTCATCTATATTTGTTGCGGCTCCAATTCTTATGGATTTTGCTAAAGACAAACCATTAGGTGTTGCAGATACAAAGCCGGAAAAGAAAATAATAGGCAAGCCGGCCCATGCTTAAATTTAAATAATCAACGTGCAAAAGCCTGCAATTTGTTCTGCAGGCTTTGCGTCTGATTTACCTTCTTATGTGTCAAAACAATACGAAATAATTTGATGCAATTTTTCTTTTGAATTAATAATTATAATATTTTTACTTTCCTTTTTAGAAATTTTTTTAAAACTATCATGATAAGTACGTGTCATTTTTAATTTTTTAAATTCTAAACCTACCCTTACTTTGAAACATGGTTCTATAATTCTTGTGGATGACGATACGGACGACCAGGAGTTGTTAGTGAATGTTTTTGAAAGTCTTGGAATAACGAATGAGGTCCAAATTTTTGAAAACGGTCATGAAGCGCTTCTGTATTTAAAACAAACTCCATCTCAGCCTTTCATTATTATATGCGATGTAAACATGCCCATTATGAATGGTCTTGAACTGAGACGGCAAATTAACTCAAATGAGTTTTTACGAAGAAGGAGCATTCCTTTCATTTTTCTTTCAACCAGCGCTGAACCACATGCTATAAATGAAGCTTATGAGATGGATGTGCAGGGGTTTTTTGTTAAAGAACGTTGCTATGAGGGTATTCAGCAACAAATTAAACAGATTGTTGATTACTGGAAAGAATGCAAACATCCTAATTCAGATAAGCAATAATGCCTCATAGTTTTTTTGGAAAGAACATGATCGCCTCTTCTATAAAAGTTAAAAAAAGGAACAGTACACTAATCCTGCAGCAAATGTGCCCTTAATTAAATCCGTCAAACTTATATTTGATTTTTCTGTGTAATTTCTCCAAATAAACAAAGAGTAAGGATGTTATCAAGCCATTATTTAAAAAGCTTCAAAATTTTTGTTGCAGCAGTTATTCTTATCAGCTTTCAACAGGTAAATGCGCAGGTAGATACAGCTTACCTGTCGTTGAAATTAAACCGCGCTAAAGATAAGCTTGGAAAAAATGCTGTGTTCCTTATTTATAAAGATGGAAAGACCATTTATAAAAAAGAAAGCGGCGAGTTTAATGCAAAAACGCAACAGCCAATAGGCGCCACCAGCCAGTGGCTTACTGCCGCCTTAGTTATGACCTTTGTACAGGAAGGAAAAATATCGCTTGATGATAAGGTAAGCAAATACCTTCCCATTTTTGATAAGTATTATAAAGGCTATATAACCATTCGTCATTGCATAACCCATTATACAGGTATCCAGTCAGAACAGGGAGTTTTAAAACTTTTAAGCAAAAGCAAATACCATACTTTGGAGGAAGAAGTAAATGATTACGCCGCTAAAAAAGAGATACAAACCAACGCCGGAACAGAGTTCAGATACAGCAATGTTGGTTTTAATATTGCAGGCCGGGTGCTTGAAGTTGTAAGCAAAAAAAATTTTGACCGGATAATGAGAGACAGAATATTGTTACCGTCGGGCATGAAGAACACTACTTTTACCAGCGAAGATTATAACGATGCTATAAGCCCTGCTACAGGCGCACGCTCTACAGCAAACGACCTTATAAATTTTATGGCAATGTTGCTTAATAAAGGCACTTTCAATAACAAACAGGTATTAACAGAAAGTTCGGTAGCAATGCTGCATACAATACAGATATCGCCCGATCAAATGAAGTTTATTCCGCCAACATTACAAGGTTTGGATTACGGATTTGGAGAATGGATATTGGAACCAAATGCTCAAGGCAAAGCAGGTACGGTTGGTGTGCCAAGCATGCAAGGCACCTGGCCGATGCTCGACCTTTGCAGACGATATGCCTGTGTTCTTTTTACCAAAGAATCAGCAGGAGAACAAAAGAGAAATTTTTATATGGACTTAAAAGCAACTATTGATGAAGGTCTGCCGCAGGGCTCGTGCAATTAGATAAGTCTTTAAGTCGTTGGTCATTGGGTCATCGAGTCCTTATGCCAATAGGCCCCGAAATCAATTGATCCTTCGATAAGAATTGCTTAAATAGCGGAAGCTTAATTATAATTAAATATTAATATGAGTTTATCTAATGAACAGGAATGGAACCGGCGAAGATTTTTAAAAACGGCACTGGTAGGAGCGGGAGGTTTGGCTGTACTTGGCGGATGCTCTGGCGGACGTTATGTCCGGGAAGGCAAACGCGGACTGGCAGCCCGGACAATTCCATTTAATGCCGATTGGCTTTTTGGCGGGGAAACACAATCCGGCGCTACAAAATCGAATTTCAATGACCGTGCTTTTAAGAATGTAACGCTTCCGCATACTGTCACGGATTTATCCTGGCAAAAGTGGGATCCTGAAAGCTGGCAGAAGGTCTGGATCTATCGCCGCCATTTTAATCTTAATAAAGAAGATATAGGCGGAATGCGTGTTTTTTTTGAAATAGGGGCTGCGATGACTGCGGCTGCGCTTACTCTTAACGGCTCCCAGATTGGTGAGCATGTGGGTGGATACCTCCCTTTGCATTATGAACTTACAAATCATCTCATTACTGGACAAAACATACTTGCAGTAGAATTAGACGCTCGTTTTAATATAAATGTACCTCCTGATAAACCTGGTCAAGGCCCTCTCTCAATTGATTTTTGGCAACCCGGAGGTATCTATCGTGCGGCCAACCTGCATATTGTTCCCCAGGTATTTTTAAGTGATGTGTTTGCTAAACCTGTGAATGTCCTTGATGCCAGTAGCCGGCTTGAAGTGGAGTGCACCGTGGATGCAGCTATTGTTCCCAAAGTTCCCGTAAGCATCAGCGTTGTACTGCGTGACGATAAAAAGAAAGTTGCTGTGATTACTGCTCCTGTACCTATATCTCAGAAGGGACAGACTTCTGTGAATCTTACACTGGATAATATAGGTAATATCCACTTGTGGAACGTGGATGATCCTTATCTGTATGATGTAGTTGCAACGCTGTCTATTGGCGGTAAGCCCGGGCATGATTATGCAACGCGAACCGGATTCCGCCAGGCCAGTTTCACAAAAAAAGGATTCTATCTGAATGATCGCCGGGTTCAGCTTTTCGGACTCAACCGGCATCAATTTTACCCCTTTGCCGGCGGTGCTATGCCGGATCGCGTGCAGCGTAAGGATGCGGAAATTTTGCGCAACGAACTGAATTGTAATATGGTGCGCTGTTCACATTATCCACAGTCGGAAGCATTTTTTGATGCCTGTGATGAACTGGGGCTGATGGCCTGGGAAGAGGTGCCTGGCTGGGGACAGCCCCTGGGTAATGAACAATGGAAAGAACGTGCAGTTCATGCCGTTGAGCAAATGATACGGCGGGATCGCAATCACCCCTCGATCATTATCTGGGGAGCGCGTCTCAATGAAACCCCTGATGATGTTGCCCTTTACTCAAAAACCCGCGACCTGGCACATAGATTAGATGATTCCCGTCAGACTACCGGTGCAATGGTAGGAGGCAAACATGATACGAAAGATTTTGTTCAGGATGTATTTTCATATAACGATTATGCCCGGAGTAAAGCGGAAGATGGAAATTACCAGCCGGAACTGCTGCCTCCGCGAACAGATTTTCCTTATTTTGTAAGTGAGACGGTGGGCACACTTTCGGGGCCAGCAAAATATTACCGCCGGATTGACTTGGCTGAGATACAGCAAAGCCAGGCAATAGCCCATGCCCGTGTACATAATATCGCTGCTTCAGATGAGCGGTACTGTGGCCTGGCGGCCTGGTCGGGATACGACTATCCCTCCGGATTGGGCAATCAATATAATGGCGTAAAATACACCGGTGTAATTGACTTGTTTCGGGTACCGAAGCCGGGTGCGGCTATCTACCAGTCCCAGGTCAATCCAAAAGCCCGTGCGGTGATCGCTCCCGCATTTTACTGGGATTTCGGCCCAAAATCATTGCCATTCAAAGATGGAAAAGAGGCCATGATCTGTTCAAACTGTGAGCGGCTTGAGCTTTTTGTTGGCGGTAATCATTATGCTACGGTAAAACCTGATACCAGACGTTTTGCTCATCTCCCCTATCCACCCAGCTTTATTAGCTTTGATAAAATAGACAGTTCAACAAAGGCGGAACTAAGGATTGACGGATATGTGGCAGACCATAAGGTAATTTCCCGCTCGTTTTCTTCAGACAAAGCCGGTGACCGGCTTTCTGTGGTTGCTGATAACAAAGATCTGAAGGCTGACGGCTCCGATGCTACCCGTGTTGTATTCCGTGCCGTTGATAAATACGGCGCTCCCCGCCCCCACATTAATGGAGAAGTAACCTTGACCCTTAATGGGCCGGCCACACTAATTGGAGAAACTCCTTTCGCTTTTGAAGATTGTGGCGGAGTGGGGGCTGTATGGGTAAGAAGCCAGCCTGAACGTTCGGGTACCATCCACCTGCATGTTCAACATCCCACCCTCGGAAACGCCACGATAAATATCAGCGTAAGCTAATTTCAAATCTAAAGGCCAATAAAACTAAATATAATTAGTATCGAAACATAGTGAAAGTATTAGTAAACTTTATCACTTATAACCTTGACTAATGATCCAATTACTTATTGACCCCTCAATGACCGAAATGACCCAATGACTTCTGAACCAGAAATACAAAGCCCTGTTATTTTATTTGATGGTGTTTGCAACTTATGCAATGCAGCAGTTATATTTTTTATTAAAAGAGATAAGAAAAATGTATTCAGATTTGCTTCACTTCAATCTGCATTTGGTCAGTCGGTTCTGCAAAAGTTTCATCTTTCTGCAAACACGTTTAATTCATTTATTTTATTTAAAAACGGCAAGGTTTATACAAGGTCAACGGCAGCTTTATTGGTAGCAAAAGAATTATCAGGAGGATGGCCTTTATTGTATGCTTTTATTATTGTCCCGCGTTTTATTCGCGATGCTGTTTATAACTTAATTGCGAAAAACAGGTATAAGTGGTTTGGGAAAAAAACTGAATGTTGGATTCCATCGCCAGCCTTACAATCTAAATTTATTGAAGGGTAAAGTTCCTTTCTTGTTCCAACTTACACGCCAAACTTAACCTTTGCAATTTACAATCACCCAATCGCTATGATATTAACTGACAAACGAATACTGGAAGAAATTAAACAAGGCACCATAAAAATTGAACCTTACGACCGCGAATGTTTAGGCAGCAACAGTTATGATGTTCATTTAGGTAAGTGGCTTGCTACCTATCGTGAACATATTCTGGATGCGAAGAAGCACAACGAAATTGAATACTTCGAAATTCCTGCTGAAGGTTTTGTTTTGTACCCGCATATATTTTACTTAGGCGTTACCGATGAATATACTGAAACACATGCCCACGTTCCTTTTTTAGAAGGCAAGTCTTCTACCGGCCGTTTAGGAATTGATATACATGCTACCGCCGGCAAGGGCGATGTAGGCTTTTGCGGCAACTGGACATTGGAAATTTCAGTTAAACAACCGGTACGAATTTATAAGGGAATGCCCATAGGACAGTTAATTTATTTTCCGGTAGATGGTGAGGTAGAAGTAAAATACAACATGAAGGCTAACGCTAAATACAGCGGGCAAATAAACAAACCGGTAGAAAGTATGATGTGGAAGAATAAATTTTAAAGCAAAATACTTTCATAGAAATTATCTTTAGCAACAATTCCTAAAATCATATTTTACTCCGGATATACAATATTATAACCGCTTATATTTTTTATTATAAGCAATCAACCAGCCGATCACTTCGTCATAACTTTTAACGCCCTTGTCCTGCTGGTTGGCTTTTAAATACTGATCGTAAAATAGCCGGATAAGTGGTTCTATAGCATTATGGCTTTTTCTAAAATATTCTTTAAGCTCTGCTACATCAATTTTTACAAGCGTATCAAGGCGTTTGTAATTCCGCAAGGCAGTAACGCTATCCATTGAATATAATTCGCGATTAGCATAATTAAACAGATCGAAATAAGTTGAATACTTAAACAAAGTATCCTTCGATTCTACGGCAGCCAGATATCCCACAAAACTTGCCTCACTTTCGCTTGCATATCCTAATTGATGAGCCATTTCGTGACATGTAACAAAGGGAATAAGAAACCGGGGTTGTGTTAAATTAAGCTGAGCTTCGCCGGTAAAAGGATTATAGTAACCAAAAAAGCCCATCAAACTTCCCAATCGCCCATACAACGACTGCTTAATTGAGCATGTTTTATATTGAAGGAAAGGATAATTAAACGAAGCGTTTTGATACGCATTATTCGCTTTCCAGAATATTTGTTTAGTGAGCGGATAGTGAATTTTACCGTCACCAAGCGCTAAACGATCCTGATTAACTTTTAAAAGCAGTAAACCGGTTATATTTTTTAAATCAGTTACTGTATATTCTTCAGGCTCTAATTTAAGTTGGTAAGCAATTCCTAACCGGTTATAATTAAGTCCCCACGAAATATTAAACAGGATATATATAATTGCACAAACAGAAAATGCTTTTAGCAAGCCCCGCTTATAATTAAGTAATCTAATTCTCCTTTTTATAACAACCATAACAAATTTAAAAAGCAGCAAAAGCAAAAAAAATGCTGCAATTAAATATAAAATATCACCTAAACTAAAAGGCAGGCCTCCAAACAATCTTCGGTAAAGTCGTGCTATACCAGGATAAAAACCTCTGCTAAAATTATTTTCGATCCAGTCAGGAAAAAAAGTGGCAACTTTAATTAAAACAATAATTACCAGCAAACAAACTGCTGCAATGATTGATGAGGAGCGCAAGTTCTTCTTCGTATTCATAACCTTAAGCGAAGATATGTTGAGCTAAGCGCAAGAAGGAGTGAAATAAACTGCAGGAACTTAAAAAATTGTTTAAATAATTCGATTTCGGCTTACATCCGGGCAAGGGAGCTTACTTTCTTAAACCCCTTGCAATTTCACCTTAAACTATTACCTTTGCCAGCCCTAAAAAACGACTATGAGCCACCGGAGAGAATATGAGATTACATTTGTGGGATTGAAGGCGGGTGAGCATGAGTTTAGTTACGAAATAACAGATAAGTTCTTTGAGCCTTTTCAACCCCAGGATTTTACCAATTGCAAAGCAATAGTAAAACTTAAGCTGGATAAGAAAAACGGCTTCATGTTGCTTAAGTTTGATATTGACGGCCAGGTAAATGTAGTGTGCGACAGGTGTGGAAACAATTTACCCTTACAATTATGGGACGAATTTAATATAATTGTAAAAATGGTAGATGATCCCGAAATAATGAATGAACGTGAAGAAGATCCGGACATCTATTATATAAGTAAGGGAGAAAGCCACTTATATGTTTCGGATTGGATTTACGAATTCATAAACCTCGCTATACCAATGCAGAGGATGTGCAACGATGATGAGATAGGCGGGCCGAAATGTAACAACGAAGTACTTGCAAAGCTGAAGCAAATGGAAGAAGAATTAAAAAGCAATACCACTGCAATTTGGAAGGGACTTGATCAATTTAAAGATTTACAATAACATTTTTTTGATATTTAAAAACTGAGTTATGCCTAATCCTAAACGGAGACACTCGCAGCAACGTACTGCAAAAAGAAGAACACATTATAAAGCTGAAGCGGTTACTTTAAGCAAAGACACTACCACAGGCGAATTGCATGTACGCCATCGTGCTCATGTAAGCGAAGGAAAGTTGTTTTATAAAGGTAAGCTGGTAGCTGAAAAAGCTCCTTTAAAAGCATAAATACTGAAGCTGCTTTTTAAAGAAAAGTTATTCATACCTGCAAAGGAATGGATAACTTTTTTATTGCTATTAATCCATATAGATGAATATAAGAAGATTAAGCGCTAACGAACGTCATTATGTAGTTGACCTGTTTGACAAGTACAGAATATTTTATAAACAACCAACAGACAAAGAATTAGCTGACAGGTTTATAAAAGAACGATTAGAAAATAATGAGTCCATAATCTTTGTTGCATTTGCAGAGCAGAATGGACAAGCTATCCCTGTGGGCTTTACACAACTTTATCCTAAATATTCTTCAGTTCGTGCCGCTAAAAACTGGATACTAAATGACTTGTTTGTAGAAGCAAATTATAGACGAAAAGGTATAGACGAAAAGCTTATCCAGACTGCAATAAAGTTTGCGAAAGAAAAAGATGCAAAATTTCTACAACTGGAAACAGCAAAAGATAATTATACTGCTCAAAGTCTTTACGAATCTATTGGGTTTAAAAAACAAGAGTTAGACAGGGATTTGCTTCTTTATCGTATAGAGGTAAATTTATAACTTAACTCTTTAAAAGAGTACTTTTATTTTTATTTTTAGTGCTTTAAGCAGCGATTTTTTCTCACCATAATGCTCAAAATGGTGTTCTAATTGTTGCACTCCTTTAAAGTATTGTGGGGGGGCAGTATTTTTTTCTTTTCAATGACCATTATACTGTTAAAGTAGTGAATTGCATAAATAGACTCTGTTAGTGAATTATACATTTTCTTTTTATAACGTTTTCTTACATGCCATGCATGCATGTAAATAATCAATAAAATTTTTACTGTGTTCAATAAAAGAAGTCTTCTTTTTATATCCCCCGCCAAAAGAATCCCAATAAGAAGTAGGTAAGTCTTCACAAACATATAGGCCATTCTCTTTTATATGATCAAATAAACTTTCAAATGTGTTATCTGTTGTTTCATTGTATGGCCACCATCATCTAATAAAATATCTACTTTAGGTACGAGTTTTTTCAACTGGTTCAAAAAGTCTTTATCTTCTTGCGAACCTATATAAATTTTCGTATTTGGTTCTTCAAATTTTTTTGTTTCCGGGTTAATATCCACTGCAATAATGTTTGCATGCTCGCCAAAATATTTTCTCCACATTTGAAGAGACCCTCCGTGAGCAATGCCTATCTCAAGAAACGTAATGGGTTTATTGCGGTACTTGCTAAAATAATTATCGTATACTTCAATATAGTGATCCCATTTGTTCAGTAACCGGCCATTGTGGTGCTCATATATATCCCTTAGCGTTTCCATAGTTCTCAATTAAAAGTGCAATATATACATGGTAGAATAAATAAAATTCCGGTTGAAAGTTAAGTGAGGGCTTTTATTTTTTACGAATCATAAACAATAGTTCCTGCAACTGTTTTTGATCCACTTAAACTTACAGTTTTGAATAGTTTTACTAAAAATTCTATAGCTTGCCTATATGAATATTGGCATAGATATGATGGGTGGCGACTTCGCACCCCTTGAAGCAGTAAAAGGGCTTCAAACATTTTTATCTGCCACCAGTTCTCAGGCAAAAATTTTTTGTTTTGGTAACGAAAGCGAGTTGAAAGCTTTGTTGAACGAGCACTCACTTACCTCTCCAAACGTTATAACTGTGCATGCTCCGCAGGTGATAGAAATGCACGAGCACCCTACAAAAGCACTAAAAGAAAAGCAACAATCATCCATTGCTGCAGGTTTTTATATGCTCGCTGATGGTAAAATTGATGCGTTTATCAGCGCAGGCAATACCGGGGCTATGCTGGTTGGCGCTTTATATAGTATCAAAACTATTGAAGGAGTTCAAAGGCCGGCCATAGCTACCATAATTCCTAAATTGAATGGCAGGGATGGCTTGTTACTGGACGTGGGTTTAAATTCAGATTGCAAACCCGAAAACCTTAACCATTTTGCCGTTTTAGGCAGCTTATATGCTAAAAGTATTTTAGGTATTTACGATCCTAAAGTTGGTTTGCTAAATGTAGGTGAGGAAGAAGGCAAAGGCAATATTCTTACCCAGGCTGCTTATCCCCTTTTAAAAGTAAACGAACGCATACATTTTATTGGCAACGTTGAAGGTCGCGACATTTTTACGGATAAGGCAGACGTAATAGTCTGTGAAGGCTTTACCGGAAACATACTTCTCAAGATGGCTGAAAGCATGTATGACATAGGAGTAAAACGCAACCTGCACGAAGATGAATTTATAAGCCGCCTGCATTATCAGAACTATGGAGGCACACCGGTTTTAGGTGTTTCAAAACCTGTGATTATTGGTCATGGTATAAGCAATGCAACGGCATTTTATAATATGATTGCCCTTGCACAAAAGATGATAGAATCGGACGTGTGCGCTGAAATGATAAAAAGTTTTAAAGCTTAGATCTATTTCTCAAAGCTTCTTCTAATGGCAACTGAAAGGTTCTTAGCAATTTTATTCAAGAGTATTTGTACCAATTGTGCCGCTGTGCAGGCGTATGTTGTGTGTTTTTCCATCATTAACAATCTCAAAATCACCATCCCAGCCAACGGCTTTAAAAGGCCCGCTTTGCCATTTAATTTGTTTCTCAGCAGCAGCATAACTATAAGTTCCTTCGCCTAAAAGTTTACCTTCGAGATCATAATATTTATACTCGGAACCGTTTAACGTAAAGTAACCAAGTTTTGTAGGATTAGCAGGATTTGATCCGGAAGAAAGAATGAGATATTTACCATTACGCGGACCAGAAGGTTGCGTTGTATCATTGTTTTTAGATGTTTGCTCTTCCACATTTGTTTTTGTAAAGGCAATAGCATTAGCCTTATGTTCTGCAGGCAAATTCTGAGGGTTAAGCTTTTTATTCTTTCCGGATTTATCTTTATTTGTCTCTTTAACATTCCCAATATTCAAAGATGATTGGGTTGACGCATTTATCGAAATAGCAACCAGGGTAACAAGTAATAATCTGAAAGCAAGCATAGTATTAAAGATTAGCGTTGAAGAAAAATTTCTTCACTTGTATAGCTTATACAAGAAAAGTTCCTTTCTACTCTCAAATTTTAAATTTGAGTAATAGCAGCGGTATTAAATATAAACCATTTTTGTTTAGAAAGAAAATATAATAAAAAGAATTGGTGAACATAACAATTTGATAACGTGCGGTTCTTACTAACTGAACTAAAAGCCCTTTACCTGCTTACAAAAAACTTTTTGCTGAGAATTCCTTTCCTGCCTATAAGCTTTACAAAATATATGCCCGAAGGTACTGCAAGGGAAAATGTATAAACAGTTGTGGTCGGCAAAAGCGAATACACTCGTAAAATCCGGCCCTGCAAGTCTATTATCTGTAAAGTTTCAAAAGAGTTATTGCCAGGCTTAATATGTAAAGATGATCTTACAGGATTGGGAAATATCTTTACTTCCGCAGGTGCAGGTGTTATAGAATCAACACCTCTTACAATCGTTCCAACTTTGTTGATCACCCAATTATTAGGATCCACTTCTACGCCTCCGGGAGTTTTTATATAGTATATTTTAAAAGTTTGAACATTAGCAGTTTGATTCACTCTAATAATGGTATCGCCCTGTGCTGATAATATTTTATATTCCATCAAGCCTTTAAACAGTGGAGTTACAGCAGGCATAGAGGTGGTTTGACTGATATTTAAAACCAGCGTGTCAGTATCTTGTTTTAAATAAGTAACACTATATGTAGGATAACCTTCGCCATAAACCCATTGATTAAAAAAATCAGTAAGATTTTTACTGCTCAACTGCTCTGCTACCTGTTTGAAATCGGCTGTGGCAGCAAACGTATCTTTAAACTTTTGCTGATAAGTTTTTAATGTATTGAAGAAGAAGGTGTCGCTCTGCATTTGGAACCTTAAGTTATGTAATACAGCAGCGCCTTTATTATAAGTTAAACGGCTGTCAAATATCCGTCCTTCATTATACGTTTCGCTGATTGGAACATACACACTTCCTGCCGGCAAAGACATAATATTGTTGTGTATAGTATTCATATTCACCGCTGCACTTTCAGAGAAAAGAGCGGAAAGCTTTTCGCGCATAAGGTGCGAACTGTAGGTTGCAAAGCCTTCATTCAGCCATATATCGTTCCAGGTGGCGCATGTTACATTATCGCCAAACCATTGGTGAGCGAGTTCGTGCGAAACAATGTTTGCATCAAATACAGCCATGGTGCTCATGGTTTGATGCTCCATTCCGCCGCCAATGTTGGCCTGCACATGCCCATATTTTTCTTTGTAAAAAGGATATAAACCGTACAGTTCACTAAACTTCTCGATGAAAGCGGGGGTTTTATCAAGCTCTGGTTTTACATTATTGAAATAAGCAGTATTGTTTACAATGTAATGAAGAACTAAAATTGAGTCGCCACGAAGGGCTACAGGTTTTGCATAATTTTTATACTCAAGGTAATTGCCTACAGTAAAGCAAGGCATATAATAATTCATCGGGTAGCGGCACGACCACCGGTATTGCTTTAGGTTGCCCGGCAAATCAACCACTTGCTTTAATAACCCGTTCGATCCCGCTTTAAATGCTGCGCCTGTTGTAATCCATATATCAGTTGAATCTATTTTATCGTTCAGCAACTGCTTTGCGGGAAACCATTCTCTCGCCTGGTACGATTCTGATACTGTGGCTGTATATTGAAGGCCATTATTTGAATCAGTTCCTGAAAAAATACCTGCACTAACGGCTCCCTTATAATAAAACGAAACGTTTAATTCTGTACCTGCATTTATAACAGGGCTAAAAGAAATATAGATATGATCATTATTTCGGGTGAAGTTTTGTTTAGCGTTATTTACATAGACAGAGTCGAGAGACATTGATTGTTTAAACTCTATAGCGAAAGTGTCTAAAGCTTGTTTTGCAATAACTTTATAGCTGCATATTCCTGTTATAAAAGAGCTTTGAGGCTGAGCAATAATCTCCAGCTTTAAATACTTAATATCATAAAAGTTCATTTTATTATTCTGATAATAGCTTGTTGTATTTGTGCCTTCAACTGAACGGGTGTTTCGTGTATCTGAATTTTCTGGTTGAGCCTGGGCGAGGACAGAAATAAGAAAAAAAAGAACAGAAGTAAATTTGTACATCCTTTGTAGTTATCTATGCAATTTAATTTTTTTAGCTGTCCTTCTGCGGTGGCAAAACATTCAATTAACTTAGGCTTATGAAAATTGCGTTATGGTCAGTAGGAAAGCTTCACGAAAAATACGTAAAAGAAGGGATTGAAGATTTTACCAACCGGATTTCAAAATACTATGCTGTTAATTGGAAGATACTGACACCTGCACGGCAAAATATAAACTCGTTAGAAGCAGACATAAAAAAACACGAAGCTCAAACCATTCTTAATTATTTAACGAAAGATGATTACCTCGTATTGCTCGATGAAAAAGGCAGGCAAATAAGTTCGCCGGAATTAGCTGCATTTATTGAGCAACGGGCAAACAACAGTGTACGGCAACTTGTATTTTTAATCGGTGGCGCTTTTGGGGTTGATGACGCTATAAAAACACGCGCTAATTTTACCTGGTCTTTATCGCACCTTGTTTTCCCTCATCAACTGGTAAGGTTAATGTTGGCCGAACAAATTTATCGTGCATGCTCTATTATCCGCAACGGGAAATACCATCATGAATAAAATATTTATCTTGCCCGAATGATCAGCATTACTATAGCTATAATTGTTCTTACATCCATCGTTTCGTTTACAGCTTTTTCCAATCAAAAAATTACCGCCGACCTTATATTTCACCCTCAGTCGGTTAAAAACCGTAATCAGTGGTACCGGTTTCTTTCGTGCGCTTTAATACATGGCGACTTTATACACCTGTTATTTAACATGATAACTTTTTATAGTTTAGGCACTATGGTAGAAAATTATTTTAATGACCTCTTTGGCAACAAGGGTTCTGTTCTTTACCTTGCCTTATACATTGTTTCGCAGGTAATTTGCCTGGTGCCTACTTACATAAAACATAAGGATGATTATGCCTACAGAAGTCTTGGAGCAAGTGGCGCTGTTTCGGCAGTAGTATTTGCGGGAATATTACTATCGCCCCAAACAAAGCTTAGTTTTTTTCTTCTTCCAATCGGAATTCCTGCATTTATTGTGGGCATTATTTTTCTTGCTGTAAGCTTTTATTTCGATAGAAAAGGCGGCGGAGGTAACTATAATCACTCTGCACATTTATGGGGTGCAATTGCCGGAATTGTTCTGATGCTTGTTTTTAGTTATGCTTATGGTTTTGATGCTATCGGAAACTTTTTATACCAGGTAAGAGGTTTTGTTGGGGTTTAAGTACAGTAATTTATTGCCATTGAAATTACTGTGCAGAGGAAAAAAGAGACCACGCAGTGACTTTTTTTTATAAAACCAGATGCAAAAGTAAGGCGTTAATCTGTAACAAATAAATTCAAATAATGAAGATAGTACCAAAAGACTATCATAGCTTTAAGAAGACAAATGAATTTTTTTAGAGCCTTTATTTTCTTCAATTCCAAAAAATATTTTTATGAAAACACTTCTATTCCTTATTACCGCCACTTTCTTTACCGCTTTAAAATTAAATGCCCAGATTTATACTGACCCCACTACCGGGAACATAGGTATAAAAACAACATCACCAGCCACATCTTTACAAATCGGGAATACCAATGACGGACAAAACCATAATCTTCTCATGCCGGGTGTGTACAATTTTGAACAGTTAAGATTAGGCCAATTGGGCAATGGCGCATCAGGCCTTGAGTTAGTAAATCATGTAGACGCTTTCTAACTCTTACGGTATAAAGTTCGTTGCTAATTCTGATGAAGTAGTTGGCTTGCAAATTAAATATTCTCCTTACGCCTCCTCTTACGGTTCATTATCGTATGCAACAGGGATTTTTATGGGATTAGACGGGTATGTAGGTATTGGTACTACTGCAACAGGAACGTGCAGATTAGCTGTAGATGGAAAGATAGGAGCCCGGGAAATAAAAGTAACATTAGGAAGCTTTGCTGATTATGTTTTTGATAAGACCTATAAACTTAGAGGTCTTTACGATTTAGATAAGTTTATACAAATGAATAAACATTTGCCGGGAATACCTTCAGCAAAAGAAGTAGCAGAAGAAGGGGGGGTGGAATTAGGTAAGATGAACGTGAAGCTTTTAGAGAAGGTAGAAGAACTTACGCTTTATGTAATTCAATTAAAAAAGGAAAATGACCAGATAAAAAAGCAATTGAATAAGGTATTGAATAAAAAATAGAAAGAGACCGTTTTTATTAAAATCGTAATTATTAAAATTGATTTTATGAAAAAATTTATACTTACTCTTCTGTTTTTATCTTATATCTCGACACAAGTTTTTGGAGGCGAGTATTTAAAGATTAAATATAGGAGTAAAGCAAACATTGCCACTTCAAGGCTAATTAATAATTTGAGGTGCTAGGAAAAGTAATGAGCTAACCGATAAAGGAAAAAGTCCTTATCTCTGACCCCATAGTTAGTTGCAATAAACCGTTGTATTTTACTATTGATCGCTTCTGCT
>JAABUN010001693.1_pt1 | contig 45843 bp, 43 predicted proteins | sample 5559311 | NCBI WGS metagenome assembly JAABUN01 (sample SAMN10711877, study PRJNA513370) | rock metagenome | isolation source: Antarctica rocks | place: Antarctica: Victoria Land, Siegfried Peak sud
GCGCAACAAGGGCTGCGCGCTGATCACCACCAGCGCCACCCGGCTCACCGCCGACGGCAACGTCTGGGACGCCACCGGCCAACCCATCCGCCTCAGCAACGGCGGCTGAGCACCGCCCACGCGCGGCCAAGGTCGAGCCGGCCGGCGAGGCCGGCCGGCCCATCCCGGCCGCCCGTCAAGGTCGAAACTTGCCGATTGCTCAACTAGGGTGCCGGCCCGCCGATACACTGGGTGACCGACAGCAGAGCCAGCGGGCTCTCCTCCCCTCGACGACCGGAAGATGCCCATGCCCCGGCTCGGCTACGCCCCCGGGGTGTACGACCTGTTCCACGTAGGTCACCTGAACGCCCTTCGTTTTGCCCGAGAGCACTGCGACCGGCTCATCGCCGGCGTGGTCTCCGACGAGCGGGCCACGGCAGCAAAGGGGCGTCCACCCGTGGTGCCGCTGACCGAGCGCCTGGAGATCGTCCGTGGCATCCGCTACGTCGACGTCGCCGTCGTCGAGGACGTCCCCGAGAAGCTCGACGTATGGGGCGATCTCGGCTTCGACGTCGTCTTCAAGGGCGACGACTGGAAAGACACGGCCAAGGGCGACAAGCTCGAGCTCGACTTCGCCTCGGTCGGCGTCGAGGTCGTGTACTTCCCCTACACCGTGCACACCTCGAGCACGTTGCTTCGCGAGGTGCTCGACCGGCTCGTCCTGGAGGCGTGACGTGCAGCCCAGCCGCTACGCCACCGCCCTACGCGACAGCTGGGTGCTCCTGGTCGTCGGTGCCCTGTTCGGTGTCGCCGTCTCGCTAGGAGTGACGGCAGCGATCGCGCCGAGCTACCGGGCCAGCACCACGCTGTTCTTCGCCCCGGCGCGCGGGCAGACGGTCGGCGAGCTGAACCAGGGCTCCACCTACACGCAGTCGCTGATGGAGTCCTTCACCCAGGTCGTCACCCAGCCCGCGGTGCTCGACCCGGTCATCGCCCTCCTGAAGCTGCCCGTGTCGTCCAAGCAGCTGGCCGCGCAGGTCGAGGCCGAGACGCCGCTGGACTCCCTCATCATGACGATCTCTGTCACGAACAGCGACGCGGACCAGTCGGCCGCCATCGCGAACGCCGTCGCCATCCAGCTGCGCGCCACCGTCACGCAGCTCGTTCCTCAGCGCGCGGGCGTGGCCCGCCCGATCGACGTGACGACGGTGGCTGCGGCGCAGGTCCCGCTCGTACGCTCAGGGCCGTCGCGCAGCCGCAACGCCGTGCTCGGGCTGGCCGCCGGGCTCGCGCTGGCCGCCCTGCTCGCCCTGGTCCGCACGGCGCTGCCCGCCCGGGTGCGCGGTGGCGCGCAGGTCACCGAGCTGACCGGGCTCCCGGTGCTCGTGCGCGTCCCGAGCTCCAGGGCCGCGCGGAGCGCGGGCGACGCAGCAGCAGCCGATGCCTATCGCCGGCTGCGCCTGGCGCTGTCCGGAACCCTGCCCGCATCGGACGGCGAAGCGCCTCCGGTGGGCGCACTGGTCGTCGTCACGTCCTGCGGCGGCGGCGCGCGCAGGTCCACCGCAGCCGCCCGGCTCGCCGCCAGCTGGGCCGAGTCGGGCGTCCGCGTGCTGCTCGTCGATGCCGACCTGCGTTCGCGGCCGGACGCCGCCGAGACCGCGGGTGCCCGGTCCGGCCTGTCCGCCGTGCTGCGGGGACAGGTGAGCCTCGAGTCGGCGACGACGCACCGCGACGGCAGCCCGCTGCACGTCCTCGAGTCCGGCCCCGTGCCCCCTGACGCCGGCGCCCTCGTCAGCGGCCCCACGATGCGCGAGCTGCTGGCGATCACCCGAGCGCGCTACGAGGTCGTCGTCGTCGACACCCCTCCGCTGCTGACGTCTGCGGACGCCCTCGTCCTCGGTCAGCAGGCCAGCGGTCTGCTCCTCGTCGTCGACACCGGTCGCACCACCGACCGCCAGCTGCTCGAGATCGGGCAGCAGGTGCAGCGGGCCGGCGTCCATACCTTCGGCGCCGTCGTCGACGAGGGCGCCGTCGAGCAGCCGGGGTGGCGGGGGCGCCTCGTGCGCAGCGACGCGTCCGGGCTCGCGGCAGCGCGCTTCCGCCCGGCCGGCACGGGGTCGCTGGGCGGCCCGTGACGACGGTCGGCCTCGGGGCCGGGCCGATCGAGGCTCGCACGAACCAGGCACACCTGCTCGAGGCACGCCCGGACGAGCTGGCGCCCGGGAACGAGCGACGGCGACCGCGCCCCCTCGACCCGTGGGGTCCCCGCACGGCCGTCGCCGCCGTGGTGCTGCTCGGTCTCAACACCGCGCTGCCGCTGGGTGCGAGCCTCGGGCTGCTCGTCGTGCTCGCGCTCGCACCGGTCTGGCTCGGTGCGCTCAAGGGCTTCACCGGCGCCCGTCCGGTGCTCGTTCTCGCGCTGCTCGCGCTCGACAACGGTGTCTTGCTGTCTTGGTCGGCGGCGACGACCCGGGACGTCGTGGCGGGCCAGGGCATCCGCGACGCGCTGCTGTTCGTCACCGCCTTTGGGGGCGTGGGCGTCCTGCTGTGGGCGCGTACGCAGCTGCCGACCTCGACCGTCGCGCCCCTCTACGCGCTCGGCGCGCTGGCGACGGCGGCGCAGGCGGCGGCCGGTTCGCCGAACGCCTGGAAGTTCCAGCTCGCCCTCCCGGTGACCATCCTGGTGCTGGCGGTCGTCTCCCGCCTGCGCTCGTCCGCCGCGACGGTCACCGCGCTCGCGGTGCTCGCGCTCGTCGGGATCACCAACCAGTACCGCAGCTACCTCGCCTTCTGCCTGCTTGCCGCCGGGCTCGGTCTCTACAGCGCCCGCAGGGCGCGGCCGGACCGGCGGGTGAGCCGGCTGCGGGTGCTGGCTCTGCTGGCGACGCTGCTCGTCGCCGGCTACTACGCCGCCACGGCCGCGCTCGTCAACGGCTACGCCGGTCCCGAGCTGCAGGACCGTTCGATCGTGGAGATCGACCGCAGCGGCTCGCTGCTCACCGGCGGCCGCCCGGAGTGGACGGCCACCGTGCGGCTCATGCGCGAGCAGCCGGGCGGGTTCGGCCTCGGGGCGGTCCCCCTGCCGAGCGAGGTGCGCACCGCCAAGCAGGGGCTCGCGGACAACGGCCTGCCGCCGGACCCGGCGCGGGACCGCTTCATGTTCGGGGGGCACTTCAAGCTGCACTCGGTGGTGGCCGACCTGTGGGCCGGCTACGGGATCGCCGGGCTGCTGCTCGGAGCGCTGTGCGCGGTGCTGCTGCTGTCAGCCCTCGCCTCGGCGCTGAGCGCGCGGCGCGCCGACGCGCTCGCCAGCTTCCTCGTCGTCACCGCGCTGTGGGACCTCGGCTTCGGGCCCATCTACACCAACCTGCCCGACGTCGCGTTCGCCCTCGGCATCGTCCTGATCCCTCGCCGTCGGCCGGTGTCGTGAGCGGGCGGCTCACCGTCCTGCAGTCGTTCCCGGCGCCGCGTCCCACGACCAACCCCTATCTCGTCCAGCTGGCCCGTTCGCTGCCGGACGACATGGACGTCACCTTCTTCACCTGGCGGGCCGCGCTGCTCGGCCGCTGGGACGTGCTGCACCTGCACTGGCCGGAGAACCTGCTCGGGGCGCGGACCCCGGCCCGCCGGACCGCCCGTCGCGCGCTCGTGCTCGCCCTCGTGCTGCGGCTGGCCGCGACCGGTCGGCCGGTCGTGCGCACGCTGCACAACCTGCGCCCGCACGAGCCCCCGGGCCGGCTCGACGCCGTCCTGCTTTGCGCGCTCGAGTCGCGCACCGTCCACCGAGTGCGGCTGAACGCGCGCACGCCGGTACCGGCGGGCGCCGCGGCGACCACCGTGCTGCACGGCCACTACCTCGACGTGCTCGTCGCGCGGCCCGGGTTGTCGCCGAAGCCTGGACGGATGCTGCACTTCGGGCTGCTGCGGGCCTACAAGGGCGTCGAGGACCTGCTCGCCGCCTTCGCCGGCGTCTCCGACCTGTCGGGCTCGCTGCACGTGGTCGGGGCGGTGCACCCGCACGCGCCCGTCGGGCTGCGCGAGGCCCTGTCTGTCGCCGCCGCCGCCGATCCTCGCGTCCACCTCACGCTGCGCCATGTACCGGACGATGAGCTCGCCGCCGAGCTCGCGGCTGCGCGACTGGTCGTGCTCCCCTACCGCGACGTGCACAACACCGGCGCCGCGCTGCTGGCGCTGTCCGCCGGCCGGCCGGTGCTGCTGCCGCAGGTGCCGGTCACCGAAGACCTGCGCGACGAGGTCGGCCCGGGTTGGGTGCGGCTCTACGACGGTCCGCTCCGCGCCGACGACCTCGCCCGGGCGCTCGCGGCGGACCTCCCGGCGACGCCGCCCGACCTGTCGCGGCGCGACTGGCCAGAGGCCGGCCGCGTGCACCGAGAGGTCTACCGCAGCGCGATCGCCACCCGACAGCGACGGAGCCGACAGCGACGGAGGTAGTCAGCCGGCTGGCGTGCGGCGTCCGCTGCCCGGGCGAGGGCGACGAGCTCATGCGGACGGGCACCCGGCGGACGGCCTCGCGCTCGGGCGGCGGTACTCCCCGTACACGGAGCCCGCCGCGCCGGCGCCCAGAAGGGCGCCACGCGCGAGGTTCCCAGCGCCCCGGGCCCGCAGCGGAGTGAGCGCTTGAGCACGCCGCCGAGGCCGGCCAAGCCGCCGGCGGCCCGACCGGACGGCCGGTCGTGCGTACGTCGCACGACCTACGTCCGCACGAGGCCCCGGTCCGCATCGACTCGCTGCTGCTGCGCGGCCCTCGGCATGCGGCCGCGCGCTGGATCCCGCTCAACGACGTCTACGCCCCGCCGCCGGGCGCTCCGGTCACGACCTTGCCGCTGGGCCACTACCGCGAGAGCTACTCGGAGCCGCCGGGCTGAACGTGGTCGGCCAGCGGCACACACGGTCTCCGGCCGCGCTCGGCGAGGCGCTGCGGGCGTCCGCCTCCGCCGCCGAGCGGATCGTGTTGCGCCTCGAGCACGTACCCGAGCCGGAACTGCTGGCCGAGATCGGCCCCGCATGGCCCCTGCTGTAGGACGCCCCCTCGGCCCGGACGACCTGCAGGGGGGTGGCGGCCGGGAAGGCCGTCGACCCGCCGTACCTGTCGCGCCGCGACTTGTCCGTGGCCGGTCAGGCCCACCGGGGCATCTACGCGTCCGTCGCCGGGCGGACACAGCGGAAGAAGTAGCCCGGCGCGCTGTTCGAGTCGCGGTCGACCAGCCGGTCGAGCGCGAGGGCCAGGTACATGAACGGCACCCACACCGACATGACCACCGTCGCGACGGCCCAGAGCGCCTTCTTGCGCCGTCCCTGCGCACGCCAGCCCGACGGTGCTCCCACCAGCGTGTCCCGCATCAGGTTGCGCACCAGACCCAGCGCGGACACGAACGTGCCGCCGCGCAGCACCACCGTCTCGACCGACAACCCCGCCTGCTCGACCAGCTCGGCCATCCCGCGACGGGTGTAGCGGTAGTAGTCGTGGAAGTCGTGCTCACCGAACATGAACGGTGTGGTCAGCACGAGCACGCCGTCCGCCGTGAGCACCCGCGCCGCCTCGACCAACATCTGCTGGGGGCGGGGCAGGTGCTCGAGAACCTCGAGGGCCAGCATGACCGACACCGTGCCGTCTGCGAGCGGCAGGGCCGCGGCGTCGCACACCAGGTCGGTGCGGTCGGTCGGGGCGATGTCGCTGCTGAGGTAGCGCACGCCCGGGCTGTCCCGACGGATCATCGGTCCGAGCGACGACACACCGCCGCCGACTTCGAACACGAGGGCGCCCGCAGGCACCGCTACCCACGGCCGCACCGTACGGCGCAGGCGAACCCGCTCCGGTGAGCTGATCAGCCGGTACCCGCGGTAGGCCCGCAGAGCCAGTGTGTACAGCCCGGCGCTCTCGCTGGTGCCGCGGGCGCGCACCCGCCCGGTGCCGCTCATGCCACCACGCCCAGCGGCGCGGCGCCCTGGGACGGCGGTCCGTCCAGCGGACGGCGGTACTCGGCGTACAGCCGACCGACCGCGCCGACCGACAGCCCCGCGCCCCGGGCGACATGACGAGCTCCGGTGGCGCGCAGCCGTACCGACCTGGTCAGCAGACCACCCGCGCACTCGACCGTGCCGACCGCCACGCGCAGCAACCCAACCCGCAGCTGCGTCAGCCGCATGCCCCAGCCGGCGGCTCCGGGCCCGGCCAGCGTGACCTCGATGACAGCCGTACCGTTCCCAGTGCGGAAGGCGCGGCGCAGCACCCACCCGGGCGTGCACCGGTGCGCCGGGACCAGATCCAGCACGACCGCCTCGTCGCACCACACCATGCGGCCGCCCGCGCGGTGCAAACTGCTGGTGAACAGGTAGTCCGAGCCGCCGGTCAACCCGAACCGGTCGTCGAAGCGCAGGCCGAGCCGGCGCACGACCGACAGGTCGAGCAGCAGGTTGTTCGTGGCCGCCACCGTGACGGCTGTTCCGGTCGGCAGGCGCCGCCGCCGGAAGAAGCCGCCCGCCTCGACGAAGGCCTCGAGCGGCTTCGTGAAGTGCGAGACGACCGGACCGACCACGGCGGCGACCGGCTCGTCGTGGAACGTCGCCAGCAGCTGGCCGAGCCACCCGGCCACCGGCATCTCGTCATCGTCGATGAACACCAGCAGGTCGGTCGCACTCAGGTCCAGGGCCCGGTTGCGCGCCGCAGCGATGCCCGGGATCGACTCGCAGGCATAGCGCAGCCCGGGACCAGCCGCCTCGACCACCTCGCGCGCCCCCGCGTCGGGTGAGTTGTCAACCACGAGCACGCTGCTGCCCGGCGGCGCCGAGGCGAGCTCGGCGGTGAGCGCCGGCAGCAGCGTAGCCAGCTCGCGGTTGCGGCGGTAGGTCAGCACGGCCACCGTCACCGCCATGCTGCCTGCGCGCTGGGAGCTGGTCATCTCGGCCTCTGGGTCGGGGGTGGATGCTGCAAGGTAGCGCCCGGCCGGGTATGCGATGCCGGCGCTCACGGTCGCCGGAGCCGCGTGGCGATGCCCGCCACCTCGCGCAGGTCGCGGCGCACGCGGCCGGACACCAGCGCCGCGAGGGCGTACACGGCCAGCCCGGCCAGGGCCGCCGCCGCGAGCACGACCACGGCGGGCTCGGCGTCGAGCGCGCGCACGACGAGCAGGGCGCCCGCGCCGGCGGTCACCGCAAGCCCGGCGCAGCGCAGCGCTCCGGTCACCAGCTCGCGCAGCGGCAGCGGCGTGAAGCGGGAGAGCCACCACATGCCGAGCGGCCAGTCGAGCGCGGCGCCGAGCGCGAAGCCTGCGGCGACGCCCTCGAGGCCGTAGCGGCTGCCGAGCAGCACCAGCACCCCCTTCAGCACGGCCGAGGCGGTGCTGTAACGCAGCAGCGCCGCGGTGAGGCCCCGGCTGAGGTAGACCCAGAACGCGACGTAGGCGAGCGTCTCGAACAGCCCGCCGAAGGCGAGCGCCTGCAGCAGCGGCACCGCGGCGCCCCACTGGTCACCGAGGAACAGCGCCACCAGGGGGCTCGCCGCACCCACCGCCAGGCCCAGGGCCGGCACCAGGGTGTAGCCGAACGCCAGCTGCCCGGCCACCAGGTAGCTGGCGTAGCGGCGCGGCTCGTCCTGCAGCCGGGACAGCACCGGCAGCGCCACCGTCGTCGAGGGCTGGCGCACCTGGCTCAGCGGCACCATGAGCAGCTGCCAGGCCCGGTTGTAGACGCCGAGATCGCTCGCGCCGAAGCGATGGCCGATGACGAAGGTGTCGGCGTTGCGGCCGGCGTAGTTGACGAGCTGGCCGGCGGCCAGCTGCCAGCCGAAGGAGAAGAAGGCGCGCATGTCGGCCCCGCGCGTCGGCCGGCGCGGCCGCCAGCGGCCGGCCAGGGCCACGAGGGCCAAGGCGGCTGCCCCCTGCCCCAGCTGCTGGCCGACCAGCGCCCAGTAGCCGGCCCCGGACAGCGCGAGTACGACACCGACGAGCAGGCCGACGAGCTGAGCGCTGACGTCGCTGACCACCAGCCGCCCGAAGCGCAGCGCGCGGTTCAGCCCCGCCCGGTACTGCGCCGACAGGCCGTTGAGCAGGAACGTCAGCGCGAGCACGCGGGAGATGCCGACGAGCTCGGGCCGGTCGAAGAACTCCGCCACCAGCGGGCTCGCGACCACGAGCAGCAGGGCCAGCACAGCGCCGAGCGCGGTGTTGACCCAGAACAGGTTGTCGCGCTGCCGGTCGCTGAGCCGGGCGGCCTGGATCGCGGCCGTGGACAGCCCGAAGTCGCGAGAGATCTCGCCGACACCGATCACCACGACGACCATGGCGACCAGCCCGTAGTCGCGGGGCGAGAGCAGCCGGGCGAGCACCGCCACCGAGGTCAGCTGCAGCAGCAGGCGGGCGCCCTGCCCGCCGAGCGTCACCGCGGCCCCGCGCGCCGCGACGGTGCCGAGCCGCGGGGCGGCGCTCACGGCGACGGGCGCGCGCCGTCGCCGGACCGACGGGCCGCCGCCGCGGCGACGACGAGCCGCATCCCGACGACCGTGCCGACCAGGGCGCTCCACACGGCGGCGGGTCGCACCGCTCGACGGCCCCCTCGCAGCAGCACCAGCCGAGTGTAGGAAGGGGTGGCCAGCACCCAGCGCAGCAGAGCGCGGCCGTGCACGTGCCGCGCGGCAAACGCCAGCCGGCCCCGGCACACCGAGAAGTAGTACAGCCGGGACTTGCCCGTCCCCTGCGTGGCGCCGACCTCGTGCACGGCTGTCAGGTCGTCGCGCACCAGCAGCCGCGCGCCCGCGAGCCGGCACCGGTGACTGAGGTCGACGTCCTCCCAGTAGAGGAAGTAGCTCTCGTCGAACCCCTCGACGCGCTGCCAGAGGCTGCCGTGGACGGCGAGGCAGGCTGCGGTCAGCCACGGCACCGTCGTCGAGGTCTCGAGCCTGCCGAGGGTGCGCGTCTGCCCGGTAGCGAGGTCGAGCCGGCCGGCCCGGAACCAATCGGTGCCGTCGGGGCGCACGAGGCGCGGGGTCACCACGGCCGTCGGGTCGGCGTCCACCTGCTCGGCGAGGGCGGCGAGCTGCTCCGCGCCGATCCGGGCGTCGGGGTTGAGCAGCAGCAGCAGCTCGCTGCCGGCCGCGAGCGCGTGCGCGGCGCCGCGGTTGCAGCCGGCGCCGAAGCCGAGGTTGGTCGACGACAGGAGCAGCTCCCAGCCGTGCTGGTCGGCCAGCTCGCAAAGGGATGCCTGCTCCCCCGGGGTCGTGAAGTTGTCGACCACCACGACCCGGCCGCAGTCGCGACCGACGACCAGGCCGGTGAGGTTCTCGGCGAGCAGGCCCGAGGAACCGTAGCCGACGACCACGACCGCGAGGCGGCCCGCAGGCCGGTCACTCACCTCACGGCTTCGTGACGCTCAGATCGTCCCAGGAGGCGGTGACCGGCGCGTTCGTGGCGCTGCCGGACAGGTAGCTGTCGAGCGCGACGCTGCCGGTGCCCTGGAGGGCGGGAGTGTCGTCGGTGCTCGTCAACAGCCAGGCATCCGGCTCGGTCTGGCCGGCCGGCCAGACCTTCGCCGACAGCGTCGTCGGTGCGGCGCCGGTCACCCGAAGGCGCAGGTTCAGCAGCTGGCCGGGCACGTACGCCTGCGGCAGGGTCACCTGCGTCAGGGTCGTCTCGGCGTTGTTGGTGCGTCGCAGCAGAGCGGCCTGCACGTCGCCGGTCGCCAGGAACCGGAGCTTGAAGCGGTAGTTGTCCGCGCTGCTCGCCCGGCGCGAGACGAGCGTGAGGAAGGTGCCGCCACCGGTCGCGGCCTTGTCGACCGACAGCGCGACCCGGGTGTCGCTGTCGGCGGCGTCGAGCGCATCGAGCCAGGTGGCCGGCCCGGAGCCGGGCGTCGCCATCCGCATGCGACCGGCGCCGCCGGACACCGCGAAGTTGCTTGCGCCACCGGAGACGAGCCAGCTGCCTCCCGCGTCGGCCCGGCCGAAACCGCCGGAGACGCTGCGGGAAAAGGCGTCGTTCGCCACCACGACCGCTGCAGGGGCGGCGGTGACCGTGACCTGCTTGGTCACCGCCGTCGCGGCGTCCGCCGCATCGGTGACGGTGAGCTTCACCGCGTAGGTGCCCGCCGCAGCGTAGGTGTGCGACACCGTCTTGCCGGCCCCGCTCGCACCGTCGCCGAAGGCCCAGGCATAGCTCAGCGCCGTCCCCTCCGGGTCGCTCGAGCCGGACGCGTCGAACGCGGCCGCCAGGTCCTGCGCGGAAGAGGTGAACGACGCCACCGGCGGCTGGTTCGGCGCGGGCGCCGTGCTGACCGTGACCTGCCTGGTGACCGCCGTCGCGGCGCCCGCCGCATCGGTGACGGTCAGCTTCACCGCGTAGGTGCCCGCCGCAGCGTAGGTGTGCGACACCGTCTTGCCGGCCCCGCTCGCACCGTCACCGAAGGCCCAGGCATAGCTCAGCGCCGTCCCCTCCGGGTCGCTCGAACCGGACGCGTCGAACGCGACAGCCAGCTCCTGCGCGGACGAGGTGAACGACGCCACCGGCGGCTGGTTCGGCGCCGGGCCCGCGCCGGCCCCGCGCAGGTAGTGCTCCTCCACCCGGGCGGCGGCGAGGGCGGTCGGGTACGCGGCGAACTCGTCCAGGTCACCGGCGAAGAACGACGAGCTCGGGCGGTCCGGCCAGCCGCCGAGGCTGTCCCCCCCGACCGACCAGTATCCCGCGTAGGCCGAGGGCCACCCGACCGCGCTGCGCTGGCCCACGGCGACGCCGTCGACGTAGAGGACCATCCGGCCGGCGTCCAGCGTGGCGGCGACATGGTGCCAGCCGCCGTCGTTGTAGCTCTCCCGGCTCTGCACCGTGACGGCCCCGGCGCCCGTGTAGACGCCGAACGACAGCTGGCCGGCGTCGTTCATGTACACGTGCCGGTCATAGCTACCGCTGGTACCGGTTCGCGAGTTGCCGTAGCCGAGGAGCTTGCCGCCCGACGTGGTGCTCGTGCGGAACCAGCTCTCGGCCGTGAACGTGGTCGGAGCCGGCTGCTGGTCGAAGGCGGACACCAGGCCCGTGCTCGTGCCGTTCGTGCGCACTGACCGGTCGGCGGGGTCGCGCACCGCCGACGGCCCGCCGCGCACGACGCCCGGCTGCAGCTGGCCGTCGCGCACTCCGACGGAGTCGACGGCGGTCGTGCCGCTGGCCTCGCCGAAGCGCCAGTACAGGTTGGCGCCGTCGCCGCGTACGCCCTGGGCGTAGCCGACCGCCCCCGATCCCGCGGGGCTGCCCGTCACCGTCTCGGAGGCGGCCGTGTTGCCGAGCGGGTCGGTGACGAACAGGCGGTAGCGGTGGGTCGTGCCGGGCTGGGCGGTGGTGTCGACGAAGCCCATCTGCGGCCGGTTCCAGAACGTCGAGCGCTGGGTGGCCTGGTAGATCGGGTTGGCGTCGTCGCTGTCGCGCACCAGGCGGTAGGTGAGCTGCTCGTTGTCACGGTCCCAGTCGGCCGGCCAGGACAGCCGCACCGCGTCCGAGAGCTCGACGACGGCCGGGTTGAGCGCGGCGCCGGCGACCTCGGGGCCGATCTTGTTGGGCGCGGCGCTGCGCACGGCGTAGCGGACCAGGCCCTGCTGATTCACGCCGCCGGCCTTCGGGAACTCGCCGCCGACCACGACGAAGCTGGCGTTGCCGGTGATCGACCAGCCGGCCTGGCCCTGTCCGGTGAAGGTCCCGGCGTCCAGGCGGGGGAACCAGGTGAGCAGGCTCGGCGCCGGCTGACCACCAAAGTTGAAGTAGTTGCCCTCGTTGTTCTTGCTCACCGTGCCGGTCGGCTGAGTGCCGAAGGCCAGCGCGTAGCTGTAGCTGCGGGGCTTGGTCTCGCGATAGCCCCCGACGTTGCCGCAGTAGTGGATGTGCCCAACGGTGTAGTAGGCCCCGCCCACGGCGAAGCCGGAGTAGGTGTCGCCGTGGCAGTCCTCGACCCACACGACCGAGCCGTCGGCCGGGTTCAGCGCGACGGTGCCCTCGAGCCGACCACCACCGCCAAACACGTAGCCGGTCGCGTAGATCTTGGTGCCGTCGGTGGACAGGCTGGTCAGGGCCGAGGCGGTCCCGGCGTTGCGGATGAGGTCGTTGCCCTTCCACGTGCGCACGGCCCCGGTGGTGGCGTCCAGCGCGCCCATGCTGTTCGCGGGGGCGCCGGAGAGAGTGGCGAACTGGCCGGCGACCACGATCCTCGTGCGGTCGGGGGTCTGCACCATCGCCATCACCTGCTCGTCGGCGCTCGGCGCCCAGGCCAGCAGCGCGCCGGTGCTCGGGGCAAAGGCGGCCAGGCGGGTGCGCGCATTGCCGTTCGCCGAGCTGAACGCGCCGCCGACGTAGACGGCGTCGGCAGTGACGACCAACGCCCGCGCGCGATAGTCGAGCACGGGGGCGAAGGTGCTGATCAGCGCGCCGGTGGCGGTGCTGTAGGCGGCGATGCGGTAGCGGTTGGCGCCGTTCGCCCGGGTGAACTCGCCGGCGACGTAGACGCGGGAGCCGTCGGGCGAGCCGGCGACGGCGAGCACCTGGCCGTTGAGGTCGGGCGCGAACGAGCTCACCAGCTGACCGGTGCGGATGTCATAGGCCAGCAGGTTGTTGCGGGTGACGGTGCCGACCCCGGGAGCAGCGCCGGCCGGGCGGGCCTTGGTGAAGCGCCCACCGGCGTACACGGTGTTGCCGACGACGGTCTGGGCGTAGACGACGCCGTCGACCTGGGTGGTGGGCAGGGCGTCCGCCGCGACGGTCGGCGGCGCCGGCGGCACCGGTGCCGTGTCGGCACGTGCGACGGCCGGCGCGACCGCAGCGCCGGTCAGGAGGAGACCTGTGACGGCTACAGAGAGCCACCGCAGCTGCCGAAGGACCATGTGTGCCACCACTCGCTCAAGGATCGGCTCGGAGCAGCCGAACTCTACGCAGAGTAGCGGCTGTACGACGCCCTCACCACCTGCTTGTTCACACTCACCGGGTCATTCACCGGCTGGTCAGATATGACTAGAGCACATGGCACCAGGACGTCATCTCCATGACAGTGTGACGACGGGTGACGTTCTGCAACCCGTTCAGAGGTAGCGTCGCGGGGGTAAATAGGACGGTCTGGGGCACTGCGGTCACACCCGCACCGTCACGCTTCGTCATGATCGGCGTGATCAGGTCTCGCCACCTCAGCCCGCGCGGGCACAGCAGCAGAAAGGACGTGCCGTGGTTCTCTACGTGGCACCAAAGGCGGTTGTGCCGGCTGCCGCAAGCCGGGGTGCCGAAGACACGTTGCGGGTGGCGATGCTCGGCACCCGCGGCGTGCCCGCGGCCTACGGTGGGTTCGAGACGGCGGTCGAGGAGGTGGGCAGCCGGCTCGCCGCTCGCGGCCACGAGGTCACGGTCTACTGCCGCACGACGCCCGGCGCAGAGCGGACCGCCACTCACCTCGGCATGAACCTGGTGCACCTGCCGGCCCTGCGGCGCAAGAGCCTCGAGACGCTCTCGCACACCGGGCTGTCGGCCGCGCACCTGCTCCTCGGACGCTCCCACGATGCCGCGATCGTCTTCAACGCCGGCAACGCGCCGTTCCTGCCGGTGCTGCGCAGCCGGGGCATCCCGGTGGCGACGCACGTCGACGGCCTGGAGTGGCAGCGGGCCAAGTGGGAAGGGATCGGCCGGCACTACTACCGGTGGGCCGAGTCGATGGCCGTGCGCTGGTCGGACGCGCTGATCGCCGACGCCGAGGGCATCGCCGACTACTACCGTACCGAGTTCCAAGCCCACACCGAGCTGATCGCCTACGGCGCCCCGGTGCTGCGCACCCGGCGGGCTCGCGAGCTCGCCAAGATGGGGATCACCGTCGGCGAGTACCACCTGGTGGTGGCGCGCTTCGAGCCGGAGAACCACGTGCACCTCATCCTTGAGGGCTACCGCAGGAGCAGTGCCCGACACCCCCTGGTGATCGTCGGGTCGGCGCCCTACTCGCACGGCTACACCGAGCACGTGCGCGCGCTCGCCGAGGCCGATCCTCGGGTGCAGCTGCTCGGGCCGGTCTGGGACCAGCACCTGCTCGACGACCTGTACGCGGGCGCCGCCACCTACGTGCACGGCCACAGCGTGGGCGGCACGAACCCGTCACTGCTGCGTGCGATGGGCGCCGGCACGGCCGTGCTGGCCTACGACGTGCCCTTCAACCGCGAGGTGGCCGGTGGTCAGGGTCGGTACTTCGGCGACGCCGCTGAGCTGGCCGCGCTGCTCGAGCGGGCCGAGGCACATCCTCACGAGCGAGACCAGCGCTCGGTGCAGCTGCGCGAGCGGGCGCGCAGCGAGTACCGCTGGGACGACGTCGCCGACCGGTACGAGGACCTGTGCCGGCGCCTGTCGGCCGGCGCCTCGTCTGCGCGCGGCAGCGGCCGGCGCACCCACGAGGCCAGCGCCTTTGTCCGGCAGAGCGCCTGGCGCTAGCGAGCACCGAGCGCACGCAGCTCGGTGAACCAAGCGCGCAGCGCCGCACCGAAGAACAGGGCCGTGCCGAGCAGCATGAGGGCGTAGACGACGACGAACACGGGGCGCCAGCCGTACAGCACGAACACCAGGCACAGCACGCCATAGTCGGTCGGCAACGCCGCCAACGAGCGCCACAGCGGGGCGGGAGCGGCGGCCCGGGTGGCACCGGGCTCGCGGTGCAGGCGGCGCAGCAGGTCGGTCAGCACCACGGTGAAGAACCAGGTCGAGGCCAGGCACAGGTAACCCAGCGGCAACAGCAGCGCGGCCCCGTCCGGCCCGAAGCGGAAGAACGAGATCAGCACGGCCGCGTGCACGCTGACGGTCTTGGCGGCGTCGACGACGTGGTCGAGCCACTCCCCCGACGGCGCGCCCCCGCCGCGCAGCCGGGCCAGCTGTCCGTCGGCGGAGTCGAGCGCGTAGCCGAGAACGAGGGCGAGGCACGCAAGGACGGCCATCAGCGGCCCCGGCGGGACGAGGGCGAGCAGGAGGATGCCGATCAGCGAGAATCCGGCGCTGACGGCGGTGACCTGGTTGGGCGTCGCGCCCAGGGCGTGCGCGGCAGCGGCCAGGTGCCGGCCGAGCGGCCGGTTGACGAAGCGGCTGTAGGCCGGGGCGCCCTTCGCGGTCTTCTGGTGCCGGGTGAGCTCGGCGTGCGAGCGCCGGTAGGTCTGCGCTCGGGTGTCGGTCATGCCGGCGCGGCGTGGAAGGCGTTCTGCGTCGCCTCGAGCGAGGTGGTGAGCAGCGACTCGACCGCGTCGGCAGCCCGCTCCAGGTTGAGCGGCAGCTCCTTGCGCTCGGCTGCGCTGAAGTCGCGCAGGACGAAGTCGGCCGGGTCCTGCCGACCGGGCGGGCGGCCGATCCCGACCCGCACGCGCAGGTAGTCGGCACCGAGGGTGCGGGTCAGCGAGCGCAGCCCGTTGTGCCCGCCGTCCCCCCCGCCCCGCTTGACCCGCAGGCCGCCGTAGGGCAGATCGAGCTCGTCGTGCACGGCCAGGAGCGTCTCGTTCGGCACCGAGAAGAACGACCGGACGGCGCCGACCGGCCCGCCCGACTCGTTCATGTAGCTGCGCGGGGCCGTCAGCACGACCCGCCGGCCGACCAGGCGGCCCTCCAGCACGTCGGCCCGGCTCTTGTGCGAGCGCAGCCGCCCGCCGGCGCGCTCGGCCAGCAGGTCCAGCACCATCCGGCCGACGTTGTGCCGGTTGCCGGCATAGCCCGGCCCGGGGTTCCCCAGCCCGACCACGAGCCACACCGGCTCGCTCACGACCGGTCAGCCAGCCGGAGTCTCGGACTTCGGGGCTTCGGTCTCGCCGACCTCGTCGCCCTCGCCGGCCTTGTCGCTCTCGCTGCCGACCTCAACCTCGACGGCCTCGTCTGCGGCGAGCGCCTCGGCGCCGGCCTGCCCGGATCCGAGCTCCTCCTCCGAGGCGCTGAGCTCGGCCTCGAGCTGCTCCTCGGACTGCACGGAGAGAAAGGCGACGACGACCTGCTCGGCGTCCTGCGCGAGCTCGGTGCCGCTCGGCAGCGTGACCTCGCCGGCGGACAGGCTGTCGCCAGCGGCCCGTGCGGCGATGTCGAGCTCGAGGTGGTCGGGCAGCGCGGTCGCGTCGGCGCTGACCGACAGGGTGAGCAGCTGCTGGTCGACGAGGGTCTCGGGCGCGGCCTCGCCCGTCAGCTGCACCGGCACCTCGACGGTTACCCGCTCGCCCTTGCGGACCGACACCAGGTCGATGTGCTCGAGGAAGCCCTTGATGGGGTCACGCACGACGACCTTCGGCAGCGCCAGCTGGTCGCCCTGCTCGGTCTGCAGCGTCAGCAGCACGTTGGCGTCCTGCCTGAGAGCGAGCATCAGCTCGTGGCCGGGCAGGCTGAAGTGGCGGGGGTCGTCACCATGGCCGTACAGGACGGCGGGCACCTTGTTTGCCCGGCGCACCCGCCGCGCGGCGCCCTTGCCGAACTCGGTGCGGGGCTCAGCGGCGATACGGACCTCGGACACAGCAGAACTCCTAGCAAGGGGCGGGGGTGCGGCAGGCATCGGCGGCGGCTGCCGATCCGGCAGCAGCGCGGCACGGAAGTCTAGCGGCGCGCGGCGGCGGCGGGCCAGCTGCGGCGGGAGCGCCTCAGACCTCGTCCTCTCCTGCGGTGCGCAGCCGAGCCCGGTAGGCGGCGACGTGCAGGCGGTTCCCGCAGTTGCCCGTGTCGCAGTACCGGCGGGAGCGGTTGCGCGACAGGTCGACGAAGACCGCGTCGCACGCGGGCGCCTCGCAGTCGCGCAGCCGCGCTGCGCCGTCGTCACGCAGCACCTCGGCCAGCGCCATGCCGGTGTCGGCCGCGAGGCGCGAGGCGACCGGCGCCGAGGGCGCGGTCCAGTGCAGGTGCCAGTCGTACCCGTCGTGGTCGGTCAGCTGCGGCAGCACGGCCGCCTCGGCGACCATGCCGTTGACGACCGCGGCCGCCCGGCGCATGTCGCGGGCCGACCACACCGCCCGCAGCCGCGGCCGCAGCGCCTGCACCTGCGCGAGGTCGTCACCCGAGACGACCCGCGAGCCGCTGACCTCGTGCTCGTGGAGGTAGGACCGCAGCGCGGCGAGGTCGGGCAGCAGCTCGGCCCCGTTGGCCCGCGAGTTGACCAGGTCGACCGCGATCGCGAGGGCGCGGGCGACGTCGTGCGCGACGTGCACAGCCGGACCCCTTACGCCTCGCCGTCGAACAGGCTCGTGACCGAGCCGTCCTCGAACACCTCGCGGATGGCCCGGGCGATGAGCGGCGCGATGGAGAGCACCGTCAGGCCGTCGAATCGCTGGCTGTCGTCGACGGGCAGGGTGTCGGTGACGAGCACGGCGCTGAGCCGGCTGTTCTTGAGCCGGTCGACGGCCGGCCCGGACAGCACCCCGTGCGTCACGGCGACGATGACGTCGCGCGCGCCGTTGTCGAACAGCAGGTCGACGGCCTTGGTGATGGTGCTGCCGGTGTCGATCATGTCGTCGACGAGGATGCAGGTCTTGCCGTCGACCTCACCGACGACCTCGCCGACCTTCACCTCGTTCGGCACGTCGGGGTCGCGTCGCTTGTGGATGATCGCGAGCCCGGTGCCGAGCCGGTCGGTCCAGCGCTCGGCCACCCGCACCCGGCCCGCGTCCGGCGAGACGACGACCAGCTCGCGGTCGCCCCAGTTCTTCTCGACGTGCTCGGCCAGCAGCGGCAGCGCGAACAGGTGGTCGACCGGGCCGTCGAAGAAGCCCTGGATCTGGGCGGTGTGCAGGTCGACGGTCATCAGCCGGTCGGCGCCCGCGGTCTTGAACAGGTCGGCGACGAGGCGAGCGCTGATCGGCTCGCGACCGCGGTGCTTCTTGTCCTGGCGCGCGTAGGGGTAGAAGGGCAGCACGACGGTGATGCGCTTGGCCGAGGCCCTTTTGAGCGCGTCGACCATGAGCAGCGTCTCCATCAGCCAGGTGTTGACCGGTGTCGTGATGCTCTGCACGACAAAGGCGTCGGACCCGCGCACCGACTCCTGGAAGCGCACGAAGATCTCGCCGTTGGCGAAGTCGTACGCGCTGGTCGGCACCGGCTCGACGCCGAGACCGGCGCCGATCTCCTGCGCGAGCTCGGGGAAGGCCCGCCCGGAGAACAGCATGAGGTTCTTGTGGCTGTCGATCCGGATGCCGCTCACGACGTGGTCCCCTCGTCCGTCCGCGGTACCGGGCGCCGGCGGGCGACCCAGCCGTCGATGTTGCGCTGGCGGGCCCGGCCGACGCCGAGGGCGCCGGCCGGCACGTCGTCGGTGATGACCGAACCGGCTGCGGTGTAGGCGCCGTCGCCGACGCTGACAGGTGCGACGAGCATGGTGTCGCTGCCGATGCGCACGTCGTCGCCGATCTGCGTGGCGTGCTTGTCACGGCCGTCGTAGTTGACCACGACGGTGGCGGCGCCGATGTTGCTGCGCTCGCCGATCGTCGCGTCGCCGACGTAGGACAGGTGCGGCACCTTGCTGCCGGCGCCGATCGTGCTGGCCTTCACCTCGACAAAGGCGCCGACCTTCGCTCCCTCGCCGAGCCGGGCACCCGGGCGGAGGTAGCTGTACGGACCGACCTGCGCGCCCGGTCCGACGACCGCCCCGAGGCAGTGCGACCTGACCACGCGCGCGCCGGCCGCGACCTCGGTGTCGCGCAGCGTGGTCTCGGGACCGACCTCGGCGCCGGCCGCCACGGTGCTGCGGCCGTGCAGCTGGCAGCCCGGGTGCACGGTGGCGTCGGCCTCGAGCTGCACGTCGACGTCGATCCAGGTGGTGAGCGGGTCGAGCACCCCGACACCCGCCCGCTGGTGACCCGCGATGATCCGGTCGCGCAGCGACCGCGCCGCGGCCGAGAGCTGCACCCGGTCGTTGACGCCCATGGTCTCGTCGGGGTCGCCAGCCGGCTGGCCGCCGACCGTGCGGCCCGCGGCCCGGTGCAGGCCCACGACGTCGGTGAGGTACCACTCGCCCTGCGCGTTGTCGGGCTGCAGCTGCGGCAGCGCCTCGCGCAGCGCGGCGGCGTCAAAGGCGTAGACGCTGGTCGCCACCTCGGTGATCTGGCGCACCGCGTCGTCGGCGTCGCGGTGCTCGACGACCGCGCGCACGGCGCCGCCCTCGCGCACCACCCGGCCGTAGCCGGTGGGGTCGGCCAGCTCGGCGGTGAGCAGCGTCGTGGCGGCGCGGCGCAGCGCGTGCGCGCCGACGAGCTCGCCGAGCGTCTCGCTCGTGAGCAGGGGGGCGTCGCCGGGCACGACGACGACGGTGCCCTCCAGGTCGGGCACCGTGTCGAGGGCGACCTGCACGGCGTGGCCGGTGCCGCGCTGCTCGTCCTGCACGACGGCCTCGGCGTCCGGGTCGAGCTGGGTGAGGTGCGCGGTGACGCGCTCGCGCTCGTGGCCGACGACCACCAGCAGGTGCTGCGGCGACAGGCCGCGCGCGGTCCGCACCACGTGACCGAGCATCGACAGGCCGGCCAGCTCGTGCAGCACCTTGGGGGTGCCGGGGCTGCGCATGCGGGTGCCCTCGCCGGCGGCCAGGACGACGACCGCGGCGACGGGCGCGTCAGTCACACGTGCTCCTTGCGGGCGGGGGGCGGGGCGGGGCTCCCGGCGGGGAGTCTAGCCAGCAGCCGCGCTGCGGCCGGCGGCGCCTGCTCCCGGAGGAGGATTCGAACCTCCGTTCGGGGATTCAAAGTCCCCTGTCCTGCCCCTAGACGATCCGGGATGAACGGCGTCGCCACCATGATGCCTTTTGCGACGGCCTGGTCGCGCGGACCATCGCCGGGTTACCGTCCGTGCACTGCCTCCGATGTCCGTTGCCCCGTGGAGACTTCCTGTGACTGCGCCGCCCCTGGATGCGCCCGTGACCACCGTCGCCTACGACGGGGACGACGCCCGTCCGCTGCAGGACCTGCCCCGCACCCGGCTGTGGGCCCGGCTCGAGCAGGTGGCCCTCGGCGCGTTCATCGTCGTGCCGCTGCTGGCCGTCGCCGCCAGCGGCTTCGTGCTGTGGGGCAACGGGCTGTCGTGGCGCGACGTCGTCATCTCGAGCGTCGCCTACGCCGTCACCGGTCACGGCATCACGGTGGGCTACCACCGCTACTTCACGCACGGCTCGTTCAAGGCGCCCAAGCCGGTACGCGTGGGCCTGGCCGTCGCCGGCTCGATGGCCATCGAAGGACCGGTGACCCGATGGGTCGCCGACCACCGGCGCCACCACGCCTTCAGCGACAAGGAGGGCGACCCGCACAGCCCCTGGCGCTACGGCACCACTTCTTCGCGCTGTGCAAGGGGCTGTTCCATGCGCACGTCGGCTGGCTTTTCGACGTCGAGCAGACCGATCAGAAGCGCTTCGCCCCCGACCTGCTCGCCGACAGGGCGGTGCACCGGGTCAACCGGCTGTTCCCGCTGTGGGTCGTCCTCTCGCTCGGGCTGCCGGCGCTGGTCGGTGGGCTGTGGGCCGGCGCGGTCGGTGACGGCTTCTGGCACGGCGCGGCCACCGCCTTCTTCTGGGGCTCGCTCGTGCGAGTCGCGGTGCTGCACCACGTCACCTGGTCGATCAACTCGATCTGCCACGCCTTTGGCGAGCGCCCGTTCATGACCCGCGACCAGTCCCGCAACGTCTGGCCGCTGGCGCTCATCTCGATGGGCGAGAGCTGGCACAACCTGCACCACGCCGATCCCACCGCCGCCCGGCACGGCGTCGACCGCTTCCAGGTCGACACCAGCGCCGAGCTGATCCGCGGCCTGGAGAAGCTCGGGCTCGCCCGCGACGTGCGCTGGCCCAAGCGCGAGCGCCTCGACGCGCGGCGGCGCGTGCCCGCCTGACGCCGTTCCCTGGGTGATCATCAGAAGCATCCGTCGTTTCAGTGGCTCGGGACGCACCGATCCTTCTGACGATCACCACTCGAGGGCGCCTGCGACGGCGTCAGCGCTGCCGATCCGTGCAGTACGCCAATACGGCTTGCTGGACCGGCAGCAGCGTCGCCTTGAACCCGTACCCGACAAAGGCCTCGCTGCGGTCCACCCCCTCGGCCGACACCTCCCGGCCGCGGGTGAACGGCGGGCAAGGGTTGAGCAGCACGTCCGGGGCGGCCAGCCCCAGCAGGTCGAAGGTGATCTGGAAGGGAGCCAGGGCGTCACCGTGCGCGCCCACGCCGTCGGTGACGACGACCTCGGCGCCGCACATCGCCGCCTGGATGTCACCGGTCCAGGCAAGACCCGGCGTGGCCAGCTCGCGCGGGCAGCACTGCAGCAGCTCCAGCGACAGGACCGCCGCGAGCTCGGCCCAGGCCCTGGCGATGTTGCCGTCCGCGCCCACGAAGACGATGTTCAGTGCCCGCAGCTCCGGCCGGACGCGGGACAGCGCGTAGGCGTCGGACAAGACCTCGCACGGGTGGTTGACGTCGGTCATCGCGTTGACCACGGGCACCAGGTCGCACGCCGCCAGCGCCTCCAGGCGGGCGATGTCCGGGTGGCGGACGACGACGACGTCGACCCAGCTGGCCAGGTAGCCCAGCACGTCCTTCGGCGCTTCGGGCTTGTCGAGGGTCTCCGGAGCGAACAGCACCGGCTGCAGCCCCATCAGCGCGGCGCCCCGCTCGAACGTCACCCGGGTGCGCAGGCTCGTCGGTGGGAAGAACAGCACCGCGCAACCCGGGCGTTGGGGCCCGCGGCCCGCCGCGTAGGCGTCGGCCAGCGCGAAGACCGCGGTGACGTCCTCGACAGTCCAGTCGGTCAGCCGCACGAGGTGACGCATCGGCCCACCTTCGCACCCGCTGGGGCTGATCGGGGACCTGCGCAACGCCGGCTTCGGGCTGGGCGGCCTCGCCGCCGGGCTCGCGATCAGCGCCGGCGGTGTCGGCGGCTACCAGGCCATCGCCGTGGTCAACGCCGCGAGCTTCCGGGTCGCTGCCGGGCTGCTGCTGCGGATGCCCCCCCCCCGTCGTCGCGGCCGCGAGACGGCCGGAGCCCGGCTCGTGGCGCACGGTGCTGTCCGACCGGCCTTACCTGGGTCTCACCGCCGCGAACGTCGCGGTGGCGACCGCGGGCCTCGCACTCTCGCTCGTCGTCTCGGTGTGGGCGGTCGACGCGCTGGGCCTGCCCGCGTGGCTGCCGGGCGTGGCCTTCACCGTCAACTGCCTGCTCGTCGCGCTGGGCCAGGGACCGGTCGTGCTGGCCATGACCGGCTGTACGCGGGTGGGGATGCTGCAGCTCGCCGCGCTGGTGCACGTCGTCGGGTACGTGGTGCTGCTCGGCGCCGGGCTCGGCGGGCCGGCGCTCCGTGTCGCCCTGGTGCTCGTCGGCGTCGTGGGCGGTGCTCGACGTGGTCGCCATCATCGGCCCGGCGCTGCTGTCGGGCTACCGGTCGATCGTCGCGTTCGGCGTGCTCAACCTCGTCGGGCTCAGCATCGGCGGGGTGCTGTACGCGCAGGCCTTCGCCTCGCTGTGGTGCGTGTACGCCGGGCTCGCGAGCGTGCTGGTGGTCGTGCACATGCGACGCCGCCGGCGGCTGACTGACCAGCACCGGCTGGACGGAGCGCCGCACGGGGCCGTCTCGGCCTCGGTGTAGCCCGGCCGCGGCGCCTTTGATCGTCAGAAGGATCCGTCGCCGGCGGGCCTCGGGAAGGCACCGATCCTTCTGACGATCACCGCGCGTGGGCGGCAAGCGGCGCGTCAGAAGTCCGAGAGCTCCAGCCAGCGGTCCTCAAGCTGCGCCTTGTCGGCCTGCAGCGCCCGTAGCTGCTCGTCCAGCGCCGCGACGGCGGCGAAGTCGGCGGCCTGCTCGGCCATCTCGCGCTCGATCGAGGCCTGCCGGGTGTCGAGCCGGGCGATCTCGCGCTCGACGCGGGTCAGCTCCTTCTTGGCCGCCCGCTCGTCGGCAGCCGACGACGACGGACCTTTTGCCGGCTTCGCCGACGCAGTCGCACCGCCCCGGCGGCGGCGGGCGAGGTACTCATCGACCCCGCCGGGCAGCGCGGCGACGCTGCCGTCGCCCATGAGCGAGGCGGTCGTCGTGGTGACCCGCTCCAGGAAGTAGCGGTCGTGGCTGACGACGATCAGCGTGCCGGGCCAGCCGTCGAGCACGTCCTCCAGGGCGGTGAGGGTGTCGATGTCGAGGTCGTTGGTCGGCTCGTCGAGCAGGATGACGTTGGGCTCGCCCATCAGCAGGCGCAGGATCTGCAAGCGCCGGCGCTCGCCGCCGGACAGGTCGCCGACGCGGGTCCACTGCGCGTTGCCGGTGAAGCCGAAGCGGTCGGCCAGCGAGCTGGCGCCGATGGTCTTGCCGCCGCCGAGGTCGACGACCTTGGCCACCTGCTCGACCGCCTCCAGCACCCGCAGCGCCGGGTCGAGCTCGGCGACCTCCTGCGAGAGGTAGGCGGGCTTGACGGTCTGCCCGACCACGACGCGGCCGCTGTCCGGCTGCTGCTGGCCCATGAGCATCCGCAGGACCGTCGACTTGCCGGCGCCGTTGACCCCGACGACGCCGACCCGGTCGCCGGGCCCGAGGTTCCAGTCGACGCCGTCGAGCAGCACCTTCTTGCCAAAGGCCAGTGTCACACCGTGCAGCTCGTAGACGGTCTTGCCGAGCCGGGCGGCCGAGAAGCGCTGCAGCGCCACGTCGTCGCGGGCGGGCGGCTCGTCGGCGATCAGGGCGTTCGCCGCGTCGATGCGGAACTGCGGCTTGCTGGTGCGCGCGGGCGGACCGCGGCGCAGCCAGGCCAGCTCCTTCTTCACCAGCTGCAACCGCTTCTGCTCGGCGCCGGCGGCGATGCGGTCGCGCTCGGCCCGGGCCAGCACGTAGGCCGAGTAGCCGCCCTCGTAGGCATCGACCGCGCCGTCGTGCACCTCCCAGGTGCGGGTGTTCACCTCGTCGAGGAACCACCGGTCGTGCGTCACCACCAGGTGCGAGCCGCGCCGGCCGACAAGATGCGCGGCGAGCCAGGCCACGCCCTCGACGTCGAGGTGGTTGGTCGGCTCGTCGAGCACGAGCAGGTCCCACTCCTGGGTGAGCAGCGCCGCGAGCGCCACCCGCCGCCGCTCGCCGCCGCTCATGGTGGCGACGGCGGCGTCCAGGCCGATGTCGTGCAGGCCCAGCCCGTCGAGCACCTCGCGCACCCGCGCGTCACCGGCCCAGTCGTGCTCGGCCGTCGCACCGAGCACGGCCTCGTGCGCGGTCAGGGCGGTGTCGACGCGCACGTCCTGCGTCAGGACCCCGACCCGCAGCCCGCTGGTGTGCGTGACCCGGCCGTCGTTCGGGTCCTCGGTCTTGACGAGCGTCTTCAGCAGCGTCGTCTTGCCGCCGCCGTTGCGCCCGACGACGCCGATGCGGTCGCCGCGGCTGACGCCGAGTGAGACCCGGTCGAGCAGCAGCTTGGTGCCGTGCGCGACGGTGACGTTCTCGAGGTTGACCAGGTTGACGGCCATCAGCGGGCCTCGACCACGCGGGCGCCGGGCACCGGGCCGTCGGCCGGCAGCACGCAGGCCGCGACGTCGCGGGCGGCGACAGCGGACGCGAGCGCGGCGGCGGCGGCGGCGTCGCGGGCCAGCAGCGCCACCGTCGGTCCGGACCCGGACACGAGCGCGCCGAGCGCGCCGAGCGAGCGGGCCGTCGTCAGCACCTCGCCCAGCCGGGGCAGCAGCGCCAGGGCCGCCGGCTGCAGGTCGTTGGCGAGCGCCCGGCCGAGGGCCACCGGGTCGGCCGAGCGCAGTGCGCTGAGCACCTGCGCCGGGTCGGAGACGACGCGCACCGGCCCGCTGGCCCGCTGGCGGTCCAGCTCGGCGTAGATCGCCGGTGTCGACAGTTCGTCCGGCTGCGCGGCGAGCACCCAGCTGTAGGAACCGTGGCCGAGCACCGGGGTGAGCACCTCACCGCGGCCGGTGCCGAGCGCGGTGCCGCCGTGCAGGCAGAACGACACGTCGGAGCCGAGGCCGGCCGCGATCTCGGCCAGCTCGTCGCGCGATAAGCCGGCGCCCCACAGCGCGTCCGCGGCGACGAGGGCGGCTGCGGCGTCGGTCGAGCCGCCGGCGCAGCCACCCGCGACGGGGATGCCCTTGCGCAGGTGCAGGCGCACGCTCGGGTCGTCACCGGTGACCGCTGCGAGCGCCCGCACGGCCCGCACGGCCAGGTTCGTGCCGTCGGTCGGGACGCGGTCCGCGCCCAGGCCCTCGACCGTCGTCGCCGGCTCGTCTGCGCGCTCGACCGTGACGTCGTCGTACAGCGAGACCGCGTGGAAGACCGTCGTCAGCTCGTGGAAGCCGTCGGCGCGAGGCTGTCCGACCGACAGGTGCAGGTTGATCTTCGCCGGTGCGCGGACGGTGACGCGGTCGTACGTGCGGCGCGCGGGCAGGGCCTGCTCCTGGCGATGGGTGGGTGCGGCGATGGATGGGTGCGACGGTGGGTGCGGCGGTGGACCGGCTGGTGCGGGTCGTCAGCCTACGGGGGCTGTCGCGGCCAGGCGCGCAAAGGCCGCGACGTCGAGCACCTCGCCGCGGGCCCGCGGGTCGATGCCGGCGGCGACGAGCCGCTGCTCGGCCGCGTCCGCCGATCCCGCCCACCCCGCCAGTGCTGCCCGCAGCGTCTTGCGGCGCTGGGCGAAGGCGGCGTCGATGACGGCGAACGTCGCCGCGCGCTCTCCCGGCGGGGGCTGGCGCCGGCCAAAGGCCACGAGCGCCGAGTCGACGTGCGGCGCGGGCCAGAACACGCTGCGCGCGACGGAGCCGGCGCGGCGCACCTCGGCGTACCAGGCCGCCTTGACCGACGGCACGCCGTAGGTGCGCGAACCGGGCGGGGCGGCGAGCCGGTCGGCCACCTCGGCCTGCACCATCACCAGGCCGGTGGCAAGGCTCGGCAGGCGTTCGAGCAGGTGCAGCAGCACCGGGACCGCGACGTTGTAGGGCAGGTTCGCGACCAACGCGGTCGGTGCCGCCCCGGGTACGGACTCCAGCCGCAGCGCGTCCTGCCCCAGCACCTCGAGCCGGTCGGCGTAGGCGGGCAGGTGCGCCGCGACGGTCGCGGGCAGCGCGCCGGCCAGCAGCGGGTCGATCTCGACGGCGACCACCCGCCGGCACGCGGGCAGCAGGCCGAGGGTCAGCGACCCGAGCCCGGGACCCACCTCCAGCACGACGTCGTCGACCCCGACAGCGGCTGCGCGCACGATCTTGCGCACCGTGTTGGGGTCGACGACGAAGTTCTGGCCGAGCGTCTTGGTGGGCCGCAGCCCGAGGCGGGCCGCCAGGGCCCGCACCTCGCTGGCGCTCAGCAGGGCGGCGGGCTCACCGGGCGGCATGCGCCAACGCTAGGAGTCACGCTGACGTACGGGGCGCTACAGGCCCTTGCCGCACACCGGCCACTGGCCGCGGCCGCTGCGGCTGTGCAGGGCCTGCGCGCGGCTGGTCTGCTCGGCGGCGCTGGCCTTGGCCGGATCGCCCGAGCCGCCGACGCTGCGCCAGGTCTCGGTGGAGAACTGGTAGAGGCCCCGGTACTTGCCGGTGGAGCTGACGGCCGAGGCGTTGCCGCCGGACTCGCAGCGCGCGAGCGCGCCCCAGTTCAGGCCGCCGCTGCTGCTCGGCACCGAGGCGGTGCGACCCTGCTTCGACGACGGGCGGCTCTTCGACGACGGGCGGGCCTTGGACGACGGGCGGGCCTTGGACGACGCGCGGGCCTTGGACGACGCGCGGGCCTTGGACGACGAACCTGCCTGCGACGACACGGGGCTGGCGGCCTCGGGGCGCGGGGCCGGGCGGGCCTTGGTGCCGATGGCCACGACCTTGCTCACCGGCGCGCTGGTCTGCGCGTTGGCGATGACCTTGCTGCTCTCGAGCTTGCCGTCGGCCAGCACACGCTCGGTGGTGCGGCGCAACACGCCGGCCTTGCCGGCGCGCACCAGCTTCGTCGAGCCGGTGTAGAGCGCGGCGTCCTTCTTCTGCTCGGTGGCGAACGGGACCGCGACGTCGTCGACGATGCGCTGGGTGCTGACCCGCACCGCGGTGAACGCCAGGCCCTCGGTGACGGGCGCCTCGCGCTTGGCCGATAGCCGGTCGTCGCGGTCGAGCACCACGCCGGCCTCGATCAGCGCGTCGCGCACGGTCGGCTGCGTCGTGGTGACGGCGCGGGTCGTGCCGTCGAGCGTGATGCTCATCGTCTTGGGCGTGCGCACGTCGACGCGCAGGCCGGACAGCGGGATGGCGCGTGAGCGCGACGCCGACAGGGCGATGCCCTTCTCGCGCAGGCCCGCCTGGGTCAGGGCCTCATCGACCGATGCGGCGGTGGTCCAGACGGTCTTCGGCGTGCCGTCGACGACGAGGGTGACCTCGCGGCCGCGACGCAGGGCCACCTGGTCGCCGTCGTCGATGTCGGTTCCTACGGCAGGGACCAGGGTGTCGTGCCGACCGACGGACAGGTCGGCAGCGGCGAGCGCGTCGCCGACCGAGCCGCCGCGGAAGTCGACCTGTTGCGGGCTGCCGTCGACGAGCACGGTCGCGGTCTTCTCCGAGGTCGCATACGCGACGCCGCCGGTAGTGGCGGCGATGGCCGCGACGCCGAGCACGAGGGCGCCGGCGCGGCGGGGACGGGACAGGGCGTTACGGGTCACGGTTCTCCGGATCGGGGTAGGGGCTCCGGGCAGGTGGACAGCCGCAGGCGCTGTAGATCGCGCCGATCCGTTGCCGGTCGGCGGGGCGTGCGGCCGGGGTGGGATGTGTCCATCTCTCCGGCGGGCTGCAGCGAACGTACGCACGCGAGGGCAGCCTTGCCAAACTTCGGGTGGGGGCCGGAGCGGTCCCACCGGCCCGTTTCACGGCTCGGGTGGAGCGAAAGCGCAGGTCAGCGCGGCGTTAGCGCCGTCGGGTGAAGTCCGTCACGAGATCGTCACAATCGTCACTCAGTAGCCGAACGCACGCCGTCCGTTGGCTGCGAGCACCGGGCACAGCGCATCGAGCGGTACGCCGCGGGTCTCCGCGAGCACCCGGACCGTCAGCGGCACGAGGTACGGCCCGTTCGGCCGGCCCCGGTGCGGCATCGGCGCGAGGAACGGCGCGTCGGTCTCGACGAGCAGCAGCTCGGCCGGCGCGAGCGCCGCCGCCTCGCGCAGGGCGTCGTTGGCCTTGAAGGTCAGCGGCCCGGCGAAGCTCAGGTACCAGCCGTGCTCGGCGCAGGTGCGCGCCAGCGGGGCGCCGCCCGAGAAGCAGTGCAAGACGACCCGCTCGGGCGGGCCCTCCTCCAGCAGCACCCGCACGACGTCGTCGTGGGCGTCCCGATCGTGGATCATCAGCGCGGTGCCGGTCGCCTTGGCGATCGCGAGGTGCACGCGGAACGACTCCTCCTGCAGCCGGTGGCCCTCTGCCGTCTCGGTGCGGAAGTGGTCGAGCCCGGTCTCGCCGACCGCCACCACCTGCGGCAGGGCCGCGAGCGCCTCGATCTCGCGCAGCGCCTCCTCGCTCGCCGCGCCCGTGCCTGCCTCGTTCGGGTGGATCGCGACGGCGGCGTGCACGTCGCTCCGCCCTGCCGCGAGCTCGGCCGACCAGCGGCTCGAGGCGAGGTCGACGCCCACCTGCACGACCGCGTCCACACCGACCGAGGCCGCCAGCGCGAGGTGCCCGCCCGGGTCACCGCCCATGATGTCGAGGTGGCAGTGGCTGTCGCCGACCGGCAGCGGCAGCGGCTCCGGCGCCGGTGGGGGTTCGCCCTGGCGTGCCCCCCGCGCCCGGCGGCTCGACTGGCTCACGTAGTCGGGCCGCTCACGAGCCTGTCGCTCACGAGGCCTCCAGCCGGGCCAGCTCGTCCTCGACGACGCTCGGTTCGAGCTTGGTGAACAGCGGCACCGGCTTGTCGAGCGGCTGACCCACCCGGATCGGCCGACGTTCCCACACCGCGGCGGTGTCGTAGTCGCCCATGAGCACCGGGTAGGCCGGTCCGCCGTCGAGGTCGTCGACCTCGCGCAGCTCGGGCTGGCCGCTCCAGGCGCTGGTCCCCCCCAGCATCCGGTGCACGGCCTCCGAGCTCGCCGGCAGGAACGGCGTGAGCAGCGCCTTGGCGTCGTCGACGAGCTGTAGGGCGACGTGCAGCACCGTCTCGCGCCGCGCCGGATCGTCCTTGAGCTTCCACGGCGCTTGGTCGGACAGATAGCGGTTCGCCTCGCCGACCACCCGCATCGCCTCCTGCAGCGCGGCCTTTTGCTGCGAGCGGCCGAGCAGCGCACCGATCGGCCCGAACGCCGCCTCGGACTGCCGCAGCGCCTCGACGTCGGCGCCGAGCAGCTCGCCCGCCGGCGGGATCGTGCCGGGCGCCTTGTGCACCATCGACACCGTGCGGTTCACCAGGTTGCCCCAGGCACCGACGAGCTCGGTGTTGTTGCGGGTGACGAACTGCTCCCAGGTGAAGTCGGTGTCGGCGTTCTCCGGTCCGGCGGCGGCCAGGTAGTAGCGCAGCGCGTCGGCGCCGTAGCGCTCCAGCACGTCGCGCACGTAGATGACGACCGAGCGGCTGCTCGAGAACTTGCGGCCCTCCATCGTGAGGAACTCGCTGCTGACGACCTCGCTGGGCAGCGCGAGCTCGCCGTACGCGCCGGGCGTCCCGGCCGGCTTGCCGCTCTCGCCGAGCAGGATCGCCGGCCAGATGACCGAGTGGAAGACGACGTTGTCCTTGCCCATGAAGTAGCGGGTGTCGGCGCTGCCGTCCCAGAACGGCCGCCACGCGTCGGGGTCGCCGGTGCGCCGAGCCCACTCGATCGAGGCCGACAGGTAGCCGATGACCGCGTCGAACCAGACGTAGATGCGCTTGTCGCGCCCGGACCAGTCGGGCAGCGGGATCGGCACCCCCCAGTCGAGGTCGCGGGTGATGGCGCGCGGCTTGAGCTCCTCGATGAGGTTCGCGCTGAAGCGCAGCACGTTCGGCCGCCAGCCGGTGCGGGTCGACAGCCACGAGCCCAGCGCCTCCGCGAAGGCCGGCAGCTCGAGGAAGAACTGAGCGCTCTCGACGAACCGCGGGGTCGCGCCGTCGAGCTTGGAGCGGGGCCTGATCAGGTCTTGCGGATCGAGCTGGTTGCCGCAGTTGTCGCACTGGTCGCCGCGCGCCCCGTCGTAGCCGCAGATCGGGCAGGTGCCTTCGATGTAGCGGTCCGGCAGCCCGCGGCCGGTGTTCGGGTCGACCGCCGACAGCTGCGGGCGTTCGACGACGTAGCCGTTCTCGTGCAGGGCGCGGAACATCTCCTGCACCACCGCGTAGTGGTTGCGCGTCGTGGTGCGGGTGAACAGGTCGTAGGCGAGGCCGAGGCCCTGCAGGTCCTCGGCGATCACCCGGTTGTAGCGGTCGGCGAGCGCCCGGGCGCTCACCCCCTCGCGGTCGGCCTGCACCTGGATGGGCGTGCCGTGCTCGTCGGTGCCGCTGACCATCAGCACCTCGTTGCCCGCCATCCGCTGGTAGCGGCTGAACACGTCGGAGGGCACCCCGAAACCGGCGACATGGCCGATGTGGCGGGGACCGTTGGCATAGGGCCAGGCGACGGCGGTCAGGACGCGGGACATGCCGGCGAGCCTACGGAGCCGTCCCGCGCCGGCCCACCGGGTTGACGACGTGACGTCCTTGCCGTCCTGGCAGCACAGGATCCGCGTTGTCCCTCGCGGGAGGTGAGGTGCGGCAGCGACCGCAGCCGGTACTGGTCGGCTGCGGCCACGCCCGTGGTCAGCCCGCGGTCGGCGCGACCCGACCACGACTCCCGTCGACCGTCACGAGAGCGCCGTCGGGCAGTGCCGTCGTCGCACCGGGGACGGCCAGCACGGCCGGCAGGCCCTGCTCGCGGGCGACGATCGCGGCGGGGTCGTCCACCCGCTGGCCGCGGACGCGCAGGGAAGCGCTGCTAGCCCACGCCGAGGCGCTCGAGGCGTCGAAGAGCATCACGCCCGTGGTCTGCGACGAGTTCCTCTGCTGGGTGAAGGACGCCAAGCAGGAGAAGCGCGCGAGCGCCGCATCCGGCGCACGCAGGAAGAGCTGCAGGAGGGCAACCGCCGATCGTGCTGCTGGCCGGGAGGCGCGCATCGCGAGCGCACCGGCCGGCCCGCCGCGCAAGGAAAGTGAGTTCGTGGTTGCTCTGACGACCACGGATCCGCTTTCCCCTGGCCCGGGGTCGGGGGGTCCGGGTCGGGGGTCGGACTGACGAGACAGGAGCTGACCTCGCCGGTCAGCCTGTCGAGCGGCGCGTCGGGTGACGAGCCGGCGGTCACGTTCCCGCGGGAACGTCACCGATGGCTCCCACCGTCACCACCGCCGCGTCGCGCGCGCGGCCGGTCTCGGTCGTCTGCGTGATCTGCCCCGGCACGTTGCCCGCAACCCACGGGGCGGCCTCGGTCCACCTTCGGGCGCGGTGCCGGCCCTCGGGCGAACGTTTGTCAGGATTGTTTCATGGCCCGCCGCTTGCCGCGGCCAGGCACCGGCAGGTCAGGCGAACTCGTCCTCGAGGCCGGCGCTGGCCATCCCGGACCAGGTGCCCTCGACGAGGTGCGCGAGCACGACCAGGTCGTGCAGCGCCCCGCCCTTGTCGCGGACGTGGTCGCGCAGCAGCGCCTCCGGCTCGAAGCCCAGCCCCTCGAACATGCCGATCGCGGGGACGGCGTCGACCACGACCTCGACCACCAGCTTGGTCAGCCCGAGCTGCAGCCCGGACATGAGGCCGTGGCGGGCCAGCAAGCGCCCGATGCCGCGGCCTCGCGCTCCGGGGTCGACGACGATGCGCAGGCTCCCCACGTGCGAGGACCAGCCGACCTGCGGCAGCACGGCGACGTAGCCGAGCACGCGCCCGTCCTCGACCGCGACCGCCCGCCGGGCCCGTGAGTCCTCGAGCCAGGACGCGACCAGCCCTGGCTGGAGCACGTCTTCGGCAAAGCTGTTGTGGTCGGACTCCGGTACCCGCCGGAAGAACAGCTCCAGCTCTGCGACCACGGCGCTGTCGAGCGGGCGGACGTCCATCAGCCGGTCTCCTCGGTCTTTCCGGTATCTCCGGACTCGCCGTGCTCGCGCAGCCAGCCGTGGATGCGCGGCATCGTCGTGGTCTTGGCCGCTTTGCCCATCACCAGCCCGACGTGACCGGCCGGCAGCTCCAAGGTCTCGGCCCGGTCTGACCCCACGAGCTCGCACACCGGGGTGGCTGCCGCGGCCGGCACGATGTGATCCTTCGCGGCCACGACGTTGAGCAACGGCCACGTGAGGTCGCGCAGCGACAGCAGCCGGTCGCCCAGCCGCACCCGGTCGGCGACCAGCGAGCCGTCCTGCATGATCTCGACCGTCTCGCGGAAGGCCTGGCCGGGGAAGGGGATGTGGTCGCGCGTCCACTGTCCCATGACCTGGAACCCCTCCATCTGCTTGTCGTCCCAGAGCTTCTCCCACAGCACGGCGTACTGCGTCAGGTCGGCAGTCGGCTTGAGCACGCGGAAGGCGTTGCGGATGACATCGGGCGGGACGTTCCCCGTCTCGTCGACCAGGTCGTCGGGATGCAGGCGACCGCCGTCGAACATCCGCCCGAACAAGCCCATCTCGGTGAAGTCCACCGGCGTCGCCATCGTGATCAGCGAGGCGACGGGCAGGTCGGGGTACGCCGCCCCGAGCAGCAGCGACAGCAACCCGCCATAGCAGTAGCCGATCAGGTTGACCTGCTCGGCTCCCGAGGTGGACAGGACCGCCTCGACGGCTGCGGGGAGCAGCTCGTCGACGTACGTCGAAAGGCCGTTGCCGCTGTCGCGCTCGTCGGGGATGCCCCAGTCGAGCAGGTACACATCGAAGCCCTCGTCGCGCAGCCCCTGCACGAAGCTCATGCCGGGGTGCAGGTCCAGGATGTAGCTGCGGCTGATCAGGCTCATCACGATCAGCACGGGAGTGCGGTCGCGCAGCTCATCGCTGCGGTAGCGCCAGAGCTCGGCGCGGTCACGGCGCCAGACGACGTCCTTCGGGGTCGTCCCGACCTCGGGCCGGTCGATCCCGGCCACGTACTTCACGCCGTTTCGGGTCCGCAGCAGGTTGCGTCCCACGTCGCGGCGTACGCGCGCCACCAGCTCCGCGGGATCGGTCAGGACTGCCATCGGTTGCTCCTCGGTTCGGGTCGTCGAGGTGGGAAGGCGCGCGGACGGCGTCATCGAGCCGGCGCACGCTGCGGTCGAGCGAGCTCACCTGCTCACGCAGCCGGGTCACGTCGCTGGCCGCCGGGAGGTTGACCCGGTGCAGGGCGTGGCGCGTGGTGCTCTCGAGCTGTCGCGCCACCCCGGCCCGGGTGCGCACCAGCACGCCGGCGACGTCGGCGAACAGCTCAGTCTGCACCGCGCTCTCGAGCCGGCTGCCCAGCGGGCGCTCGACGGCGTCGAAGACCTGACGCCACAGGGCCTTTCCGGACATCGGCACCTCCTACCCGGCGAGACGGCCCGACAGCTCAGCGCGACCGGACTTCGGTGGCCGCGTGGGACAACGTGGACCGTACAGTGTGATCTGGCCCTCGCCGTGGCAGACCCTATCCGGACCCGGGAGGCAGGCGTCATGACCGCGACCCAACAGCAGACGCAGGGGCACGACGCGCAGGCGGGCAGCAGCGCGCCTCCCGCGCTCGAACCGGCCTGCGGCAGCGACGTCCGCGAGCCGTGAGCCTGATCCGGGTCGGACGCGGCCTCGACGCGACCCGCCTCCACGTCGAGCGCGAGGGCAGCGGCGAGCCGCTGCTATGGATCACCGGCCTGGCGATCAGCAGTGAGATCTTCGCCCCGGTCATCGGCGACTACGCCGGCGGCTTCGACTGCATCCGCTACGACAACCGCGGTGCCGGCCGATCCCCCGCTTCGTGGCGTCCGACCTCCATCCCGGAGCTGGCGGGCGACGCCGTGCGGCTGCTCGACGCCCTCGGGCTTGCCAGCGCCCACGTCTACGGCCTGTCCATGGGCGGGATGATCGCCCAGGAGATGGCCATCCGCTTTCCCGACCGGGTGCGGTCGCTGGTGCTCGGGGGCACCAGCCACGGAGGGCCGCGCGCCGTCCTGCCCTCGCCACGGATCGCCGCCGCGCTGACCAGCCGGGGGATGTCGAACGCCGTACGCGCGCAGCTGGTCGGCCGGGCGCTGTTCAGCGAGCAGTACCGCCTCGAGCACCCCGACCTGGTGCGCTCGCACCTGCGCAACCTCGGCGCGCACCGGGCGTCGGCGCAGGGCCTGGTCAGCCACCTGACGGCCTCCACCTACCACGACACCCGCGCGCGGGTGCACCGCATCGGCGCTCCCACGCTGGTGCTGCACGGCGGCGCCGACGCGCTCCTTCCCGTCGGTAACGCGCGGCTGCTCGCGGCCGGCATCCCGGACGCCACGCTCGAGGTGCTGGACGGGCTCGGGCACGGCTACCTGCTCGAGCAGCCCGAGCTCGCGCACCGGGTGTTCACCCGCTGGCTGGCTGCCCGCTCACCCGTACCGGCCGGCAGAGCGCTGTCCGGGCTCGCGGCCCGCAGCGAGCCGCTGACGCGGGCGCTCGGCCTGCCGGTCGGTGCGCTGCGCGCCGGCGCGAGCCTGCTCACCCCGGCCCCGCGCTCTCGTCCCACCAGCCCTCGAGCCCCAGGAGAACCGTGCACGTCGACGACGTCCGACAGCAGCTGACCACGCCCCTGGGGGCGCCGGCCTACCCGCCCGGCGGTCCCTACCGCTTCACCTCGCGGGAGTACCTCAACATCACCTACCGCACCGACGCCGAGGCGATGCGCGCGGTGGTGCCCGAGCCCCTCACGGTGGCCGATCCGCTGGTGCGGTTCGAGGTCATGAAGATGCCCGACGTCACCGGGCTCGGCGCGTTCAGCGAGTCCGGACAGGTGCTCCGGGTCGAGATGGACGGCGAGCCGGCCGACTACCTGCACTGCATGTACGTCGACAGCCTGGCCTCGATCGCGAGCGGCCGCGAGATCAGTGCTTTTCCGAAGAAGCTCGGCGCACCGGCGCTCTACGTCGACACCGACACGCTGGTCGGCACCCTCGACTACGGCACGTTGCGGGTCGCGACGGCGACCATGGGCTACAAGCACCGCACGCTCGACGACGCCGCCGCGCGCGAGGAGATCGGGCAGCCGACGTACGGGCTCAAGCTGCTGCCCGGCTACGACCGCAAACCCCGCATCTGCGAGCTGGTCCGTTCCCAGATCACCGACATGACCATCCGCGGCGCGTGGGCCGGACCCGCCCGGCTGCAGCTGTTCGAGCACGTGCTCGCGCCGCTGGCCGACCTGCCGGTGCGCGAGATCGTGTCGGCGAGCCACATCCTGTGCGATCTGACGCTGGGGCGACCGGCCATGGTGCACGACTACCTGAGCGAGGGGTGACGATGTCCGACGAGGTGCTGTACGACGTCGACGGGCGGGTCGCCACGATCACCCTCAACCGGCCCGACCAGCGCAACGCCGTCGACCCCGCGCTGGCGGCGGCGCTCGATGCGGTCATGGAGCGCTTCGAGGCCGACCCGGAGGTCTGGGTCGCGCTGCTCACCGGCGCCGGGTCCACCTTCTGCGCCGGAGCCGACCTCAAGGCACTCGCCGCGGGTCGCGGAGCCGAGCTGGCCAGCGAGCGTGGAGGTTTCGCCGGCTTCGTGCGCTACCCCCGCACCAAGCCGGTCATCGCGGCGGTGCGCGGCCCAGCGCTCGCCGGCGGCACCGAGCTCGTGCTCACGTGCGACCTGGTGGTGGCGTCGTCCTCGTCGGTCTTCGGGCTGCCGGAGGTGACGCGCGGCATCGTCGCGGCGGCCGGTGGCCTGTTCCGGCTGCCCCGCGCCCTGCCCCGCGCCCGGGCGCTCGAGCTCATCCTCACCGGCGAGCGACTCGGCGCCGACGAGGCGCTGCGGCACGGCATGGTCAACGCCGTCGTCCCGGACGAGCAGGTGCTGACGACCGCCCGCACCCTGGCCGAGCGCATCTGCGCCAACGCCCCGGTGGCCGTGCGCGAGAGCCTGGCCCTCGCTCGCGACGCGTACGAGATCGACGAGGAGCAGGGCTGGCGGCGCAGCAGCGAGGCGATGGAGCGGATCCGAAGCACCGACGACGCCCGGGAGGGGCCGCGGGCCTTCGCCGAGAAGCGGGCGCCGGTCTGGACGGGACGGTGACCGGTCCGGCGGGGCCGCTGACCGGTGTGCGCGTCGTCGAGGTAGCCGCGTGGATGGCCGCTCCCGGTGCGACGGCGATGATGGCCGACCTGGGTGCCGACGTCGTCAAGGTCGAGCCGCTGAGCGGTGACGCCGTCCGCGGCGTCATCCGCCAGCCGCAGCTGCCCGAGGGCACGCCCCCGTTCGACCCCCCCTTCCAACTCGACAACCGCGGCAAGCGCGGTATCGCTGTCGCCCTGGACCGTCCCGAGGGCCAGGAGCTGGTCCGACGGGTGGTGAGCAGCGCCGACGTCTTCGTCAACAATCTGCTGCCTCGCAGGCAGGGCAGGTTCGGGCTCGACGCGCACACGCTGCTCGCCGCCGCACCGCGGCTGGTGCACGCGACCCTCACCGGCTACGGGGTGGACGGTCCGGACGCCGCCCGTCCCGGCTTCGACATCACCGCCTTCTTCGGCCGGGGCGGCATCACCCACTCGATCACCGAGCCGAGCAGCCAGGCCCCGCGGGCCCGACCGGCCCAGGGCGACCACGCGGCGGCGCTGGCGCTGCTGGCGGCCGTGCTCGCCGCGCTGCGCCTCGTGGAGCGCACCGGCGAGGGCCAGGTCCTCGACGTCAGCCTGCTCGGCACCGCCGTCTGGACCATGTCGACCGACCTGTCGTCCACCCTGGTCGACGGCATCGACCCGCCGGTGCTCGGCCGGCGTCGGCGCCGCCACGCCCTCCAGGAGAGCTTCCGCTGCGCCGACGACCGGTGGATCCTGCTGTTCATGCCCGAGCCGCGGTGGTGGCCGATGTTCTGCGACGTCGTCGACCGGCCGCAGTGGGCGCAGGACCCGCGCTTTGAGACCGTGGCCAGCCGGCTCGAGCACATGCCCGAGATCACCGACCTGATGGACGAGCTGTTCGCCACCCGCTCGCTGGACGAGTGGGGCGTGCTGTTCGACGAGGCGCGCCTGACGTGGGGTCCGGCCTCGACCGTGGCGGAGGTGGCCGCCGACCCGCATGCCGCCGCCGTGGGGCTGTTCCCGGAGATCTCGCACCCGACCGCCGGGCGCTTTCGCACCGTCGCCGCCCCGATGCGCCTGCACGGGGTCGACACCGCACCACGCGGGCCTGCGCCCGAGCTCGGCGAGCACACTCGCGACGTGTTGCGCGAGGCCGGGCTCGGCGACGCCGAGGTCGAGGCGCTGGTGACCGACGGCGTCATCGGCGTCGCCTAGCCCGCTCGGCCAGCCGGTCAACCTGACCGGCGGGCCTGCTCCCGGGCGGCGAGTACGGCCAGCTGCATGTGGTCGCGCTCGCTGGCGCGCTCGTCGTAGTCCTGACCGGCGAAGCGCTCCTCGGTCGAGGTGGCGAGCCGGTCGACGACCTCGTCGGTGAGCTCGGGGTCCCCGAGGTCCTTCCAGCGCTTGACCATGCCCGGTCCGAGATGCGCCAGGAGGTTCCTGAGCCCGCCTGGCCCGCCACCGAGGTGGTAGCTCTCGAACGGACCGGCGGTCGCCCAGCGCACCCCAACAGACTCGGTGACCACCCGGTCGAGCTCCTCGGGGCTGACCACGCCCTGCAGCACCAGGTGCACGCTCTCGCGGAACAGGGCGGACTGCAAGCGGTTGGCGACGAACCCGCCGATCTCCTTGTGCAGCACCACCGGCACCTTGCCCAGCGAGCGGTAGAACTCGACCGCGGCCTGCACCGTCGCCTCGCGCGTCTGTGCGCCCGGCACGACCTCGACCAGCGGGACGACGTGCGGCGGGTTGAACGGGTGACCGACGACGACCCGCCCCGGGTCGACCATCGAGGCGGCCATGTCGCTGGGCATCAGCCCGGACGTGGACGACAGCAGCAGCGCGTCGGCGGGAGCAGCCCGCTCGATCCGCGCGAACAGGTCTTGCTTGAGATCGAGCCGTTCGGGGCCGTTCTCCTGCACCACGTCGACGCCGGCCACCGCGGTCTCGAGGTCGGGTTCGGTGCGGATGCGCGCGAGCAGGTCACCGGGCAGCGCCTGTGCCAGCTGACCGACCGTGGTGGCGACGACCTCCTCGAGGTCCGGCCGCGGGTCACTGACCCGTACGTCGATGTCGTGGGCGGCGAACAGCGCCGCCCCCGACAGGCCGATGATGCCGCCGCCGACCACGGCTGCCGTGCGGGTCACGCCGGTGCCAACGTCTGGGCGATCTCGCGGTAGGCATGCCGGTTGAAGGCCAACCCGATGTGGCTGCCCGGGACCTCGACGCACCGCGCGTAGGGCACCACGCACGCCTGCCAGCGCACGACGCCGTCGCTCTTGGAGTAGATCGAGGTGAGCGGTACCTGCTGCGGGAACTGCGCCTCGAAGTCGCGCGCGTACCGGCAGGCGCAGCTGGTCGTGAAGCAGCCGAGCGCGGCCCGCTCGGGGTCGCGTCGCTCGATCTGGCGGCGGACCCCCTCGACGGCCCGTCTGGTCAGGTCGGAGATGTCGAACGGGTCGTCCAGCCCGGACCCCATCGAGATGACCTGCGAGACCTGCTCGGGACGGCGTACGGCCAACGCCTTTGCGAAGTGCCCCCCGCGGCTGTGGCCGACGATCGCGACCTGCCGGCCGGTGCGGGTGTGCACCTGCCGCAGCACCTGGTCGAGCCGGTCCACGGCGATGTCGGCGCACCGCACGTTGAAGGAGATGCCGGCGCGGCGGGGCGCATACCCGAGCCGGCGCAGCCAACGGGCCAGCACCGACAGCGACTGGTCGCCGGCCAGGAAGCCCGGGACGAGCAGCACCGGCGCGCCGTCGCCGCGAGGCAGGCCGGCTCCGCGCCAGACCGGGTCGGCCAGCAGCCGGGCGAGCTCGGCCTGCCACCGCAGCTCGCGGAAGTGGGCGCCGCGCCAGACGACACTCTCGGCGACGTCGTGCACGGTCGATCCGGTCCCCGGCATCGGGGCGGACGCTGGGGATGTGGTGGGAGTCACGGCTTCACGATAACGGGCGAGGCCCTCGGGCCCTGGGCACCGCGGTCGACAAGCGGCGCGGTGTCCGTGCGCGGCGCACAGATCGTCGAGGTCCGTCCCCCGGGTCGCGGCGAGCGAGCGCACCCTGAGGCGCGGCATCCGAGGCGCCGCATCTTCTGTTCGGCGCGCGAGCCACGACGCACCCGACTCTCGTGCTGCCACCGCAGCACAGGATCCGCGTTGTTCTCGGCGGCAGCGGCCAGGAGCCGCCAGCGCGTGGTCACACATGGCCTCTCCGGCTCGTCAGTCATAGGACTGGATCGACGTGGAAGGGTGCGTGGCGTGGATCAGACGGCGATCTTCGAGCGGGAGCGCCCGCGTCTGGTGGGGCTCGCCACCCGGGTGCTGGGTGAGCGGGCCGAGGCCGAGGACGTCGTGCAGCAGGCCTGGCTACGGCTGCACCGGACGGACGCCGACATCGCATGCCTGCCCGCCTGGCTGACGACCGTGACCACACGGCTCTGCCTGGACCAGCTGCGCGCGCGGCCACCCGTTCCCGAGGCCGAGATCGTGGTGCCCGCCACCGCGCCGGACCCGGCCGACGACGTCGCGCTCGCCGAGACGGTCGGCGTCGCCCTGCACGTCGTCCTGGACCGGCTCACCGCCCCGGAACGGGTGGCGTTGGTCCTGCACGACAGCTTCGGCTTCGCCTTCGCCGCGATCGCTGCCCTTCTCGACACCACACCGGCAGCGGCCCGCAAGCTCGCCTCCCGGGCACGCGCCAAGATCGGCCAGCCGTCCTGGGACGACCCGCTGGCCGACTGGGAGATCGTCGACGCCTTTATGGCAGCCGCCAGAGGAGGTGACCTCGTCCGACTGTTGCAGCTGCTCGCGCCCGAAGCTGCCATCACGGCCGACGACGCCGCGGTCCTGGCCGGCACTCCCCAGCGGATCGAGGGGCGCGAGGAGGTCGCGACGTTCTTCGACGGCAGCGCCCACGCCGCGCTGGCGGTCTTCGTCGACGGTCGTCCTGGCGCCGCCTGGTTCCACCGCGGCGAGGCGAAGGTCCTGTTCGACTTCACCGTCGCCGACGGCCTCGTCTCTCACATCACGTTCCGCGCCGAGCCAGGCGTGCTGGCGCAGCTCGTGCGCCGCGACGGGCAGGAACGACGGGGCTGAGCTGCCGCCCGCCACAAGCACGACTCAACACCGGACACAGGAGGGATGCCGCGCATGAAGACGATGACCTGCCACCAGCTGGGAGGGCCTTGCGACCACAGGCACCGCGGCGAGACGGCGGACGATGTCATCAACGCCCAGGACAACCATCTCAAGAGGCGGAGAAGGCCGGCGACGCGAGCCACCACGACGCACGCCAGGCGATGAAGGGCCGCTGGCGGCACCCCAAGAAGTCGCTGAACTGGTACCGCGACATGAAGGAGTGCTTTGCCCAGCTCCCGCAGGACTGACGGACCTCGCACACCGGTGGCTGTGCCGAACAGCGGGGTGCCGCTCGCGATCGGCGACCGGTGGGGGGCACCCCACGACGCCTCGCCGCCGCCCGGGTGCATGCTGGAGCCGGCGCACGGAGGGGGCGTGGTCGGGTGAGCAGCGAGCACGTGCCCGGTGGGGTCGTCCACACCCTGCCCGCCGACGTGCGGGCGGCGTTGATCGCCGATGCCGAGGCGCTCGCGGCCTGGCAGGACATCACCCCCCTGGCCCGCAACGAGTTCCTCTGCTGGGTGGAGGACGCCAAGCAGGAGAAGACCCGAGTACGCCGGATCCGGCGTACTCGGGAAGAGCTGCAGGAGGGCAAGCGCCGACCGTGCTGCTGGCCGGGATGTGCCCACCGCGAGCGCACCGGCCGGCCCGCCGCGCAAGGAAAGTGAGTTCGTGGTCGCTCTGACGACCACGGATCCGCTTTCCCCCTGGCCGGGGGTCGAGGGTCGAGGGTCGGGGGTCGGCGGTTGGGGTCCGGGTCGGGGGTCGGGAGTCGGGGGCGCGGCCGGGAGCCAGAAGCTGATCGTTGACCTCGCCGGTCAGCCTGTCGAGCGGCTCGCCGGGTGAGTGCCGCGCGGCGCGGACGTTCCCGCGGGAACGTCAGCCGGCTCGGGCCGCCACCACCGCGGCGTACACCTCGCGGCGCGGACGGCCGGTCTCGGTCGCGGCGGCCGCCATCGCCTCCTTGCGCGTCAGCCCGGCGGCCTCGCGCATCCGGACGAGCTCGACCAGGTCAGCCGCGGACACCTCGGTCGCCGCCGGCTGCGCCCCGGCGAGCACCAGCGTGATCTCACCCAGCACGTTGCCCGCCGCCCACGCGGCGAGCTCGGCCAGCGTGCCGCGCACGACCTGCTCGTAGGTCTTGGTCATCTCCCGGCACACCACCGCTCGCCGCTCCGGGCCGAGCACCTCAACCATGTCGGCGAGCGCGGCCGCCAGCCGGTGCGGCGACTCGAACAGCACGCAGGTACGCCGCTCGGCCACCAGCTCGGCCAGCCGGGTGCGGCGCTCCCCCGCCTTGCGCGGCAGGAACCCCTCGAAGCAGAACCGGTCGGTGGCCAGGCCGCTCACCGCGAGCGCGGTCGTCACCGCCGACGGGCCCGGCACGCAGGTGACCGGCAGGTCCTCCGCCGCCGCGGCCGACACCAGCCGGTAACCGGGGTCCGAGACGGTCGGCATCCCGGCGTCGGTGATGAGCACGACCCGCTCGTCGCGACGCAGCGCCGCGAGCAGGTCGTCGGTGCGCGAGGACTCGTTGCCGTCGAACAGGCTGAGCACCCGACCCGTCAGCCGCACGCCGAGCTCGCCGCACAGGCGGTACAGCCGGCGGGTGTCCTCGGCCGCGACGACGTCGGCCGAGGCGAGGGCGGCGACCAGGCGTGGTGAGGCGTCATCGGCCCGGCCGATGGGCGCGCCGGCCAGGACGAGGGGCATGCGTCCAGTCTCGGGTACCCGGCCTGCCCCGCGCTGCTCCTACGCTCTGGCGTCATGACCGCGACGCTCGACGCCGCCTCGCGGCGGGTCGAGCCCGACCCGCCCGGCGCCCCGTGGCGCGAGCGCATCCTGCCGCCGCTGGGCGGGCGGGGCGGCTGGACGGCGTGCCTGCTGATCGCCCTGCTCGGCGGGCTGCTGCGCTTCGTGCGCCTCGGCCAGCCGACGGGGCGGATCTTCGATGAGGTCTACTACGCCTGCGACGCGCAGAACCTGCTGCGCTTCGGCGTCGAGGTGGCGACCAGGACCGACCCTGACGACCCGCTCGTCGCCGCCCGGTGCGAGCCGACCGGCCAGCCCGGCTTCATCGTCCATCCGCCGCTCGGCAAGTGGGCGATCGCGCTGGGGCTACGGCTCTTCGGCGTCGACGAGATCGGCTGGCGGGTAGCGGCCGCCGTCGCCGGCACGCTCATGATCCTCGCGCTGGTGCGGGTCACCCGGAGGATGACGGGCTCGACGATCCTTGGGTGCCTGGCCGGGCTGCTGCTGTCGGTCGACGGGCTGCACTTCGTGCAGAGCCGGGTCGCGATGCTCGACATCTTCCTCGCGATGTGGGTGCTGCTCGCCTTTGCGTGCCTGGTGACCGATCGCGACGCGGTACGCACCCGGCTGTCCCGCACCGCCCGTGCGGCGCTCGGCGGAGGGGGTCCGGGCCTCGGCTGGCGACCGTGGCGGCTGTTGGCCGGGCTGTGCCTGGGAGCCGGCGTCGCCACCAAGTGGAGCGCGCTGTTCGCGGTCGCCGCGCTCGGGCTGCTCTCCTTCGCCTGGGAGGTCGGGGCCCGGCGCACCGCCGGCGTGCGGGCACCGGTGCGCGCGACGCTGCGCCGGTCGGTGCCGGCCTCGCTCGGCGTGCTCGTCGTGCTGCCGGCGGTGCTGTACGTCGCCTCCTGGGCCGGCTGGTTCGTCTCCGACGACGGCTACGACCGGCAGTGGGCCGCGGGCAACCCGGCGAGCGGGTTCGGCGGCGTGGTGCCGGGCGCGCTGCGCTCGTGGTGGCAGTACCACCGCGAGATCTTCGCCTTTCACGACACGCTGAGCCAGGCGCACGACTACCAGTCGCACCCGGCCGGGTGGCTGCTGCTGGCTCGCCCGGTCTCCTACTACTACCCGGCCGGGCTCACCCGTGGCCAGTTCGGCTGCGCCGCCGACAGCTGCTCGCGCGAGGTGCTCGCGATCGGCACGCCGGTGCTGTGGTGGGGATTCGCGCTGGCCGCCTTTGCACTGCTGTGGATGTGGGCGGTCACGCGCGACTGGCGCGCCGGGGCGGTGCTCGCGATGGTCGCGACGACGATCCTGCCGTGGGTGCGCGACGACCTGCACGGCCGCACGATGTTCCTGTTCTACGCGCTTCCAGCGGTGCCGTTCATGTGCCTCGGGCTGGCGCTGGTGGCCGGCTGGGCGCTCGGCGGCCCGCACGCACCGCCTCGTCGACGGCGGTGCGGCACGGCGCTGGTAGGTCTGTTCACGGCCGCGGTCGTGGTCAACTTCGGCTACTTCTACGCCGTGCTGGCCGCCCAGACGCTGCCCTACGCCGAGTGGGCCGACCGGATGTGGTTCTCCAGCTGGATCTGAGTCAGGTCCGGCGCCCGACCTGCCGACAACACCAGCCAGGAAAGGGTGGCGACAGGCGAGGGAGGTCGGCGTGACGCTGCTCAGCGCGTCCCGGTCCGGCCAGCGCCCGCCGGGCCCGGTCGCCGCCACGCAGATCGTGCTGGCCCGCCAGCCGATCCTCGACGTGCGCGGTCGCACGGTCGGCTTCGAGCTGCTCTGGCGCTCGCCCAGCGGTGCGGCGATGGCCGCCGACGTGGACGGCGACGCCGCGACGGCCTCGACGATCATGGGCGCGATGCTCGACGTCGGGCTCGACCGGGTCGTCGGCGGGGGCCTGGCCTTTGTCAACCTCACCCGCGCCTTCCTCGTCGGCACGCTGCCGCTCGACCTCGACCCGGCCCGGGTGGTGCTGGAGGTGCTCGAGTCGGTCGACCTCACCCCCGAGGTGGTGCAGGGCGTCCGAGCCCTTGCCGCGCGCGGCTTCCGGCTCGCGCTCGACGACTTCGACTGGGCGCCCGGCTGCGAGCCGCTGCTCGAGCTGGCATGGGCCGTCAAGCTCGACGTCCGCGCCCTGGGCGTGGCCGGGGTAGCTGCGACGGCCGAGCGCCTGCGGCCCTACGACGTCGTCCTGGTGGCCGAGAAGGTCGAGACGCGGGCCGAGGCCGACGCCTGCGTCGCCGCTGGGTGCACGCTGCTGCAGGGGTGGCACTACGCCCGGCCCGAGCCGGTGCGGGCGGCGAGGCTGTCGAGCGGCGCAGCCTCGGCGCTGCGCCTGTCGGTGGCCCTGGACGCACCAGAGCTCACCCGCCCGCAGGCGACCCGGCTGGTCGCCGCGCACCCGGCGCTCGCCGTGCGGATCCTGCGCCTGGCCGGCAGCGCCGCCGCCGGCGCCGGTCGGGTGCGCTCGCTGTCGGACGCGGTGGGCGTCGTCGGGCTCGCGCAGCTTCGCCGGTGGGTGCTGCTCGCGGTGCTGGGGGCGCAGGGCACCGATGACCCGGCGACGCTCACCGAACTGCTGATCCCCGCCCGGATGTGCGAGCTGCTCGCGCCGGCGTACGGCCTGGATGCCGGTGAGTGCTTCCTCGTCGGGCTGCTGCACAGCCCGGTGTCGCTGCTCGACGGCGCGGCCGGGGAGCAGCTCGCGGACTGCGGACTGTCCCCCGCGCTCACGGGCGCGGTCGTGCGCCAGGAGGGAGCGCTCGGCGCTCTGCTGGCCGGCGTGCGGGCGTGGCTCGCCGGCGAGCCGGTCGTCGGCGCCGTGCCCGAGGCCTTTGCTCGCGCCTGGGGCGAGGCGGCCGGCTGGTCGCACGCGCGCACCGACGAGCTGCGCTCAGCCGGGCTAGCGCACCGCGCGCTGGGTCTGGGTGACGACGTCGTTGATGAAGGCGACCTCGAGGGCCACCCGGTCGACGTAGCCCGGCTCGCCGGCGCGGGCCCGGCCGTGCCCCGACTGGTCGTAGATGATCCGCATGGTGCGGTCGCCGCAGTTCTCGGTGCGCGAGCTGACCCCCAGGCGCTGCCACGCCTCCAGGACCCGGCACTGCGACCCGCGCCGGAAGGCGTCGAGCAGCACGGTGTCGGGCAGCAGCCGGGTGCGTAGGAACGTGCTGTATGGGGTGCCGTTGATCGGCACGGTCGTGTCGTTGACGCCGCGCGTCAGCAGCATGGTGCGGGCGCGCGCGATGCTGCCGCAGGAGGGGTCTTGCAGGTTGCCCGCGTCGAGGAAGGCGCCGTCGAGCCGGCCCGGGTAGCTGCACATGAACTGGGCGGTCTCCATCGCCCCGTTCGACAGCCCGCCCATGATCGTCGGCACGCGGGCGTCGAGGCCGAACTCGGCCCGCAGCCGGCGCACCGTCGTGGACAGGAAGACCGTGTCGGGAAGGCCCGCGGCCGCCGCGCGCCCGCAGCACAGCCCCGAGTCCCACGACGAGAACTGGCCGGCCGGGGAGACCAGCAGCCACCCGTAGCGCGCCGCCATGGGCACCAGCTGGGAGTCGCCCTCCACCCGCTGCGGCGAGGAGCCGTACTGGTGCAGCAGCACGACGAGCGCGGTGACCGGGCGCGGCGGCACCCACACCCGAGCCCGGTACGTGAGGTCGATCCGCGTGCCGGGCTGAAAGAACACGCGCTGCTGCAGGGTCTGCACGCCCGGCGGAGCTGGCGCGGCGGCGCCGGACGCGGGCGCGGCGGCGCCGGACGCGGGCGCGGCGGCGCCGGACGCGGGCGCGGCGGCGCCGGACGCGGGCGCGGCGGCGCCGGACGCGGGCGCGGCGGCGCCGGACGCGGGCGCGGCGGCGCCGGACGCGG
>JAABUN010001694.1_pt1 | contig 45841 bp, 53 predicted proteins | sample 5559311 | NCBI WGS metagenome assembly JAABUN01 (sample SAMN10711877, study PRJNA513370) | rock metagenome | isolation source: Antarctica rocks | place: Antarctica: Victoria Land, Siegfried Peak sud
TGACCCAAGTCCGGAGGGCTGTTTACCAATGACCAAGAACGCTTAGAACTCCTGACCAACTTCCCCTGGTGGCACTTTGGCGTCTCTCAGCTCGATGAACTGTGACTTCCGTGTTTCAGTTTGGTATGAGTTCTGTATTTTTCCGCACTGCCCCACAAAAACGCCTTTCAAACGCAGTGCCAACCTACCGCTAACCCGGAGGTCGCACCGACACGTCGGTGACTTCAGCACTCAGCGGCAGACCAAGCGCCACGACGATCAGCGCCGCGACATCCTCGGGTTGCACGAACTTGGACGGGTCGTAAAGTTTTCCCTCCTGTTTGTGGACCTCGGCCTGCATGGGACTCGCGGTACGTCCCGGATAGACGCTGACGACGCGCACCCCGGAACCGCTCAACTCGCTCCGAAGCGCGTCGGCGAGGGCTTTGAGAGCGTGTTTGCTGGCGGCGTAGGCACTCCAGTTCGCGCGCGCCGTGAGACCCGCGCCCGAGTTTAGAAAGACGATCTCGCCTTTTGCGTCCTCGAGCCTCTCCAAAAACAGCTGCGTCAGCAGAAACGGCGCGCGTACGTTGAGGCGGTACTGCGCGTCGAGGTCGTTTATATCGGTGTCCCTCACACTGCCGAGGGCGACCGTTCCGGCGCTGTGAACGAGCACGTCGAGCGGCGCGTCGAAGTTCTCGGCAAACCTTCTGACGGCCTCATCGTCGGTCAGCTCGAGCGTGTGTATCCGCGCCTCCGCACCCTGAGCCTCCACCAGTCCTGCCAACTCGGTCAGCGCCATTTCGTCGCGCCCCAGCAGGTACAGGCGCGCGCCCTCTTGCGCCAAAGCCAAGGCCAACGCCCAGCCGATACCGCTGCTCGAGCCCGTGATCAGGACGTTTTTACCTTCAAGCATGAGGTTCCAAAACGTCCAGACCGTGACGCAGCGCCCGCACCGCTGCGCCCAGATCGTGACTGCCCGCCACGCTGCTGCCGACCAGCACCGCGTCGGCGAGACCCAGTACCGGCCCCAGTTCGTCCGCGCTACGGTAGCCCGATTCGGCGACCAGCAAACCCTCAAACCCGGCGTTACGGGCCACCGTCATCAGCCGGGGCGCGGTGCCGAGGTCAATCTGAAGCGTGGTTAGGTCGCGGTTGTTGACGCCAATCAGCTGTGCACCACTTTCCAGAGCCGTATGCAATTCCCTGTCGCCGTGAACCTCGACGAGCGCGTCCAGGCCCAACTTTTGCGCCAGCGCCAGATACGCCGCCGTATGCTCACCCAGCACCGCGACGATTAAAAGCACCGCGCTCGCCCCGGCTTGTTTGGCCTCTAAGAGCTGCGCCGGATGAACCGTAAAATCTTTTCGCAAAAGCGGCAACAACACCCCGGCAGCGACACTCTCGAGATGCGACAGGTCGCCGCCGAAATGGTTCGGTTCAGTCAAGATGCTGAGCGCCGCCGCGCCGCCGCTTTCGTAAGCCTTGGCAGCGGTGAGGGGCTCGAGGTCGGCAATCGCGCCCAGCGAAGGCGATTTGCGTTTGACCTCGGCGATGATCTGAAGACCAGGCGCGCGCAGCGCAGAGGCGAAACTCTGGCGTTCGGGTGCCGACTCGGTCCTTTCTTCGACTTCGACGTTCCGATACGCAGCCACCCGTTCGGCAGTGATGCGTCCGAGCACGCCCGGTACGGCGGCGGCCTCGGCTGGGCTCAACGCTTCCGGTAAGTCAGCAGCAGTCAGGTCAGGGTCAGCCAGACTGGGATCAGTACGTGTGAAAGCCTTCAAGCCCGCTCACCTCCCCCCAGGTCACGTCAACCCCGGCGACCTCGGCGAACGACGGGCCGCGGTAGAGCTGGTGGAGAAGCGCCTCCAACTCGTCTTTCGGTCCCTCCGCGACGACTTCGACGCGCCCATCACTCAGGTTTTCGGCGTAACCGCTGAGCCCGGAATCGCGGGCCAAACGGCGAACGAAATTGCGAAAATTAACCCCCTGCACGGCTCCGGAGACGAGCGCAGTGAGGCGGGCGTTGGTGGTTTCAGACACGCCACTATGCTAACGCACGGGGCGGCGCGAGAGGTCTCACCGGAGACTCGAGCTTGATACCGCTCTCAACGCCCCAGCACCCGCCGCAGCGCCGGGGCCACGTCCAGCAAGCTTTCAGCCTCGGCAAATGCCGCCGCCTGCGGGCCGATGGCGAGCAGCGGCACCGGGTTGCGGGTGTGCGACCGGGTGGACTTGTCCTCCAGGTTGCCGTGGTCGGAGGTCACGAGCAGCGTCACCTTTCCAAGTGCCGGAACGAGACCCGCTAGAAAGCCGTCGAGCTTCTCAACAAGTCCGACCGCTTCGGGGAACGTCCAGCGGTGTCCGGCAGTATCTGAAAGCCAAAAGTCGAAAAAGGTCAGGTCGGCCCCCGCTGCCAGCCGCGCCAACCGCGCCCCGGCTTCGTTCAGCGGTTGCGGCGCGCCCAGATGTGCCCCGTCGAGGTCGGCGCTGACCGCGTTTCCAGCGTCGTAGTCGGTCTGGGTCAGGAGCGGTACCCCGGCGGCCTGGACCGCGTACACCGGGACGTTGACCCGTTGTTTTTTGGCGGCGAGCGCCCGGAAATAACCCGGCGGAAAGGCGTTGGCGAGCACCACCCGACCGCCTGCCCCCACGACTTCCGAAAAGATCGTGCCTTCGTCGAGGGTACGTTTGAGCGTCGGTCCCGGCCACGGTCCGTAGTGTCCGCGCATCAGGTCAGCCCCGTTGAGGCCGGTCAGCAGCGTCGTCTGACCCGTCGCCGACTGCGGCAGGCCGGGGTGCGAGAGCGTCGCCGACAGGGGCTGAAAGTGGAGGTCGGAACGAGCCAGCGGCTTACGTTCCGAGGTTAAAGGCCCACCGAGCAGAGACGCCAGAAACGGCGTTTTCGCGGCTGCAAACGGGTTTACCGCCGGGTCGGTTGCGCCGAGGCCCACGCCGTCCAGAAAGAGAAAAAGGACGCTCAGCGCAGAGGGCTCAAGCTAGGCCGGTCGCTTCGCGGACGCGCTGCATAGTCACAGCGGCAGTGTCGCGGGCGCGGTCGGCGCTTTTGGAAAGGATAGCCTCGAGCCCTGCCCTGTCGCCTATAATCTCGGCGAAGCGCGTTTGTAGAGGCTGAAGCGTCTCCAAAACCTCACCCAAGAGTGCTTTTTTCAGCGTCCCGTAACCCCGTCCATCAAATTTAGCTTCGATGTCAGTCATCTTTTCACCGGTCAGCACCGCGTAGAGCGATAACAAGTTCTTAACCCCCGGCGAAGCGGTCGCAAAACGCGTGTCGCGCCCGGAGTCCGTTACCGCCGACATCACCGCCTTTTTGACAGTCTTCTCGTCATCGAGCAGGTTGATAGCGTGACCGGGCCGCGTCACCGCCAGGGATTTGCTCATCTTGATCTCGGGGTCGTCTAGACCCATCACCCGCGCGCCCTCTTCGGGAATCGCCGCCGTGGGCAACACGAAGGTTTCACCGAACATATTGTTAAAACGCACCGCCACGTCGCGGGTAAATTCGACGTGTTGACGCTGGTCGTCGCCGACCGGAACCGAGGTCGTGTCGTACAAGAGGATGTCGGCGGCCATCAGCGTGGGGTAGGTCAGCAGCCCCGAGCCGACGCTTTCGCGCGCGTCCGATTTCGACTTGAACTGCGTCATTCGGTAAAGCCAACCCAGAGGCGTAAGGCAATTTAAGACCCACGCGAGTTCGGAGTGCTCACGCACGTGCGACTGGATAAAGATGAGGTTTTTCTCCGGGTCGAGACCACAAGCGAGGTAGATCGCCGCGACCTCGTGGGACTTTTCACGGAGCACCGCCGGATCGACGGCTTCGGGGATAGTCAACGCGTGGAGGTCGACGACGCAAAACACGGTGTCGGCTTCGCCTTGGGTGGCGACCCACTGTTTGAGCGCGCCCAGGTAGGTTCCCAGATGAAGGTCGCCGGTCGGTTGGACGCCGGAAAAGACGCGTTTACGGGCGAGGTTTGGAGTCTCGCCGCGCACAGCTGAGGCGTACGAGGGGGCTGCTTGAGTCATGGGCTAAAGTATACGGTTTCAGGGCAGCCTGCGCCGTTTGGGGGACAAACTTCTCGTGCAGCGCGCCTTACACTACGGTGTGGATACGGTCATATCAAGCCTCTGGCGCTTCGAGCCCTTCCCCATCGCCGCGACGTTTGTAGCGGTGCTCTTTTACACGTTCGGCACCGGACCGCTACGCGGACGTTTCTTTCCCGGTCAGCCATATCCGACTGCCAAAGCAACCCTGTTTTACCTCAGCATGACGCTGCTGACACTTATCTTCGTGTCACCGCTGCACACGCTGGGCGAGGTCTTTTTACTCTCGGCGCACATGCTGACGATGATGCTGGTAATTTTCGTCGTCGCGCCACTTTTTTTGCTCTCGCTACCGGGCTGGCTGATCGCGCCGGTCGCATTGCATCCGGTTATCAAGCCCGTGTTGCGCTTTCTGACGCGGCCCGTCGTAAACGTTCTGCACTTCAATGGGGCGTTTTTGCTGATTCATATCCCCCTACTTCTCAAAACGCTGATGTTTTCGACCGACGCACTTCACTACCTTACCTACTTCGCCATCTTCGGCTCGGCGGTGCTGATGTTTTGGCCCGTAATGAACCCGCTGCCGGGCGCGTTGCCTAGCCCCCCTTACAGGGTGCAGCTTACTTATCTGGTGGTTCTTTTGGTCACGCATAACCCGTTCTCGAGCGTCTTTTCTTTTGCCCCCGGCCTCATCTACCCGTGGTACGAAGGCGCGCCGAGGGTGTTCGGCTTGTCGCCTTTGCAAGACCAGCAGTTCGCCGGTGTGGTGATGGGCGTGATGTATATCACGGTGATGCTGGTCGCGGTAGCGGCGGTGTTCGTACGGTGGTTTGGTGGGCGGGCTGAAGAGCGTAGCGTGAGGCTCGAGGCTGCCCACGATTAGCCGGTCAGGGCTGAGACCTGTGAAACATCTTTGGTATTTTGGCTCTGAAGCGAAACAAAAGCTTTGTGATTGCGTAAGTTATGACAACGGACAGCAGAAAGTTATTCCAAAGGAAATGACTAGGCTCATTGTAAGAACTTCCCAAACTTATGGGGTAGGGAAACGGTGAGCTATCAAGCATTCCTATAGATAAGCGGCTCGAGTCCTAAATCACAAAGTGGACAGGAAAACCGAGTTTGACGTTACCCAACTCCGCTCTGTCATCGACTTTTTCCAGAATGAAAAGGGACATTATTACGAGCAGAGCAGAGACGAAAATCAGCAGCACTTCTTTCTCTGTTCTTATCAGCATCGCGCCTCTCATTTCCTGACAAAAGTTTCGTGCGCTCAGTAACCGCCTCGAGACCGACTATCTACTTGGAAGCCCGAGCACCGCTAACCCCAGCTCACCGAGCGTCAAGGTCTCCCCCACCGTCTCCCCCGTCAAAAGTTCCGTCGCACCGCTGTACGCCGAGATATCGACCTGAGTTTCATCGTCGAAGTTCGCCAGCACCAGTAGCCGTTCCCCCTCACCCTCGCGGAGCATGGCGAGTACGGACGGGGCTGTTTGAGCTTCCAAGGTCAGCGTTCCCTGGGCCAGTGCCGGACGCGCGTTGCGTAGAGAGATCAGCACCTTGTACCAGTTCAGCACGGAGTCCGGATTCTCTTCCTGAGCCGCTACCGTCAGCGCCACGTCGTCGCTGCTAAAGGCGTACCACGGCGTTCCGGTGGTAAAGCCGAAGTTTTCAGAGTCGTCCCACGGCATCGGGGTGCGCTTTTGTTCGTCGGCGTCGCCGGAGCCGTTAGGCAGCCCAAGTTCCTCGCCGTAGTAGATAAACGGCACCCCCGGCAACGTCAGCAGGAGTCCGGCGGCGAGTTTGAGCCGCGCCTCATCGCGCCGCAAAAAACCCAGCGCCGTACCGGGCCGAATCTGGTCATGGTTGGAGATAAAGGTCGCCCGTTGTGCACCCTCCGGGTAGAGCTGTTCGTCTCCCTCCAAAACACGGGTGAGGCCCGCCGGATCGCGGCCCTGCACCGCGTCCGTCAGGGCGGTAAAGAGCGGGTAATTAAACGACAGGTCGAGGTCGGCGCGCTCGTGATAACGGACGATGGTCTCGGTGTCGGTCCAGGTCTCGCCGACCAGATAAGCATTCGGCTTGACCGATTTGATAAACGCCTCGAACTCCCCCACCCAGGCGACGTTTTCGGGTGTGTTGGCAATTAAACCCGTTTCGCTTTCGATGATGTGCTGAACCGCGTCGACCCGGAAGCCGTCGACGCCCAACTCGAGCCAGTAGCGGGCGATATTTTGCATCTCGCGGAGCACCGCCGGGTTGCGGTAGTTGAGGTCGGGCATCTCGCTCCAGAACAAACCCAGATAGTAGCCGTCGCCGGACGGGTGCCACGCGGGGCCGCCCAACCCTTGCCAGCCGGGATTTTCACTTCGGAAACTATAAAAGTCTCGGTACCCGGCGTCGCCAGCTACGGCCTGCTTAAACCACGGGTGCTGCGATGAGGTGTGATTGACGACCAGATCGAGAATCACGTCCATATCACGGTCGTGGGCAGCAGCCAAAAACGCCTTGAAGTCTTCAAGCGTGCCGTAATCGGGATTGACGCTTCTGTAGTCGGTCACGTCGTAACCGTGGTAGCTCGGCGACGCGTGCAGCGGCATCAGCCAGATACCGCCCACACCTAAGTCTTGTAGATAATCCAAACGTTCGGTCGCGCCCGTCAGGTCGCCGATCCCGTCACCGTCCGAATCCTGAAACGAACGCAAAAAGATTTCGTAAAAGACCGTTTCCGGGGCGGGTTGGGCCGCCGCAACGCCTAGCAGCGCGAGCAGCGTAAACACGAGTTTTTTCATAAGTTTAGTTTAGCAGTAGAGGTAGCTGCTAACAAAGATTCCGGTTAAAGTAAAAGTGTGAACATTCTGAGCAATCTTGGCAACTGCTGTGAGCGTTTCCGTGAGACCAGCGAGGACTACTGTTGTTTGAACTCCCATACATCCGCCTCAGATAACAAAAACCACTCACCGTTTTCTCGCTTTTCCTTGAAACGCCCATGCCACTGGTTTTCCAACTTAATCATGTCACTGGTTTCCACTACATGAACTTGTTCTGTATCAAAGGGTAACTGAAGCCTTATTGCTTTTATGCGTTTGTTGAAGTCTTTAGACCTTCCAACCTTGTAGTAGGGTCCCGCCTTAAGCAAATAAACATAGCCCCGATTTTTAGACAACGGCCTATGTTCTTGATTTTTGGGTAACGGCTCATTCACTTCTTGGATAGGTGAAGTGGTGTGTCTTGCTCGGAACCAGATAAAGGCGATTGCTCCGACGACGACAAGGAAAACTACAACACCGGGAGTACTCGCGGGATTATTGAAATCGGCAGTGATGGAAGGCACAGGTATAGATACTTCAGGAACAACTAAGGGCATAGGTTGAGGCATAGGTACAGGTTCCAGGGAAACGACGGAATATCCTGGTCTGGGTATGGGTAACTGGTATTCAAGGACCTTTATCGTGCCATCAGCATTGCCAAACACTAAGGTTCGACCATCCGGGCTAAATTGCATAACATTAACAGGTGTATCAAACACAAGCTTCTGGAACGTTTTCAGAACTTTTGCGCCGTCTTTACTCAAACTTCGTAGCGTAAACGCACCATCACGACTTCCAAACGCCAACCAGCCTTCTCTAGGGCTGTATTCAGTCGCTCGGGGTGGTGAGGTCTGATTTTCAGAAGCCACTACTATAGCCCAATCTGATGTCGCCCAAATAGTCAGACTTTGCCAGTGTTTTCTAGTCAATCCTTGCCAGTATCCTATACCGATTAGTCGAGTTCCACTTACGTCAAAGGTAAGAGTTTCAAGAGAACCATGCCGAATCTTTAGACGCTTGATCGTTTGCCATGTTTCCGTATTTGTAACAGCTATTTCGCCATTTTTGTCTCCGCTAACCAGTAACTGCCCAGAGGGATTGAAGCTAAGTGCTACAACTCGTGACGTTCGTTGTGGAAGTTTGCGATATAGTGACCACTTAGAAGTGCTCCAAACCTTGGCTACATCATCTGTCTTGTCTAAAGAAAAAAATTCTTGGCTTTTCTAAAACGGCTCTTCGGCTTTGACTTGTTATCTCGACCAGCAGTGACCAAAAATTTTCCATTTTTGCTAAAAGCCACTACACGGACCTCTCTATCATGTGCAGGGATAATTTTCGGATTAGACCATATCTCCGTGTTCCACAACTGCGCCGTACCGTCATCGGCTCCAGCTGCTAAGACACTACCGTCAGGATTGAATGTCAAAGAACGCACTGTGCCGGAGTTTGCCTCAATGCGTCGGACCACACGCCATCTGCTTGTACTCCAAACCGTTATGCTTCGGTCTGCTCCTGCGCTAGCCAATAGTGACCCATCTGGGCTGAAGACAAGTGTGTGAACAGGTCCTATTTTACTTTCTAAACTTGATGGCAGCTCAACCTTTCGGAACGAACTTTTACCCCATACAAAGTTACAATTATAGCCTACCATCACAACTGTGAAGAGTAGAAATTTGATGAGTGATCGGACAAACTTCATCGTTTCAGTAAGCTTACTAGTCTAAAACACAGTGGTCAACAAAGCCATATACAACAAGATTATCTAATAGGCGTGATAATTCAAGCACTCAAGCATCTCCAATGCTGCCCGATACCGCCCCTCAATTAGCCCTCGAGCTTCCGGGCAAAGTTTCTGGTAACTGCGTTTCAGCTTGGCGCGGACCCAAGCTGTACCCTCGTCGATACTCAAACCATTGGTGACGTAAGCAAGGTGTAGCAAGGATGGGACTTGCAAGATGTGCGCCGCGGCGTCGGCAGAGGCCAGGCAGCGGGCCTCAAGCGTTTCCGGCGGAAGTTCCAGGCTCGCCCGGTGCGTGAGAATGCACGCCGCCACCCGTTCGGTACGGCCCGGCGGATAGTCGAGCGCGCCCAGAAGACGCCGCGCGTCGTCGGCGCTGTGGCGGTGATGCTCGGCGGCGAGGCTTGCGTCTCTTATCCCCGAGTAATCGTGCAAGAGCGCGGCAAGTTCGACGATCTCGGCGTCCGCACCTAGACGCGCGCTCAGCTCCCGTCCGGAACTCACGACCGAAACGATGTGATACGTCCAGATACCGTAACCAAACGTGTTGGTGGGTGCGGCGCAGGCCCGTTCGACCACGGCGCGAATGGAGGCCGGAACCGCAAGGTCGGTACTTACCGAGAAGTCGGTGGGGTTGGGCGTCACACGCAAATCGTACCGTGTAAAGCTTGAGACGTCGTGCGTCCGGTTAAATTTTCGCGGCTGGCAGGTCGCGTTCGCGGTACGTTTACCCAAAAAACCCGGAAGTTCGGAGAGAAGCGTTCGGTAACTCGGCTTGAACCCGCTTCACATCTGCGGAGATGATACGCTTGCGCTTATTAGCAGGTATACCCGCTAAAGCAGGGCACTTTCATCTGGTTTGTATCACGCTCTGTTAGTGAAGCCTAATCTAGCACGCACTTTAGGGCGATGATCTGTGCCCCGAAGGGGTATATCTGCGGAGGGATGGTGCAGCTTGTCGTGGAACTGCTATGTGACACAGACCTTACGTTTGCCGCTACTGGTATCGTCGCTGGCGCTGCTCACGTTGTTGGGAAGTTGCGGCGAACTCAACGCGCCCGGTGAGGCGCTGAGCCTCTTCGCCTCGACGGTCGATCCGGTTTACTTAGATGAAGAATACACGTTCGATTTCGTGGTCAGCGGCGGTCTCGCCCCCTACATCTTTGAAGTGCGAAGCGGAACCCTGCCCCCCGGTCTCGAGCTGGCAAACGGCTCGATCAGCGGAACACCGACCGAACAGGGCAGTTTTAGCTTCTCCTTGCAGGTCAGCGACGCCAACTTGTCGCAAGCCGTCGAAGACTACACCGTCACTGTCACCCCCGCGCCCCCCGCCGAGTTGGTCTTAAACGTTCCGCCCACGACGATCAGCGAGACGGTGCGGATTCCTATCAGCGTACGTGAAGCGCGCAACTTGCAGGCGCTGCGGACCCAGATCAGCTGGAGCGACCTAACCTTTGAGTTCGTCCCCGGCAGTGTGCGCGCGGCGCAGGGCAGCCTAGTGGTGCTCCAGCGCGCGCGTGAAGGTCAGCTGAACATCAACCTGACCTTTCTGGGGCCAAGCCTAAACGGTGACGCCGAACTCTTTTCGTTCGAGCTGCGGCCCCTCGAGCCGAGCACCCTGACTCTCGAGGCCCGTACCGAATACCGCTCTCGGGACGGTGAACACGGGTTTTCCAGCACCCAAGACGGGGACGATCAGGGTTTTGAAGGCGACGATACCTCCAGAGACACGTCGGAAACGGGTACAACTTCGGAAGATAACGGCTCGGACGGTTCCGGCAACGAAGAAAACTCCGATAACGAAGGTTCGGATCAGGGCGACGGTTCGGAAGAAAACGATGGAGGCGGATTTTGAGACAGGCTGGCAAGTATAGGTGCGAGAAAACGGTGCAACATACCGAGAGAGCTGGCGGACGCGCGCCCAACGTTTTAAGGTCGGCTCTGTGCGCCGCGACTATCGTGCTCGGCAGCCTCGGCGTCGCCTCGGCGACGACCTACCGTGAGCTGAGTCTGGACGAACTCGTCGCCCGCGCCGAACTAGGGTTTTTCGGCGCGGTTTCAGAGGTCACGGTCGAAGCGCGCGGTAACGAACCGTACACCAGCGTGACATTTACCGTCTCGAGGGCTCTCGAGGGTGACTTGGACGAACGTGTGACGCTCGAGTTCTACGGCGGCACCTTGCCGAACGGTCGTACGGTCGATATCGAAGGGATGCCCGAATTTACCCGTGGCGACGAGCTGATCGTGTTGGCCTACGACGCCCCCTATTACTCGCCCATCGTTGGTTTTTCTCAAGGATTGTGGCGAGCGACGCCCGACGGGTTTGAAGACCGTATTGGGCGGCGGCTGAGCCTCAGCGACGCGGGAAGACTACTCCGCGACGGTGAGGGCGGCGAACGCGAAACGGTTTTGGACGCCCTGGCGGCGCGGCTCGAGGCGACGCCGTGAAGGGTCGGCGGCTGGTCAAATGGCCCATCTTGAGCGTGCTCGTACTCGGTGGTCTGGCGTCTGCCTTCGACTACCGCATCGACCCTGAAGGCGGGCCGGAGGGGCTGCGCGAACGTGTGGGCCGCGCCTATACCGAGTGGACGAGCGTCGACGGTACCGAGGTCGGGGCGCGCGAAACCGACGACGCCCCCAACGTCATCCGTTACGGTGACGGCAACCGGTTCGGTCCCGACACCCTGTCGCTGACCGTGCAGCGCAGCCCCGACCCTAAAACTGAAGTGCTCCTAAACCCGACCGAACCCAACGACCGCTCACTGACTCACGAACTCGGACTACTCGCCGGTCTCAGCCCCGACCCGAGAGCGCGCGGGGTGATGAACCCGGCGGTACCGCAAGAGGCCGACGCCGAGCTTTCCCCCACCGATGAGGCGGCGCTCCGGGCGCTCGCCGCGTTTGTCGCCGAAGACGTCAACAAAGACGGCGTAGTGGACTTTTACGACCTTGCCGATCTCGGCGCGGCGTTCGGCGAAACCGGCGTCAGTCTCGCCGAAGATATCGACAACGACGGTGTGGTCAACCGCGCCGACCTAGACCTCCTGCGCGCCGCCTACACCTTTGGCGCGCCCGCCGAGGCACCCCCCAGGCGGATTGCAGATACCGCCGTACCCGGCGTCGGCGGCGTGTCGGGCGGCGCACAATCAGGGGGCACGCAGTCCGGTGGCGCTCAGTCAGGTGGCGCAGCGTCGGGCGGGGCCAGTGGTGCGTCCGGGGGTACACAATCGGGTGGAAATTAGGTTTTGTTCTAAGCTGAGCGCCGCGACAAACTGTGCCGAAAGAAAAGGAAAAGGAAGAAAAAAGTAAGGATTAAGAAGATCGGAAAGCGTCGACATGTTGCGTGTTCAGTGCGGACTTGAGAATGTTTTCTGAACGGCGAGGGTCGACAGAACCTGTTTGCCCAAGGATCGAGGGCAAGCGGTTTTAGCAGAAGGCGGTAGCAAGAAGACGAACTTGCCACCGCTCTCTGCTGCAAAGTGGCGTCCAGAAACAAATACCGAAAAAACCTGCTTTGTCACCTCCGCAAAGGAAATTTTACGAAGGGAAGCTACGGAGATTTACAGGGAAACGTTCAGCGCCCGCGCGAACTCGAGGTCGCGCGCCGTAATGCCCTCTGCGTCATGGGTCGTCAGGCGCAGCGTGAGCCGGTTATAGCTGAGCGCGATGTCCGGATGATGATCGCGCCTTTCAGCCAGCAACGCCACCTGCGTGGTCAGGGCGAACACCTCGGCAAAGCTGCTAAAGGTTCGACTCCAGGTCAACGTGTCCGCCTCGAGCGTCCAGCCGTCGAGTCCCTTCAGCGCGTCCTCAATCTCCGGCAACGTCAGTCTGGTCATCTCGGCCTCCACCAGCAGTTTAGAACATGACGCGGCTCGCTGTTCTGGGTGACGTTCACGGCAACTTGGCGGCTTTAGAGGCGGTGCTCGAGCACGCCGAGCAGCTTCATATCGACGGTTTCGTGGTGATTGGCGACGTCGTCGTCGGCGCGCCCGACTCGCTGGCATGCTGGGAGCGCGTCGCGGGTCTGGGATGCCCGGTTTTACGCGGCAACCACGAAGCCTACGTCTCGATATTCGGGACGGCGGCGGCAGACCCGGCGTGGTCGACGCCGCAGTTCGCGCCGGTTGCCTGGGCGGTAGAGCAGCTTGGTGACGTGGCGCGGAGGTTACTCGGCGCACTGCCCTTCAGCCTCATTTTGCCTGATTTACCCGATGTGCTGTTCGTTCACGCGTCGCTGCGGAGCGACCGCGACAACCTGGATACTTACACACCGGACGACGTTCTGGCAGCAATGTTTCCAGACTTGAGCGCGCGTTACGTCGTCCGTGGACACGACCACGTAGCGGCGACGCGCCACTGGCGCACCCATCAGCTCATCACGAACGGGTCGGTCGGAATACCGCTGAGCGGTATTCCGGAGGCGCAATATCTGATTTTAGAGGTCGGGGCAGCGCCGCACGTTACGTTTTATTCAGTTCCGTACGACGTAGAGGCGACTCTGAAACGTTTTCATGACACGGATTATCTAATTGAGGCGGGGCCGACAGCACACCTGTTCTTCCGCGAAGTCGCTTTCGCCACGCCGCAGCTCATCCCGTTTTTACGCGGTTACGTGCGGTGGTCGGCGGGCGGAACGTTGAGTCTCGAGGCGGCGGTCAGGGCGTTTTGTCAGTTTGGTTCGCCCTAGCAAGGTGCCCCAAAACCCCGCCAAGCACCGCCACAGCGCGCCCCAGTTCAGCGATCTCCACATGTTCATTCGGGGTGTGGTCGAGGGCCGAATCGCCGGGGCCGTAGGCGAGCATCGGCACGTCCCAGTGGGGTGCGACCACGTTCATATCGGAGGTGCCGGTTTTAAGTTTGAAACGCGGGCTGCCGCCCTCAGCGCGAATTGCAACCCGAAAAGCCCTGGTCAGAGCAGTGTCTTTCGGCCCCCGGTAGGGGCGTTCGTGTCCAAGAAATTCTGCCTCGATTGTAGAGGGTAGAAGCTCGAGCACCTCCCTTTCAGCCCGTTCCGGTGGATACGCCGGGGGTAGCCGCAAACCGATCACCGCCTCCGCGCGCTGCGTTAGCCCGTCGTTGTCGGTGTTAAAGCTTTGCAAAGCGGCCTGTACACCGTCGAAAATCCCGGTTCCCGCACCCTCGGCCCAGGCTTTGATCTTCTGCCAGCACGTCACCACGTCTTCAGCCGCCGTCACACCGTCCCCGGCGCTATGAAAATTGGGTTTCTCGAGCCTCAGTTTGACCACCAGCCGCCCCTTGTACCCGAGCGTCATGGCGTCCCACCCGGACGGTTCGCCAATAATTAGCAGATCGGGTTTGGGATACGCCTCGAGCGCGTAGCGCGCACCCTTGCTCGAGGGCACCTCTTCCTCCACCGCACCGATGAGCGTTACTGTAAGAACTTTCTTTGCCGCTTCGGAGAGCGACGACGCAGCCACTACCGCCGTACAAAACGGCCCTTTAGCGTCGACCGCGCCGCGCCCGTAGAGCTTGCCGTACTCGACGCGCACAGGAACCTTACCCGGTACGGTGTCGATATGACCTAAAAAACATACCTTTAACGGCCCCAAACCGACCCGCCCGACGGCGTTGCCCGCATCGTCTACGAACGCTTCGCTGCAAAACGCCTGCATCTGCGAGACGAGAAACGCCGCTACTGCCTCCTCTTCACCACTGACGCTGGGGATAGCGACGGCCCGTTTGAGAAGCTCGAGCGGGTCTAGCATCTCGAGCCTCTTTTGACCATCACCGACCTTCGCCGCGTCAACCCAGACTGAAGGTGCGTAACAGCTTGCCTTACACCCACGCCGAACAGCTTAAAGCGCGAAAAACTCACGAATCCCCGTCATCATCATATTGATGGCTATCGCCGTCAGGATCATCCCCATCAGTCGCTGAATTGCGGTCAGACCCCGCCGCCCCAGCCAGCGTGAAAACCGCACCGCCAGCATCAGCACGCTCCCGGTCACGAGCCACGCCGAAAACACCGCTCCGGCCCACACGCCCGCCCTCGAGGGGTCGCTGCTCATGATAAACATCACCGACGCCAGCGCCGACGGTCCGGCGATAAGCGGGATGGCGAGCGGTACCACCAGCGGTTCGCCGTCGTCGTCGGTGTGTTCCATCACCCCGCCCGCTTTGGGAAAGATCATCTTGAGCGCGATTAAAAAGAGGATCACGCCACCAGCTGCCGTCAGGGACGCCTCGGCAATATTGAGAGCGTCCAAAATGTACTGCCCTGCAAAGAGAAAGGTCATCAGCACAGCGAGCGCGATGAGCAGCTCTCGAGCGATAATCCGCAATCGCCGCGCCGCGCTGTAAGGCTCCAGAATCGACAAAAAGATGGGGATGTTCCCGAACGGGTCCATCACCAAAAAAAGTAGGGTCGCGGCGGAAAAGACAGTCAAAGTCTCCTCACAGGCACACTAGAGACCGTTGGCAGTCAGCACGTCAAGCACGTTTTGGGCAGCGCGTGTCAGCGTTGGATGCGACGCCTCGTAGCGCGTGACAGCCTCCTCGAGCCGCTCCCGAAAGCTGGGGTCGTCGGCGAATGCCGCGTGGTGGTCAGGTTTTTCCAGGGTAGCTTGAGTGTCGCGTTGCAATTCCGAAAGGGAGGGATGCGCTTCTTTGGTGTTCGCGTCGTCTAGTTCACGGTGGAGATGCTCGAGGGGTTCACGAAGGGGTCGACGTTGGGGTTGACTCATAATAAGGCTCCTTTATGCCGGGTTTGGTTACGTCTATCTTCTTGCGTATCACCGCCACCCACCCAGTACCGCTCGCTGAACGGACCCGAAAACATCTTGTGGGTCAAAAAGGATTTGCATACCGTCGGAAACAACCCAGCGGGTACCGGCATCGACCGGAACACCGGCCCAGTTTGGTGAGGCGAAGTTGAACTCGAGCTCGAGTCCACCTTTGTAAAAGCAGCGCAGCGTTTCGACCACGCCCCAGTGTTCTGCTTCGGTCTTGCCAACCTGACCGAACAACGACACCCACGCCTCACTTTGGAAATACTTTTCGACACGCGTCGTCAAAATCATCACGTCTACGTCCGATTCTGGAGTGACAGCCCCACTTGCGTGAGAACCTACCAGTGCGACGCCTACCATATCGGGCTGGGCCGCCGCCCACGTCGCAATCTCGTCGAGAAAAGCGGTGATGTTCACAAAACCTTCCCTCCCTGACAAAACATTTTACTCGGTTATGCGCTACGCCCCAGCACCCCACTAAGCCGCCGCACCACCTCGTCCACCTCGTCTTTGGAGATAATCAGCGGCGGCACAAAGCGGATCACCGTCGCCCCCGCGTTGATGACCAGCACCCCAGCGTCCCGGAGCGCCGCCACAATGGGCGCAACTTTGGTCTTGAACTCGACACCGATCATCAGACCCAACCCGCGTATGCTGCGAATCTGCGGAGCGTTCAGGGCGCGCAACCGCTCCTGAAAGTACGCCCCGACTTCAGCCGCATTTCGGATAAGGTCTCTTGCCTCGAACTCTTCAAGCACCGCGACCGCAGCAGCCGACGCTAAGGCGTTACCACCAAAGGTCGTCCCGTGACCACCTGCGGGCATCTTCGCAGCTACCCCGTCAGTCATTAAAAGCGCGCCGATAGGGACGCCGCCGCCCAAACCCTTGGCGAGCGTCACCATATCGGGCGCTATCCCGTAGTGCTCGGTCGCCAAAAACTTGCCGGTGCGCCCGACGCCGGACTGCACCTCGTCCATAATCAGCAGCGCTCCGCGCTCGCGGGTCAGCTCGCGGGCCGTCTGCAAAAATTCGGGGTCGGCGGGGTGCATCCCGCCTTCACCCTGAACGGGCTCGAGAAACACCGCTGCTGTCTCGTCAGAAATAGCTGCCTCGAGTTCGGCGATGTTGTTGTAACCGATAAAGGTAGTGGCGTACGGCAGCGGCTCGAACGGTTCACGGTATTTAGGTTCCCAGGTCAGCCCCAGTACCCCGAGCGTCCGGCCTGAAAAGCCGCGCTTCGCCGCGACAAACCCGCCCCGTCCGGTTGCAACCCTCGCCCACTTTAAGGCCGCCTCGTTGACCTCGCTACCCGAACTCGCCATAAAAACGCGGGTCAGGCCGAGAGATGCCGGAACCGCCGCAAACAGCTTTTCGTAAAACTCGACGCGGGTGTCGCTAGCGTGTGCCTGCGAGACGATGATGAGTTTTTCAGCTTGCTCGGCAATTGCCCGCGCCAGCCGCTTGTTGCCGTGCCCGATGCTGGCGACCGCGATTCCGGCCATGCAGTCGAGGTATTCGTTGCCCTCGGAATCGTAAATCTTCACCCCGTCACCGTGCGTAAAGACGATATCGGGGTGCCACAAGCCGGTGTGGTGCTCGGCGTCCCGCGCTAGAAGCTCGTGTGTTTTCGTCTGTGTTTGCGACATGGTTTCTCCTCTAGCTATCGTAAAGTACAAGCTGCTCCAAAGTTGGCGGGAGGTTCTCGAGGCGTCCTACCAAAAAACCGGGTTGCAAATTGGCGGCTTTGAGAGCCCCTACGTCCAACCACAACAGCTCGTCGTCGTTGTCCAAAACTTGTGAAAACAACCCTACAGGCAGAGCAACCTCATAATACAGACAAAGCTCGTGAAACCGTTCTCCATGAAGGCTAAAAAAGTTCTCAGTAAAAAACACAGCGCGTTCGACCTTTACCTCGAGTCCAAGCTCTTCTCGCAATTCACGCGCGAGGGCACCCGACGCAGATTCACCGTCCTGTACTCTGCCGCCCGGGAGATAACAGAAGTCGTCGCGCTCAGAACGGCATACGAGAAAGGTATCCTCATGGCAAATCGCGGCTACACGGTAGTTGAAACGGTGCGCGCCAATCGTAACTGAGATGTCCTGACCCACTACTGAACGACCGTTCCGCGTCCGGCGAGCGCTACTGAAACCGGCCCTGAAATCCGCGCATCACCAAACACCACCCGCCTGACCCCACCCCGCACCGCCTCGGCTGCACCTAGCACCTTCTTCTTCATGCGGCCCTCGGCAAACGTCATAAACGCCTCGACCTCCCCTACCGGAATCTCTGAAATCAGCGAGGATTCGTCGGGGAAGTCGCGCAAGAGCCCCGGTACGTTCGACAAGAGCAAGAGTGCCTCGGCTTGAAACGCGACCGCTAGCGCCGCCGCCGCCCGGTCGCCGTCAACGTTGACAGCAACGCCCTCAAAGCTCGAGCCCGGTGGCGTCAGCACAGGCAAGTAACCGTTTTCCAAGAGCAGCGTCAGCAACCCGGTGTTGACCCGCTCGACGGTGCCGGTATGGTCGCCGCGTAGCACCTTAACCTTACCGTCTTCGACGCTCCGCACCGTGTCCTTGTGCTTGCCCTCAAAGATGCGCCCGTCCAGACCCGAAAGCCCTACCGCGTCGACACCCAACCGCTGAAACCGTTCGACGAGACCCTTGTTTTGCTTGCCGCAGTAGACCATCTCAAAAATCTCGAGCGTCTCCCGGTCGGTAAACCGGCTCGTATACCCGGACGGACTGGTGACGAACTTGGAGGGGTGGCCTAACTTTTCTGCGACGCGGTTCGTTTCGGCGCTGCCGCCGTGGACGACGATCAGCTTTTGGCCCTGTTTGTAAAGGGCGGCTACGTCTTCACACAAGGCGTCGTAGTCGATACCGAGCGAGCCGCCGACTTTGACGATGATCATAGGTATGGGATCACGGCAACAGTTCCAGATATCCCAAACCTTTGGGACGGAATATGCTGAAGTGCCGTTTGTCGAGCGTCAATACGCGGCGGATACGGTGCCTTTCTGCCAGTGCAACTAGGGTAGCGTCTACAAAACCGATATGGGCGTCGTGATACTGGCGCATCAACTCGAGCGCCCGCGCCATGTCTGACATATCTACGGTCAGGGACGTATAGGCTCCGGACACCACGTCTTCCAGGAAGGTCTGTGCTGTATCGGCCCCTAACCTTGTGCTCGCCATAAAGTCAACTTCGCACAGAACCGACGTGGGTACGATAATGTCCTCTTTCTGAGCCAACGCCCGCACTGCGAGATGTAGTTCGTGGTCGGCGTCGAGCAAAACGAGCAAACCACTCGTATCGGCTAAGATGCTCGACTTTTCTGCCGGGCTTCGTAGTCGGCAACGATTTCTTGATGGTCCTGTTCGAGCAGCTCGAGCAGGATTTCTTCATCGCGCTCAGCCCAGTTGGACATGCCACTGTGTCCCATACCGACCGAACGGGGCAATGGGCGCGGGCTTTCCTGCTCACGTTCGATAAGCGCCGCCAGCGCCTCTCTAATCAGCTCGGCTTTAGCTTGACCACGCCATTTAGCAATTTGTGAAAGCGCCAGATCTGTCTGTTCCTCGAGGTACACCGTCGTGCGTTTCATAGCGTATATGTTAGCATATGTTTACAAAACCAACACTAGGAGGGGACAAACCGCCAGCTTGGGGCAGACTGAATGCCCCGAAACGATTAGGAAACGTCATTCAGCGGGAGCGCAGAGACACTTTTCCGGCGCATCAGCCGCTCCGGTTCGGCAGGGCGCACAAAACCGAATTGCGCGTAGAGATCGTGCGCGTCTAAGGTAAATAACGCCCAGCTACAGCCCTGCAACTCCGGCTGACGGAGCACGCCGTTAAGCAGCAGCTTGCCTAAACCTTTGTCTCGGTGCGTCTCCACCACGAACACGTCAGCGAGGTAGGCAAAGGTCGCGTAGTCGGTAACGACGCGCGCGAAACCCACTTGTTTTTCACCATCTTGCCTTTCACCCTCGTAGACGCCGAAACAAAGCGACCCCTGGATAGCCGCTGCAACCGTCTCGAAGGAACGCCCTTCAGCCCAATAGGAGCGCGACAAAAACGCGTGAATCAGCCCTACGTCGAGCTTGGTTGGGTCGGTGCTGACGGTGACGTTCACCTTGCTCCTGCATAAAAGGCGGCGCGTGTCGCGCGGCTCAGACCCGTGGGCAGTTTGAGCTTCTCGGCTCTCAAGTAGCGCATAAAGTTTCGTACAGCGCAGGTGAGCGCACCCAGCATGTCTGCGTCCGGGATGACACCCGCTTCCCAGTACCACGCGTAGATTTCCCAGACGCCCCCCTTAAGTCGTGAGTCGAACCGCGCCACAAAGCGGTCACGGTAAAAAACGGGCAGGACGTAGTAGCCCCAGCGCCGTTTTGCCTCGGGAACGTAGACCTCCCAGAGATACTTGAAACCAAAGAGATGCTCCACGGCCTTGCGGTCCCAGATGAGCTGATCGAGCGGGGCCACAAAGACCATGCGCCCTGGTTGAGGCCTGGTCTCGAGCAGCGCCAGCGTCTCGGGCAGGGCGTGAAACCGCACACCGTCTACTGTGAGGGGCTCGAGTTCGTCCGCAGCTACAGCCGCTGCGATGAGGTCGCGCCGCGCAGCAGGCGGCAACCCCAGACTCCAGACCTCGGTGCTGGCGTTCGGTCGCAGCAAGCCTACCGCCTGATGGCGCAAACGGATAAGCCACACCGCCATCTCCCGCTCGCTCAGCGGCTCGGCCCCGTACAGCTCAGGCGGAACGATACGCTCGGCGAGATCGTAGATGTGATGACCGTGCTTACGCCCGTGCGTCAGCACTCGGCCTGTGTGCCAGAGCGCCCGCAGCACATGCTTGGTGAGTTTGGGGCCATACCACGACCCCTCCCACTCGGGTTTATGCAGCTGATACTCGAACGCCGTGCTCGTCAGCGGCCCGCGCTCACGCAGTTCGGTCACTACAGCGCCGACAGCTTCTGGAAAAGCTTTGAAGATACGCTCGTCCCACCAACTATGATGCCACTGATGATAGATACGGCGGTCCGGCCAGCCCTGCATCAACACTAAAGACGCCTGTTTGTCCCAGGCGTCGTAGATAAAACGCTCTTTGTAAGCAAGCTGTTCCCAATCACCGATACGGTAGTTCGGTACCCGCGCCTGCAACACCAGGTCATGATTGCGACCGACCGGGTTCAGCGGGTCGTACTGAACGCTGCCGAGGCGGGTCAGCACGTCTCTGAGGGTGCCGGGCGTGAAGTGATGACGCGCGAGGAGGCGGCGCGCGTCTCCCCTGCTGAGTTCAAGCATCTTCAGGGGGCGGCCTCCAGCAGCCCAAGAGCTGACGCAAGAGGACGATTTTACCCATATGATAGGCGCTGTGAACCGCGAGAACTTCTAGTGCGTTACGCCAAGTAAAGCCGGGGTTGTCGTCTGTTTCTTCGGACTCGAGCCAATCTTCATCTCGAGCAAGTTTTACCGCACGTTCCGAATAAGTGAGAAATGAATTTACGAGGTCCTGCCAAGCCGTCTCGTCTCCGGGGGCAGAGCTACCGGGAAACTGCCCACCTTGATCAAACCGTGCGTGGGCCGCTTCGTCGCGGTCGAGAACGATACGCTGCCACTCGGCAGCGTGCCACAGCTCCTCAAAAATGCTGTGTGGGGCTCCAGGGGGGCGCGTACCAACTTGCTCGAGTGTCAGTCCTTCCAAAATATAAGCGCGCGGCGCAAACTCGCCACTTAGAAAAAGATGCTTCCAGGTGTTCATCGCTTCGCCTCCTTGAGAAAGTACGCTCTATGCTAGTCGCTAAAGCGGTCAAAGTCCGTCCTAAATCTCTACTACGTATCTCCACCTGACGGCGGCGGCCAGAAACCCAAAAGTTGACGCAGCAAGACCATCCGTCCGAAGTGATAAGCGTTGTGTCCAGCGACGCTCTCGAGCTGCTCCCGCACCGTTTTATCACCCGCAACGCGTTCCAAATCTCCTGAACCTGCCATCTCTGCTGCTCGCTGCAAATCGGTTAAAAATCGGCTGATAAGACCTTTCCACAATTCTTCTGTAAGCGTTTCGTTGTCTTTAGGCCAACTCTCGTCTGCATGGTCAGGAAACGCGACCGGCTCGCCATGTAACGACAGCGAGGATGAGGCGTTGCCAGAAGTCCGTATGCCACAGCTCTTCGTACAAACTGTGCGGCGCACCGCTCGGACGTACTTTGGCTTGCTCAGCGGAGAGGTGCTCGAGGACGTGCGCGGGTGTTACAAACGCGCCGTCGGCAATGAGCAGCTTTTGCAGGTAGGTCATGGCCTAGTTTACAGATGCAGAGCCTACGGATGCAGGCCGGTAAAGCCCAGCCCCAGCGTTTCATCCCAACCCATGCTGATGTTCAGGGCTTGCAGCGCGTGCCCCGCCGTCCCCTTGACTAGATTGTCGAGCGCGCTCATCACTACCACACGCCCGGTGTCGTTATCAACCTCGAAACCGATATCGCAAAAGTTGGTACCGTCCAGAATCTTCGGGTCGGGAACGCGGTGAATTCCTTTTTTAGCCGTGACCAACCGGACGAAGGGTTCGTCTTCGTAAGCTTCGCGGTACGCGCCCAGCACGTCGCGGTCACTGTAACCGTCCGGCAAAAAGACGTGCGCGGTGACAAGGATGCCGCGAATACGCTCGATGGCTGTCGCGGTCAGGTGAACCGGAAACCGCCCCGGCAGCTCCTGAGCGATCTCGGCGGTGTGGCGGTGCCCGGTAGCGGCGTAGGTCCGGACGACGCCCGCACGCTCGGGGTGATGGCCTGCCGCCGACGCCTTGTTACCCGCTGCCGACGAGCCGATCTTGCCCTCGACGATGATGTCGCCCTTTGCGGGTACGGCGTTTTTGAGCAGCGGGTAAAGCCCCAAAATAGTCGCCGTTGCCAGGCAACCCGCCCCGGCGATATGCGTCGCGCCCCTCAGCTCATCCCGGTGCAGTTCGGGGTTGGCGTAGACGAATTTGCCCAGCAGGTCGGGTCGCGGGTGCGGTTCACCATAATATTTTTCGTACACCGCCGGGTCTTTGAGACGGAAGTCTGCCGCCAGGTCGACGATACGCGGCGCAAGCGCAGCGAGGTCGTCGAAACGGGTTGACGATTCCTTATGCGGTAGTCCGAGCACCAGCAGGTCGGTGGGTTCCAGGTCAGCCAGCGGCTTAAACCTGAGTTTGGTCGCGCCGCGCAGGTTCGGATGGACGATATGGACGGGTTGTTTGGCGTAGCGTTCGCTCGTCACCTGTGTGACGTTCAGCTGCGGATGACCGAGCGCGAGGCGCAAAAACTCGCCGCCCGCGTAACCCGACGCGCCGACGATGGCAACGTTTAGCTTATCCATAGTTGCGCTCCACTTTGCTCACCTGAACCCCACTCGCGTAGTTTGACATATCAGCGCGCCGCTATACTTGACAGATGGGAAAATCCCCAACCACCATCCGTCTGCCTACTGATCTCTTCAAGGCTGTAAAGCACTACGCAGCTGAAAACGATACGACCTTTACCACCGTAGCGGGGGCCGCGCTCGAGGAGAAGCTTGCCGGAGCGCCGAAGCCTTTCAAGCCCACCACCTCTCCTGGCAAACTCCAACCCGGCGTCAATCCCGATAACAATGCCGAAGTGCTCGAGCTTATGGGAGGGGGACTCGATATCTCGTCTCGACGTTAGGATGCTCCTCGCACCGTTTACGAAACCTGTCCGGTCTAAAATGGCGCAAACCGCCCGACAGCTGAACCCGCAACCTCTAAACTCGGCGAACTATGTCGACACGTATCGGATTCGCCCTCGAAGCCGTGCTGGATTCCCTAACCTGTCGAGGCCCTTGACTAATCGGACTGCGCCGACACCCTTGCCTGGAGCGTCCGCATTTTTTAGGCGCGTCTTCAAGCGTGAACAGGCAGCTGAGCCAGAGCGTAAGCGACCACCTTCGCCGGAATATCCACCCCCGTCGTAGAGACCGAATTACGAAACTCCATCGTGTGATTGACTTCGTTGACGAGCAGACCGCGCTCACTCTCTAAGAGGTCAATCGCCAGTACCCCGCCGCCGACGGCTCGAGCGGCCCTTAGCGACGCCTCTATAAGTTCCGGGTAGAGCGGGCAATTCGACGCCACCGCGCCGCGCGCCGTATTTGTGACCCAGTGTTCAGAAGTGCGGTAGATCGCCGCAACGACCTCGCCGCCGACCACGAAGGCGCGGATGTCCCGACCGGGTTTGTGGACGAATTCTTGCAGATAAAAAACCTTGTGCTGCGGGCCACCGAGGGTCTCTTTGTGTTCTAAAACGGCCTCGAGCGCGTCCTGATCGTTGAGCTTTGAGACCATCCGGCCCCACGACCCGACGGTGGGTTTGAGCACGACCGGATAGCCGAAGCTTTTGGCAAGCCCCATAGCCGACGCGGTATCGAAAGCAACCCCGGTACGCGGTGTCGGGACCCCGGCGCGGACCAGAGCTGCGTTCGTAGCGAGTTTGTCGCCGCAGGTTTCGATGACCTCCGGGGAGTTCAGAACGCGGCTACCGAGCGCCGTAAAGATACGGCTGAGGGCCAGCGCGCGCGTCTGCGAGACGCAGCGCCCCAGCACCACATCGACCTGCGGTAGCTCTGACAAACGGCTGAAGTCACACGTGAGTTGCGGCGCGTAGAGTTTTTTAAAAGGTACCTCAGCACGTTCAAAAGCGTCGAAAAGCAGTTTTTCTTCAGGGCGAAGGCGGTCGTAAACCACAGCGATGCGGGGAACTGCGGCGGTGGGGCGTTCTAAAAGTTGGGTCATAAAGTTTCAGAGGTGAGTGCCGGGTGCCGAGGGGATACTCATTTCTCGATACTTGGTACTCATTGCTACCCTATTCTCCCCAATCCTCGTCTTCTTCAGGAGCGGGCTCGAGCCGGAGAGGGTCGAGTCCAACGACCTCGAGTTCAGTGCCGTCGTCCGAGACGAGCAGTTCACCAAGTTCTAACGAAGCAGTATCGACTTCGACGGTACCGTGGGGCGTTTCTACGGTTTGGAGCATGCAGTTTCCTTTCAAGAGTGGGTATGGATTAGGTCGGTGAGTCGGCGCTTCTAGGCTTAAACGTGCTCGCCCGGAAAGCGCCCGTGTTTTCGGTAAAACTCGAGGATCGAGCCTTCTGAGAGAGCTTCCTGGAGGAAAGCGGGTGGGGGCTCGAGGCGGAACACCGCGTCGCCGCGCGTTACCGTTCCGGCAGTCAGGTCAAACGAAACAGAGTCACCATCTTCCAGCGCGTCCGGTACCGCGTCCGCGGTAAACGCCGGAATCCCCAAATTGAGCAGATTGCGGTAGTGAATACGCGCAAACGATCTGGCAATCACCGCGCCCACACCCAGAGTCTTTAACGCCTGCGGCGCGTACTCCCGCGACGAACCCAGACCCCAGTTGCGCCCGCCCACGAGCAAGTCGCCGGGTCGGATATTGTCAGCAAACTCGGGACGAAGGTGTGCGAAGGCGTAACGGTGAAAAACGTCCTCGCCGACCATAAAGGGGGCGTGCTTGCCGGGCAGGATGTCGTCGGTGTTGACGGCGTCACCAAATTTCCAGACTCGAGGCATCACGCCACCGCCAGCTCGGATTCAGGTTGCGCGAGGTAGCCTGAAAGCGCCGTATGCGCCGCCACCGCCGGACTCGCCAGAAAAACCTGCGCTTCGGCGCTGCCCATCCGCCCGATAAAGTTGCGGTTCGAGGTCGAGACGCAGACCTCGCCAGGGGCCAGCACGCCCATGTGTCGCCCCATACAGGGGCCGCAACCGGGGGTACCAAGCACTGCGCCCGCCGCCAGCAGCGCTGAGAGCGTTCCGTCGGTAACAGCATCTTCCAGGACCCGCGAACTCGCCGGAATGACCAGGAGCCGCGTCCCGTCGGCGACCCGCTGACCCCGCAAAATGTCGGCGACGACGTGCAGGTCGTCAAGCCGCCCGTTCGTACAGGTACCGACGAAAACCTGATCGACGTGGACGCCTGCGAACGCCGAGACCGGCTGCACGTTATCGACATGTGACGGCGCGGCGACGACGGGCGTGAGGGTACTTAGGTCGAGCTCGAGCACCCGCGCGTAATCTGCATCCGGGTCGACTACCAGCCAGTCCGGAACCTCAAACTGCGCCGAGACTTCACCGCTCGGCGGTACCAGCCCGACTTTCGCTCCCGCTTCGACCGCCAGGTTTGCAAGCGTCATGCGCTCGGACAAGGTAAACGTGTCCGCACCGTGAAACTCCAAACTCGCGTAGGTCGCACCCTCCGCCGTCAGCTCACGCACGACGGTTAGCGCCACGTCTTTGGCACTGACCCCCGCCGGACGAACGCCGCCGAACTTGACAACCACCGTCTCCGGTACCTTGAGCCAGGTTTTGCCCGAGGCTGCGGCGAGCGCGATGTCGGTCGCGCCCATGCCGGTCCCGAAACAGCTCACCGCGCCGTAGGTCGTCGAGTGCGAATCCGAACCCAGAACGACGCCGCCCGGTTGCGCCAGCCCCTCCTCCATCAACACCTGATGACAGATGCCGCGCCCCACATCGAACAACCGGACGCCGCGCTCGCGGGCGTAACGCCTCGCGTCCGCCTGCGCCGTAGCGACCTCGACGTTGGCGGCGGGCGCGACGTGATCCATCACGAACGACACCCGTTCGGGATGAAGGACGCGTCCGCCCAAATCGTTTTCGATGCGGGCGATAACCGCAGGCGCGACCGAATCGACGACCATCACCTGATCGACGCCCACGACGACGAGTTCTCCGGCGCGTACACGCGAGCCGGAGCGTACCGACAAGATGCGTTCTGCCAGCGTCAGGCCGGACAGGTCGGGCGAGACTGAGGGGCTGGCGTTCACGCCACCACCTCGAGCTCCGACATCGTTTGGGCCGCCCCGCGCAGAAGCGTATCGACTTCTTCTAAAGTCAGGTCGCCGTCGTCAGCGAGCGTTTTGATCCGCCGGGTAAGCGTGGCGAGCGTCTCGAGCGGTAGCTTTAGACCCAGTTCGGACGCGCGCGCCGCGATAGCGTTGCGCCCGGTCAGGCGGCTGCCAAGCTGAAGGGTGCGGGAGACGCCGAACACCTCCGGCGGGATGATCTCGTACGAACCGGGGTTCAGATAGATGGCCTTGAGGTGCATTCCAGCTTTGTGGTTGTAGGCGAACGCGCCCGTCAAATAGTTGTTAAACGGAATCTCACAGCCCGTCATCCGCGCGATCATGGCGTCGATTTCAGGGAGCATCGTCAGGTCGTATTTGCGCTGCAAACGCTCCGGGTTTTGCGTGTACATCCGCGCCAGAAAGCCGCCCAGCGGCGTGATACCGTTGCGCTCACCGATGCCCAGCACGCTCGTATCGACGTGCGTCGCGCCCGCACGAACTGCTTCAAAAGCGTTGGCGACGGCGCAACCGGTGTCGTTATGACCGTGAAACTCGATGTCGCAACCTACGACCGCGCGCACATCGGCGACCAGCTCGCGCACCTGCGTGGGGCTCGCTACACCAACCGTATCGGCAAGCCCCACGCGGTCAACCCCGGCGCGGTCGGCGGCGGCGTAGACACGCAAAAGGTCGCCCTTATCGCTGCGAAAGGTGTCTTCAGAGGAAAAGCGCACCTCGAGTCCTTGAGCTTTGACAAACCGTACCACCCCCAGGCTCTCGTCGATAATCTCATCGACGCCCCGTCCGTGCGAAAACGCCCGCAGTTCCGACGAAGTACCGAACAAAATGTCGATCCCGTCAACGCCGCAGTCGGCAGCCGTTCGCGCGTCGCTGAGGTTCGCGCGGGTGTGTGTCAGGATTTTGGCGTTCAAGCCGAGTCCGGCGATGGTTTCTAAAGCACGCCGCGATTCGGGTGAGGCGACCGGCGTGGTCAGCTCGAGATACTCCACCCCGAAAGCGTCCAATGCGCGCGCAATCTCTACCTTGTCGGCAAGTGAAAAATTACCGAGGGCAAACTGCTCCCCTTCTCGCAGGGTCGAATCGATGATGTGCCAGTCTCGAAAACTCATACGCCTCCGCTTACGGTTCGGGCGTCAAACCCGAAGCTTTACAAGCGTCATAGTAAGCTGGTCGAGCCGGTCTGTCAAATCCGTTTCTTACGTGTGGGACGCGCTTTACTTGGCATTATTAGGTTTCACAGGGTAGTGACGAAGGAGTTAGAGGACACTCAGCGCAGAGCTTTATTTTCGTAAACCAGCACGCTGTTTTACCTAATAAACAAAAATGGTGTCCTTGCAACAGTTCAGACGTCCCGACGAAGCCTCGAGACTCCTCATTGCTCATTACTCACCCCTATCGTCTCAGCAACCAGTCGCCCCCGACCACCGGCGAGACTCCCGCGGCCACCAACCTTTTTTGGTTGATATAGACGTACGTCCAGACAGCTTCGCCCGACGGTTGCACTACAATGACGCGCTCGTACTCGGGCGGAATGAGGTGAAGACCCTCGAGCGCGTCCAGAGCTGGAAGCGCCGCGCCGATGTCGGCAAACGTCAGGACAAAACCGTACACGCGTCCCCTGCCCGGAACCATCGCCGGATACCCTTCAGGTTCAAAATGTAGAAGGTCGTAACCGTCCAGATACGACGGTTCGGTGTGGATGACGCCCTCAACCAGAAAATAGTTGCGTCCGCCGGGTTTGAGGGTGCCGTAGACGAAGATGCAGGAGATCGTTTGGGTCAAGAAGTAACCTCGAGTCTAGGGGTCAGCTAAATCCGTATCGGGGTTGCCGGGGTGCGGATAGCCAATCGCTCGAGCCAACGCTAAAGCCTGCCCTTTATGATGAAATTCGTGGGTGATGGGATGGAGGATCAGCCAGCGCCTAGACAGGGTAACGTCTCTGCCCGAAGGCGAAGTCCAGGTAAAAGGAGCGTCTAGGTCGGTAAAACTATCCAGCGCCTGCAAAACGGTCACGTCTACTCGAGCAAACGCACGGCGTAGCGCCTGAACGTCATCGACTTTAGTCTCAGGCTCTTCGGCACCGCCGAGTCCTACCGTGCCTACCCACCACAGATAACAATCAGCTACGTGAGCTTGAATGGTGCTCAGGCTGCCGTAAGCGAAGTTATCGTTTTGCATGGTAAAAACGTCAGGGGGCAACGTCTCGAGCCAGTCGAGCACTTTTGCACGAGTACGTTGCGTGAGATCGTAAAAGATTCGCAAGTCTTGATTCATAGAGTTAGCGTAAGCCTCTCGAGCGTTGATGGCTATAAGGGGAGCAGATCTGCAATTCGCACCTTTCCCGGTTTAGCTATGGCACCCTCATCCCAGTTATCTTTCACCATACTGACGATAACCCAAGCCTCCGCGTTAAAATCGCGTATGACCGCACGGCAGCGACCGCAAGGAGGTAACAAGAAGTGCTTCCCTACCTCGCTTCTCCAGACAGCTGCAACCGTCAACAGGTCGCGCTGTCCGGCTGAAACCATGCAACAGATGGCAGAGATTTCTCCGCAGATGGTAGCAAACGGACTAGATGTGTTGAAATGAATGCCAGAAAAAATCTGCCCGCTCGAGGTCTGAACGGCTGCACCGACCTCTTGAATACCGCTGACATAGAGACGATTGGAGGCGTCAACCGCACGCCCCAAAACTTCTTCGTCTTTTTCCGTCAGCTCAAAATACTTCATCGCAACCCCTAGAAACGATTTGGCTTTACCCGGAAACTACATAGCCGGGTAACGTTCTAAGTGTTAATGACTCAGACACCTTTACGTTCCCAGCGTCAGCACACAGAGCGGCACTTCACTAACGCCGTCAACCTGCAAAAGCCGCGCCAACTCGTCATCGTAAAACTCGGCGCGTACCGTCGCCGCGAGCCCCAACCCGACCGCCGCGAGCATCGCGCACTGCGCCGCCGCGCCCGCCTCGAGGTACAAGTACCGGTACGCCCGACTTTTCGAGCCGTCGTCGATACGTCCCGGCAGGCCGGTATAGGCCACAATCGCAGCGCAGGCGCTGACGTCGGTGTCGCCTAAAAGTGCGTCGGCTAAGTCCAGGCTCGGTTCGGTGCGGAGGAGGTGCTCCAAAGCGTGTTCACGCGGGTTGTAGTGGTAGACGCCGGGAAACACGTCTTCGATCTGCCGGACGATCAGGTAGGTCTCCAAACCCGCCATCGGTACGGCGGTGGCGTGGGTGCGCTGCCCGCCGTAGGTGAACCCCGATGTCGCCCACAAAAGCTGCGATACGTCGCTCTGGCGCAGGCGTCCGCCCTCCGGAATGCCCTCGCGGGTGGTCGACAGCGCCGCCCACAACCCCTTGCCGGAGGCGAGTTCGGGAACGGGCAGCGAGGCGACCTCGAGCGGGTTGGCGTAGACCTTAAAGGGGCTGACGACCTTGCCGGTTTTTGGAGGCAGCGCGCCGCGCCGGTATTTGGTCTGCGCCTGAAAGCTCTCGCCTATCGTTTTATCTCGGCTGTTCGGCAACGCCACTCCTCACCCCTCGTCCGGTTGTCGTCGGCTCCAGCACACCCTGGCAAAGCTGCTAGATATTGCCGGAGTGTACCATCTCAGCTTTTGGGGGTGGCAGATTCTTTTTTGGTGGGTGACAGAGTCTTTGCGGGGCAAGTGGCGGCCTACCTGCGCGGCGTAGAGTCACCAACCCGTAAAGCTCTCCCATACCTGTTAATTTGGGAGCATGACGCCATTCGCCCGTACCCTGCTGGCGTGGTTTACAGTGCGGCAACGGTCCCTGCCCTGGCGCAACGCACGTACGCCCTACCGGATCTGGGTTTCTGAAACGATGCTGCAACAGACGCAGGTAGCGACCGTCATCCCGTACTTTGAGCGGTGGCTGGCGCGTTTTCCGACCGTGGAGACGCTCGCCGCCGCGCCGCTGACCGAGGTGCTCAAAGCCTGGGAAGGGCTCGGCTACTACCGCCGCGCGCGGCTACTGCATGGGGGCGCGAAGCAGGTCGTAACGCAGTACGGCGGAGCGCTGCCACGACGGTCCGATGAACTTTTGCAGCTGCCCGGTATCGGCCCCTACACGGCGGCGGCGGTCGCTTCGCTGGCGTTCGGCGAGCGGGTCTTGGCAGTCGATGGCAACGTCAAACGGGTGGCGGCGCGGCTTTTTTGCCTGCCCGGTGAGGTCAGGGTGCGGGACGCTGAAGCGCAGCTGAAACCGCATCTGCCGGAGACAGAGGCCGGAGCGTTCAACGAGGCACTGATGGAACTCGGCGCAACAGTCTGCACGCCGCGTTCGCCGCGCTGCGAGGCGTGCCCGGTCAGCGCGTACTGTGAAGCTTACAAAACGGCGCGAGTCACCGAGTTTCCGGAACCTAAAAAACACAAACAGGTCCCGCACCTGCACCGTTTTGCACTCGTTTTCCGAAAAGATGACCTTATCTGGCTTAGAGAACGCAGCGAGACCGAGATGTTGGGCGGCTTGTGGGGCTTTGTATTGAGTGAAGATGAACTTGTGGGGAAGCGGCTCGAGCCCGTCCGTCACGCCTATACGCACTTCAAGATCACCGCTACGCCGGTCCTGGTAGATACGCCGCCGGAGTCTGGTGAGTGGGTCGAGCTGAGGAGACTAGACGCGTTGCCGCTGTCGAGACTTGACCACAAGATTTTAGGGCGCGTGCGGGAGCCGACCTATACTGCCGTATGAGGCACCCTACGAACCTTCGTCCCCTCGAGCCGACCGACGAAACGACCGTCAAAGCGTGGCTGGAACCGTACCTGACAGAGCATCTGACGTGGTGGACGGCAGCTTACGGGACCGCGCCGCGTCACAGTTTGGAAACGCTTGTAGGCCGGGAATGGGACGACGCATTCACCAACAGCCGCGCCGCCGAAGGGTTCGTCTGCGTCGCTGAAACTACCGGGCCGCTCGGCGTCGTCTCCGCTGCTCTCCGCGAAGACCGGTATATGGGCGTCACGGTGGGGGTACTGTCTTGGCTCTACGTGGCAGAAGCGTCGCGTGGGACGGGGGTCTCGAGCCGCCTCATGGACGCTGCCGAGGGCTGGATGAGCGCGCAGGGCGTTCAGGGCCGCGAGGTTTTCGTCACGTCGGAGAACGTCGCTGCCGTCAGGCTTTATGAACGTTTCGGGTACCGAGTAGTGGACGCCCGGATGCTGGGGCCAGTACCACGGGGGCGTGCACGCTAACCCTGGCCGCTGTGTACGATCACCACAATGACGGTTTTAGTTTCGATACTGCTAGAGGTTGATGGGTCAAGTGAGCTTAGGTGAGTTTGGCAAACTTTTACTGCCGTGACTTGGCTAAATGATTTTGGCCAATTCGCTTGGCGGTAAAGTCATGACCTCTTCACGAAAACCCTGCAAACCTCTGAACCTCACCAAAAAGCTCGATATCCGCACCCTCGACGACGATACCGCCGCCGTCAGGGCAAGCGTAGAGGGTCACAGAAGAACGGCTTTGGTGCGCCGCTATTTCAGCGGTACCGGCCTCACCCGGCTTAAAGTGGGGCAAAAAGTGAAAATCGACCAAGCCTAGTCCGGAGTGATCTTTCAACCCTTCCACCAATTCGTCCCTGCACAACGCCGAGGTCGAAATGTCGGGCGTCGTCAGAATCGCCCCGGCACTCACACCGATCAGCACGCCGCCCCTGGCGACGTACTCTCTGAGCACGGGAAGCATGGCGCGCTGCTTTAGCCAATGGAGAAAATAGAAGGTGTTGCCCCCGGAGAGATGAATTGCGTCGCACGTCATAAGTGCAGGCAGAGTTTGTTGCGAAAGAGATACGTCAAGCTCGAGGTAAACGTCTACCGACGCGCCCAGAGCAGCGTAATAGGTGCAGATTTGGTCGAAAAAGAAGCGTTCGGGGTCACTCGATGAGGGAATGTAACCGATGCTCGGCGCAGCTTTACCGATAAGACGCAGTAGCCGCTGATCGATGGCGTCGGTTTCCGGGCTCATTTGGTCGCTGTACAAAACGAGTTTTCGGTTCATCCTGCTGCCCCGGTAGCTGAGGTTAAACCCGCGCCCGCTCGCTGTCGAGCCCGGTCGCGCCACTCGGGTGCGGCGGGCGGCGTTCGGTCATCTGCTCGGTCCCGCCTCCCTCAAAACAGCGCACCGTAAAGGTGTGCTGGCCCGCCTCGAAAGGCCAGTCGAAACGCCAGAGCGTCCAGGTGGTCGCCGATATCGGTTCGCGCAGGTCGGCCTCTTGCCACGCGCCGTCGTCGACCTTGACCTCGACTTTAGCGATACCCCGCGCCCCGGCGTGCGCCATCCCACCGACCGGCACCAAGTTGTTGCCGCCCTCGGCGGGCGCGCCGACGGTGTCAATCACCGACGTTGCACGCATCTGCGCTTCGCGGTCCCACGAGCGCGCGACCCAGTAGCCGGGTTTCCACGCGTCTACAACCTCGATAGATTCGATCCATTTGGGTTGTTTCATGCCGTACACGTCGGGGATATAGACGCGGAGCGGGAAACCGTGGCGGATTCGCAGCGGTACGCCGTCCCACGCGTAGGTCAGCATAATGCGTTCGTCGTTGCGGACATCCTCGAGCGAAACGTACTCGAAAAAGCCGTCTACCGAGTTGATTCGCAGGTGTGTAGCCGTGTCCTGAACACCCCAGCCCTCGAGCAGACGCTGCACCGGGACGCCCGTCCAGCGCGTGGTGCTGGTGAGGTCGCCGCCGACCGGGTTCGAGATGCAAGCCATCGTGATGAACTGATGCACCGGCTCGTAAGCGCGGAGGTCGGCTAGAGAGACCTCGAGCGGTTCCGCTACCAGTCCCTCGACGCGCAAGCGCCAGTCTTCCTTGACCACAGGCGGGGTGAGGTTGATGTCGATGCGGTAGTACTGCTCTAAGGGGGTGTATTCGGGCCGTGTACCGGAGACGAGTTTCGTCGCCGCGCCCGCGTTGGGAAGCGCGTTGTTCGCCGACCACCTCGCGCCGTCGTCGACGACCTCTTCGCGCCGACCCCCGACCGACGCGCCGACCCCGCCCCAGGTCACGACGGTAATGGTCGCCGCCGCGCCGCCCAGGTAGACCATAAATTGACGGCGGTCTCGAGCCTCGAGTTCAGCGGTGCGTGTTTCGGGTTGGGTCAGGCGGCGCTGCACAGCGGTCAGGAGCGTGCCCCAGATGAGGCTACACAGCAGCGTCCAGAGACCCGCCGTTGCCGGGTCGGAGCCCGCGCCGCTGCTGCCGGTCACCCGCCACACCACCAGCGCGAGAGGCGCGCCGACGACGAGGCTCAGCAGCAGACCGGCCCGCCACGACGCCCGCGTCTTCCGGGTAAGGGCGAAAAACACCGCGCCCGCCAGCGTCAGCAGACCGGTAAAGATAGCGACCGCCATCGTCTGCTCGGCGAGCTTGGCGAGGTCGGCGACCGGCAGGCCGAGGGCGCGCATAGTGCTGACCATTGCGTCGATACCGGCGGTAATCAGCGGCCCCGGCAGCGCCCGCGCGAGCCAGTCGAAAAAGCTGAAGGGCAAAAACGGCAGCGCTACAAAGCGCGATGCGAGGTAGCCGAGCGCCGTCAGCGGCAGCAAGAGCAGGAGCGAAACCCACACACCCCGCCAGAAACCGGGGTGAACAGGTGAGGGTCGTGGGGGATTGGTAACGGTCCGGGTCATGCTGTCTCCTTGGTTTCTCGTCAGCGCCTGTGCTCTCGTATCTGTGAAGCGTCTGTAGCTGGGTATGACTCGCCTGTAGCGTGAGCAGAGCAGATACTTCAAGTGTAGCCGCTTCAGCCTCCGAAAGCCGTCATCAGTTTTACGGTGAGGAAATTTTAGGTCGTTTGGCAGCCATAAGGCGCGAGGTGTAGAATCACAGTTCTGAACGCAAGGGACGGGTATCGCAAAGCGCACCTTTGACCATAGTGTTATCTAGCGTGCTCGAGCCTCAGCTTGGATAGTCGTCAGGTTCGTACAGGTGCACAATCCCTTCAGGAACCCCGTGCTGCGCCAGCTGCGTCACCAAAACACTCGGATAGACGTGGTGCTTTTTCACCTCAGTCAGTGAGAGCCAGACAGGTCTGTACGTTCCGTGGCTTTCGGAGCGCCCATACTCTTCGCCTTTTCCGGACCCGAAAAGTCCGGTCACTCCGCCCACCAAGTAGTACAGCTGAAGGTGCGTAACGGCCCCGTGTTCTACGCGCTCGACAACGGCAACCAGCCGCTCGAGGGTAACGTCTACACCCAACTCCTCTTTGGCTTCGCGGCAGGCGGCCTGATGCGTGTACTCACCCTCGTGGACACCACCGCCGGGTACGACGTAATACTTTCGGTTCGCCTTGACGCGCTCCATCAACACAAGCTTTCCGTCAGTCAAGATAACAACGCCTGCGCGAATTCTCATAGGTTGTTATATCCTAGCAAGACCTGCGTCCGTCCATCAGTTGGAGGGGGCTCGAGCCCTGAACAAATTTTCTCGAGCACGCTCACTCCAAATCTTCAGCAGAAAATACGTTACGCTGCCCTATGGACTCCCACGAACGCCACGAACGGACCCTCGCCCGCACCCTCGGCGAGCTGATCCCGCAACTTAAAGACCCACGTATTCCGCTCGTCGTCACCGTCGAACGGGTGCGGCTGAGCGCCGATTTCTCACAGGCCAAGGTGCTGGTCAGCACCCTCGCGGAAGATGACATGCCCGACTTTCAGGACGCGCTGGGGAGCGCCAGCGGGTTTTTGCAGCGTGAGCTCGCCGCGCAGCTCGACCTGCGCCGGACCCCGCGCCTGATCTTTACGGCCAACCCCCTCGAGGTCATGTAACGTGTGCCGAGCTTGTGAACCTGCGCGTCCGCTTCGCTGAAACCGACCAGATGGGCGTCGCGCACCACAGCGCGTATATCATCTGGTTCGAGGCCGCCCGCGTCGAGTGGTTACGGGCGCGCGGGTTGGACTATCGGCGGCTCGAGGCGGGGGGTGTCTCGCTGGCAGTCAGCGCCATAAGCGTGCAGTATCACCGGAGCAGCCGCTTCGACGACGAACTGCACGTCGCCGCGACGCTGACCGAACTCAGAAGCCGCCGCGTCCGCTACCGTTACCTAATCTCGAGGGATGACGAAGAGATCGCCACCGGCGACAGCCTGCACACGCCCATCGACGCCTCCGGGCGCGTGATCCGTCTGCCGAGCGTGTGGCTGGGGGCGTTACAAAAACACGTTATGACTTAGGATAGTAGGAATAACTGCGCCGCCCGGTGGTGCTTTCATCTTCTCCAACGTCCCCGCCGAACGTCGCTGAAAAGAAAGTGGGTAGCCCCGTGACCAAATCCCTAAACGCCCCCGTAAAAGACCGGACCGCCAAGTTTCGCGGCGAAGCCCTCACCTTTGACGACGTGCTGCTCGTCCCGGCCCACTCGCAGGTGTTGCCCAAAGACGTGCAGACGCAGACGTACTTTTCACGGAACGTACCGCTCAACATTCCCATCAGCTCGTCGGCGATGGACACCGTAACCGAAACGCAGATGGCCATCGCAGTGGCGCGGCAGGGCGGGGTCGGCGTGATCCACAAAAAGCTCGACGCAGAGGCGCAAGCCGAGATGGTGACGAAAGTCAAACGCTCCGAGGCCGGGATGATCGTCGACCCTATCACTCTGACCGGGGGCGCAACGCTCCAGGACGCCGAAACCCTGATGCGCGAGTACCGTATCAGCGGCGTGCCTATCGTCGAACCGGGCGGGCGCTTGGTCGGTATCTTAACCAACCGCGACCTGCGTTTCGAGACCGACTACACGAGGCGCGTCGAAGACCTTATGACTAAAGACAACCTCGTGACGGTACCGGTCGGGACGACCTTGGAGCAGGCCCGCGACATCCTCAAAAATCACAAGGTCGAAAAGCTCTTGGTCGTCGACGCCCACTACACGCTCAAGGGCCTGATTACGATTAAAGACATCACCAAAAAGCTCGAGTACCCGCACGCCGCCAAAGACGATCTCGGGCGGTTGCGGGTGGCGGCGGCGGTGGGAGTTTCAGGCGACCTCGAGGCCCGTGCCGACGCGCTCGTGCAGGCCGGGGTGGACGCGCTCGTGCTCGACAGCGCGCACGGTCACTCGCAGGGCATTCTCGACGCGCTCGTCTATCTCAAGGAGAGCTATAACGTCGATGTCGTCGCGGGCAACATCGCCACGGCGGAGGCGGCGCGTGACCTTTTGGAGCGCGGCGCGGACGCGCTAAAGGTCGGCATCGGACCCGGCAGCATCTGCACCACCCGCGTCGTCACCGGCGTCGGGATGCCGCAGCTCACCGCCATTATGGACGTAGTGGACGCAGCGCGGGGTTCAGGCGTGCCGGTGATCGCCGACGGCGGCATCAAGATGACCGGCGACCTGCCCAAAGCTGTCGCGGCGGGGGCTAGCTGCGTGATGGTAGGTTCGATGCTCGCGGGAACGACCGAAGCCCCCGGCGAGAACATCTTGCGCGACGGCAGACGCTACAAGGCGTACCGGGGGATGGGATCGTTGGGCGCGATGGAGACCGGCAGCGCGGACAGATACTTCCAAGAAGACGCCAAAAAACTTGTCCCCGAAGGCATTGAGGGCATGGTCGCGTACAAGGGGCCGATCGGTGACGTGCTCTATCAGATGCTGGGTGGGCTTCGGAGCGCGATGGGCTACTGCGGCGCTGAGGACGTTGCGGCGTTGCAAACGCGGGCGCAGTTCGTGACTATTACCCAGGCGAGCCTGATCGAAGGGCACCCGCACGACGTGACGATCACTAAGGACGCGCCGAACTACTCGAGGCGGGGGGAGTAAGAGCTGTCGTGAAGCAGATCGCTGCCGCTTTGCTATGTCTGATAGTCGGTGTGAGTTTCGCGCAGCCCAAAAGCGAGCTAGAGAACGTCAAACAGAGGGCGCTCGAGACGGTTGAGGTCGTCAAAAGGTTAAGCTTTAGCCCTATCGTGTCTCACTGGCCCAAAGGAAATAAATGCAACGTGAGCGCCCAGAATCTCTACGCTGGTGAACCCTTTTTGGTGCGTAGCTTTATTCGCCCAACTGACAAAGATTTGGCGCGATTGCGCCGCCGCGTTGAGGCAGCCCGCCGAGAGGACCCGTACCTTCTAGGCGACGCCCGAGGCGAAGTTGAGGCAGCCCTCCTCAACGACCGCTACGAAGTTCCTATCTAGCACCGCACCTGCGGGTATATGTTTCACGTTCAACTGAGGGACGAAAAGGACGGCGGACTCGGCTGGGGGGCGTTTACACCGATCAGTGCCGAACGGGCGCAGACGCTTTTAGGTGTTGCGGAGCCGCCGACCCTCACCTATGTCAACTCCTTGACGTTAGCGCGTGATGGCTATATGTGGATTTCAGGTTCGCGCGCTATAGACGCCTTTAGGCCAAATAAGCGCCACCGTACCGTCAACCGTGCGGGAGAACCCTTTATACTCCTAGAGACGAGGCTGACACCACTAATTTTCCGAGAATCGTTCGTAACGACCAGTGGTGAATCCTCCGCGTACTGGCATCTTTTGCTACCTGTCAGACTCGAGCCCCTGCCCCCAAGCCCCTGCTAGACCTCGTCACGCCATGAATGCCCGGGTTCGTGTTCGTAGCGCAGCGGGCCTTGTCAATAGATAGTAGCGGTTCGATTGAACCGACACGGTATAAAAAACAGGTGTGATGCAAAGCAGCCGGGTAACGTGCTGAGAGCTACTCCACTACCCGCAACCCTCTCGGAGTCAAAACGTAGCCTACGCAGCCCAACAGGTAATCGACCACAATTGCCAGCAGCGCCGCCGGTAGCGCGCCATATATCACGTACGGCACGATGTTCTGGCTGAGACCCCCGGCTATCGGCCCACCCAGACCCCCCGACCCGGCGTAAGCGCCCAGGGCCGCCGTACCGATATTGACCACCGCGCTCGTACGGATACCGGCAAAGATGATGTTGCTAGCGCTCGATAGTTCGATCTGCCAGAGCACCTGTAGCGGGGTCATCCCCATGCCGCGCGCCGAATCGATCATAAAGCTGTCGACCGCCTCGAGCCCCGCGACCGTGTTGCGAACGACCGGCAACATGCCGTAGGCGATCAGCGCGACGATAGCGGGCCAGAAACCCAGTCCCAAAATCGTCACCATGATAGCGACAATTGCGAGCGTCGGCAGCGTCTGTACGGCGCTGACAAAATCCGACACCAACGGTAAAAACTCGCGGTAGGCGGCGCGCGTCACGATGATCCCGATGAGCAGTCCAGCGCTGACCGTCACGAGCGACGAAACGAGCACCAGCTCGAGGTGTTCACCCGCGAGCTGAACCACGCTGCCGCGCGGGTAGAGAATATTCGGACTGTTTGGAAAGAGGGCGCTCAGGAATACGTCCCAGAGCGGCAAATGCCCGAACACCGACCAGAAGGTGAGAAAGATCGCCACCGCTCTAAATAGGGGCCGAACGAGGTTGCCTTCACGCTCACGGTAAAGGTAAGCGAACGTAAGTTCGGCGGAGGCGACGGCGAGTACGAAAAACAGCAGCGACAGTCCGGTATCCAGCGCGCCGATGTCGAGTAAGGTAACGCTACTGAAGCCGAGGGTCGGCAACCATAAGTTGGGAACCAGTGTGGCAACGTCTATTTCCCAGCTCCGATCTTTGAGCGCGAACGGAAAGTAGCCCAGGATAAATAGCAGCAGCGCCAGCCCAAACTACACTATCGCGGCGGTAGGCAGCGGGCGTGAGCGTGGCGTGGTCGGTACGGGCGGCGTGGGCGTTTGGGCGCTCACACGTCGCCCTGCGTGGCGCTGCGCTCGACGAGTTCTTGAAGCGCGCCCAGGGTTACGGTACCGACGAACCAACCCTCCGCGCCGACGACCGGCGCGACCTTGAAACCGCGCGTCACCATCGCTGAAAGCGCGTCGCGGACGGTGGCGTTCTCTTTAACGGCTATGTCCCGAAAACTCGCCTCGTGCATGGCCTCGAGCAGCGAATGTGACGTTCGGCCTCGGCGCGGTCGAGCCAGCCTTTGAGTTTACCCTCACGGTCGACGACAAAAACGCTCCGCAGCTCGAGCCGCTTCATCTCCGCGAGCGCGCCTGCGACCTTGCCCCCGAAGTGTGCGGACGGCGGGTCGGCGTCCATAATCTCACGAACACGGACCAGGCCCAGACGTTTGAGCTGCCGGTCAGCGCCCACGAAATCGCGGACGAAACGGTTTTTGGGTTGGGCCAGCAGCGTGTCGGGAGTGTCGAACTGTACCAGCTTGCTGCTCTGCATGATAGCGATCTGGTCGCCCATCTTAATCGCCTCGTCGATGGCGTGGGTCACGAAGATAATCGTCTTGCTGAATTCTTTTTGAATCTGCAAAAATTCGTCTTGCAGCGTTTCACGGGTAATCGGGTCGACGGCTCCGAAGGGTTCGTCCATCAACATGATGGGCGGGTCGGCTCCGAGCGCGCGGGCGACGGCTACGCGCTGCTGCTGCCCGCCGGAGAGTTGCCTGGGATATTTGCCACTCGTGCTGTCGGGCTCGAGCCCAACTAGTTCCAGAAGCCGGTAGACCCGTTCCCGAATCCGGCCCTCGTCCCATCTGAGCAGCCGCAGCACCACTGCCACATTGTCGAAAATCGTCATGTGCGGAAACAAGCCGGTCTGCTGAACCGCGTAACCGATCTTGCGCCGCAACTCCTCGGTGGGAATTTTGCGGTTGTCGGTACCGTCTACGGAGATGCGCCCACTCGTCAGGGGGATAAGCTGGTTTATCATCCGCACCGAGGTGGTTTTGCCGCACCCCAAGGGACCGATCAAAACGCAGATTTCACCGTCAGGGATGGTCAAGTCGAGTTCATCTACGGCTCGAAAGCCGCTCGGGTACTGTTTGACGACGTTTTCAAAACGTATCAACGTGTCTCCTTAGCTGTCTGGCAGCTACTGTCTGGTTTGCACCGCGCTCAGTTGGCATAGGCTGCCACGTGCTTTGCGAGATAATATCTGCGGAGAAATAGTGCAGTCTGTCATGGAACTGCTGTCTGGTGGCTGCCGTCCGGCGCTGGGGTCCGGCGGTACCGAGATTTGATAAGCCGGGGTTTGACTGCAAAAAAGGTCAACGTTTCGGGGCGTCACCTGTGCGCCAGCGTCCTTACACGGTTGCCCGCAAATCACCATCAATAGGTGACCCCCCGGATCAGGTCTCGAGCTAACGAGTACCCGGCGAGACCAAAAGCTGCTCGAGCCCCCGCAAGCCGGTGTCGAGTACGACCGCGAGCAGCACCACAGGCAGCGCACCCAGCAAAATCTGGTCGATAGAGTTGTTGATAATCCAGCCCAGGATAAACTCGCCGAGCCCACCCGCGCCGATACCGACGAGCGACACGGCGGCGTTACAAACCCCGGCCATAATGACCGGTGGCGCGATGGGCAGCTCGAGCTGCATAAACCGCTGCGCCGCGTTCATGCCCATCCCCCGTCCGGAGTCGGTAACAGCCGGGTCGACGTTGCCGAGCCCCGCGTAGGTGTTGCGTACGAGCGGCAGCAGCGAGTAAAGCGTCAAGGCGATAACCGCGGGCGCGGTTCCGATGCCCGACACGCCAAGGTCGCGCATAACGAGCGTCTGAACGCTCTCCACCCCCCCCAAAAGCTGGCTCGAGGCCCACCCCAGAGAGGTCAAAAGAACAATTGCGAACACACCGCCCGCGCCCCAACTGAGCGCGCGCAAAGACCGCTTGATCCCACCCGGAGACAGCGCACGGCCCAGACCCCAGAGCGCCGCCGCGACGAGTAGCAGCGTCCGAAAAAGCGGAAAGGGAGCGGCGGCGGAGGTAAATGCCCGGAGGCTCGAGCGGAACAAAAAGCTGCTGAAGATCACTGTGACGAGCGCCAGCGGCGCGGCGCTGACGATAAGCAGCGCGTAACGCGGGCGGGTCGCCAGGGAATCCGCCGTACGCCGGTAAAGCGTAATCAGTAGCGCGGCAGCGCCCCCCGCCAACAGCAAAAACAACCCTACCGAAAATGCCCGCTGATTACCGAGACGCGCGAGCGGTGCCAGCAACAGGCCAAACAGCGCCAGACTCGGCAACGTCTGAATAATCCCGACCGCGTAGAGCACCACCGGCGCGGCCAGGGCGTCGCGGTGCGCCCAGAGCCCCAAACCGATACCGAGTTACAAGCCCTACGACCAGCGCCACGGCGACGAACATGGTGTGTTCGATCACACCTTGACCGAGCTGCTGACCACGCCTGTGGAACTCGGCCACGACCGAATAAACGTCGAAACGACCCTGCGCGAACAAGAGCGCGATCAGCGCCACCCCGGTCCAGGCGGCAAAAACCCTGGCGACGCGGCCCACCTGGGCGCGCGCCAAGTCGCCGAGCCCGGCGAAGAGCACCATGTAGCCCCCCAGAAGACCTAAGATCAGCGCCGCCGACGGGAGCACACGCGGGTTGCTGAGGCGGACGCCCTCATCCAAAAAGGTCGCTTAGGAACTGTTCACTTGCCAGCGCAGGCACAAACAGCGTCAGCACCAGCAGCAGGTTGCCGAGGGCCGCTAAAATCCAGCCCCGCGTACGTCCCTGAGTGACCAGCGCCACCACCAGCGGCGCGATAGCGAGCACGAACAAGACGGTGTAACGGGCGTCACCGGCTAGTTGCAACAACCCGAAAGGTACCCCCGACGCGAGGCGGTTGGGCCGAAGTTCGATAAGCGGCAAGAAAAAAAGCCGAGCGTAGCCGCTGCTCCGCCTAAAAGTGCAATACGGTTGATGACGATAGCTGTACCTCCTGCCGGGGATGTGCCCGTTGGCGTGCAGTTTGTAGTTCTATTTTTCGGTTTGGAAGGGCGCAAGTCGTGTTAACCGCTAACTGAAGACCGGTTGGGAACACTTCAGAATCGCCGTTTTTACGAACGGACCGAGAATTGCCGAGTGCTGACCTCCAGATTAAAAAACGCCTCGAGACTGAACAAAAGCGCGTATCCTGTTGGTCGCTTTCTCATAGGCGGTATTGGGCACCTGCCACCCTTCGGACGCCGCTATCTGCCGCCGGTCAAAACGCCGTGGGCTGGTCAGAGCGGCCCACGGCGTTTTGGTTAGGGGTATCTCAACGGCCCCTATTTCAGTGTCCTAATGTTCCAGCGTCTTACTCACCCAGGCTTTGCAGGTACGCCTCGGCAACCGCGTTGGGGCTCTCACCGTCGACATCGACTTGTGTGTTGAGTTCTTGCAGGGTTTCGTTGTCGAGCGAGGCGAAGATCGGGTTGAGAATTTCAGCGATGTCGGGGTTCGCCTCGATAACCTCGCTGCGAAAGACCGGCGTCGGTTGAAAAACCGGTTGCGCGCCGTCCGGGTCTTCCAAAACGGTCAGCTCATACGCCTGGATAGCCCCGTCGGTGGCAAAGGCCATCGCCACGTTGACGCCGTTTGAACCCTCGCTGAGCGCCTGTTCCGTCTGAGCGGGTGACGCTCCGGCGATAATCAGCAACTGGTCGTTAGCCAGGTCGAAGCCGTAGGTCGACTCGAACGAGGCGATACCGTCGGGGCGCTGCGCGAATTCGTCGCTCGTCTCCATCATCACTTCGCCCCCGGCGTTGACGTACTCGGCAAGGTCAGCAACCGTGGTGAGGCCGTTTTCTTCAGCGAACGCCTGGGTAACGGCGAAAGCGAAGGTGTTGTTCGCAGGTGCGGGCTCGAGCCACGTCAGCTGGTTGGTTTCAGCGTCGTAATCGCGGACGAACTCGTAAGATTCCTGCGTGGTCTGCGACAGCCCTTCAGGCACCTCGACGCCTTCGTTGATGAGGTAGTTGCTGACTGCCGTACCGATGGGATAGGCGTCGATCTCACCGCTTAGGAGCGCCGCCCGGTTGACGTCCGAACCACCCAGAGGAGTCTGGTCGGTAACGGTGTAGCCTGCGTTCTCGAGCGCCTTGATGTTGAGCTTGGCAGTTACGAGGCTCTCAGTAAATTGCTTTGACCCCACACGAATAGGTCCGGACTGAGCGGACGCCAGCGCGAACGTTCACAAAACGAGACTTATAACGCCTTTATTGAACCATTTCACAATTGCCTCCTAGGTACCGAACTGCTTTAGGCACGAGTCGTTGCTTGTGCGCGCCACCAAGCTTGTCAGATGTTGCAGTACGCGGTCGTTGCGTCTACAGCCTAATACCCCAGGTCTGGACGCCCCATTCCGGGTTGAAAAGTTACCCGTACGTTTTTTAAGTTTTCGCCGTCAGGCACGTAAATATTCGCTCGAGATTATAGATGGATACGGACACCCTCGAGTCGAAACCAGGAGGGTCGAGAACGTTTACGCGTGGCAGCTGGATCTAAAACCGGACCTCGTGATCCCCTTCGGCGGGCAGCTGCAAAAGCGCGTCCATCACGTTTTGAACGCCGAATTTGAGAAAAAAGCTGAACGGACTGATCAGGCGTTCTTGCGGGGTGCCGTTCGGTAGCAGATGAGCGCGCAAACGTCCGAACTGGCGGGTGTAGGTATCGTCCCGGTCGGCGAGCGCGGCGGCGCTTTTGGTCTCGAGCCGTGCAAATATTTCACCCAGGTCCGTTTCGGCGCGCGCGACCGTATTGGCAAGCGTCGGGTCGATAGCCGATACGTGTTCCCGCAGAGATTTCGATAGGTTTTCAAGCGCCCTGAGGCGGTTGTCGAAAGCGAGTTTGTGACCGTGAAGCTCCACAAGCGTGCGCTTTCTGACACCCTCAAAGTCTGCTTGCACCGCCGCCGCCGACACGCCGAACTTGTCCAGAATACGCGCTACGGGGGGCTCGAGCACCGTCACCGTCGTTCGGGGCCAGATCAGCGGCGGCGCGACGCCGTGCTGCTCGTACACGCCCCGGAGCTGGGCGAAGTAACGCAGTTCACCCGGTCCGACGACGGTAGCGGCGGTCGGCAGCACGGCGTCCTGAGTGATGGGCCGCAGTCCGGCTGCCGGGGTCAGACAACCGGGGTCGGCCCCCAGTCGCGCCAGCAGGTCACTACGGCTGTAACTGCCCAAGTCGGTCCAGAACGTGTCGCCGTCAAAACGCAGCAGCCGCCGCTGCGCGTCCTCTTCTAAAAACAGGTTCGTCGCGCCCGCCGCCCGCCCGAGTTGGGGGGTATAACCCATACCCCTCAGCATGTCGGCGGCGGCGTTGATGGCCCCCCCTGAGCGCAGCGGCGCGTCCAGCTCGGCTCTTAAAACAGGCGCAAAAAGTTGCGCGAGGTCGGTTTCTAAAGGGTTCAGGACGATCAGCCCTTCAGCGCCCAATAGTTCGTACAGGATCGCCCCGAACCAGTCGGCAAAGGTCTCGGCGCGCGCGGCGCTGCGGCGCACGAGGTCGATCACCTCGCTGCGGTGTGCGTCCGGTCCACCTACCACGCTCAGCTCGTGAATGAGCGTCTCGAGCCAGTCGGCGCGCAAGTCTATGCGCCCCGCCGGAACCCCCTTCGGCAGCGGCAACGCCAGACGGTGAAGCTGCTCATCTAAGCCCAGCAGATAGGCGTGGTCGATCTCGGCGGTGTCGGCGTCTTGCGAGGCCAGCCAGAATACCGGTACGACCGGTTTGTCGTCGGTACCTAGCTGCTTAGCCAGTTTGAGCGCGCTTACGGCCTTGCTGAACGTGTAAAGCGGTCCCAACAGCAGCCCCGTCTGCTGCCCCGTAACGACCACCCGGCTCTCGGGGTGCTCGAGCCGCTCGAGGTTCCCGAATACCGCTCCAGGCGCACACAGCTTCTGCGCCTGCCGCCGCAACGCCGCTGCGAGCGCGCCACGTTCGACCGGACGCGGCGCTGCCAGAGCCGCGCGGGTATCCCCAGGCGGCGCGGCGAACAGTTCGGCGAGGTCGTGGTTCAGATAGGCGGTTTCAAAAGGGGTCGGCGGCACGCCTTAGCCTACCGTGAGCACGCCTGTAGCGGCGTTGGATACGCTGCACGTCAGGCGGTCCCGGCACCCCCACTCATCACAGGGTGCGTCTCAAAACGGGAGGTTGATAGAGTAGCGAATGACTACTAGGCTGTCAGCAAAGGTATGCAAAGTAAGCTAGGTTATGCGAAAACGAGAGATCGGCTTAAGTGAAGAAGAACGAGACCAGCTCCAAACATTGACACGTAAGGGCAGCGCCCGCGTTCGGAAGATTGACCGGGCCCGTATCCTGTTACTTGCCGACACCAACGGTGAGCACCTTACCGAAGCAGAAGTTGCCAAGGTGCTGGGGATAGCCAGCACAACGGTTTGGCGCACGAAACGGCTTTTTGCAGAGCAGGGACTTCAAGCGGCGCTCGTCCACGCCCAGGCTGTAAGGTTCAAACCCCGCAAACTTGATGGACGCGGGGAAGCCACCTTGATTGCGCTAGCGTGTAGTGAAGCACCTTTGGGACACGCCAAGTGGACCTTACGAATGCTTGCAGATAAACTTGTGGAGATAGAGGTGGTCAGCACTATCTCACATGAAGCAGTACGCCAGACGCTCAAAAAAACGAATTGTCACCCCACCTGAAAGAACAATATAGAACGGGCAAAGCCCGGGCCGTTGGCCCTAGTATTACAGCCGCATTTAGGTAACATAACGCCGTTCCCGACGGCGATGATGACATAGCCGTGCCCTAAACTGATGGCGTCGTCGCCACACTGACCAAGCGAGCACGAAGGCTCGCCGAACCT
>JAABUN010001695.1_pt1 | contig 45791 bp, 43 predicted proteins | sample 5559311 | NCBI WGS metagenome assembly JAABUN01 (sample SAMN10711877, study PRJNA513370) | rock metagenome | isolation source: Antarctica rocks | place: Antarctica: Victoria Land, Siegfried Peak sud
GCCGCAGCCTCACTGCATATCGCTCTACTATGCCGGGGCGGGCGCGGTCTGCTGCTCGGCGGTGCGCAGGGTCGCGCCGCCGCTGCCCGTGATCGCTGCGAGTTGCGTCGAGAGTCGGGTGAGCAACGCGGGATCGGCGGTGCTGGCGAGGTTGCTCAGTTGGTCGGGGTCGCGGGTCAGGTCGTACAACTCGCGCTCGTTCGAGGCGTACTCCACGTAGGTGTAGCCCGCCGTGCGCAGCCCGGTGAAGTTCGGCAGGCCGCGACCTCTCGCCGCGACTGCCGCCGGGGTCGCGTTGGCCCGTCGCGTGTTCATCGTCGGCATCGCTCCGCCCTGCGTCGGCTGATCGTCCCGGTAGTGCGCGATCATGAAGGCTTGCCGCCACGCGGGGGGCGTCTCACCGCGCAGGAGCGGGGCGACCGACCGCCCATCCAAGAAGTCCGGGGTCGCCGCCCCGCCCCACTCCGCGAAGGTGGGCGCGAGGTCTACGTTGCCCGCAAGCGCGTCCACCGCTTTCCCTGCCGCAACGCCGGGGCCGCGCACGATCAGTGGCACGCGGATGTCCGCCTCGTACGGAGCCTGCTTGCCCGTCGGTTCACGGTGCTGACCGAGATGGAACCCGTTGTCCGACGAGAAGACGATGTAGGTGCGGTCCAGCCTGTCCGCCATTTGCAACGTGTTCACCACGCGCTCCACGAGGTCGTCCACGGCCTGCAACGATTGGAGCCGCCTGCGGTAGTGCGCGTCAATCTCCGCCTGCCGCTGCGGCGAGAGGGGGGGCAATGCCCGCACCCATTGCGGCTTGTCGCTCACGTCCGCCTCGTTGTAGGAGAGGGGGCGGGGTGCCTTCGCATCGGCAAAGGCGTCCGCGTAACGGGGGGCGGGCGTGGCGGGACCGTGCGGGGAGAACGGGGCGATGTAGGCGAAGAAGGGGACGTTCGCCGCCGCCGCCCGCGTGATGAAATCCGTCGCCTTGTTTGCGAGTACGTCCGTGCCGAAATCCTCCGGCCTGTTCCCGTACTGGACGATCACGCCGTTCTCGTTGAGCCGGTAGTTGAACTGACCGTACCCGTCGTCGCTGCCGTACCACTCGTTCCAGCCGGGGGGGACGACCGTATCGTCCCGACGATAGCCGTTCAGGTACTTGCCCATCAGGGCAGTGCGGTAGCCCGCCGATTGCAGCCACGTCGCTATCGTGGATTGTTCAAGGCCGAGGGCGTGCGCCGTCTCGTAGCCGCCGCTCGCGTTGCGGTCGTTATTCAGCACGCGGGTGTTGTGCGCGTATTGCCCGCGCAGAAAGCTCGTGCGCGACGGGCAGCAGAGCGACACGTTCAGCAGGTAGTTCGAGAACGACGTGCCACGGTCGGTGAGGAGCGATTGCACCTTCGGCATGGCAGACATCGAGGCCGCGTCGAGGTCGTCGGTGTTGATAAAGACGATGTTCGGGCGGTTATCCGACGATGAAGAGGGCGCGGCGGGCATCGCCTGCGCCGCCACATCTATGTCCCGTATGCTGGTGGCGATCCCCCCCGCTGTCGTGGCGGCGAGGCCCGCCCCCGCCGATGCCAGCCGCAAGAACCCGCGCCGCGTTAGCCGTTGCCCCGTTGTTGTGCGGTGCCGTGCGTCCATCGTGCGACCCTCCATCGTCATCCGCCATTCTTCATTCGTTATTGGCGGGCCACACGGCGGGCAGACATTTCCGTCGCCGTACGTATTCCCTTGCCCTCGGCGGTATCACGTATGTGGGGGACGCAACGTTTCAAATGTGAAACAAACGTAAAGTTTCGTCCCGAAGGCGGTACAATGACCACGCGCCGACCGCTCAGGAAGCCGCGACGGTTTCCTGAGCGCACGCCGCCCCGACGCGCCGCACGATCTCCACGAGGGCGTCAATATCGTCCTCCGTCGTGGCGTAGTGGATGATGCAGGCGCGAAGCGCGAACCGCCCGCCGAGCAGCGTGTTCGTGATGAACGCCTCGCCGCCCGCCTGCACCGCCTGCATGATCCGCTTATTCAGTTCGTCGAGGGAGGCATCGTCGCCGCGCAAGGCGTGCGGCACGTAGCGGAAGCAGACGATGGACAAGGTGACGGGGGCCATCAACTCGAGATCGGGCGCGGCCTCCACGCGGGCGGCGAGATGCCGTGCAAGGGCGTTGTGCCGCGTGATGCCCGTTGCGAGTCCCGCCCGCCCCGCGTGCTGCATCGTCATCCAGAGCTTCAGGGCGCGAAAGCCCCGGCTCTGTTGGAAGCCGTACTCCGAGTACCACGGCAAGCCGCCGAACCCCTTGCCCGTCTCGGTCTGGATGTATGGCGGCACGAGGCTAAATGTCCGCCGCAGCAGTGCGCCGTCACGCACGAGGGCGCAGCCGCACTCCACCGGCACCGAGAGCCACTTGTGCGGATCGAGGGCGAGCGAGTGCGCCCGTGCGAGGCCCGCGTACTGCGGGGCCACCGCCGGATCGAGGATGCCGACCGCCCCGTACGCCCCGTCCACATGGAGCCACAGCCCCTGTTCCGCGCACACATCCGCGATGGCATCCAGCGGGTCTATCGCCCCCGTGTTCACCGTACCGGCACTCGCCATCGCGCAGAAGGGGCGCTTGCCCGCCGCTTTGTCTGCCACGATTGCTCCCCGGAGTGCTCCCACGTCCATGCGGTAGGCGTTGTCCACCGGCACCCGGCGCAAGGATTCGGCACCGAGGCCGAGCAATTCCACGGCCTTTTGCAGGCAACTATGCCCCTCCGGTGTGACGTATAACACGAGGTTCGCGCCATGTCCGTCCACGCCGTTCGCCCGCACGTCCCACCCGTCGGTTTCCGCCGCCCACTGCCGCGCCGCCGCCAGACAGGTGAGCGAGGCCATCGAGCCGCCGCTGACCAGCAGGCCCATGCTCGCCCCCGTCGGGAAGCCGACAAGTTCCATCACCCACCGCACGGCGGCGCGTTCGAGGTAGATCGCCGCGTGGTCGCCGCCCGCGCAACTGGGGTTCAGGGCGGCGACGAGCAGTTCCGCGATCACGCCCATCGGGGCCGGGGGCGCGTTCACCCATCCGAAGAAACGCGGATGCCCGTTGCCCATCGGGTACGGCAGCACGAGCGTGCGGAACTGGTCGAGGATCGCGTCGGGCGCGACGCCCGCCTCCGGCATCGCGCTGTCGAGCAGGGCGGCGCGGGGGTCTTCGGGCATCGGGCGGAACACGTCGCCCTCGCGGATGCCTTCCAGATGCGACGCGGCGATCTCCACCGCCGCGTGACCGAGCCGCCGGAACTCCGCCGGATCGAGCGCGAGCGGCGCGGGTGTGTTAGTTGTCGCGGCGGGTTCGGTCGCGGTGCCGCGCAGGTCGGACACGTCCATCGTCGGTTCTCCCTTCAGCGGCGCGGGGCCACGCTGACCACGAGATAGTAAACGCACGGGGCATCGCCGGGGTTGGCGAAGGCATGGACGACATCGGCGGCGTAGTAGATGCTGTCCCCGGCGTGCAGCAGATACGACGTGCCGTTCACGGTCAGTTGCAGCGTGCCGCGCTCGACCACGATGTACTCGTGCGAGCCGGGGGCGTGCGGCGGCGACGCGCCGAGGTCGAGCAGCGGCGGGATCGTCGTGCGCATGAACTCGAACTCCACCCCCGGTAGCACGGGCGAGAGGATGCGCCGCTCCCACCCCGACGGGTCGCGGGCCACGTCTTGCGCGTCGTGGCGCAAGACGATCACGGGTTCGGGGCGCTCCTCACCGATCAGGCGGGCGACCGTGGTGTCGAGGCCCGTGGCGATGCCGTGCAGCACCATGATCGAGGGGACTTTGATGCCCCGCTCGACCTCGGAGACCATGCTCCGACTTACCCCGGCCCGCGCCGCCAGCTCATCGAGCGAGAGGCCGCGCCGCGTGCGCTCCTCGCGGATGCGCCCGCCGATAACCGCCATATCCAGACCTGTTGCCCGTCCTGCTACGCTACTCATCGTGGCGACCTCCGCTATTGAAGAATAACGTACGCTATAGCGTCGGCGGTGTAAACCGGGCGAGAGGTGCAAAGCACGGTGAACGGTCGGTCTGTCGAACGGCGAGTGCGGCAACGGCGACATCGCGCATCTCCATCCGCCGCAGCATATTCATTGTCGTGGAAGGCGACATGACACGGAGACGCGCCCGCTTCCCGCCGCCTTTCGGGAACGATGAATACGCAGCGTTCACCTGCGTCTACCCCTTGACGAATCCCCGTTGTGTACGTACACTTTGTACTGTCGCCGCAGACAACGACAACGGATGCGCCGGGTTCCCCGCCCCGCAACCATTCGTGGCGCAGAGGGCGAAACGCACACATATCCCCAGTTTGACGCATTATTGCCGTTTCCGCGCAACTGCATTGCGTTCCGTACGTTCTGTAGAGTGCATGGAATGTGTGAGATGCGCACGGGTGGAAGGCGCATACGCGGGCCAGTCACGGGGCGGGGGAAGCGACGTGGCATTACGGGCTGGCTGCTTGGGAGGATGGGGATGGACGAGTGGATCGAGGAGTTTCTCGCGGCATTGGCCGCCGAGAAGCAATGTTCTCCGCATACCGTGGTCGCCTACCGGAATGACCTGCTGCAATTGGCGGTGTATCTGCGGGAGACGGGCGTGACGCGCTGGGGCGATGTAACCCCCGCGCACATGGGCGACTATGTGCAGCACCTGCGCGACCGGCAATACGCGAGCAGCACGATTGCCCGCAAGACCGCCGCGATGAAGTCGTTCTTCCTGCACCTGCGCGTGGCGGGTGCCGTGACGACCGATTTCTCGCCCTTTCTCGCCGCCCCGCATGTGGATCGCTACGTGCCGCACGCGATCAGCACCGACGAGATCGCACGCCTGCTCGCCGCGCCGACCCGCACGAAGACACCGGAGGGGCTGCGCGACGCCGCGATGCTCGAACTGCTCTACGCGACGGGGATGCGCGTCTCGGAACTCGTCGCCCTCGACACGGGCGACCTCGACATGGGGGCGAGCACCGTGCGCTGTCAGGGGCGGGCCGACCGCGAGCGGAGCCTGCCCCTGACGAGTACCGCCGCCGACGCGCTGATGCGCTACCTGTTGCAGGGGCGACCGGCACTGGCCCGCCCCCACAATGCGAACCCGGACGCCTTGTTCCTCAATCACCGGGGGCAGCGACTGACGCGGCAAGGGTTCTGGCTCATCCTCAAGGGGTATGCGGCGGTCGCCGCCGTGCGCAACGTCACGCCGCACACGCTGCGTCACACCTTCGCCGCCCATGCCCTGAAGACGGGGCGGCACTTGCGCGAGGTGCAGACCACGCTCGGTCACGTCAGCATCTCGACTACGCAGGTCTACCAGCGCAACGCCGCCAATGGCACTGCGAGCGCGGGCGCGGCGGTCGTCGCGGGCGCGAAGCCCGTGCCGGTGCTACCGCCCGTGGCGGGGGCGGAAGTTCGTACTCGCTCCGTGCCGTTGCCCCGCCCCGTGATCCCGGTGGCCGATCTCGCGGTAGAAACGGCGAAACCCTAGAAAGAGTAACGGGTGACAAGGAGTGGAGACTGCATCCGGCAGTCTCTCCTTGTGAGCGCGGTTCTCAGAAGCATGGGCGGCATCGGTAGCATTAGGTGGCGCGGTGCTCTCAGCCCGTGATTCGTCCGGCGGGCAGGAATCACGGGCTGAGAGCACCGCGTCACATGCACATAACCCCACACCGCCAACCACCCTGCACATTGCTCTATCTGCTACTTGTTTCTGCGAACGGAAGGAGAACTCCATGCGCACGGCGGATGTGATCGTGGTCGGGGGCGGCGTCAATGGGGCAAGCACCGCCTTTCACCTCGCGGAGCGCGGCGTGCGCGTGCTGCTGCTCGACCGGGGCGAGATCGCGGGGGCGAGCACGGGCAAGTCGGGCGGCCTCGTGCGGATGCACTACACCGACCCGTATCAGGCGACGCTGGCCCTGAAGAGCCTGCCGTACTTCCAGCACTGGGCGGAGCGCGTGGGCGTGGGCGACCCCGGTTTCTCCCGCACGGGCTTTATCCAGACGGTGACGCCGCGCAACGTCCCGGCACTGGAAGCGAATGTGCGCATGTTGCAGGGGATCGGCGTCAATACCTGCCTCGTGGACGCCGACGACGTGCGCCGCCTCGTCCCCTACGCCGACACCGACGACCTGACGCGGTGCGCCTACGAGCCGGACTCCGGCTGCGCGATGCCGGGGGACACCGCCCGCTCCTTCGCGGCGGCGGCGCGAACGCACGGTGCCGAGATCGTCACGGGGGAGGCGGTGACGGCGTTGCGCACCGAGGGCGGGCGCGTGGTCGGCGTCTCGACCGCACGCGAGGAGTACGCCGCGCCCACGGTGATCGTCTGCGCGGGGGTGTGGAGCGTGCCGCTGTTCGCCGCCCTCGGCGTGACGCTGCCCATCGAGTCGTACCGCACGCAGGTCGTGCTGTTCGACCGCCGAGGGCGCGTCCCGACCGGACCGGCGGGCCACATGGTCTTCATTGACGCCGCGATGCGCACCTATTTCCGCCCGTACGGCGAGACGGAGTTGCTGATCGGCGGGCGGGGCCGCAGTGCGCCGACGCCCGACGCCGACGCCTACGACGAGGCGGCAGACGACGCGGTGATCGCCGCCACGCGGCAGGGGCTGAGTCGCCGCCTGCCGGAGATGGAGGACGCCCCCGTGACGCGCCACTGGGCGGGCATCCTCGATATGACGGCGGACAGTTGCCCGATTCTGGAGGCGAACATCGGGGCGGAGGGCATCTATCTCGCCGCCGGGTTCTCCGGGAGCGGCTTCAAGAGCGGGCCATACGTGGGTAGCCTGATGGCGGAGTGGGCCACGGCGGGCGAACGACCGGCGGACGCCGCCCCCTTCGCCCTCGACCGCTTCGAGCGGGGCGACCTCATCGTCGCGGAACATCCGTACGTCACCGACGAGGGGGCGGTCATGGCGAGCGTGCCGCACTGAAGTACGGCGTGGAGTGCGGGGTATACTGTTCGCACACGAACGGCGAAAGGAGCCTGCGCGATGACAGACGCGACCACTTCTCCCCCCGGCCTCGACCCCGCATTGCACGAACGTCTCGAACGCGAGTGGCGCGAATTCCTTGTGGACCTGACGATCAAGCGCACGGTGAGCGACGACGACGTGCGGCGAGAAGGCATTGCCGCTGTGCGCGACAAGATAGAGTACGGTCACGCCCGCGTGCAGGGCGCAGACGGCGAATGGTACGTGGTACTGACCGAAGCGTATCTCCGCGAAGTTATGGAGGAGATTGACCGGGGCGTGGTCGCTCTCGTGCGCGAATCGCAGGCCGATTACGCTGCGGGGCGATACCATACATATGCGAGCGGTGAGGAGATGCTTGCCGCGATAGATGCGCTGCCGGATGAAGATGAATGAATACTCTTGGGGGCGGAACGCGGCAGCCATATCGGGTGGACACATCCGAAGCGTTCGAGCGGGCGGCGAAGCGGTTCCTTCGCAAGCATCCCGAACTCGGCACACGGCTCGTCACAGTACGGAATGCGCTGTCAGTTGACCCGTTCGCCCCCGCGCTACGGATACACACGCTTTCGGGCGATCTTCGCGGGCAATGGGCGGCGAGTCTCAATTATACGTACCGCATCATTCTGACGATTGATCGGGAAAGTCGCGTCATACGGCTTGAAGACCTCGGCTCGCACGAGGAGGTATACGGGAGCGGGGACGACGATTGACTATGCCCACGCCTACGATCAGTACAAAAGCGGACGCAATCCGGGCGCGGTTCCGGCCCGCATACGACGCAGTGGCAGGGCTGGCGCGACACCCGCGCTACCTCGGTGCGGCGGTCTTCGGCTCGGTCGCGGCTGGCACTGCGACCGACGACAGCGACCTTGATGTGTTGGTGCTCGTGGATGCGGACGAGCCGTGCGCGGATGTGAATCATCCCGTTATCGGTGGCGTGAAACTCGACATCTCGTTCAACTCCCTCGCGCAACTCCAGCGGCGCACCGACGAGGGTCTGGCGAACGGGACGCGCCCGCCGTGGCTCGCGGGGGCGTATGTTGTCTTCGACAGGACAGGCGATCTCGCGGCCCTCGTGGCAGCATCGAACGCCGCCCGCCCGAAGGAGCTGACCGAGGCGGAATTACGCTTCAACCGCTTCATGTTCTATCACGGCGACGAGAAAGTGCGGCGGCACCTGCACCACGACCCCGCTGCCGCCTCCCTCGTGATGCATATTGGGATCAACGACGTGCTGAAGATGTATTACGCGCAGGGTCGCCACTGGTGGGTGAGCAGCAAGTATCTGCTCGCGGACTTGGCAACGTGGGACGCTCCGCTCGCCGCGCTCGTGCGGCGGTTCGTTGCGGTGGCGGAGGTGGACGCGAAGTTCGCGCTGTGGACGGCGATCCTCGATCACGTCCTCGCGCCGCTCGGAGAGCGGCAGCCTATTGCGGAGAACAACTGCCCTTGCCCCATCTGCACCGACGACCTCGCCGCGCTCTTTGGGGCGTACTCATGAGCGAAACGACCGCGAAGTCCGCGTATTGACGCTGATATTTCGTATACAGTAGTATGTGCGTGTGGTGCAATCCCTGCGGAAGGAGCGCGACATGCCGCTACAGCAATACGGTGTGGTTGTCGGTACCCTCGTGCGCTTCGAGCGCGAAAGCCCGGACAATTTCGGCAAGTATTACCACGGGTACGTGTACGTGAACACGCCGCAGGGTGAGTATCAGGCGGCGGTGGACGTGGCGACACCGAGCGGCATCAATGTGGAGTACCGGCTGGTGCGGCATCTGAGCCACACCTTGTTCGCGCCCGTGCAGGGGCTTGCCGACGGCTTCCATCTGCTCGCTTCCACCCCGACCTCCGGGGCACTCGACTACGTGCGCAGCAGACTACTGCGCGGGCCGCGTGCAAACCTGACGACGACGATGATGCAATCTCTGCCGTTCCCCATGCCCCGATTGCCCATGCCCCGGTCGCCGATCCCCCGATTGCCGTTCCCGTCGCCATTGCCGTTCCCATTGCCGAAGCCCTTTCCGACCTTTCCCCGCCTCCCGAAGTGGTTCTCGTGGGAGATTCCGCTGTGGGTGCCGCACGTCCTCCCCCCGATCCTGCTGCCCTCGCCGTGGGTGGAGAGCGACGCGAACAATGCCCTGACGGCGATGGAAACCCTGCTCACGGGCAGTACCCGTGTCTACCTGTTCGGGGAGCGGTACACCACAGGCGTGGGTGTCCACGATGTGCATCTCAATCAGGGCGACCCGAATGGAAGCCCTTTCCAGCGGCTCGACGGTATCTGGCAAGACGGCGGCGTGATCGCGCAGGCGCCGAACGGCACGCTCAATGCCTTTCTCGTCAAGTTCGCCACGCAGACGCTCGACACGAACGCGCAGGGGTTGCCGAATTCGTGAGCGGATCGCCGGTCGTGCGGCACGCGGCACTCCCCGTATGCTATGCTGCGGCGCGGCGGGGCGTCCCGCGTATGAGCGGCACAACCGGCATTGACCGGCATTGACCGGCATTGACGGAAGGGGGAGCGGGTGAGCGCGGCGGCGGTGGGCATCGGGTTGTTGGGCCTCGGTACGGTGGGCGCGGAGGTGGCGCGGGCGTTGGAGGCGGACGCGGAATTGCTCGCGGTGCGGTTGGGGCGGCCCGTGCGCCTCGCCGCCGTGCTTGAACGCGGGCCGGAACGCGCGGCCCGCGCCGGGATCGCCCCCGGCCTCGTCCATACCGACGGCGACGCGGTGGTTGACCACCCCGCCGTGCAGGTGGTGGTGGAGGTGCTAGGGCGCGAGGAACCGGCGCGGTCGCTGATCGAGCGGGCGTTGCGGGCTGGAAAACCCGTCGTCAGCGCGAACAAGGAGACGCTGGCAAAGCACGGCGCGGCTCTGTTCTCGCTCGCCGCCGAGACGCGAACCCCGCTGCTATTCGAGGCGGCGGTGGGCGGCGGCATCCCGCTCTTTGCCGCCCTGCGCTCGGTACAGGCCGCGAACCGCATCGTCGCCTTTCGGGGTATCGTCAACGGCACCACGAACTTCATCCTCTCCGCGATGGCGGAGGGCAACGCCGCCTACGCGGACGCGCTCGCCGACGCCCAACGTCTCGGCTACGCCGAACCCGACCCGACCGCAGACGTGGAGGGCTACGACGCCGCATACAAGGCGTGCGTGCTGGCCTTCGCCTGCTTCGGCGTCGCGGTCTCGCCCGATGCGGTGGAGCGCACGGGGATCACGGGCGTGTCGGCACGCGACATCGCGGCGGCGAAGGCCGACGGCGAAGTGATCAAATTGCTCGCACGGGGTACGATGGAGGGCGGCGCGGTGCGGCTCTCGGTGGCCCCGACCCGCGTTCCCGCCGCCAGCCCGCTCGGTGCTACGCGGGCGAATTACAACGCGGTGGAACTGACCGGCGACCGCGTGGGGCCGGTGCTACTCGTGGGGCAGGGCGCGGGACCGGCCCCTACCGCCTCCGCCATCCTCGCGGACATACTCGACGCCGCCCGCGTGGTGGGTGGTGCGCCGCCCGATCCGTTCTTTATCCGCCTATCTTCCCCTATCTAGGAGGCCGCTCGTGACCGTTTCCCCGGCATCTTTCCCGGCATCCTCCGACTGGTTGGGCGACATTCGCGGCCTCGTCTTCGACATGGACGGCGTGCTCTGGCGCGGCAAGGAGACGCTCCCCGGCGTGGTCGAGTTCTTCGACTGGGCGCGGGCCGAGGGGTTGCCCTGCCTGATGGCGACGAACAACAGCATGAGCACGCAGGCGATGTACGTCGAACGTCTGGGTAAGATCGGCGTTTCCGTGGAGCGCGAGCAGATCATCACGAGCGGCACGGCGGTGCGCGATTATCTGCGGCAGACGTACCCGGCGGATGTGACGGTCGGGGCCGTGGGGATGGCGGCACTGTACGAGGTGCTGTTCGAGGACGGCGGCTTCGTGCGCGACGACCACCGCCCGCAGGTGCAGGTGGTCGGCACCGACCTCGGCTTCGTGTACGACGACCTGAAACGGGCCTGTCTCGCCATCCGTGCCGGGGCGGCGTTCATCGGCACGAACCCGGACACGACGCTCCCCACCGAGGAGGGGCTGGTGCCGGGGTGCGGTGCGCTGCTCGCCGCGATCACCGCCGCCACGGGTACATTGCCCACGGTGATCGGCAAGCCGGAGACGTACATGTTCACGCTCTGCGCCGAGCGGCTGGGGCTGGCCCCGTCGCAGGTGCTGATGATCGGCGACCGCCTCGACACCGACATTCTCGGCGCGAACCGCATCGCCTCCCGCACCGCCCTCGTACTGACGGGCGTGTCGCAGCGCGAGGAGATCGAGACCACGGGCATCGAGCCGAGCATCGTCTGCGCCGACTTGCCCGAACTGCTGGCGCGGCTACAGGAAGCGCGGGCGTAAGGAAGCGAATGAAATCGAACCACCAGGACACGGAGGACACCAAGAAATATACAGAGACGAACAAAATAATGCCCTTGGTGTCCGCGCTTGGTGTTCTCTGTGTCTTGGTGGTTCGTTTCGCCGTATTTCGGGGGGCCTGAGGTGACGGAAGCGACGGCGGAGTTCGATTACGAGGACGCGAGCACGATTCAGGGGCGGGGGAGCATCACCGCCACGGAGCGGACGCTCGGCGGCATCCGCTTGCGGCGGGCGTTGGGCGCAATCGCGGACTGGCGCGGGTCGTGCCTGCTGCTCGGTTGCGGCGCGGGGCGGCATAACCGCGCCCTGTGGCACTACCGCCCCGATCTCGCGCTCGTCGGCACCGACCTGAGCGAGAGTGCCATCCGCGAGGCGCGGCGGGCGGGCGACGGCGGGGTGTATCTCGTGGCGGACGCCGCCGCGAACCCCTTCCCGGACGGCGCGTTCGAGATCGCCCTGCTGTTCGACCTGCTGGAACACGTCCCGGATGTCGGGCGCGTGGTGGGCGAGATCGCACGGGTACTGAAGCCGGGTGGCGTTTTCCACGGCTTCGTGCCGCTGGAAGCCCAACCCGGCACGCTCTTTCGCGCCCTCGCGGACAGCGAGCGCATCCCGATCCACCGCTGGAAGCGCGACCACGTGGGCCATATCCAGCGGCTGACCACGGACGACGTGACGCGGGCTTTCCGGGCGCACGGCCTCGCCCCCGTGGACCTGTCGTACTCGTTCGGCCCCATCGGGCAGGTACATGACATCGTGGACTACTGGGGGCGGGAGCGGCTGCGGCACGAACCGGAAGGGCGCAGTGCCGCGCTCACCCGCCTCGCGCAACGGGCCGTGTTCTTCCCGACGTGGCGACTGGCCTACTGGGAAGCCGCGCTGTTGCGGCGGGTGCCGTGGGCCACGGGGCTGCACTTCACCGCCGTAAAGCGGGCGTAGTCTTGCCCATGTGATAAGTGATAGGTGAGAGGGGAAAGCCCCGGTGTCGGAGTGGACGTTCCTCACGAACCACGCGCAAGTGTTGCTCTGCGTCGCCCGCGATGCCGGGATGACCGCCCGCGAGATCGCCACCACCGTCGGCATCACCGAGCGGGCGGTGCAACGCATCCTCGCCGACTTGGAGACCACGGGCTACCTCACCCGCGCCCGCGACGGTCGCCGCAACCGCTATGAGATTCACCCCGACGCCCCGATGCGCCACCCCGCGCAAGGGGGGCGGGCCGTGCGCGAATTGTTCGCGCTGCTCACGTCGCCCGTTCCCGCGCTCGCCCCTACCCCCACCCCTGCCCCCATGCACGCACCGAAAGGCGAACAGAAAAACGTGAAATAAATGTCGCGTATTCGCGTTCGTTCTTTTTGGGTGCGGCGTGGGCCGTGCGATGCGGAAAGGGGCGGGCGCGATGGGCGCGTGGGAGTTGGTGCGGGCAAATCTGCTTTCGCCGGTGGTGCTGGCGTTCGTGTTGGGGGCGGTTGCGGTGTGGGTGCGCAGCGATTTCGCCTTTCCCCCGGAGGCGACGGCGACGCTCTCGATCTACCTGCTCCTCAGCATCGGCTTGCGGGGGGGCGTGGAGTTGTCGCACGCTTCGCTCGCGGCATTCTGGCGGCCCGCGCTCGCCACGCTGCTGCTCGGCGTGTCGGTGCCGGTCTGGTCATACGCGCTCCTGCGGCGGTTCGGGCGGCTCTCGGTGGCGGACGCTGCTGCGATTGCCGCGCACTACGGTTCGGTTTCCGCCGTGACTTTCGCCGCCGTGCTCACCTTCCTCGACGGGCGCGGCGTGGCGGTGGAGGGGTTCTTGCCCACGCTCGTGGCCCTTCTGGAAGTCCCTGCTATCGTGGTGGCCCTGCTGATCGCACGGATACAGATGGGCGGCGGCGCGGGGTGGGGGACGACGCTGCGCGAACTGCTCGCGGGGCGGAGCGTGCTGCTGCTCGTGGGCGGGTTGGTGATCGGCTTGCTCTCCGGGGAGGCACAGTACGCCCGCGTCGCCCCGGTCTTCACGGGGCTGTTTCAGGGGGCGTTGCTGCTGTTCCTGCTGGAGATGGGGACGGTAGCCGCCCGCCGCGTGCGCGACATCGGGCGAGCGGGGGCGTTTCTCGTCGGCTTCGCGGTGGCGATGCCGCTGTTGCACGGCACGCTCGGTGCGTGGCTCGGCACGGTCGCGGGCCTCGGCGTCGGGGGAAGCACCGCGTTTGCCGTGCTTGCTGCCAGCAGTTCGTACATCGCGGCCCCGGCGGCGGTGCGCGTCGCCCTCCCCGAAGCGAACCCCGGCTACTACCTGACGATGAGTATCGGCATCACCTTTCCGTTCAATCTCGCCGTCGGCATCCCGCTGTACTACACGCTGGCGCAACGGTTCGCGGGGTGAATGCCGCATTTCATCGCGCAAACGCCCCCTCCCATTTGTGCGGGAGGGGGCGTTTGTCGTGGTCGCGGTTACTTGAGGAAGGTGAACTTGCCGGTCGCGCCGTCCGGGTTCATCTTGATCTGGGCCACGTAGAGCTGGCCCTGAATCAGTTCGCGCTGCATGTCGAAGCCGATATCGCCGAGGGGCGTGCCGTACTTCACGCTCGTGTCGTTGATCTGCTTGTTGAGGGCGACGCGCAAATCCTCGATGCTCATGGTGCTGAGCTTCGTCTTGCTGTCCATCACCTTCAGGGCTTCCACGAAGACCTGCACGCCGGTGAAGGTCTGCGCGGCGAACTGCGGCAGGTCAACGTTGTTGAACTTCGCCCGGTACGCCTCGCGGAACGCCTTGTTGATGTCGCTGTCGGCTTCGGGGCTGTACGCCTGCGCCACGAAGATACCGTCGCACTGCGCCTTGCACACCGGGAAGACATTCGTGGTGTTCAGGCCGTTGCCGCCCACGATGGCCCCCTTGTAGCCGAGTTCGCGCAACTGCCGTGCGAGGTTGCCGCCGTCCGACGCGAGGCCGGAGATGATGACGATGTCGGGCTTCGTCGCGGTCGCGGCGGTGATCTGCGTGGTGAAGTCGGTGTCGGTGGTCTGGAACTTCTGCACCGTGGTCACGGTCAGGCCGAGTTCCTTGGCACTGCTCTGGAAGACCTCGGTCTCGCTCACCGAGAAGGCGTCGTTCTGCGCGTAGAAAACCGCCGCGTTCTTCGCCATCGGGTTCGAGTTCTTTGCGGCGCGGATGCTCTGCGGCGCGATCAGGTTGACGGGGGCGGAGACGCGGCGGATGTACTCGCCGATGGCGGGGATGCCCCTCGCGGTGTTCGACGGGCCGATGACCGGCACCTTCGCACTGTTCGCCACCGGCCCCGCCGCAAGCTGCTGCTGCGAGAGCGTCGGCCCGACGATGCCAACCACGCGGTTTTTCGTGATCTGCGCCTGAAAAGCGTTGATCGCCCCCATCTCGTCGCCCGCCGTGTCCTCGTAGGTCAGCTTGATCGGGCGACCGTTGATGCCGCCACGGGCGTTGAAGAACGCCTCCGCGACCTGCGCCCCGTTCACTTCCTCCTGCCCCAGAAGGGCAGTGTTCGAGGTCTGCGCGACCGAGATGCCGATCACAACGGGATCGCCGCTCGTCGTCGCCATCGGGGCGACGGTCGCACGCGGCCCGGTGGCGACCGCCATACCCGCCGGGGCCGAGCCGCTCGTCGCCGGAGCGACCGTCGCCGCTGTCGTCACCGCAGCGGAAGCCACCGTGGTCGGGCGGGCGGCGGCGGTCGCCGCTGCGGTCGCTGCCGTCGTGGGCGCGACGGTCGCAGCGGCATCGCCGCAAGCGGTCAGGACCAGAATCATCATGAGCAGGGCCGAGAATGACGCCTTCCGCATTGCTTTTCCTCTCCACACACCGACAGGCCGAGACGTTCCACACCCCAACGGCGCGTCGCGCTCCGCAACGGCCATTCAGAGTCTGTTCATCAGACGCGCAAGATACCATCCCCGGCGCGGGCGTGTCAAGCGGGGAGATGAGTTGGTCAGGGCTTATGCGTTTTCCTATCGGCGGTCGTTGCAGGGGAAATGCGCTCACCCCTCCTGCCACCCAGAGGGCACCCGCCCTCCCCTGCGGGGGAGGGGGGAGAACGGTTGCGAGATCGCGGCTTCGGGAAGGCTCGGTGCTTGCCGTGGTTCTCCCCCTCCCCCGCAGGGGAGGGGGCAGGGGGGGGGGCGCATTTGGCAAGAATGTATAAGCTCTGTGGTACATCATGCGCGACGAGAAAGCCACCGCCGATCCCCGACGCCCGATTACCTGATGAAGGCGAACCGCCCCGTGATGCCGTCCGCGTTAACCTGCACCCGTGCGGGGTAGAACTCGCTCTGCACGATGTCGCGCTCCTTGAACGAGATATCGCCGAGCGGGGTAGCGTAGGTGGCGGTCTGGGCCTGCACATTGAGGGCGACGCGGATCGCCGCGAGCGATTGCGCCGAGATTGGCCCTTTCGTGTCCACGACTTTCAGGGCTTCCACGAAGACCTGCACGGCGGCGAAGGTCTGTGCCGCGAGTTGCGGCGGGTCCTCCTTGAATTGACCGAGATAGGCGAACTTGAAGGTGGTGTTGGCACTGTTCGCCGCGTCCGGGTTGTACGCCTGCGCGAGGATCACGCCGTTGCACGCCGCCCTGCACACCGAGAACGGGCCCGTGGCATTCACGCCGTCGCCGCCCACGACCGGCCCGTCGAAGCCGGAAACGCGCAGTTGCGTGATTACCCTGCTGCTGTCCGCGAGTTGCCCGGAAACGAAGGCAATGTCCGGCCTCTGTGCCAGTGCCGCCGTCACCTGCGACAGGAAGATGGGGTCGGTCGTCTGGTGCTTCTGGACGCTCACCACCGTGAGGCCGCGCATCTTCGCTACGGTCTGGAAGACCTCGGTTTCGCCAACCGCCGCAGCGTCGTTCTGCGCGTAGAAGATCGCGGCCCGCTTCGCGTCCGGGTGGAGGCGCACCGCCGCCGCGACCGCCACCGGGGCCACAACGGAGACGGGCGCACCCGTGCGCGAGACGTACTCCCCGATGCCGGGGATGCCCTGCGCCGTGGTGGAGGGGCTGAGCATCGGCGTGCGCCCCCGCGTCGCCACGGGGCCGACGGCGAGAGCCTGCTGCGAGGTGGTCGGCCCCACGATGCCGATCACGCGCTCCTCGTCCATCAGCCGCATGAAGGCACGGATCGCCCCGGCCTCGTCGCCGCCCGTGTCTTGCGTGACGATGCGGATCGGGCGACCGTTCACGCCGCCTTTGTCGTTAAAATACTTCTCCGCGATCTTGGCACCGTTCGCCTCGTCTGCCCCGGCGGCGGCGGCAGGCCCGGTGAGGGCGATGGCAAGCCCGATGGGGATGGGGCCGTTCGTGCCGAACACACCATCCGCCGCCGAGGGGGTGTTCGTGGCGGCGGCGGGGCGGGTGGCGGCGGGTGGGGCGAGGGCAGCGGTGGCAGCGGTGGCAGCGGGTGGGGCGAGCGGCGCGGTCGGGGCGGTCGGAACCGTGGCGGGCGGTACCGCCTCCGAGTCGCACGCGCCGAGCAGCACCGCGAACACGAGCGCGATCAATCCGGTCGTCTTGCGCATCGGGTTTCCCCTCTCCCTGTATGGACAGCACCTGCGCCGAAGGAAGGGACGCGGCCTGTCGCGCCATCACGAGAACGGTATCGGCAGTTCTTGCAATGTATGATTATGATGCAGAAAAATCAAGGGGTTCAACTAGACAAAAAGGTATGCCGCCTTTGCGCAACAAACGACACACCCGCCGTGGTGTGGACGACACCGGATTTGTCGATGTATGGGCGGCGCGGGCTTCAACCGTGATCCCTATGCCGTCACAAGAATCACGGGCCGAAGCCGCGTTGCACGGAGAACGCCCCACCGATCATTCTGCAACCCGCTCTGGCCCGTGGTCTCAGAGCCAAATCCACCCCGTCGTTCCCCTAATGCAGTCGTGGGTGCGTCATATGAACGCACCGCTACCGTGCGATACCGGGAGTGGACACGGCGGGGCGGGGCGCAGGTATCGCCGCTCGCGGCATCGCGGTCGGCGGCGCGATGGGCTGCGTCGGTGCAGGTGCGCGGGTAGGTTGCGCGGCAGGTGCCATCGCGGGGGGCGCGGTCGGCGGCACCGGGGCGGCGGGTTGCGGGGAGGCGGCTCGCGTCGGTGCGGGCGCAACCGGAACCGGAACGGAACGCGGGGGCGGCGCGACCGGCGCGGCGGTTCCCCGCTGCGATGCGGGGGCGAACCCCGCCCCCTTCGGGCGGAACGGCGGATCAATGGCATTGAAGTACTGCGAGAGGCGGCTCGCGCCCATGCCGGTGTAGTTGCCCCACTCTCGCGGTTTCGCACCGGGGGCAAGCGGCGCGGGCGCGGGTACGGGCGAACCGCTCTGGCGGGCGATCAGCGTGGGGTCCTTCGTGAAATCCTCCCACGCCTCCACGAGGGCGCGTTGCTCCACGGGGTTCAGCTCGCCGCACTTCTGCGTGGCGGGAGTGCCGAGGCGGAACACGTCCTTCTCGCCGCCCATCTGCCCCTGCGGCAACGCCTTGCCCGTACCGACGCAGGATGTGCCGTCTATTACCGTGGACGGGCGGTAGAATTCCTTCGCGGGCAGGTTGCCGGAAGGGTCCACGAGGAGCGAGGGGGCTTTCTCGAAGTCGTGCATCAGGCGCATGAACTCGTTCCACAGGGGGGCAGCGACCTGCGAACCGTCGGCCCCCTCGCGCATCGGGTGGTTGTCGTTGTTGCCCACCCAGACGCCCACCGCCATCTGCGACGAGTAGCCCACTGTCCAGCCGTCGCGGAAGTCGTTCGTGGTACCGCTCTTGGCGGCTACGGGGCGGTCGCGCAGGATGAGCGCGTTGCTCGCCCCGAAGATCGGCGTGCGGGCGCGGTTGTCGGAGAGGATACTCGTCATCATGTAGGCGTTCGCCTCGTCCATCACGCGCTCGCCCTTCGGCACGGTGCGGCTGTTGTCCACGGGCTGCCCCGTGCGCGGGTTCACGAAGGTCTTGCCGTCGTTCGTCTCGATGCGGATGATCGGGCTGGCGGGGACGTACCGCCCGCCGTTGAGAAAGGTACCGTAGGCGTTCGTCAGTTCGAGGGGCGAAACCTCGCCGCCGCCGAGGGCGAGCGAGATGCCGAGGCCGTACTCCTGCACGGGGCGGTTGAAGCCGCTCTTGATGCCCACGCGATGGGCGAAGTCAATGAAATTCTGCGGCCCCTGATACTTGCCGTTCGCGTCGGTGCCGACGAACTCCAACGCCTTCAGGGCGGGGATGTTCAGGCTCATCGCCAACGCCTCGCGCACGGTCACGGCCCCGTTGTGCAACTGGTTGTAGTTGTTCGGCGTGTAGCCCTCTTTCGTGCCGTCGTTCCACGTCTTGTGGTGGTCGAGGATCATGTACGAGGGGTACCAGCCCTTCTCCAACGCGGCGGCGTAGGCGATGGGCTTGATCGAGCTTCCCGGCTGGCGCGGGTTCACGGCGACATTGAACTCCCCCGCGATGCTCAGACCTTCGGCGGTCTTCGACTGATCGCCGAAGTCCTTGCTGCCGACCATGCAGAGGATTTGCCCGCTCCACGGCACGATAGCGACGAGCGCACCATTCGAGGCGTCGTAGCCCGCCTGCCGCTGCATCCCCGCCCGCACCACGTCCTCCGCAAGCCGCTGCACGTCCATGTCAATCGTGGTGTAGACCTTCAGCCCGCCCTTATAGAGGGATTCGGGGCCGTAGTTCTGTTCGATGTATTGATGCACGTAGTTGATGAAGTGCGGCGCACCGGCGGGTACCGCGTCCTTGAAGCGGGAGTACTTGCGCGGGTCCTGGGCCTTGACCGTCGCGTCGTCCGCTTGTGCCTGCGTGACGTAGCCCTGCTCCACCATCTGTTCGAGCACGTACCGCTGCCTGAGCAGGGCGCGGCTGAGGTTCGTCGTCGGGTCGTAACGCGACGGAGCCTGCCCAAGCCCCGCGAGGATGCTCGACTGCCAGAGTTCGAGGTTCTTTGCGTCCACTTGAAAGTAGTTCCGCGCCGCCGCCTGAATGCCGTACGAGCGGTTGCCGTAGAAGACGTTGTTCAGATAGAAGGTGATGACCTCTTCTTTGCCGTAGCGGTCGGAGAGGGCATAGGCCGCCACGACCTGCCGCACCTTGTCGTCCGTGCTTGGTCGCGTGTACCGCTCCGGGAAGGCGAGCTTGATGACTTGCATCGTGATCGTGCTGCCGCCCGACGCTCCCTGACTGGTGTCAATAAAGGTGTTGCGCACCGCCCGCCCGATGGCTTGCGCATCCACGCCCCGGTTCGTCCAGAAGGTCTTGTCCTCGGCGGCGACGGTGGCATTGACGAGGAAGGGCGAGATTTGCGCGAGCGTGACCTCGTAGCGGTTGCCCGCCGTGGGGTCGGAAATCTCTTCGAGCAAGTTGCCGTAGCGGTCGTAGATGCGCGAGGTCTCGAACTGCGGCAGGCGGTTAGGGTCGAAATTCGGCAGATCGGCGGTGAAGTAGCCGAAGGCGGCGACCGCCGCGACGCCCATCGCGCCGAGCACCGCCACGAGGGCGAGCAGCACGGCCCCGGCACTCGCCGCCATCGCCCCCACCGGCCCCGCGAGGAATGGCAACATCGCGGGGGCCGCCCCGTGCTTCGGGCGCACCACGAAGGGCGGAGCCTTGCGATGCCCACGTGTTCCCACCGGAACCTGATGGCGGCGGGCGTGGCGCGGCGGTTGCGGGGTTGCCATCGGTGCGGGGTCCCTCCTGCTGCGAACGGTTCGCGGGGGGAGTATAACATAACCCGGCGGCGCGAGAACGGGCGACGATCAGCGCATTCTCGTGCCGATCTATCGCATCGAGAAGGGGAGAATGGCGTGACGGTGCGGGTAGTCTTCTTCGACATGGGCAACACGCTGACCACGATGCAGCCGGGGTGGGATGCGCTATTCGTGCGCGTGGCGCGGGCGCACGGGCTTGCGGTAGACGAGGCGGCGGTAGAGCGGGCATACACGAGCGTGTTCGCCCGCCTCGACCGCGACCCCGCGATCCACATGTACGACGCGACGGCGGACTACGACGCCCGCTACTGGCGCGGGATCAACGGGGCGGTGCTGCGCGAGGCCGGGGTGCCGCCCGATGTGCCGATCACGGAAACCCTCGTGGCACTGCACCGCGCCTTCGACGACCCTGCGCACTACCACCTCTACCCCGATGCCGTGCCGACGCTCCGCGCCCTGCGAGAGTCCGGCTACCGCCTCGGCATCGTCTCGAACTGGTCGTGGAACCTGCCGGAGTTGTGTGCTGGTCTCGGCATCGCGGGGTATTTCGACGAGATTATCACCTCAGCCCGCGTGGGAGCGAGCAAGCCGCACCGGGCGATCTTCGACCGCGCCCTCGAAGCCCTCGGCGTCGCCCCCGCCGAAGCGATCCATGTGGGCGACAACCCGCTCGCGGATGCGACCGGGGCGCGGGCGGCGGGGTTGCACGCCATACTCGTCGCCCGCGAAGAATATCCTCCCGCCGCCGCAGGAACGCCATACGTTGCCCATGCCCTCGCGGAGGTGCCGGATTTCGTCGCCCGCATCGCCTCCGCACGATCCACATGATCCGTGTGTACGGGGTCGGGCGACCGAGCGGCACGCAGGTTTGCGACGCATTCGCATCGCATTCGTATAATCGGCACGACAGGGCTTTACAGTGGCACGATTATTGACTATAGTAGGCACATAGATCGTTGTGTTGCTCATCGCGCCGTCTGCTTGTGCCTTGGAGGTCGAAATGCCCGCACTGTGTGACCGCTTCCTGCCCGCTGATCTTCCCCCGGAGCGCGTCGTTGCCCGCGTCGGCCTGCTCTCGGACACGCACCTGCCGCAACGGTGCGCGGCCCTGCCCACCACGCTCTTCGACGCCCTGCTCGGCGTGGACCTCGTGCTCCACGCGGGGGACGTGGGCGACCTGTACACCCTCGACATGCTCTCCACGATTGCGCCCGTGGTCGCGGTGCATGGCAACGACGACAGCGAGGAGGCGACCGCCGCCTTGCCGTATTCGCAGGTCGTGACGGTCGGCGGACGGCGGGTGCTGCTCACGCACGCGCACTACCCGAACCGCTTGCAGGAGATGGCGTCGCGCCGCAGCGATGACTGGTCGCCGAAGCTCGAACGCCGCGCCGCCCTCGCGCACGAGGCAGGGGCGGATATCGTCGTGTTCGGCCACACGTATGTGCCGATGACGCTCGCGCACGATGGCGTGCTGCTTGTGAACCCCGGTGCCATCGCCCCCCCGAACCCGATGCTGCGGCAGGCGACGCAATCGGTTGCGTTGCTGTTCGTGCGCGACGACGGTGCGGCGTTCGTGCAGCATGTGAACCTCGGTTCCCCGGCGCGGGCCTTCACCCCGACCGTGAATTGGGACGCGGGCTTTCAGGCGGCGCACGACGCGACCACCGCTTCCATCGTGACGCCCGCACTCGCGGCGGAGTTGCCGCGCCTCGCGGCACTCGGTCGGCTCATCGCCCCCGAAGCGAGCGAGGCGGCGTATCTGCGGCTGGCACAGCGCTGCTGGCTCGGTGAGCTGGAGATTATCACCCACGCCGATCTGCTCGCGGAGTTGCGGGCAGACGACGCGATCTCGCCTTCAGCGCGGGCAGCCCTCACCTCGGTACTCACGAGGCAGGAGACCGACATCGCGCCCGCCTTCGCGGCGGACTGAATGCACCTCGGTTGTTGCAGGGCCGATGCACCCAACTCCCCGGCCAACGGTTGGTGCGGGAGAAATGCACCTAACCCCCCGGCCCCCTTCCTCGCGGGAAGGGGGCCGGGGGGTTAGGTGCATTTAGCGAGAGCGCACAAGCCCTATTGGGGCAGTGGCGGTGGCGGTGCCTGTCCCATGCTACACTGCGGCGGTACGAGTCGAGTGTAGCGAAGGAACCGCCGATGCCCCCGCTGCCCCGCCCGCCGCGCTACTCGCCCCTACTCCTGTTCGTGGACGGTACCGCAGCCTCGCGGGGGGCTACCGCGCACGCCGCCGCCCTTGCGCTCGCCACGGGGGCGACCGTGGCGATCCTCGCCGTGATGGACACGGGCGGCAACCTCGCCTTCACGCCCGAAGCCGCCGCGCATTACACCCGACTACGCATCGTGGCGCAAACCGCCACCGAGGAGGCGAGTGCCGGGGTGCGCGGGGCGGGCGTGCCGCACGTGGAGCACCTCATCATGGACGGCGTGCCGCACGTGGGCATCCTCGCAGTGGCGAACGAACTCGGCGCGGGCCTGATCGTATTGCACGCGCAAAGCCCCGCCGCCCCCGACGTGCTCCGTGACGCGCCTTGCCCCGTACTCCTCGTTCCGCAGGGGAAGTGAAAGGATGGACCACAGAGGCACAGAGCGCACAGAGGAAATACGAGGGCAATCTCACGATGATTTCTTCGCATCTTTCTCCGTGTTCTCTGTGCCTCTGTGGTCCATCCTTTCGATTTCCGTCAGAAGGCGTAGCGGACGGCGCAGTATGGCATGTGCTGCGCAAGGAGGGCGCGGAACTCCGCCACCCAGCCGCGCTTGAGATCGCGGCGGTAGCGCAGGTTCTGCCCGCCGGTGCAGCTCGTCTTGGTTTCCTGAATATCGGGGAACCACAGCAATTCTTCGGCTTTGGGGTGCCAGCGCAGGTTCGTCTCGTGCAACTCGGCGTTGTGCGTGAGGAAGACTACCTCTGCCGCGAGTTGCGCTTTCGCTGCCGGGGAGAGGGTGTCGTCGAGCAGCGCGAACAGATCGGCGTAGTCCCCCTGCCAGCCCTCGTAGACGATCACGGGCGAGAAATTGACATTGACCTCGTACCCCGCGTCCACGAAATCGTTGATCGCGGCGATGCGGGCCGCCATCGGCGCGGTGCGCACGTCCACTACGCGGGCGATATCGGGCGGCATCAGGCTGAAGCGAATGCGCGTCTGCCCCTGCGGGTCGTAGTCCAGAAGGGCGCAGTTCACGTATTTCGTGGCGAAGGTCGCCTTCGCGGTAGGAAAATTGCGAAAGTGGGCCACGAGATCGCGCAGGTTGTCGGAGACGAGGGCGTCCACCGAACAATCGCTGTTCGTGCCGAGTTCGTATACCCACTGCCGTTCGTCGGCCTGCGTGGGCGCGAACTTCCAGCCCTGCTTCTCGATGTGCCGCGTGATCGCCCGCGTGGTCTCCTCGATATTCACGAACGTCGTGATCGGGTTCGCGGCCCCTTTGCGGCGGGCGACGTAGCAATAGGCGCACGCCATCGCGCAGCCGTTCGCGGTGCTCGGTACCACCCAATCCGCAGAACGCTCGAACGGCGTCAGCTTGAGCGATTTCTTCGCGCCGAGCACGAGTGTCGTGCGCTTCACGGTGTTCCAGCCCTCTACCAGCGCGTCGTTGCCGTGCAGTTCGGGGATTTGCCAGTGCGACGGCACGACGACGCGCTCCGCGTCGGGGAAGCGGTCGAGAATTTCCCGCCCACAGGCGTATTCCGGCACCGCTTCTTCGTGGTAGATCGTGCCGATGTCGAGCAGCGCGTGGGGCGTGAGGTGCGTTGTCGGTGCCGGGGCTGCGGTTGTCACCAAGAGCGTGGCTCCCTCCGTGGTGTGGTCGTTGTTGTACCCAGTACAACGGCGTGGAAGGCGGGAGGATTCCCGGATGCACCCACCTCCTACGCCGTTGTACAGACCGGGGGGATGGATGCATCGGCGGACGAAGGATGCGCCGTGGGGGTAGGGTGCATTTGCGTCGGTGAGGGGGGTACAATAGTGCAGGCCTCGGTGGGCAGGCATCTTGCACGTATACCCGGCACCCGGCACCCGGTACCCGGCTCTCGTCACTCGTCACTCGTACCCCGGAGCGGAGCGAACGATGACCGCGACCCAGACCGCCCGCGTCGTCCCCTTCCTGCCGGACGACGCCCGCCACGTCCAATTGCTGTGGAGCAGCCCGTTCGACGCCACGGGGCTGGCGCAGCACCTCGCGGCCTATCCGGGCCGCAGCTTGTGGGTGCCGGAAACGGGCGAGTACGCCGTGGGCGAGCCGTGGCGGCACCGGGGCATCGTCACGAGCGTGGTGGACCTCCTCATGCGCGACGGGGGCCGCGCCCTGATTGACCGCCTCACCGATCCGGCGGGCGGCTGGTCGCACGAACTCGTCGTGCTGACCGACTTCGCCAACACGCGCCGACCGGAGTTCTACGCGAGTCTGGGGATGACGCTGTTCGAAGAAGTGAATTGCTACGAGCTGGATCGCCTGCCGCCGGAGCCGCCCACGGGGTCGCTCCGCTTCGCCCGTGCCGACCTGCGCGACGCCGCCACGGTGGACGCGCTACTGGCGATAGACCACGCCTCGTTCCCGTGGCTGTGGTGGAACACGCCGGAGGAGTTCGCCGCGTACCGGGGCGTGCCGGGGGTGGAGTTGTATCTGGGGCGCGACGCGACGGGCCGCGCCCTCGCTTACTTCGGCCTCACGCACTACCGGGGGTGGGGCCACCTCGACCGGATCGCCGTGACCTCGGAGGTGCAGGGGCGCGGCTATGGGCTGGAGTCGTTGCGGGCGGCGGTGGCGATCCTTGCGGCGGCGGGGGCCACGCGCATCGGCCTCTCCACGCAGGCGACGAATATCCGCTCGCAGCAACTCTACGGGCGGTTCGGCTTCCGCCGGACGTGGCAGAACGACTATCATGTATGGGGAAAGCCAGTCGCTAAGTCGCTAAGTCGCTGAGTTGCTGAGTAAATGCGGCGACATTGCATTTTCACTTAGCTACGTAGCGACTCGGCTACGTAGCGACTGCGAACGGAGTGAGCGCGTGGGCGGCAACAGTTTCGGGCAGGTGTTTCGCATCACCACATGGGGCGAGTCGCACGGGCGGGCCGTGGGCGTGACGATAGATGGCTGTCCGGCGGGGTTGCCCATTGACATGGAGTACGTGCAGGCCGAACTGAACCGGCGGCGCACGGGCCAGTCGAGCGTGACCACCCCCCGCGACGAGAAAGACCGCGCCGAACTGCTCACAGGCGTGTTCGAGGGGCGCACCACGGGGATGCCCGTGACGATGCTCGTCTGGAACGAGGACATGGATTCCTCCAAATACGAGAAGTTCCGCGAGTTCTGGCGACCGGGCCACGCCGACTACACGTACACCGCGAAGTACGGTGTGCGGGACCACCGGGGCGGCGGGCGGAGCAGTGCCCGCGAGACCATCGGGCGCGTGGCGGCGGGGGCGGTGGCGAAGTTGCTCCTGCAAACCGTGGGTTGCGCGGTGCACGGCTACACGGTGCAGGTCGGGCATGTGAAGGCGCGGGAATACGACCCCTCGGTGATCGAGAAGAACATCGTGCGGGCCGCAGACCTCGCGGCGGCGGAGGAGATGATCGCCGCCATCCACGCGGCGCGGGAGGCGGGCGACAGCCTCGGCAGTGCGGTAGAGGTACGGGCAGATGGCGTGCCTGCGGGTCTGGGCGAACCCGTCTTCGACAAGCTCCACGCCGACATCGGCAAGGCAATGTTCAGCGTTCCCGCCATCCGGGGCGTCGAATTGGGCGACGGGTTCGATGTGGTGACGCGGAACGGCTCCGCGAACAACGACGCCTTCGTGCGCGACGAGTCGGGCCGCGTGCGCACGCGCACGAACCGCACGGGCGGCATCCTCGGCGGCATCAGCACGGGCGAGCCGGTGATCGTGCGCGTGGCGATCAAGCCACCCTCGTCCATTCGCGTGGAGCAGCAGATGATTAACCGTCACGGCGATGCCGAGACCCTGCGCGTCGAGGGGCGGCACGATCCCTGCCTCGCGCCCCGCGCCGTGCCGGTGTTGGAGGCGATGCTCGCGCTCGTGCTCGCCGATCACCTGCTGCGGCAACGGTTGGCCCGCATCGAATAGGCAAACGGCACAGCGAAACGCCAAGGGCGCGAAGGCGTGGAGAACGCGAAGGAAACAAGGGAAAAGATGTACCACAGAGACACAGAGATCACGGAGGAGATGAAAAACGGGTCTCTTTTCTCGGTGTCCTCTGTGTCTCTGTAGTAAAATCTTGCGCCTTTTCTCTGCGGTCTCGGTGCTCTCCGCGCCCTCTGCGTTTCCTCGAACTGGCTCGTACTGGAAAGTGGGACACGCGATGACGGACGGCGGGCGGCGCGACCCGACGGGGCCGGTGGGGGTGGCGGTCGGGTTGCTCGTGATTGTGGCGGTGCTGCTCGGCTGCTTCGTGGGGTGGCTGGTCGGGGCGAGAATTACCCTCGCCGTGGGGCTGGCGGTGGCGACGTGCGCCCTGCTGCTCGCGGGCGGGACGGCGGTGCTGACGCGGCTGGGTGTGCTGTCGGTCGCGGTGCGGCTACCGGGGTGGCTCGCTCGCGCCGACGAGGAATACGAGGCCACGGAACTGCCGTGGTCACCCGCCGTGCAGCGAGCGGTCAATCTCGGGGCGGAGGAGGCGGCGCACTTCCACCGGAGCCGCATCGCCCCCGAACACCTGCTTCTGGGCCTGATGCGCGAAGGAGGCGACGCCACCCGCGCCCTCGACCGCCTCGATGTCTCGCTCGAACGGCTGATCCGCAGCGTGGACTTCCTCGGCGGCGTGGGGGACGCCGAACCGGAGGCGAAGCCGTCGCTCGACGCCGCCTCGCGCCGCGTCCTCGACGCCGCAGGCAGCCTCGCTTGCGCCGCCCGCGCCCGCGCCACCGGCAGCGATCATCTGCTGCTCGCCCTCGCATCGGACGTACACGGCACGGCGGCGGCGGTGCTCGAACACCTCGGCTGCACCCCCGCTGCCCTCACGAAGGCACTGCGCGAGACGCGGAAATAGCAGGCGGTAACGATCATACCGGGGCTACGCGAACAGTGTCGTTCTCGCGGTAGGGGCGACCTGCCCAGAGGGCACCCGCTCGCGCCCCCTACAACAACCGATGCGGCAGCCTTCATCTGGTCTTGGTATTGGCGGTCAGCAGTCGGCGAAAAGCCCGGAGTGCGAATACGCTCCGGGCTTTTCGCTGGCCGCTGACCGCTACCTGCTGACGACGATGATGCCCGCTGCGCCCGTGGCGTCGGTGCTGCCACCGACGATGTAGCGGCGCGAGCCGGAACTTGCAGGGTCCTGATTCTGATCGGGGCGGGGGGTGCCGACGCCGTAGCCGAAGGTAGGAATTGGCTTGTAGACGCCGTTGTACATCCGGCGGCAGGCATCGTCACCCGGCGGGCAGACCGGCACCCCCTGCATCTGCTGCGTGAGCAGGCAGTTATTGTCGTTCATGGGGCAAACGTCTATGCCGTATCTCCCCGTGACCGACGTGGGCGCGGACGAGACTACCGTGCCGTTCACCACGAGCGCGACCACCGCTGTGGGTGTGCTGATTGTGAAGACCGGTTTGTTGCTCGTGTCGCCGCCCACCGGGAAGCCCCCCGACTGGTAAGGGGGCGGCGGCGGCGCGGCCCCGAACGAGGAGTTCGATGCGTTCGCGGCCCCGATCACGGACACGGGGGTACTCGTCGCGCCACCGGCGGCGATCACCGCCGCATAGGTCGCGGCGCAGGTGGCATCGCCCGGTGCGCAGACCGGCACGCCGAGAGCTTGATAGCTCTTCAGGCAGTTCGTGTTGCCCGCCGCGCAGATATTCTGGCCGTACAGCCCTCGCGTGCGCAGGCAGTTCACGTCGAAGGGGTCGCAGTTGCCCGTTCCCACCGCCTGCACCGGCGACCCCGCCCCGAAGAACGCCACCATCATCAGAAACGCCCCGATAGCCCCGATCATCGCCGCACGCAATCGCATCGCCCCGCCTCCTTTTGCCCCGTATCGTCGTACAGACAACTTGACATATGCATACTCTCCACCTGTAGAACGCGCCAAACCGCGAACGGTTGCGGCACGATTGCGGTACAATGGGGTGTAGGTACACACGAATATTTGTTCGTGAATAGTCGCTCAGTGAGATGCGAATCCGTCTTTATTCAGCAACTCAGCGACTCAGCGACTCAGCGACTCAGCCACTGCCAGAGGGAGCGGAAGGATGTTGGAGACGGATGTTCTCGCGGGGCTGAACGCGCAGCAGCGCGAAGCGGTGACGACGACCGAAGGGCCGGTGCTGATCGTGGCGGGGCCGGGGAGCGGCAAGACCCGCGTGCTCACGCATCGCATCGCCTACCTCATCGGCACGCGGGGCGTGGAACCGTACAACATCCTCGCCGTCACCTTCACGAACAAGGCGGCGAAGGAGATGCGCGAACGGCTGGAGAAGCTCGTCGGGCGCGACGCCGATTTCGTCACCGCCCGCACCTTCCACGCCTTCTGCGCGATGACCCTGCGGCGCGACGGCGAACGCATCGGCATCCCGCGAGACTTCACGATCTACGACGACGCCGACCAGCTCGGCACGATCAAGCAGGCATTGCGCGAGGCGAACCTCGACCCCAAGCAGTACAGCCCTCGCTCGGTGCTCTCGACGATCTCCGCCGCGAAGTCGAACGGCATCGGGCCGGACGAGTTCGGGCAGGTGGCGGAGTCGTACTTCCAGCAGCAGGTGGCGAAGGTCTTCCCGCTCTATCAGGCGTTGCTCAAACGGCATGAGGCGGTGGACTTCGACGACCTGCTTGGCGAGACGCTGCGATTACTCACCGACCGCCCCGACGTGCGCGAGAAGTACCAGCGGCGGTATCGCTACATCCATGTGGACGAGTATCAGGACACGAACCACGTCCAGTACCGCCTCGTGAAGGAATTGGCGTCGGAGCACGGCAACCTCTGCGTGGTGGGCGATCCCGACCAGAGCATCTACGGCTGGCGGCAGGCCGACATCCGCAACATCCTCGAATTCGAACGCGACTTCCCCGCCGCGAAGACGCTGCTGTTGGAGCAGAACTACCGCAGCACGGGGCGGATTCTGGACGCGGCGCAGTCGGTCATCAGCCAGAACACGGGGCGCATCGGGAAAAACCTCTTTACCGAGGCCGGCCCCGGCCCCGCGATCACGCTGCGCGAGTTGTACGACGAGGGGCAGGAGGCGCAGTTCGCGGTGCAGGAGATCCAACGACTGCACCAGACGGGCAAGTACCGCCCGAACGAGTGCGCCATCATGTACCGCATGAACAACCAGAGCCGCACGCTGGAAGAGGCGTGCATCCGTTTCGGCTTGCCGTATCAACTGATCGGCGGCACGCGCTTCTACGAGCGCAAGGAGGTCAAGGACGCCATCGCCTTGATGCGCCTCGTGTCGAACCCGGCGGACGGGGCGGCGTTCGAGCGCGTGATCGAGAACACGACGCTCGGCAAGGGGATCGGCAAGACCTCGGTAGCCTCGGTGCAGGCGTGGGCGCGGGAGCACAACACCTCGCCCCTCGCGGCGTGCCGCGCCCTCTCGGAGGGGATGGAGCCGTTGCCGCCCGTGCGCGGCGCGGCGGCGACGAAACTGGCGGAACTCGCCCGCTTCGTGGCGGGGATGCGAGCGACGATGCTCGACGTGGACATCGTCAGCTTCTTCGACGCCCTGATGGAGCGCAGCGGCTACCTGAAGATGCTCGAACAGGGCGGCACCGAGGAACTCGACCGCGTGGACAATGTGCGCGAACTGCGCACGGTGGTGTCGGACTACATCACCATCGAGCCGGAACGCGCCCTCGCCACGTTCCTCGAAGAAGCGGCCCTCGTGAGCGACGTGGATCAGTACAACCGCAAGGCGGACGACCGCGAGAAGGCGACGCTGATCACGATGCACGCCGCGAAGGGCTTGGAATGGCCCGTGGTCTTCATCGTCGGGGCCGAAGAAAACATCCTGCCGCACTCCCGCTCGCAGGAGAGCCTGAGCGATTTGGAGGAGGAGCGGCGGCTGTTCTTCGTGGGCATCACGCGGGCGCGTGAACGGTTGCTCATCACGCATACCTTCAAGCGCACGGTGTTCGGCAACGAGCAGTACGCCACCCGTTCGCGCTTCGTGGACAGCATCCCGCCCGACATCATGGAGGAGTTCGGCGACTCCGCAGGCGGCAGGCGGGCGGCGTCGGGCGGCAACGGCAGCATCAAATGGGGCGCGGGCGCGGGCGCGGGTGCCGACACGGGCCGCACCACCCGTTGGGACCGCGGGCCGACCAGCGGCGGCAGCGGCGGGAATAGCCGCCCCGCGTCAACCTTCGGCAGTTCCAGTTCGAGCGGTTCCGGTGCCTCCGGTGGTAGGACGGGCTTCAGCCCGTCACCCGGTGACAGCAGCAACGCCAATGGGAGAACGGGCTTCGGCGCGTCATCCGGCTTCACCCCCTCGTACGGCGCGAGCGGTAGCAACGGCAACGGCAGCAGGCCGAAGCCCACCCCGACCCCCGGTGGGGAAAGTTTCACGATGGGTGAATCGGTCTTCCACCCGAAGTTCGGGGACGGCAAGGTCGTCGCCGTGCGCGACACGGGCGACGATCAGGAAGTGACGATTGCCTTCGTGGGCGCGGGCGTGAAGAAACTGATGGCCGCGCTCGCCCGCATCGAGCGCAAGGCGTAGCGGGGCGTCCGTGGTATCGTGATGTCCTGCGCGTTCGCACTTCCGTAGGAGCCTTTGCCGTGGTCATGAAGCAACTGCTCACCCTCGAAGCATTCACAGAATTGCCCGAACCGCTCGATGTGCGGCTCGAACTCGTGCGCGGGAAGGTGGTGGAGATGCCCGTTGCGAGTCCGCTGCACGGCTACATCGTGATGATGCTCTGCCGCTTGCTGCTTGATTTCGCGTACGAGCGGCAACTCGGCATCGTGTACGGGGATGGCGTCGGCTACGCCCTGAACGATGATCCCGCCACGGTGCGCATCCCGGATGCGTCGTTCATTGCCCGCGAGCGCGTCCCGGCAAGCGGCTTCCCCCGGCGGTACTGGCCCTTCGCGCCCGATCTCGCGGTGGAGGTCGTCTCGCCGTCCAACCGCGCCACCGATGTCCACGAGAAGGCCCGCGAATACCTGCAAGCGGGCGGGCAACTGGTCTGGATTATCTGGCCCGAAACCCGCACGGCGACGGTCTATGTGCAAGGTGGCGAATCCTACAACCTCACCGAGGCCGATGCGCTGGACGGCGGCACGGTGTTACCGGGGTTCGCCGCACCGCTGGCAGCACTCTTTGCGATGCCGTAGGTGCGTGTCGCGGAGCAACGCCGGAAGGGAGCGACGCGCATGGAGCCGTTCCGCGAGTTCGATGATGTGGTTCTGTGGCTGGACCCTCCCAACATGGAATTGGACAACGGCGGGCGCGGCTTGGTCGCGGGCGACGAAGGCACGCTCGTAGACCTCTCCCCGGATGGCACGGGCGGCGTGGTCGAGTTCTTCCGCGACGGGGAATCGGTGGCAGTTATCGGCGTCCCCTTCGTGTTCCTCGCGCTCGCCCCCGTTACCGTTCCCACACCCGCCCGCGATGCACATTGATTGGTCAATGACTAGAGAGGGTTCAATGCGTTTTGTGTGGGCGGAACTGCGGCAGATGCAGTCCGAAAAACTGCTGGCGATTACGCCGTCCCCGGATGTATCCGACGTGTGGCTGCTGAACTACACCGACCGGGCGCAGTACGCCGATGTGTGGGAAGCTTACCCCACGTTGCTCGACTGCCGGGGAACGATCATTGACGGGTCGGGGCAAGTGCTTGCAAAGCCCTTCCGCAAGTTCTTCAACTTGGGCGAACGTCCCGAAACGAGTGCCGGGGTTCTCGCCCCGTTCGGTGTCCCGCAGATCACGCACAAACTCGATGGGAGCATGATTACCCTCTGGCGGGCCGCGCCGGGGGAGCGCGTACGATTCGCCACGCGGGGCAGCTTCACGTCGCCACAGGCCAAGATCGCGGACGTTCTCTGGCATATCACGAAGGGACACGATGCGCATATCGCCGCATTGCTCAACCCTGCATATACCTACGTGTTCGAGTTGGTGTCGCCGCGCAACCGCATCGTCGTTCAGTACGACGCGGAAGACCTCGCGCTGATCGGCGTGATCGAGACGGAAACGGGGTACGAACACCCCTATCCGACACTGGTGCAGCAAGCGTCGCGGCTCGGCCTGCCCCTCGTGCCGCTGTACGACGCCGACCCGGAGAACTGGGCAGCGATGCACACCCTGCCCCTGCCGAACTTCGAGGGGTTCGTGCTGTTCTGGCCCGCCGCGCAACGGCGCGTGAAGGTGAAACTCGCGGAGTACCTGCGGCTGCACCGCCTCATCACCGGGCTGTCCGAACGTACCGTGTGGGAGTTGTTGCGCACCGGGCAAGGCACCGACAATCTGCGCCGCGAGATACCCGAAGAGATGCGCCCGTGGCTCGACAACGTACAGAGCGCGTTGGAAGCACGGTTTGCCGCGTACGAAGGCCGGATGCGCGAAGCCCTCACGGCAATCGCGGCGCGGGGGCTGGACGTGACCGACCGGGCGCAGCGCAAGGAGGTTGCCGCCCTCATCGTGCGCGACTACCCGCAGGAACGCGGTGTGCTGTTCGCTGCCCTCGACGGTAAGAACTCCCGCGACCTGATCTGGCGCGAGATGGAACCGAAGAATCACGAATCTCTCTGGTCAATGCAGGGCAAGGCCGACGAGTAGACAAACCCTGCGACCAGTACCGCATTTCACCAGCGATTAGCGACTAACGACGGTCGTCTACCCCTCGCGGCCCGCAAGGGCGAGCGTGATGAGCAGCAGTTGCTGGATGCCCGTGGGGATGGTGGGGATGCGGATAAACTCCTCGCGGCGGTGCGCATTGCCGCCCTCCGCCACGCCCACGCACACGGCGGGGATGCCGAGGCCGATGGGGACATTCGCGTCGGTGCTGCTCGCGTCGAGGGTGGGGGCGATGCCGAGCGCACGCAGAGCATCGGCACAGGTGCGCACGATGGGGGCATCCGCCGGGATTTCGCCCGCCGGTCGGTCGCCGAGGATTTCCGCCGTCGCCTGCACATCGGCGATGCGAATGTTCCGCACCGTCTTCTCCAGTTGCCCCGCCAATCGTTCGAGTTGCGCCTGCGACACGCTGCGCAGGTCCACGAGGGCGGAGGCGGCGGGCGGGATCGTGTTCACCGACACGCCGCCCTCGATTGTCCCGACGGAGAGCGAGGTTTTCGGCTCACGCGGCACGGGCAGGGCGGCGAGATCGGCGATCAGTTCCGCGAGGATATGGATGGCGTTCGGCCTGCCGTAGTTGCCCCACGAGTGGCCCCCCGGCCCCGCCACGCGCACGCGGTAGCGGCGGCTGCCCACGGCGCGATGCGTGACGCGCCCCAGATTATGCCCCTCCACCGCAATCACCGCGCCCAGTCGGTCGCGGTACGCGGCGGTTGCCGCCCGCATCCCGCGCAGGTTGCCCAAGCCTTCCTCGCCCACGTCCGCGACGAACAGCACATCGCCCGCTGTGGACATGCCCGCCGCGTCGAGGATGCGGGCCACCGTGAGCATCGCCGCCACGCCGAGCGAGTTGTCGCCCACGCCGGGGCCGACAAGCCGGTCGCTCGTGCGCCGCACGGTGAGGTCGGTATCCGCTGGGAACACGGTGTCGGTATGCGCCGCGATCATCAGGGCCGGGGCGTGCGGGCGCGTCCCCGGCCTGCGCCCGATGGCATTGCCCGCATCGTCTATGTACACGTCTGCCAGCCCGATGGCTCGCATCTCGTCCGCCACGAGTTGCGCCCGCTCCCCCTCATTGCCCGTGGGGGCAGGGGTCTGCGAGATGCGCGTCGTCAGGGCCACCGTGTCCGCGAGGGCGAGCGACGCCCGACTGAGCAACCGCTCCACGTCCGGTTGCATCAGCAACCGCTCGATGGGAGAGACCGACGTACCGATGGCAAGCCCTCTTTCGTGCCGTGTGCCGCGTGCCGCGTGCCGCGCATGGGAAAACCCCGTGCGCGGCGTTCCGCAGTATACACGCAGTCGGCGCAACGCCGCGTCCTCGACCCTCGTTTCAGGGGCCGAGGACGAGCCGCACGAACGCGCTGTCGCGGTAGCGCACGTCGCTGCGCCCCTGCCGCACGATCACGAGGCTCTGTGAGGGGACGATATAGAGCCGTTGCAGTCCCGCCCCCGCCGCCATGAAGAGGTCGGGCGGGCCACCGTCGAGGATCAGGCCATCCGGGCCGTCCGGGAGGCGCGGGTTGTCGGCGGGACCTTGCCCGCCGGGGGCGTTGAGCCAGAAGGTGAGGCCGTAGGCGGGGTTCGTGTCCGTTCCCGTCGTCGCCTGCGCCACGAGGTCGGGGCGCAGGATTTGCGCCCCATTCCACGCCCCGCCGTCGCGCAATAGCACGCCCACCTTCGCCCATTCCGCCGCCGGGACGGACGCTCCGGCGGCGAGGTCGGGGTTGCCCGCCCCGTCCGTGCGCCAGCCGACGCCGCCCGCCCCGATGGGATCAAGGATGCGCCGCCGGAGGTAGTCGAGCGGCGTTTCGCCCGTGGGCGCGAGCAGCCGCTTCATCAGTTCGCCGAAGACGAAGAACGCCGAGGGGCCATACGCGAAGCGCGAACCCGGTTCCGCCACCGTCGGCAGTACCAGTGCTGCGGCATGGAAGTCCGGCGTCGTGCGACCGCGCATCCCCGGTTCCAGTTCCGGGCTGGTCGCCCGTAGCCCGCTCGTAAGCGTCAGCAGGTGACGTGCCGTGATGCGGGCCTTGCGTGCGTCGCCCTGCCACTCGGTTAATACCCCCGCGACTGGCGCGTCGAGGTCGAGCAACCCGTCCGCAACGGCTGCTGCCGCCATCATCCCGCAGAAGCTCTTCGTGCCGCTCGCCAACGGGTGTGGGGCGTCCGTGCGGGAGCCGTTCTGCCCCTCGGTGTACGCCGTCTCGCCGCCGCGCACGATGACCACCGCGTCGCCGCTGCGCTGCCGGGAGTACGTCGCCGCGTTTTCGTATCGCCGTCGCTCCTCGTCCGTCGTGGCAGCGGCGGCGGAAAGGGGGCGGGTGGCGAACCCGGCGAGGGCAATGCTGCCCGCCGCAGCGAGGCGGAGCGCGGTACGGCGACGAAACGTGTGAGGCTCTGGCATCAAAACATTCCTCCTTGCGGCGCGTGTCTGCACACCGATGACACGCGGGAGGCGCACGATTCGTTTCGTCTTGCGCGGCACGCGGCACGCAGCACGTTCCCCTACGGCATTGGGGAGGCGGCGACCACGGCGGGCGGCGCGGTCAGGGTGCGGTGGCGATCAATGCGCAGGGCCATCAGGCCGCCGCACACCGCAAGCCCGCCCCCAACGAGAAAGGCGAGGGTGTAGTCCCCCAGTGTCGTGCGTGCGAGGCCACCGAAGTACGAGGCCGCCGCCGCCCCGATCTGGTGCGCACAGAAGATCCAGCCGAAGACCACGCCGACGTGTCGCCGCCCGAAGATGTCCGCCGCGAGGGCCGCAGTCGGCGGCACGGTGGCGATGTAGTCCAGCCCGAACAGCACCGCAAAGACCGCCAGTCCCGCCCCGCCGGGGATGAACGGCAGCAGGAACAGCGACAGCCCCCGAAAACTGTAGTAGCACGCCAGCAGCACACGGCGGTCGTAGCGGTCGGTGAGCACGCCGGAGGCAAGCGTACCGACGACATTCATTCCCCCCATCAGGGCGAGGGTGCCGTACGCCACGGTCGCGGGTAGGCCGTGGTCGAGCGAGTGCGCGATGAAGTGCGTGCCGATCAGCCCGTTGCTCGTCGCCCCGCAGATGAAGAAACTCCCCGACAAGAGCCAGAACTCCGGCACGCGCACCGCTTGTCGCATGATGCCCGGTTGCGACCCGCCCACAGGCGTCGCCGGGGTGTCGTCGGCGGCGGTCGCACCGTACGGGCGCAGGCCGATGGCGGCGGGGCTGTTCTCCATCAGCAGCAGCACGGGGATCATCGCAAGGAGCGCGACGCCGCCGAGGAACAGCACCGTGCCGCGCCAGCCGAGCGACTCCACCATCCACCCCAGCAGCGGCACGAACGCCAGTTGCCCCGCCGAGGTCGCCGCCCCAAACACGCCGAGGATCAAGCCCCGCTTCGCCACGAACCAGCGGTTCGCCACCGTCGCGCCGAGTACCGAGGCGGTCATGCCCGTGCCGATGCCGCTCACCACCCCCCACAGCGCGTTAAATTGCCAGAGCGAACTCATCGCGGCACTCGTCGCCACGCTGACCACGATGAGCGCGAGGCCCGCGAGCATCACGCGGCGCGGCCCGAAGCGATCCATCAGCCGCCCCGCGAACGGCCCCATCAGGCCGAATAGCACCAGCCCCACCGCCACCCCGAAGGCGATGGACGCCCGATCCCAGCCGAAATCGCGTTCCAGCGGCACGAGCAGGATACCCGGCGTGCTGCGTACCCCCGCCGACACGATCAGCGTCAGGCACGTCACCCCCACCACGACCCACCCGTAGTACCACCGCCCGCCCAGTAGCCGGTACATCGCGCTCCCCCTCCCTGTCGAATTATTGGTTCGTTGGCGTAGAACGCGGTCGCCGCCGCCGTTGTCCCCGCCCCATTCGCGCATTGTACCGCCATTTCGACGGTTGTTGAAACAGCCAAAGGTGCGACAACGCCATCCAATCGCAGTGAGGCAATGAGAATGGGAAGCAGGCAGTCGCGTCGCCCCACTCGTTGCACATCTGCCCATCGCCTACGAGGGTTCGGCGAGCAGCGTGACGAGCAGTGTGCCGCGCTGCCCGACGCGCTCGGCGTCAATGGCGACGATGAGGCCACCGACGGTGCGCCCGTCGCGGCTGAACACGAGGGTAGCGAACCCCGGTCGCGTAGTGACGTTTGGCGCGGCGGGTTCTTCCATCCAGCCGCGCCGCGCCATCTCGCCCCGGTAGAAGTCGAGGACAGCGGCGGGAGGTGTCGTCGTCAGGGTGTGCGTGCGCCGCTCCGTCGTGACGGTGATGCCCGCCGTGTTCGGGCGCAGCGCGTCGTCTACCGCTTGGAGCAGGCCGTCGAGGGCGGCGTTCTGCCCCCGCGTGTAGGCGATGCCGCCCGGTGGCGCGGGGATTTCTGCCACCGTCGTTGCCACATTGCCCGTGGTCGCGGCGGGAACGACTGCGGACGCACCGGCACCCGGCGACGCGGACACGGCAGATGCGGCACGGGAAATGGCGGTGGTTGCCCCCATGCCCGTTGCGCTCATGCCCACGGGGGAAACGGGTGGGCTGTTCGTTGCAGCAGTCGCGGTACCGGGGGATGGAGCGTCGCGGCGCATCGCGGGAAGGGCAGGCGACAGTGTGCGTCCTTGTGCGGTGGCGAGGGCGGCGGCGGTTACAATCGCGTCGCCACCCGGCCCCGCGCACCCGCTCAGGAGGGCAATGAGCAGGAGCGGTACACACCAAAGCCCCGCCTTGTGCCGCCCCTGCTCGTGCATCCCGCGTTCCTCCACTCCGTCGCCGTATTGCGCCAATCGCGCATACGGCGCAGTGTACGCGAACTGCCCGCTACGTATCGGCAAACAGTTCGTGGATGTTGCCTCCGGGTCGGCAAAAAAGGCGGCACGCTGGCCCCACGGCAGCGTGGTCGGCGGCGTCACGGGCGTCGCGCCCTTCGCCACGATGGCGGCGTAGGTCGTGTCCACCGCGTCGGGCGTGTCGCAACGGAAGGCGAGTTCGAACGATTGCCCGCGCCGCCCCTTCCCGAACGAAGGATGCGCCGTCGCTTTCGTCAGTTCGGTGCGGGCGCATACGGCGAAGCACACATTCCCCGTGGCGAACTCCACGTAATCGCCGCCGCTGTCGCTGCGCTCCGGTACGCCGAGAACATCCCGGTAGAACGCCGTGAGCTTCGGTACGTCGTCGGTGAGGATCACAATCAGGTCCACCCTGAGTTGCATCCCCGTATCTCCTTTGCGCTCAATGACCCCCCAAATCGGTCGCCCGTGCCGCGCCGCTACGCCGTGCATCACACGCCTGCCGCCGTCGCCTGCCGCGCTTCGCCTGTCGTCTGTAGCCATTGACCGACGCGCACGAGTACGCCACCGACTCGCGCCGCTGCACGCTGCCATACCGCCGTGCTGCTCGTGGCTGCTCGCACAAGCCGCAACTGCTCGGCCTCCCGCAGCCGGTCGGCGATCTGCAACCGGCAGACGATCAACTCCTGCTCGTAGTGCATGGGATTCCCGCTCCTTTCGCGCCCTCTGTCCGCGCATGAGACCCGGTAGAGTCAGCCCGACACCATTGAAGGGGAATGCAACAACTCCGCTGTCCTTGCCCCCGGATAATAGATCATTTGTTCGTATTTGTCAACTCTTTTTGGCTGTACGAACACCCCGGTTCTCGGGTGCGTTCGTGAGATGGCAATGCGGAAATTGTCGAAAAGGCAGCGCGGGGGTACACTCGTAGGACGTTTTATCCGCGTCGCGGCCCGCGCTTCCCGGCGTGGTGCGGCGACGATTTCGCGCTCGCCTGCCCGAAATAGGCGAGGAGGTATCACCAGATGAGCACCCCGACCGAACATCTCGAAGACGAGACGCTCCTCAACGTGGTGGATTTCTTCAAAACCGAGGCGATGGGCCGCGTGCGCCGGTATAGCCTCGACATCGCCACGCTGCCACTCGCCGACGACCTCATCGCGCACGACGTTCACGCCGAGTTCCGCCTCTCCCGCGTCGGCACGGGCCTGCTCGCGGAAGGAACCGTGGAGGCGAGCGTGGAATTGACCTGCGTGCGCACGCTGGAGCTGTACCCCGAACAGGTCGAGACCGAGTTCGCGGAGCAGTTCTACCCCACGGTGGACATCAGCACCGGGCGGAGCGTCGCGCCCCCGCGCACCGACGAGGAAGAGGACGCGACGGAACCCGATGTCTTCCCGATCAGCGAGAACCACGAACTGGACATGACCGAAGCACTGCGACAGGTGATCGTGGTCGCCCTGCCGATGCAGCCCGTGAAGCCGGGAACGGCGGAAATCCACTACGACGAGACGGTGAGCGAACCCGCCATCGCCCGCCCGAACCCCTTCGCCGTGCTCGCCCCGCTCTTGCGCGAGGGCGAGGAGTAGGGTACACTGCCCCTTCGGCGGGCGAAAACCGCCGCCTTTGTGTGGGATGAGCGATGTGTGCGACGACGAAGACGAAATGGCGCGGCTCGCCGCGTGACCGATAGCGACAGGAGCATCGTCCGATGGGAGCCTTACCGAAGTATCGTCAGTCCCGCAGCAAGCGGGGCAGCCGCCGCGCCCACGACGCGATCACGCCCGTGCATCTCGTGGTCTGCCCGAACTGCCGCTCGTACATGCGCTCGCACCACGTCTGCGCCACCTGTGGGCAGTACCGGGGGCGGCAGGTCGTCGAGGTGAAGACCCGCGCCCGCGCCGACCGCGAAAGCTAGACGCGCAACCCACCACGCCGCCCGTGCGTACCTGAGCCGGGATACATGCCGCCTTCGTGCTGTGCGCGGGGCGGCAGGTCGCGTGTTGCGGGCCGTGGATACACGAACAACGGGCGGCGCGTGCGCGTGGCGTCGGAAGGTGGGGGCGGCGCATGGCGGAGCGGACAGCCGGACGGTACGCGGCGATCACGGGGTGGGGACGATATCTGCCGGAGCGCGTGCTGTCGAACGCCGATCTGGAGAAACTGGTCGAGACCAACGACGAGTGGATCGTCTCGCGCACCGGCATCCGCGAACGCCGCATCGCCGCCCCGCACGAGAGCACGAGCACGATGGCGACCGCCGCCGCCCGCGACGCCCTCGCCGTCGCCAACCTCACCCCGGCGGATGTGGAACTGATCGTCGTCGCCACGATCACGCCCGATTTCTTCTTCCCCAGTACCGCCTGCCTCGTGCAGCACCAACTCGGCGTGCCAACTACCGCCGGGGCGTTCGACCTCAACGCCGCCTGCACGGGTTTCGTCTACGCCCTCGGCACGGCGGCGCAGTTCATCCGCGCCGGGACGTACCGCCGCGTCCTCGTGATCGGGGCCGAAACCCTCTCGCGCTTCACCGACTACACCGACCGCCGCACCTGCATCCTCTTCGGGGACGGTGCCGGTGCGGTGGTATTGGAGGCGTGCGAGGCGGAGCGCGGCCCGCTCTCGCTCGTGCTGCGCTCCGACGGGGCCGGGGGGCCGCTTCTCGGCGTTCCCGGCCTCGGTTCGGCGCAACCGGCGTCGGCGGCGGTGCTGGCGGCGGGGGGCCAGTTCATGCAGATGGACGGCGGCGAGGTCTTCAAGTTCGCGGTGCGGGCGATGGGCGACGCGGCGGCGGAAGCGACCGAAGCGGCGGGCCTCGCGTGGGGCGATGTGGACATGCTCGTGCCGCATCAGGCGAACCTGCGCATCATCGTCGCGGCGGCGCGGCGGCTCGACCTCCCGCGTGACCGCGTCTGGGTGAATATCGAGCACTATGGCAACACCTCCGCCGCCAGTATCCCTATCTGCCTCTCCGAGGCCGCCGACGCGGGCGCACTCAGGGACGGCATGAACCTCGTGCTCGTCGCGTTCGGTGGTGGCCTAACATGGGGTGGGTCGGTGGTGCGGTGGGGTACGGGGCGTCTATGAGACGGTCGCTCGCGCCACGTTTCAAGGGCTGATGAGCGCGAGGAAATCGGCTGGTGTGAGATAAGCAACGTCTGCCCACTCGTGCGTGCCGTTCGTCGTTCTCGGCGGGAAGTGTCGCGTGTTTTCGCTCACCACATATGTCACCTTTGCTGCCGCCGCTGCGGCCCAGACATGATCGTTTCCGGGGTCCGCATCCGTCCACGCCTCCGGGAACGGCGGCTTGGGGTCCACGGTAGCGAAACTGGCGATCAGGAACGTCATCATCCGCTTCGATAACGTGCCGAGAGTGCGCCGCGTAGCCCCACTGTACGGCCTCGTGCGGAAATACTCCGTGGTCGGGTCGCGTGCAAGTTCCTCCACGATCCACGGCGACCAGAAGCCGACGAAAAGCCCTGCCGCCGCTGCCTGCTGCAACTCGCGCCGGTTCGTCGGGCCGTAGAGCGCACTGGCGTCGAGAAGGGCCGTGGGCAACACTAACGACGTTGCCACGGCACGCTTCTCGGCGCGGGGGCGACATCGTCGAGAACTTCCGGGGGAATAGCGTCGCTGCCGAGTTCTGCGGTCTCGTCGTGGACGCGCTCGGACAGGGCGAGGCACTGGAAATCGCGGGTGGCCCGAAAATCGAGTACGCCCGCGAGGGGGAGGCGCATCTGCTTGCCCGGTTCTTGCAGGAAGGGCAACTTCCCGGAGCGGGCGAGGGCTTTCACGGTATTCACGCTGCGAATGCCGAGCAGGGTCGCCGCTTCCCCTGTAGTCAGTAGTTGTTCAGGGCCGACGAGGGCGCGGAGTTGCGCCAATTTCGCCCGCACGGTGTCCATTTCGGCGTCGCGTGCGGCGGCGTCAGCCTCGTCGAGTGTGTGTTCAATCGCGGCAAAGGAACTCATCGCGCCCCTCCTTTACAGGTGCAGCCGCATCGTCACCATCGCGCTGGTACCGAAGCCGTGCCGCTCGTAGAAGCGGATCGCCCCGGCGTTCTCGTGGTCGGCGAGCAGCGAGAGGCGGACGAAGCCCTCCGCCCGCGCCGCTTCTACCACATACCCCAGTAGCCGCGAACCGAGGCCATTACCGCGATAATCGGGGTGAATAATCACGTCTTCCAGCCACGCGGCGGGTGCGCCTTCCGCCGTACTCACCGTGGCAAGCATGTTTACCATGCCGACCACGCGCCCGCCGATCCGCGCCACGAAGACGCGCCCCACCTCCGGCGACGCGATGATGCGCCGCAACCCCCGTGCCTGTTTCGCGGCGTCGGGCGCGAACTCCGACTCCTGCGCGAACAGGATCGCCAGCAGTGCCACGAGTGCCGGTACATCGTCGGGCGTGGCGGCATCGAACGTCTCCGTTGCGTCCGGCTCGCTCACGATTTCGGCGTGATGCGCGGGATCACCTCGTTCGCGAGGCGGGCGACGATCCCGGCGGGAAAGGGCGGGCGCAAGTTGAGGATGATATGCGTCGCTCCCACATCTACATACGTCTGCACCGTGCGCACCGTCGTGTCGAGGTCGTCCGGGTTCGCCACGATCTGCACCGAAAGCTGGATGTCGTCGAAGTTGCGCCCCACGGTCTCGCAATGTCCGCGCAGCACGCTCGCTTTGTGCGTGAACATCTCCGGCGACCCGCCCGCGAAGTTCCAGATGTCGGCGTGCTTCGCCACGACCTTCAGCGTCAGTTGCTCGCCGCTGCCGCCGATGGTGATCGGGGCGTACGGCTTCTGCACGGGCTTCGGCTCCGAGCGGGCCTCTTTGAGGGTGTAGTACCGCCCCTCGAAGTCGGTGGTGTGCTGTGTGGAGAGCGATTTGTATATCTGACACGCCTCGTCGAGCCGCCGGATGCGCTCCCCCGGTTGATAGAGCGCGAGGCCCATGCTCGCGTGTTCGTACTCGTTCCAGCCCGCCCCAATGCCGAAATCGAGCCGCCCGCCGGAGATCACGTCGGTGGTGATGGCGATCTTCGTCAGCACGGCGGGGTGGCGGTAGGTATTGCCCGTCACCATCAGTCCGAGGCGCAGTCGCGTCGTCGCGGCGGCGAGGGCGGCGAGCGTCTGCCAGCCCTCCAGACAGGGGCCGTCCACATCGCTGTGGATGGGGGCATAGTGGTCGAACAGCCACGCATGTTCGATGGCGGGAACCGCGTCCGCCTCCCGCCACACGCGCAGAATCTCGTCGTAGGTCGTGTGCTGCGGGGCCGTCTTGATACCGAACCGGAGCGGGTGCATCGGCGTCTCCTTCTCACGAATGCGAACCGGCCCCCACGATACCACAGGCGAAATGACTTGACTTTAGCGAACGTATGTTCTATTCTCGCAACACGCCGCACTCGTCGTGTGGTGTGCTTCGAACCGTTTCTCGTCTAGGAGGGATGACATGGTGGACATCACCGCGTACGCACCGGGAACGCCGAACTGGGTAGACATCAGCACGCCGGACATGGAAGCGACGAAGGCTTTCTACGGCGGGCTGTTCGGGTGGGAGCGGACGGCAAGCGACCCGGAGTTGGGCGGATACGCGAACTTCACGCTCAACGGCAAGATGGTCTGCGGTGCCACCCCGACCATGTCGCCCGACCAGCACCCGGCGTGGAGCACCTACATCGCCACCGCCGACGCCGACGCCACCGCGCAGGCGGTGCAGGCCAACGGGGGACAGGTGGCCTTCCCGCCGATGAATGTCGCGGAACTGGGGCGCATGGCGATCTTCACCGACCCCACGGGCGCGTTCTTCGGGGTATGGCAACCGGGGGAACACAAGGGCGCGGCGGTCGTGGCCGAGCCGGGAGCGGTGGGCTGGAACCAACTCCTCACCCGCGACATGGGTGCCGCGAATGCTTTCTATCCGAAGGTCTTTGGCTGGACGACAGAGGCGATGGGGGACGACCCGGTATGGACGATGGACGGGCGCCCCGTCGCCGGGGGGAACACGGTGGGGGCCGAGTATCCGGCGGATGCGCCGTCGAGCTGGTTGACCTACTTCGTGGTGGCGGACACGGACGCGGTGGCGGCAAAGGCGCAGGAGTTGGGCGGCACCGTGGCGATGCCGCCGACGGATAGCCCGTACGGGCGCAGTGCGACGCTTGCCGACCCCCACGGGGCGGTATTCGCCATCATCCAGATGCAGTAGCAGAGGCGGGGTAGCAGGGGCAACGAGGAGTCGCACACATGAAAGCACTCGGTGTGCGTCCGTCGCTTCTCAGCCATTGGTCGTAGCAGGGGCAACGAGGAGTCGCACACATGAAAGCGGGCCGGAGGTTATATCTCCGGCCCGCTTCCTGTTGTACAAGTGGTTCAATCGGCGGTTAGCGGGTCGGTGCCGCCGTGGGGAAGGCACGCGGGCCGCCCGCGCCACCCGGCCCGCCCGCGCCGCCGCCGAATCCGCCCGTGGGCAGCGGCCCGGTGAAGTCGGTAAGCGGCACGGAGGTCGCGGGGGCGTTCACCGCGATACTCGCGTCGTTGAAGTTGGTGAAATCCACCGTGAAGGCGATATTCGCCGTGACCGCCACGCCCGTAGCACCGCTCACGCCGGGGTTGGCACCGCCCGCGATCATCGCCACGCCGTTCGGGTCCACCACTGCCTGCGTGTTCAGGGAGACGCGGCGGATAAGACCGTCCTGCTTGCCCGTGAACACATCCACAGTAGCGTTCGGGATGTCCACGCCCGTCCCCGCGAGGGGAGAGGCACTGCTCGTGCTGGCACCGGGGATCATCGTGATGCGCGTGTGGGTCGTCGCCGCGCCGTTGATCGTCTCGTCGGCGAGGGTCTGCGTGTTCGCCATGCCGCTGGCGGATGCGCCCGCGATCAGGGTCGCGCCGTCGAGCGGGTTCATCGTCGCCATCATCGTCACGAGGCACCCGGCGGTGTTGGGGGCGCAGGGCGTCCCCGCAGCGGTCACGCCGCTACCCATCGCGGGGAGGCCGAGCGTCTGCCCGTCAACGGAAACCCACTGGTCGCTGCCCGTGGGCGAGAGGATGCCGGAGAGGAAGACGTACAGGTTGTCGCCGATCCGCGTCAGTTGAATCGGCGGCGTGCCACTGAGGCCCGCCCCGCCCACCGTGAGCGTCACATCGGTGCGGTCGGTGCCGACTTGCGCCCCGGTCCCGTTCAACGTCACCTGATCGCCCGTACCCGCGTCCGCGATGTTGCCCGACATCGTGAAGCGGTAACTCGTCGGGGCGGGGGCCAGGGCCGTCATCTGCTGCGCCGCCTGCGCCAGCGTGAACGGGCGCGGGCGGGCCGTTTCCGCCGCCACCACGAATGGCACGGCGGCGGCGAGCATCAACGCCAACGCCGTGAAGCCAAGAATTGCCCGAAACTGTCGTTGCATGGTGCTTTGCCTCCTTGAAGTAGTCTGTTCCTGCCACCGGGTGTAACGCACGATCCGTACTGCGCGTTCCTCCGTCTGGCTTACATGAGAAGAACACCACGCGGGGCGCGGGTGTGACCTACGGTGAGGATATAGCTGCTTCGATCACGCTTCGAGCACTGGCATTACCGCCAATGCTCGTGCCAAGGTAGATTCGATAGAGAGCAATTACCTGCTTCAAATAGGGCGTAGCCTCTTGGGATTTTCCAACGCGCTCCCACTTCAAAAAGGCATTCAGATCGTTGTTAAATGTATTCTTGTGGGCGGGTTCGTTGAACACATTATTATCTGAGCCTTCCGTAAAATATACATCAATCACATCTGCACAAGTATCTAGGAGTGTAGTTGCCGCGCCATTCTCGGCAGCAAAAATGTTCAGTAAAGCCTGTGAAAGTTGTTTGCTAGTGACGTTGCTAGTTTTCATCAGTAGTATTCCACGCAGCATTTCACCTACAATCATGTAGTACAAGAAGCGAGTTTGGCGTCGGCTGTTCACCTCAGCCCCGCGCCCAAATTTGCGCGCATCTGCTGCTTGTTGCAGCAAATACGCGGCGTATAGATCGTCCACGTCAAAGGTGAAGTTGACCCGGTTCGGTGGACACTCGATCATTGGGCAAGCGTTGCTCAACAGGAGGTGTCCCGATGCCCCGAACCAAACCGGCGTATCCGCCGGAGTGCAAAGCGGAAGCGGTACGACTG